>WNGJ01000390.1_pt1 | contig 39363 bp, 39 predicted proteins | sample 5400611 | NCBI WGS metagenome assembly WNGJ01 (sample SAMN13153375, study PRJNA577476) | soil metagenome | isolation source: 40 cm soil or saprolite under Garry oak tree replicate 1 | place: USA:California | collected 2016-06-15
GCTGGGCAATGATGTCTGGCGTGTCGTCCGAGCGATGCTCAAGCGCGGCTCGCGCGAGCAGCCGGCGCATGAGCTCGGCATCGCCGGCCTGCAGGTGCAGCGCCACATCCGCGGTCATCTCGAGCTCGCGGCCGATCAGGTAGGTCGCCCGGGCTTGCGGCATGTTCCGCGGGATTCCGTCGAGGACATACCCGCCTCCGGCCGCCTTCGCGGCGACCATCGCCTCCCGCACCATGTCGAGGACGACCTGGTCGGGCACGAGTTCGCCGCGGTCCAGGTACGTCTGGACGGCCCGGCCGAGCGCGGTCCGCCGCGCGACGTGATCGCGCAGCAGTTCGCCGGTCGCGATGTGCGGGATGTCGAAGTGCGCGGCGATCAGCGCGCCCTGAGTCCCCTTGCCCGCGCCCGGGGGCGCGATCATCAGTACCCGCATTACTCATCTCCTCATGTCATCATCCCGCCCGCCGGCCCCCGGCCGGTAGCTCGGCCTGCCAGGCCATGCCCGGCGCCCAGCGCCGCTGGCCCGGGCGCGAGGCGGCGCCCGGCTTGCCCGGGCTCGCCGCCAGGAACTGTGCGCCGAACTCCCAGTTATGAGCGACGGAAGCCGACGTCGCTGGTGTTCATGCCTCACGCCAGATCGGCGGGCTGGTGTTCATGCCTCACGCCAGATCGGCGGATACTTGCGCGGCCACCTGGCAGCTCGAATACGGCCTGGGCAGACAAGATCAACAGGTCGAGGATCCGCACCTCGGTGAGCCCGTAACCGCGCCTGGCGAGTTCCTGCCGGACCGCGCGCACCGCCGCCCGGTTATGGTCCAGGTCGCGTTAGCGATGGCAGCGGTGGTGCGGAAGCGGATGCGGGCATGCGGAGGACGTGGACGCAGACGGCCTCGGTGGCGGCGACGGGAAGGCGGACGGGGAGGACGTGGCCGCGCGTGACGGCGACGGCACGACCACAGGCGGCGGGGCGCTGGTTCCGGGCTGGCTCGCGGCAGGCGAGACGGTAGGAGATACCCTGGTCGCTGCCGCCCGTCCGGTCACGGCCGCGCCCGCGGCCGCCGGCGCGCTGTGCGACCTGGTGCGGTCAACCGACCGCGGGGTGTGTGAACCACCGACCGCGAGGACCGTGATCACCCCGGTCGCCACGATCGTGATCAGGATGGCCGACGCGGCCGCGCCGCCGGACAGCGCCAGCATCCGCCCCCGGGGCTGCCTGACCTGCTGCGGGAAGCCATTGGCGGCAAACGGGCCCGCACGCTGCCTCACCTCCTCGCGGTACGCCCGCGCCGGCAGGCTGTCGCCGGCGCACAGCCTCAGCACCTTCTCGCGTAGCCCGCGCGGAAACGCGGCCAGCGGCGCCATACCATCCAGCACCGCCGGGCGCAGCGCGCTGCGCCTGCGGTACGCGCAGGCGTCGCATTGGCCGGCGTGCCTGGCGACCTGCTTGCGCACCGGCGCGGTCAGCCGCCCGTCCCAGTCGTAAAGCATCAGGTCCAGCGCCGGGCAGGCCCACCGCCCGGTGCGGGCCACGAGCAGCACGCCGGCCTCCCGCTCCAGCCGGCCGCGGGCGCGCGACGCGACGGCGTGCGCCTGGTTCCGCGAAACGCCGAGCACGGCCGCTAGATCCGCGCCGGACAGGTCGTGCCTGAAGCCGAGCTCGATGACCTCACGCTCACCCGGGCGCAGCCCGTCCATGGCGGCGCGGACACACCCGCGCAGTTCGGCCCGCTCAGCGTCATCGCCGGCGCCGGCGGACCGGCCGGCCAGGCCGGCCGCCTCATCCAGGCCCGCTTCCCCCGCGCGCAGCCACCGGTGGCACCCGCTGCGGGCCACCGCGTAAAGCCAGGGCCGCAGCCTGCCAGGATCGGCGAGGCCGCCGAGGTTGCCGGCGGCGACGACGAACGTGTCCTGGATGGTGTCGGCGGCACGGTCCGGCTCGCTCAGCATCCAGCAGCAGTAACCGTACAGCGACTCCGCGTACTTGTCGTAGGCCCCGGCAAGCCCGGCCGGGTCGCCTGCCGCAATGGCCGCGACGATCTCGCGGTCCCTCATGCCCCACACCGTAGCTGAACCACTAGCATATAGCCCTGGTTTGCTGGCTAATCGGGGCGGCCGGAGGCTACGCTCCCGAGCGCGACAGCGAGTGAGACGGTGACGGCGCCGGCGTGGGCTTGGCCGGCTCCGACGGCGACACCCGGCACCGACGGGCGGGCCGGAGACTCCGGGCTGGCCCGCGCAGGACTCCGGGTACCTGACACAGAGGGGGGCGGCAGGATCACCCAAACGCTCGCCCCCGGCATCCGCGGCCACCCAAGACGCAGAACCCAGACGGCACCGCTGCGCATTGATGACGCCGCTCAATCCGTAAACATGCGTACGGGACAGCACGCCCAACCCGGCACAATCGAGCCGGCTACGCGGCTGCCCCCGCAACAGATCAGCCCGATCTGGGCGATACACCTAATCCGTTCCCGAGCATTCGCCAGCGTACAGAACGGGTAGGCGCGCGGTTATCAGGGGATCTTCGTGCCATTGGCCACTCTCAGCAGTCCCCCGGCTACGGCCCAATGGACGGTCAGTCAGCCGTATATTATACTTCGCCGTGCTTGAGGTGAACGTCCTCAACTGCCGCGGATCGGTCGTAGTGCTTCCCTCGCCGTACAGTCGCTGAGCAGGGACTCGATGGGAGCGAGCGAGGGCTGAATGTTGGGGTGCGGTGCAGGGCTCCGGCGACGATTTGCAGTGATCATTGCCCGGGCGGGCGCTGAAGCAGGGACATGCCGCGGGCTAGGTGGCTCCTGGCCGCCCCGATGCTGATGCTCATCGCCAGGGCAGTCTGCTGCTCGGACAGGCCTATGTGATGACGCAGCACGACGGCCTCGCGCTGCCGGTACGGAAGGGCGCGCAGCGCGGAGATCGGCGGTTCGGGGTCCCGGTACCCGATGCCTGTATGCACGGCATCTGGCACGCGCGGCGCCGCGTGCGTCGTGTCGTGGCTTTGGACGGCCCGGTGCCAGTGGATGGACCGTGATCTGTCCACGACAGCCCGGCACATGTACACGCGCGCCTGTTCAAGGTCACCCAGGCGGCCCCGGGCGTGCTGCACGGCGGCAAGCGAATCCCGCACGACGGCCTGCGCTGCTGCGGTGTCCCCGTCCAGCAGGAGCGCGGTCAGCCGGACCATTACGCCGTAGTACTCATCCGAACCCAGCAGCTGCATGAACTCGGCGTCGGTGACCGGGCCGCCGAGCGCTGCGAACGCGGCAATCAGCTCCTCCTGGCCTGGTTCTTCTCCCGGCTGCTCGTCCTGGCTCATGGCACCTCGCCGGGCCGGTCTCGCCGGGCTGCGGCGCGCCGCCCATCCTCGTCCACGGCAGAAACCTAACTGAGCATGCACTGCGACGTGAAGATTCGACAGAACCTGCCCGTGGGACGGCCCGTGGGACCGCTCCGCGCGCACTCGCTTCACGACGCATCGGCCATGAACCAGCTTGTCCAAGCCCGCAGATGCCGAAATGAGTACTTCATCCGCGCGCATATCTATGCACGGACGAGAATACTCACTCACACTCTCTCGACCTTGTCGGCGATCGCCGTGCCGCCCTTCAATCGTTCTGGCAGGAAATCAGATCGCCGAATCGGGCGGCCAAGTACTGTCAGGTGCAGGCACCACGTATGGCGCCCCATATCAGCCATTCCGGTGTGCAGCCTATGCCCCGGCCCTGAACTAGTCCGACCGGCCCGACGGATCGGCAGTTGCTGGGGAGGCATAAGCGCCGACTTTACCGACCGCTGGCATATGTCGACCGGCCTGCGAATATATGGCTGGCTGCTGAACTTCGCCACGCATTCGCCAGATGATGGCACGTCGGCCTGGTCTGGGCACCTGGTTGAGCCGAGGCGCCAGCGTCTGGCTTCGCCGTCGGCGATAGCGTGGATGACCGTGAACCCGACCGGTAAACCAGTCGGCTGCCCTGGCGTGGCCAGCTAGGCCAAGAACTCCCGGGGACGCTGCTGCGATCAGCGCGGATCAGGGCTCTGCCGCGAAAAGGGCTAGAGCCGGACGCGGACGGGAAGAGGAGAGATGCGGTGAGATCGGCGGCGATGCGGGCGGCTGGCGTAGATACCTGCCTGTGCTGGGACGGCGGGTGACACGCTGTCCAGTGGCGGGACAGTGACAGGGTCTCCGGGGACCTTACGAGTTCGCGCAGATCTCCGGGCAGCCTCCGCGGGAGCAGGTCAGCGCCAGCGCACGGGACCTCAGCGGCACGCGTGTCCGTCCTCGACAGCCTGGCCGGCGACCGCGCGACGCGGTGAGGCCTCACGGCGCAGCGGCGAGCACCACCCAGACCGGGCCGCGGGCGAATGTCATCGGCAGGCCCGACGCGGTGCTGAACGTAGTGCCGCCGCTGGCGTCCGGCCGGGACCAGCGGATAGCGTAGGCTTCGCCGCCGCGGAGCACCACGCCCGTCCCGGTTCCGGCGCTTTCCGCGTATGGCGGCCGGGCGCCTTGCTCACGAAACCGGGAGGTCCGCACCTTGGTGTACTGGATCACCACGGTGGGCGCGCTGAGCTGGCCGCCTTCGGCGGCGGACGCGGGCCGGCCATCCATTGATACCAGCCAGCGTCCGTCCGCCGCGGACCAGCGGAACATAAACGACGCTGCCGGGTAGGACACCGAGAACGATGCCGTCGGGCGCCCGCCGGCCGGAGCGGGGCCGAACCGGAAGCCGGTGTCGTGCGCCGTGCTCGCGCCGGGCGCCTCGGCGAGCAGCTTCTGGGTGTGCGCGTACAGGTTGTGCGGCGCGGCACGGCGCGGATCACGGAAGTAGCCGCCGGCCCGGCCGGCGTACAGGTCGACGATCCTGGCCCTCTCGACTACGGGCAGCAGCTGCGGCTGCGCCCCGGAGTAAGCGAAGGCCGGCCGCCCGAACTGCCTGAGCAGCTCGAGGTCATCCTCCCTGGCGCTGCGGACCGGGCCGATGACCGGTGGGAAATGCGAGGAGAACACGGCAAGCAGCCGGCTGAGGCCCCCCTCCACTGGCAGCACGTAAACGATGTCGGCAGCGGTGAGCCCGGTTTGCGGCCGGGCCGGCGCCAGGTTGTCTATCTTCACGGCAAGCACCAGGCCGAGCGATGCCACCGGCTCGCCGGTGAACGGGGACGAAAGCTGATGCGAATCGGCCGGGGCCTTAGTTGCCGCGCAGCCGCCGAGCAGCACGGCCGCAAGCGCCGCCGCCAGCCCGATGGCCCCGGCAGCAGCCCGAGCTCCGCTTAGGATTTTCCGGCATGGCGATCTCAATATATGTCACCTCCGCCAGACCTGACACCTCTGGACATCAGGCCTCCATACGTTACATCTACCTCTGCAGCAAACGTTTATCCATGAAAGGTCCTCAAGCGGACGGCGCTCACCTGTTGCATGGACGCTGGGCGGCCCGTGCTGGTGACCCTTGACGGCCCTGCTGACGAGCGGTGACGATTGGTGCGCCACATTGACCGAAGGAGTCTAAATGACGCATCCGAACGAGGACTTGGTGCGGGCGGCCAGCGCGGCATTCGGCCGAGGCGATCTCAGCGCTTTGCAGGATCAGTATTTTGCCGAGAACATCATCTGGCATATCGCCGGCACCGGCCCGCTGGCCGGCGACCACGAAGGCATCGCTCAGGTGATGGGGGTACTTGGCAAGATCTCCGAGCTGTCCGTGGGCACGGTCCGGCCGGAGCTGCACGACGTCCTAGTCAGCACTGACCACACGGTGGCGCTCGCCACCATCCGCGCCGAGCGGCCGGGAAAGCAGCTTCGGCTCAATGTTGTCCATGTCATCCATTCCGAGAACGGCAAGGCGACCGAGGTCTGGACTCACTCAGCTGATCCGGCCGCGGCGGCTGAGTTCTGGGCATAGCGCGCCAGCGCCAGACGACCGGCGGATCCCGACGCTGGCATTGCCGCGAACCGGCACGGTCCGCTCAGCGCGCAGCAGCATGCTCGCCGCTGGCCATCATGTCGCCTGGACGGCGCACACCGTTGACGCCCCTGCGGTCCGGCCTGCAAGGTCACCGCCGCGAAGCGGCTGACTCTCTCAGTGCGCCGAGCCAAGCGAGCAGGAGCACCGCGCGGGCGGGCTCACCACGCGCGGCGCACGCCACGCCGGATGATCCGTGACCACCGTATGCCCCAACGCAAGCCGGCAGGTCACTTCCACCGCGAAGTCATAACGATCCATCGGGCGCGACACCCACGGCGCTAGGCCAGGCGCGTATATGCGAGCCGAACGGCGGATCTATATGCCTGCTGCGGGCAATAATCGGATACGCTCCGTGATCGCTCAAGATCTTCGCCGGCACAACCCGGGCTGGCCCCTCAGGTAGCCAGCACGCCCGCGGGCAGGCACCGCGCTGAACGCCGTCATCGAGTTGGTGCGGGCTCGCCGGGCAACGGGCGCCGGAGGTGGCGCGCGTCTCGTCGGACATCGGACGGCGGCAGCCGCAGTGGCGGACCGGCCGGCGTCGGTGGCCGGGGACGTGTTGATCGCCAGCGGGCTACTCGCTGGTCAGGGCAGCGTCTCCAGCGGCCACAGTTCGCCGGTGGCGCTGTTGATCAGCGCGGCGCGGTCCAGCCGGGCGTGCAGCGGTAGCACGTCATAGACCGCGGCGGCCAGAACCGGCAGCTGCGCCAGGGGTGCCCGCGGGGCGAGCGAGCAGTGCGGCAGCCAGGCGCCGGGCACGTAGTGCTTGTGCAGCTCGGCTCCGGTGGCGGTGACGGCGGCGGCGGCGCGCTCCTGCCGCGTGGCCAGGCCGGCCGCCGCCCCGGCGAGCAGCCACGCCCGGCCGCGGCGGAACAGGCCGATCCCGTCGAAACTGAGGTCGACCGGCGCGCCGGCGTCCAGTCCGCTCAGCGCGGCGGTCACGCTGGCAAGGTCCCAGCTGCGCAGCACTGCGTAGGACAGGTGCGGCACATGGCGGCCGTGAGTGTGCGAGCGCAGGCTCGGCACGCCGAGCGACTCCAGCTGATCCCACAGTGCGCGGATCGCCCGCTCGCTACGGCGATCGAAGAGCAGGCACACGGCCAGCGCCACCGTGATCACCCCCAGCTCATCGTGCCCGAAGGGCCGCGGCGGATGCGGCTCGCACGCAAGTTCAGGCCATCTGTCCTGGCGGAGCCGCGCGGGGACGCCGGTACTGCTGGCCACACCGGTAGCAGCGCGGCTGCGGAGTGTCATGCCGGTGCCCGGAAGCGCCGGTATTGCTAGCGAGCTGGCACGATCAGCTCGCGGCCTCGGTAGAACGCCTCCTGCTCGTCAACGACGTGAGGAGCCATGGCCTCACGCCGGCGCGCTTCCGCCCCGGATGCCCGCCACGCATCGCACGACTCCTTCGAATCCCAGAACGACACGCCGATGATCTGCTGCTCATCTTCAGACCAGTACGCGTGGGCGCGCAGCATGCCGTCCGGATGCGTGTCCGGCCGCCAGGCCCTCTCGAACTCTGCCAGCGCGCCCGGCTTGATCCGGCGCGTGGTCATCCAGACGAAGTGTTCCTCCATGGCGGCCTCCTGCAGGACCGGCGGGTGGCCGCCGACGCCCGGGGCGGCGGCCTCCTTCCGATTATTTCCTTTCGTGCGAGCTGGGCGGGAGCCGGGAAGGGGCGAAGCAGCATGTTCGTATCCGGACACCACGAGCCCCGGACCGGCGAGAAAGGCGCCGGGCGTTCAGATCGGCGAGACTGCGCGGCCGGCTTTCCGGCGGCTCATCGTCAGGAGGCCCCCGCTTACGCGGCCGGCACGAGATCTCCTGGCCTGGATGGTTCCGGCAGGGCAGGCATGACGGCGCCGCAGCGGGGCAGGACCCGCTCATGCGGTATGTGGAGCTGCGGCGGCACACCGACAACGAGGGCGATCGCCTGACCCCGCAGGGAGCGGCGGACGCCGAGACGATCGGCCGGGACCGGCTGCACCCGCCCTACGCCGCGCTGGTTTCCACCGGCGCGGCACGCGCCACCCAGATGCTGGAGATCTTGCGGCACGCGGCCGGCCAGGCCGACACGCCGATCACCGCGGCGACCGGGCTGCGGTCCCCGGCAGAGGACCGCTGGCGCGACGCGGCCAAGGCGGCCGGGACGGGCGCGGACCTGGATGCCATCCGGGTCGTCGACCCTGAGCTGGTCGAGCGGGAGTCAGTGCTGCTCGCCTCGGCGCTGCGGCAGGTGGTCGCCCGGCTGCCCGAGGGCGGCCGGGCGCTGGTCGTGGGCCACAGCCCCACCAGCGAGGCCGCCGTCCTCGGGCTGGCCGGCCGGATTATCCCGCCGCTGGGCAAGGGGGAAGGGGGCCTGCTGAGCGAGGACCGCGGGGACTACCGGGTCGAGCCGCTGGACTAAATGGCGGTGAGCGGCTTCCACCCGGTGCGCGATGCCGAGGTACCGAGTCTGCGCGGGTGGCCGGGGTTGCCGACCGTCCTGCCGGCCAGCTGCTGCCACGGCGGAATGGGATCTGGTATCGTCCGCGAGCGCTGCGGGCCCGCTGTGACGGCGGCCGGCAGGCGCCTGTCACGGAGGGTGAGTACCAGCCAGGCACACCGTCAGCGCCTTTAGCGCCGATCGACTGACTATGCGTTGCGGGTCGATGGCGAGTTCGTCGCAGCTGAGCGGCGCGGAACAGCCAGTTCTGGTGCCTCTGCTACGCTGGTCTTCTTCTGCATAGGTCGCGTGGCCTGCGGTGCTCCGGCCGGCTCGCCGATTCGTGCCCCTCGGCAGGGCGCCGCGGCAAGGAACGGACCAGATCCGCCGGTCAGCAGGTGATTGCGGCCGCATTCCCTGCAGTGCAACCGAACGGCATGGGCCACATGCGAAGATGACCTTGTCCCTGGCCGTGCCGTGCCGTTGGAGGCAGAGCCAGCGGGGGGACGTGGCAGCAGGGCCCCGGTCAGCGAGCCAGCTCGGCCGGGGGAACCGGGCCCGGCAGTCGCCGGCCTCAGCGGCAGCCGGACGGCGCGCACGGTGCCAGCGAGGCCAGCCCCCGGCACGCGAGCCCTTTATGCTGGTGGAGCCGCAGCGGGTATGGACCCGTGGCTACCGCCGCCAGTCCTTGTCATTCTCGTCAGCATGCTTGATCAACGGCAGGGTCGTCACCTGCTCGTACTGGAGCAGATCCGCCGTCCTGATCTGAACGGATTCGGTCTGGCTCCCTGCGGCAAAGACCACCGTTTCGTGCTGGAGCACCTCCTGATCGACGTAGAGCGGCGCGCCCAGCAGCGAGCCAAGCGGCGGCAGCGCGCCCAGCTCGATGCCTGGAAAGTCCCGTAGCAGCTCCTGTTCGGTGGCAAGCCGGACGTGACGATCGCCCACCGCTGCCTGGACGAGATGCATGTCGAGGCGGCAGGTTGCCGGGACCGCCATCAGGGCATAGCCGCCCGCGACGCGCATCGCGACCGTCTTGAGAACCTCGCTGGCATCGATGCCGAGCGCCCTCGCCTCGGCGATCGAGGTGTAGGTCTGCTGGTGCGCGATGGGCGCGAACGGGACGCCGCGGGTTTGGAGATGCTCCGTTACCTGCGTCATCACCTCACCCCTCATCTCGCCGGGGAACCGAGCATAGCGCGGATACGCCCCTCGCGACCCATGGCAGTTACCGCCCGCCGGGGGCGGCCGGGGCCGCGTGGGCGCCGCCGCTCCCGGCGGCGGCCACCAGCTCGCTCCACCGCTGTCCCGGGCGCCACTAGTCGGCGGCGATCTCCCCCTGGTGGGCCAGAGCGTGCCCGCGCCCCCGGGGCGCCAGCAATAGACGGGCCCGCGAGCTGTATGAGAGCGCACGGGCTTCGTGTCGAAGGACGGCCGCGCGAGTGCCTGACCGTCGGCGGCCGCCTCATCGGCGCCAAACTGCTCCCGTATCGGCCAGCTGAGCCACCGGGCCGGGCAATCCCGGTAGCCCGCAACCTCGCCCGGCCGGGCGGCGTCGGAAAGGGTGGCATGCCGGCGCGGCGGGCAGACGCGGCGGGGCCGGGAGGCGGTGGTCACTGTGGTGGTTGGTGAGCTGGTGGTCGCGGGTGCGGCATCCCCGGCCCGGGCCGCGCGATCATGGAGTGCGCAGGGCGCGCGGCTGCTGGCGGCAGCCGCGCTGCTCACCGGGCTCGCGTCCTGCGGGGCGGGAGCCGTCGGCGCCGGTTCGCTGCCCGGGCCATGCCCGGCCAGCGCGCCCGGCCAGGCAGGCGCGCCGCTCGCGGCCTCCCCTGCAGGGGCCGCATCGCCGGCGGGGACGCCGTTGATCCGCCGGGGCGCGGTCGTCGCGGTCATCTGCCAGTACACGCTGAGCCCGTCAGCTAAGACCGCCGGCCTGCTGCCGCGGCTGGCCTGGCAGCGGTGCTCGATGACTCGCGCCCGGTCACCGGCCCGCCGCGCTGCGCCGGGTTCCCGTACGGTCAGCTGATCATGTTCGGGTACCGCGCCGGGCCGGTCGTGACGGCCGCCGTCCGGTTCGGCGTGTGCTCGTCGAGGGTCGTCACGGTCGGCTCCCGGGCCCGCCGTCTTCGGCTCACCGCTCCACGACGACCTGTTCTCCTACACCTGGCTCGGGCGGCATGACCGCGGCCCGGTGACGCCGGACGTGATCGGGCTCAGCGCGGCCGGGGCGGCCGCTGCCGCCCGGCGGCACGGCTTCACCCTGCAGGTGGACGGGGCCGCGCTCGGCGACGCCGAGCCGCCGGAAACGGTGCTCTTCCAGTCGCTGCCGCCCGGAGCCATCGACCCAGGACCCGGGACCCAGCTCTACGTGATCCTCGCGGTGCCGCACGCCCCGGCCTGTACCGCCTCCCAGCTGGCGCTAGGCTACCGGGGCGGCGGGTTCGGCGCGGGAACCGACTTCGGGCTGATCATCTTCCGCAACACCGGCGCGGCACCGTGCCGGCTCGCCGGGCTCGTCCGCGTGACCGGCCTGAACGCGGCGGGCCGCCCGGTAACGAACACCGCCACGTCGGTGTTCGCCGATCCCGGGGTGCTGAGCCCGCACGCGCCGCCGGTCCCCGCCCGCGCCGCCCCCGTGCCCGGTGAGCTCGCCTACGGGTGGACGCTCGCCGCCGAATACCGCGACGGGCCCGCCAGCATCGACCGCGGATACTGCCAGCCGCTGTGGGTGATCCCGGCCGCCTGGCGCATCGTCTTGCCCGGCGGGACCACGTTCATGATCCGCAACGCCGACCCGCGCAACCAGGGCCTGGCACCCTCCGGAGGCCTCATCACCTGCCAAGGCCGCCTCGGCGTCGCAGCGCGGCCGTCGTACATGACTCCCTGAGCCCGGCCCGGCTCCCGCACGCACCCCGCCGCACCGCCGGACCCCGCCGACGTCGGCGTCACATAACGCCCGTTCCCGCATGCCGCGGATGAGCAGCGATGAGACCTGCACTTCCACGCAGATCGGCGGGTCGGCGTGCGATTATCAAGAGCCCTTCGCGTCGTTGGCTGCATAGCAATCCCCGGTTACGGCCCCGGCGGACAGTTCGACGGCTGTATATTTATGCACCGCCGCGCTTGGGGTGAAGTCGTCCGCTTCTGCCGCGGGCAGGGCGTCGATCTGGATCGCTATAGCGCTGGCAGCCACGTCCAAGACGTTTCCGCGGAAGCGCCTTGTGCAGAATTTCACAAACCGCTTCCGCGGAAACGCGCGCTCATACCGCGATGGGGTATGGCAGGATCATCAGACTCCTGGGAGGTGAGCCGTCACCAGGGCGCGGAACCTCGCCTCCACGGGCAAGCCGTGTACCCGTCCAATTGCGTCTACCCGCCGGATCCATATCGGCCTGCGCTGATGCGCATAACGGCTATTCCGTCCCGGTGCTGGGAGTTTGCATGGCCATCCAACTGAGCCTCCTGACGATGGGTAGCTTCTGGTCCGAACGGCAGAGACCGCCGTTCCGCATCAGTCGGCCGGGGCGGGGGGCATCCGCGCGCGGACGGTTTCCTCGGCGAGCACGATGGCGTTGGGCGCCGCGTCGTGGGCGCCGAGTACCGCGGCGGTGGCGTATAGGCCGTAGATGATCAGCAGGATCCGTTCGGCTACGCCGTGCGGATCTTGCAACCCGCCCTGTGCGGCAATGGCGTGGAGTTGCCGGCGCAGCGCGTCGAAATGCCCGACGGACACCTGGCGGGCCGGGTGGCCGGGGTCACGGAACTCGTTGTGCGTGTTCAGGAACGGGCAGCCGTGGTAGTCAGCGTCGCGGACCTGGCCGGCCACAGCACGGACGACGGCGATGAGCTGGCCGGCCGGGTCTGGCCCGGCCCGTTCGATCGCGCGATCGATGATGCCTTCCCATTCCGTGCGGCATCGCCTCAGGTAGGCGACGACGAGGTCGTCCTTGCTGGCGAAATTCCGGTACAGCAGGTTCTTGCCGCAACCGCACTCGTCAACGATCTGTTGCAGGCCGACCGGGTGCACGCCCTGCTCGCGGAAGAGGCGCGACGCCGTATCCAAGATCCGGTCGCGCGCTCCGGGATCGGGCCTTCGCGCCATCGCCAACCTCCTCGATCACCTATAGCGGACCGATCGGTCCCTTCCGCGTCGACGCTCAGCGCGGCGCAGTCGTGACGCGAGATCCGGTGCACGTCCCTTCGCGCACTGGCCCCGCAAGGCCGGGAGCTCTCTTGACGTCATGGCTGCCCGTCGTCGTATTATAGGACCGATCAGTCCCGGACCGATCGGTCCGGAATCGGCTAGAGGACTAGAGGATATGAGAAATGATGAAGCCCCAGTTCGTATTCAGCGGCGCGATCCGGGTGTGACCGCCGGTGCGAGCCCTCGTCTTCGATCCGGACGCACCGGCCGGCCTGCGCCTCGGTGAGGCCCAAGATCCCGTGCCCGGTCGGTCACAAGCCCTGGTCCGCGTCGCGGCCACGTCCCTGAACTTCGCCGACGTGGCTTTCTTGCACGACCGCAACGCCCTGGGCACCGTACCTGGATTCGACGCTGCTGGCGTGGTCGTCTCCGCGGCCGGTGACGGGTCCGGGCCGCCGGCCGGGGACCGGGTGGTCACCTTCGGCTGGTCCGGCGGCTGGGCCGAGCTGCGGGCCGTGGATACCACCGAGGTCGCTGTCGTGCCAGATGGGATTGATATCGGCCTCGCGGCTGCGGTCCCCGTCGCCGGCGTGACGGCACTGCGGGCCTTGCGGCGGCTCGGCTCAGTCGTGGGGCGGCGGGTGCTCATCACCGGCGCGTCGGGCGGCGTCGGCAGGTTCGCCGTGCAGCTCGCGGCGAGAGCAGGCGCTCACGTCGTGGCATCGGCCGGCAGCCCGCAGCGCGGTGAAGGGCTGGCCGCGCTCGGCGCTGCCGAAGTCGTCACCGGCCTGGACGGCGTAACTCAGCCTGTGTTCGCGGCACTGGACAACGTGGGCGGCCGCACCCTCAGCCAGGCCTACGCACTGCTCGAGCCGGGCGGATGCGTGCAGAGCGTGGGGATGGCGTCCCTGGAGCCGACCTTGATCGATTTCGAGCAGGCCAGGCTGCGCGGCGGCGGCCTCATCGAGGCATTTACCGTCGGCGATCACTTCGGCCCCGATCTGGCCTACCTCATCGGCCTCGTGGCCGCTGGCGAGCTCGACCCTCAGGTCGGCTGGCGTGGTCCGTGGCAGCAGGCCGCCGACGCGGCGGCCGCGCTGATGGACCGTAAGGTGCGGGGGAAGGCAGTGCTGGAGGTGTCACCGTGACCTCCCTGGCGGGCCAGCGCGTCGTCGTGGTCGGCGGAACCAGCGGGATGGGGCTGGCCACCGTGCGGGCCGCCCTCGCGCAGGGCGCCGACGTGGTCGCTGCCGGGCGACGCCCGATCGAGCGGCGCGAGCCTGCGGCAGGGGCGCGGCAGGAGATGGTCGATGTCACAGACGAGGAATCAGTCCGGGCGCTCTTCCAGAACGTGGGCGAGCTCGATCACCTCCTCGTGACGGCCTCGCCCGGAGTCCCGGGCGCGTTCCTGGAGCAGGACCTTGCTAGCGCGCGCACATACATGGACGGCAAGTTCTTCGGCAGCTGGATCTGCGCCCGTTTCGCGGCACCACGCATCCGGGCCCGCGGGTCCATCACCTTTGTAACCGGCGGAGCGGTCATCCGGCCGCCAGCCCGCGGTTCAATGATCGCGGCGGCCTTCGCAGCCATCGAGGCGCTCACCCGTGCGCTGGCGGTCGAGCTTGGCCCGCAGCGAGTGAACACGATCCGCCCCGGCTACACCGACAGCGAGATGTGGCAGTTCCTGTCCGACGCCCAGCGCGACGACCTGCGCCGGCGTGTCGCGGACGCGCTGCCGGTCAGGAGGATGGGCGCTCCAGATGATGTCGCCCACGCCGCCGTCTTCTTGATGACCAATCCCCAGGTGACGGGCACGGTGCTCGAAGTGACCGGCGGCGAGACCCTCATCAACACCCTGGAGTGACAGCCATGATCCTAGTCACCGGCGCCACAGGAAACGTCGGCAGCGAACTCACCCGCACGCTCGCCGCGCGCGGCAAATCCGTGCGGGCCCTTGCCCGCAAACCGGACCAGGCATCGTTCCCCGCCGACGTGCAGGTCGTAACGGGCGACCTCGAAGACCCCAGATCCCTCGCCCCGGCGCTCGACGGCGTCAGCAAGGTATTCCTGCTCGGCGGCTTCGCCGCCGCCGACGTCCTGCGGCGCATCCGCGCTGCGGGCGCCGGGCACGTCGTCCTGCTCACCTCCCGGTGCGTTATCGGCGGGAACCCGGAGAACGCGGTCACGCGCATGTGGCTGGACGCCGAAGCCGCCGTCCGCGACTCCGGCGTGGGATGGACGATCCTGCGGCCAAGCGGCTTCCAGTCCAACGCCCTCCGCTGGCTCCCGCAGCTGCGCGAGGGCGACGTCGTGCGAGCGCCGTGGCCTGCCGTGCCTATTGCGGCCATCGACCCCGCCGACATCGCAGCCGTCGCCTCGGTGGTGCTCACCGAGCCAGGCCACGAAGGCGAGGCGCTCACACTGAGCGGCCCCGAGCCGCTGACACCCGGCCAACAGGTGGCGGCGCTCGGCCACGCGCTCCGGCGCCCGCTGCGCTTCGAGGCGCTTTCTGACGACGAGGCTCGTGCGAGCATGGCGGCCGACGGCACCCCGGCCAGCCTCATCGACGCGTTCTTCCGCTTCTTCAGCGCCGGCGAGTTCGACGACTCGGCCATCACCCCTACAGTGCACCAGATCACCGGCCGGCCATCCCAGACCTTCGATCACTGGGCGCGCACTCACACAGGCCTTTTCGGTAACGCCGGATGACGCACGGTTGAATTGCCGACCCGCAGATGCGGGTCCGCCGCCGTTAACGGCCAGCCCGGAGCCCGCCAGCTGCGCCGGCCCGGCGACGAGCTGGCTGTTCTGGTCTGCTGCGGTCTCTGCCGGGGCTACGCCGGGGGAAGCCGCGCGCTCATGCCGGTGTGGTGCGTTCCGACATGCAGGCTTATGCGAGCCTCTGGCCAGTTCACTGGTTACTCTTATGGACTGGCGGCATAAGGACTCCCTAAGTCCTGGGCCGGTTGGAGATCGCATGCGGGTTGTCTTGGCTGAGTACTACGTAACCGAAGATCGGATCCTGCTCTTCCTCGGGAGATCAGACTTTGCGGAGCCTGAGGTAGTGGTAATCGAGCGGTCCCGGCCAGATCTCCGTTCGTTTGTAGCAAAGAGCTATACGGCAGCCGAGGGCATCGGCGTCGAAGCCGACATGGGGCTATGGCAGGAGTTCCTAGGTCCTCTTGTGGAGCCTTTGCTGACGGTTGCCGATCCGGGCGATCTTCTGTGGTTTGTACCGCATGATGTCTTGCACTACGTTCCGATGCACGCCCTGTCCCTGAACGGCGCCCCGCTAATTGACCGCCACCCCGTCTGTTACGCACCGAGTTCCTCGGTGATGCGTTACTGCCAGGGGAAACGAAAGGGAAGCCGCAGGACCGCATTGGTGATCGGTGACTCACGGGGCGATCTCCCGCATGCCAGGGAGGAGGCGCTTTCCGTCAGCGAACTGTTCGCAACAGAACCCCACCTGGGACCGGACGTTAAGAAGTCGCTCTTCCTGCGAGATCTTGATCAGCACGACTTTGACGTGATTCACGTGGCCTGCCACGGAAGCTTCGATGCGAGGGATCCGCTGGCATCACGGATTCTTCTCCACAATGAAAGCGACCTCACCGCTCTGGAAATATTCGGCCTGCGCCTCCGAGCCGACCTCGTTACGCTGTCCGCGTGCCAGACCGCGGTGAACGAACGGCGCCCTGGGGACGAATTGATCGGCCTCACCCGGGCGCTGATCTTCGCCGGCACCCCTTCCGCCGTGGTCAGCCTCTGGGCCGTGGACGACATGTCCACCGGGTTCCTTATGCGGACCTTCTACCGTCTGCTGTTGGATCCGGCGCAGGTCTCGAAGGCCCAAGCCCTGCGCGAAGCCCAACGAGAGTTGCGCCACGCGAGTGTCCAGACCTTGCTCGGCGACTGCGACCGGCGCTTGGCGACCGCTGCTGATGAGGGCCGGCGGTCGTGGCTCCGCCTGGAACGTGCTGACATCCTCACCGCCGGGTTCGATTTCGAAGCCGCGTGCGGCGCTTATGAGGAGGAACTGGCACGGACCGAGGCCGCGTGCCCGGGCGCCGACCGCCTGCTCGTCGATCGCCTGAGGCGGACCCTGAAACTTCTCCGCTTCCAGGCGCGGCACGCGTCTGCGCTCGGAATCCGGCCTGCCCCTGACCGGCGGCCGTTCGAGCATCCTTATTACTGGGCGCCGTTCCTGCTGGTCGGCGATTGGAAGTAGCGAACCATGGTCGACTTCACCTCAGCCCCGTTCCTCACCGTCTCCTCCGACACCTCGCCGGGCGAAGCGCTCGCTGCGATGGCGGCCGCGGGCGTCGACCTATGCCTGGTGGGGGAGAAAGCCGCCCCGGTCACGCTGGTCTCCGGGGAAGACCTCTCGCGCCTGGCCGGAACGGCGCCCGGGCACTTGCGGGATCTGCTGGACCGCCTTCCCGCCGTCGTGCTTGTGCAGAACGTCACCGGCGTTTCCGCCGCAGACGTTCAGGCATATGCCCTGCTGCTGGAAGACACCCGCGCGCCCGGACTCATCGTGCTGGGCGACGAGGGCGTGGAATCGGCGGTGGCGGCCGCGACCGTCGCGGAGGTCCTCGGGCGTATCGCCTCGGTCAGGCTCCGCGGTGTGCCGGACGTCATGGGCCCGGCGTTCGTGTGCGCGAAGCACCAACCGCCGCTTTACCTGTACCCGCGGACGGGCGACCAGATTCCCCGGTGCCCGGGCGATCCACTGCACGGCCGGATGGAGCGCGCGGACCTGTTATGTTCAGCACGATACTGAAGGCTGTCACCGGATACTTTGACCGCCAGAGCACGCTTACGACGTTCTTCCCGCTCCTGCTGTTCTGGGGCGTCGTCATTGTCGTCGTCTTCAGCCACCATGTGGGGTGGGCCGGAACTCTGGCACGGTGGAATGGCGTGACCGGCACCACCCAGGCGCTGCTGATCGTGGCGTTCCTGTCCTGGGTCGCGCTGTGGACATTCCTTGTGCTGAACTTCCGGGTCGGCCTGCTCCGGCTCTTCGAGGGAGAGCTGCCGGATTCGGCGCGCCGCGGGCGGCTGCTGGCCTGGCGCAGGCGGCACTGGGAGCGGGAGATGGCGCACCTGGAGGGCCGCGATGCCGTGCTGGAGGAACGCGAAACCTTCCTCAGAGAAGAAGCCCGAGAGTGGGAGGCCTTTCCCCCGGACGTGCTGCCCGCAGAACCGTTGCCTCCAGTGGAGCACGCGGCGGACCTAGTCGCCAGATGGCAAAGGCTCGGCGCCGCGTCGGCCAATGCTCAGTCCGGGGACGAGGCGCTGGCGGATCTTGGCCGGAAGGTGCGGCAAGCGTCGCTCGTGACCGCGCCTGTTGCCGGCGCCGAGGGGAGGAAACAGCTCGCCATGTTGGTCACTTCCTCGCAGGAGGCGGTCGAGCGCCGGATAGAGGAGGTCCGCGCGCAGCGCGCGGTCCTCCATTTCCGCCTCTCACGTTATTTCCCGCAGCATGCCGTGCTGGCTCCCACGCGGCTCGGGAACGCGATGCGCGCGATCGACACCTACAGCCGTCCGAGGTATGGCCTGGATCTCGCGACCATCTGGCCTCGGCTGCAGCCACTTCTCCCCGCCGAAACGCTTTCCTGGCTCGGACAAGCCGGCACCGCCTTCGAGTTGATGATCACGTTGTCGGCCTTGTCCGCCCTGTTCGGGGTGGCCCTCGGCGGTTACCTCGCGGTGATCTCTTCGTCTCCCCAGGCAGCGGCCGTCTCAGCGATCGTCCTGGCCGGCTCGCTTGGGCTGTCGTGGGTCTGCTACCGGAACGCGGTGGAGGCCGCGGTCGCCTACGGCGAACGGGTCCGCTCCACCGTGGACCTGCATCGCTTCAGGGTGCTCGAGGCGATGCGACTGCCTCAGCCGGAGAGCCTGGCTGAGGAAGAGCTCCAGTGGCGACGCGTGTGCGGGCTTCTCGATCGAAGCGACCGGGCAGACCCCGCCGCCTGGCGGTACGTGCCGGCGAAGGAGGGCAACGATGGCTGAAGCTGACGAGGCGGCGCTGGCTGAGCTGATGGTCAGGTTCACCAGGTCCGCGCTCGCGCGTGAGGTCCAGGACCGGAATCTCAACCTCGATATCACCAGCCCGAAGGTCTTCAAGGTGGTCCGGTTTGACGTGGACGGCGACGGCGAGGACGAGACCTGCTTCGCCGCCGGTGTCGCCGAGTTCTTCTCCTTGGGCGTCTGCGGCCTCATCGACCCGTCGCGGGAAGGACCACGGTTCGTCGAGCTCGTGCCCTTCCAGGAAGGCTTCCGCGATCTCGTGGTGGCCGATGTGGACAACGATGGCCGTCCCGAGATCGTGACCTGGGCTCAGGTTGGCAGCGGCGCCTACCTGAGCCTGGGCATTCTGAGGTATGACGGGTCCGCGGTCACGTCGCTCTTCCCTGACGGCCCGTTCCACCAGGGGCTGCTGGAGACCAAGGACCTCGACCTGGACGGCGTGGACGAACTGGTGATCTGGGAGGGGCGGTGGGAGAAGGGCGCGCACTGGGAGCCCAACCCGTTCACGATCCACGTCTACCACGCCACGCCTGGCGGATATCGGCTTGCCTTCTCCCATCGGCTGACCACGTCGTACTATCCCTCGTCGATCGTGAGCCGCACCATCGGCCTGGCCGGGATTCCGACGGCGGTCGAGCACCGCTACTCCTCGGTCGCGGAGCGACGGCAGCAGTTCGAGTCTCTGCGGGCCGCCGGGCAGATCACCGAGGAGTACGTCGGGGAACTCGGCGGACAGGTAGACCTGCTGCGGCAGGAAGGGTTCCTGGACGAGGCGCTCAGCGTCCTCCATATCGCCACGGAGGCCAATCAGCTGCTGCCGCCCACCCCGGCGGCCCGGCAGTATTCCGTCATGCTCTGCCGCGAGCGGGCGATAACGGCCACGCTTCTCGGGGACTATCTAGCCGTAGTGCAGGCCTGTTCCCAGGCCATCGACGGGGCGGGTGAGGAGGCCCTGCGGGGCCTGCCTGCGTACTACCGGGCCCTCCTGTACCGGGACCTAGGGAGTGCGGAGGCATTCATGGGCGACTACGAGAGGGCCCTGGCCGCCCACGCCACCGCCTTCTCACTGCTCGGACGGCTCGATACGTCCGACGCCGAAGTCCGTGGCGAGCTCTCCCGACTCCATTCCAACGCCGGACTATTGCGGAGCTGGATCGGCGACGAGAAGCCGGCCATCGAGCATTTCCGCAAGGCCATCGACCTCGACACCGAACTTAACCTTCCCCTCAGCAAGTCCATCAACGAGACGGGGATCGGGAACGTGCACCGGCTGGCAGGCCGGACCGAAGAGGCGGTGACCTGGTACGAGGCCGCACTGCGGAGCCTATCGGAGGTATCTGACCGGGACCGGGAGTCGGACGCGAACCTGGAGTTCGGCCTAGCCCTAATCGAGACCGGGCAACTGGACGCGGGACTGGCACGAGTCCTGAAGGCCCTGCTTCTGACGAGCGTCGGGAACCTCCGCCAGCAGGACTGGAAGCACTATCTGTATCTCGGAGAGGCGTACCGCGCGCTGCACCAGTTCGGCAAGGCAGAAAGCGCGTTCCGCAAAGCGGACTCCGCGACCGGGCAGTCGGCCACCTCGGAGATACGGTGGCAGGCGCTCTACGGGCTTGGGCTGGTGCTCCGCGAACTCGGCCGGATAAGCGAGGCTAAGGCATCCCTGGAGCGGGCGATCGAGGCGGTTGAGCGGTTCCGCCGGCAGTACCTGCCGGAAGCGTTGAAGATCTCGATGCTCGCCAGCAAGTCAAACCCATACGAGGCGCTGGTTGACCTGCTGACCCGCCCCGACGGGCACGCGGATAGCCAGGACTGGGCCGCCACAGCGTTCGGCTACGTGGAAGAGGCCAAGTCGCGTGTATTCCTGGAACGGCTGGCCATCTCACCGATCCACTGGCCGGAGTCAGCCTCGGCGGAGCTATCGCGGGACGAGGCCCGGCTCATCGACGAGCTCCGAGCCCTCACCCTCCGCGAGTCGGCGACGCGGGACGAGGCATCGGGTCCAGAAGCACTCGACCAGCTAGAGGATCAGCTCAACGACGTCTGGACGAGGATCGAGGCCAGCGGCCGTGACGGGGCAGAATACGTCTCGCTGCGGCGCGGGCTTCCCCTCACCTACGACGGCATTCTTGACCTGCTCCGCGCAGGCAGCTGACGCATAGGCGATCATCAGAGGAGCGCGGCGCGCAGCCGGCCCACCATGGCGTAGGGGTCGTCCTGGTCCGCGATGAAGTACAGGACTCCCAGCAGCAGCAACCCGACCGGCTCCCGCAGATCCAGCAGCCGCCGCACCTCGGACAGGGCCAGGATGCCCGCCGGCTGCCGCAGACGGAACGGGCGGTTGCTAGGGCGTCAACGGCGCAAGCCTCAGTTCTCGCGGGAAGGTCGCGCCGTGTCGCGTAGCCGATCGTGCCGAGTTGCAAGCGGTGACGTAAATGGATCCGCGGGGCGATGAGTCTGGCCTGCATGATGCGTCCTCACCGGTAGAGATAACCCGCGGAGAGAGAGGGTCTTCCAATGACCGAGCCGAAGACTGACACCCTGCCCGTGCCGGGCGCCGTGCTCCATTACGACATCCGGAGCGCCGACGCGAGTACCCATCCGGTCCTGCTGATCATCGGATCGCCGATGGGCGCCGACGGATTCGTCACCCTGGCCGGGCATTTCGCTGACCGTACGGTCATGACCTATGACCCCCGAGGGTCAGGCCGCAGCCAGCGGACGGACGGCGCCCTGCAGACCACGCCGGACGAGCACGCGGATGACCTGCACCGGCTGATCTCCGCGCTGGACTCCGGGGCGGTGGATATCTTCGCCAGCAGCGGCGGCGCAGTCAACGCGCTGGCCCTGGTGGCCAGGCACCCGGAGCAGGTCCGGACGCTGGTGGCGCATGAGCCGCCCGCCTTCGCCGAACTGCCGGACAGCGAGCCCGTGCTGGCCGCGTGCGTGGACATCCACGAGACGTACCAGCGCAGTGGCTTCGGCCCGGCCATGGCGAAGTTCATCGCGATCATCAGCCAGCAGGGCCTTATCCCGGCCGATTACGCGGACCGGCCCGCCCCGGACCCCGCCGCCTTCGGGTTGCCCGCCGATGATGACGGCTCGCGGAACGACCCGCTCGTGGGGCAGAACATGATCTCATGCCCGCACTACAAGTACGATTTCGACGCGCTCCGCGCGGCATCGACCCGCATCATGGTCGCGGTCGGGGAGGAATCCCGGGCAATGGTGGCGGGCCGGGCGGGCGTGGCAGTGGCCGAACGGCTGGGGACGACGCCCGTCACCTTCCCTGGCGGCCACGACGGGTTCCTCGGCGGCGAATACGGCGGCATGGGGAAGCCGGACGCCTTCGCCGCCACCCTGCGCGCCGTCCTCGGCAACGCTTAGCCGGGAGGCAGGACCAATCATGACGTTCGCCGCCGATCCGGGGATCGATGCCTACATCGACTCGCTGCCAGGGTGGCAGCAGGAAATCTGCCGCGAGGTGCGCACCCTGGTCCACGCCGCCGATCCGGAAGTAACCGAGACCGTCAAACGCAGTACCCGGCCGTACTTCGTGCTGCAGGGCAACATCTGCGCGCTGCTGGCGGCTAAGGACCATGTCAACGTGTTCCTCTATGACGGCGCCATCGTGCCCGATCCCGAGGGCATCATCACCGCCGGGCACGACAATAAGACCGCCCGCACGGTCGCCATCCGGCAGGGTGAGGTCATCAACGCGCCGGCCCTGACCGCAATGTTCAGGCAGATCATCGCCAACAACCGCGCTGGCGGCTGGCGGAAGCTGAAACAGCGGGGTGACTAGCCAAGCCAGCGGGGAGAGGTCAGCTTTCCCGGTGTACCTGGCCGGGGTCTTTGCACGCCGTCCCACTTGAACTCCCACCCGTACCGGTCATCATCGTGCGGCAGCCCGCGGCGCAGGCTGGCCATCATCGGCATGATCAGCCGCGGCATTCCCCCCATGCCTCATCGCCCCCTGAGGCATCAAGTACCCCAGACGACGCATCATTAGGCCCTGACCAGCACGGATTGACCCGATGTCACGGGGGCAATACACGGAGGCGCCGCCCTAGGCCACGGCCCGGTAACCGAGGCTCAGCACGACGGGAACGGCTCCGAAGGGCATGCGGAACCGCGTGCCGGGCTTGTCCGGCGCGTACGGGTCGTCTATGTCGGGCCAGCGCATCTTCAGATGCTGGGCGGTCAGGCCCGCGACCGAGTACGGGAATTCCATGGCCGAGATGCCGTGCACCTGGAGCAGTCCGCCCCACCGGAAGGCGGCGAACACGTTGGCCAGCTCCCGGACCGAGAGGGCTCGCCGGGCGGTCAGGTCGATGAGGTAGACCGCGTCGGCCAGCTCGGTCAGGTCGCTGGCGCACTGGGCCAGCGCCGCTGACTTGGTCCGGAAGACCGTGCCGTCAGGATTGGCGGCGCCCAGTTTCTCGCCGTGTGCCGGCGAGTAGCGCGGCTGAGCCTGGCACTGCATCCAGTCGCAGGCCGCCAGCAGTTCCCAGGGGATTTCGCCACGGCTGGCCACGTCCTGGTACAGCGGCTGCGCCCGGGTCAGCGGGGTCTTGGCCGTCGCCACGAAGTCGGCGGTGACGGCCTGCGGAATCTGCGAGACGTAGCGGCGGGTGCTTATCCGGGAACCCCTCAGCGCGATCCGGGGTCGCCCGTTCCGGGCCGCGCGCGCCCTCACCGCACCGGCGGCCAGGGCGCCCGCTACTCCGGGAATGCTCCCCGCGCCAGGGACAGCCGTGGTCCCGGAGGCACCCGGGGCCTCAGGAGCCGAGACGCCGGGCACCGCCGCCTGCGGCGCCACTTTCTCGTCGGCCACCTGGGGCTCCTGGGGTGCGGCCTCCTGGGACGTGGCCGACCTCGCTGAGTCGTAGCGGTACAGGTTGTATAGCCGCATCAGCGCGATCAGGTTAGAGCCGTAGTTCGGATCGGTGGCGTAGACGCCGGTGAGGGCGGCGGCGAACGCGTCGGGCACGTGGCGCTGGGCCACGGCGTGCTGGTATGCGTGGCTCGTGGCCAGGAGCTGGCCGTGGTCCGCGATGCTCTCCGCGATGTTGTGGTACACCCGGAACGGGGCGGTGCGGGAGACCCAGACGCCGTTTTCGTACTCGTGCGTCGGCCGTATGTGACTGCCGGCCGGGCCGGTTCCCTTGATCCCGAACAGGTTGTGGTCCGCCGTCGCGAGCTGGCTTTGCCCCCAGCCGGATTCGTTGATGGCCTGGGCGATGGTGACCGCGGCCGGGATGCCGTACCTTTGCTGCGCGGCGATCGCTGCGGGCGCCACCATGCTGATGAACGCTTGCTGGGCGGCGGTGCCCGTCGAAGCCGCCCGGCCGCCGTAATCCAGCGTGGATGCGACCGTCCCGGGGATCGCCGCTGATCCGTGGTCCTCCCGGGCTGCCGCACCGACCATCTGCAATGCCACCAGGTCGCCGTTGTTGACGAATCCGAGCACGCCCTGGGCGGTGAGCGGGGCTGCGAACTTGTGCGCGTTGACCGTGAGGTTCGGCAGGGAGTCGCCGCCGACGGTGTACATGGCGGTACCGGTGTACCTGGTGACCACCTCGACGTGCCGGTCGAACAGCACCCAGTCGCCGGGCCGCGGCTGGTAGCCGTCGCCGAGCGGGTGCCAGCGGTGGTGCGCCTGCGCGTCCTGCAGCATCGACACCACGTCAGGCGATGCCGGGTTGGGCTGGACGCGGACATCGGCCCACTGATGCAGCGGCCACGGGTAGGAGCCGCCCCCGGTCGCCCAGCTCTGCTGGCCGACCGCCTGGGCCCCGAGCGCCAGCGTGAGGCTGGCGAACGCCGCGCACGACTGGCCGTGGTCGACGCCACCGATGCTGTCAGCCTGCCAGATGAGCGCCTCCATTTCGGCTGGCGTCTTGCTCCGCGCCATCTGCAGGTAATGCTTGGCCACGCTCACGATCGCCGACCGCAGCGCGCTGTCGCTTGACGAGGCCGGCGAGGCCGGCTTGTCCAGTGCCGTCAAATGGACCGGCATGCTCGTCGGAGACGTTATGTCGGCGACCGTGGCGTGGGCGAAGGTGAATCCGGTCATCGCTCCGCAGGTGCTCAGGCTGACAAGCGCGGTCGCCTGCTGCCACGCTGGCTTTTTCACGGAATGCACAGAATCACCTCCATTCCCCATTCCAGGTATGTGTCGCGGGTCCGGAATTGACGTCCTTACCTGCCCGGGTTCGGCAAGGCCTTGAGGATGGCCTGTACCTGCGGGTCACCGGGGTTGTTGGCGTTCTGGAACAACACGCTCACGTCCTGCGCGGCGACCGAGGTGGCGCCGACCATCCACTGCTGGTACACGTCGGCGGCCAGCGCGGCCCGGCCTTCCCGGCTGGTCACCGGGCTGGCGCACAGGCTGGGGAAGCCGGCGTGCGAGATGATGGCCGACGATCCGGTGTACCTGGCGCAGTTCGCCGGCTTGCCCTCAAGCCCCGGCTGGACGACCGGGGAGCCGTTGGCGCCGGTCAGCGTCGCCCCGCCGATGATGTTGTTGATGGCGCGTGCCGCCACCTGAAGGCTGTCGATCGCGTTGAACGTGTTGTAGGGATGATGCAGGTTCAGCGACCAGGCGATCTGGCCGCCCTGGGCGGCAGTGATGGGCTCCAGCCCCTTCCTGCCCGTCTTAGCGTCGGAGTAGCTGGCATCGTTGTTGCTCGTCATCAGCGCGAACACCCACAGAATCTGGCTCGTGTCCTTGCCGCAGGCGAAATTGACCTGGCTCGGTTCGGAAACGACGTTGGGATTCTGGCAGGCGATGGCGATCTGGCTTTTCACGGTGGCCACGCTCGGCGGCCACGACGGGCCGTGCCTGAACACGATCATCGCGCCGATGATCAGCACGACCAGGCCGGCCGCTGACGCGATGGCGATCTTGCGGCCGCGCCAGAAGCGGCGCTGCCGGGCCGTGCGCCGCCCCCGGTTGATGAGCACCCGGGTCCGATCCTTGGCCGTGCGCCCCCCGCCGTATGGGATGGGCCGGGCGTGCCCGGCCTCGGGCCTAGGCCGCGTCCGGGCAGCGGAGCTCCGGCCGCGATTGCGTTCGAGCTGCGGGTTTCCGGTGGCGCGGAGGAATTCCCGGCGCCGCGCCGGCTCGGCGAGCTCGCGGGCACGTGACTCCCGCCATTCGGAAAGCTCGGTTTCCAGATCGAGGGCTCTGTGTTCTATATCTGAGAACCACTCATCTTGATTATCGATAAAGTTTTTGAATCGATCGTCCGTTGTTATCACCCCTGACACATGACCTGAACTGGGCGCGCCGGGCTGATCCCGGCGCGGGACATGCCCGCGAGGCAGCCCTCGGCAGCTGTCGGCCGCCTCCGCGGTCGGCCGAACCCGACCTGACAGGTCCGGTCGGCGGCCTTGCTCACGTGTTCGACCCGTGCTCATTATTAGAACACAAGTACGATCTACTTGGGAAGACTTATCATCGCAGCCTAGCTACGTTCGAGCCGCCGGGTCGGCGCGCCGAAGATCAGGGCTCTCAGCATTTACGCCTCGGCCCGAGATGTTAGCTATCTGCAGACAAGGACTAGTTACTATCGGATGGTGTCTGCCCCCGACTCTTCGGCTGTCCCCGCCGACCTGACCGACCCTGCCCCCGGCCCGCTGCACCTGATCCAGTCGTTCGCCAGCACGCTGAGCGCTGACCCGGACATGGACCTCCTGCGCACCCACGAGGAGGCAGCCGCCTGGCTCCACACGGCGGCATTGCTGCCCGCCGAAGCCGGCCTGACCAACTCAGAACACGCCGCCCTGCTACGCCTGCGCGAGTCGATCAGGGACGCCCTGGCCGCCCACACCGACGGCCGGGAGGACGCCGCCGCCGCTGCCCGCCTGACCAGGGCGCTGGCCGACGGCCGTCTCGTCCTCACCGTCGATCCCGCGAGCACCGTCCACCTGGCCAGCGCCGCCCGCGCCAGCTACCCCAACCTGGTGGCCGCCGTGGCCATCGCCATCGCCGGATCAGCCGCCTCCGGCACGTGGCCGCGCCTGAAGCGCTGCCCCGCCCCGCACTGCGGCCAGGCCTTCTACGACGACTCCGGTTCATCGGCCGCAAGTCGCTGCTCAAGGCATGCTGCCGGGCGGGTAACCACGGGCCGTTCGGGAAAATAACCTGGCCCGGAGCGCGGAGCCCGAGCATTTCCCGGGTGGGGCGGGCCAACCGGGAGGCCGCTATCCGCCCGGAACAGCGGCCGGGCCGGTGACCGATCCCGGCGGCGGGATCACGCCGGGGCCGCTCGCGTCGCACGCGAGCGCTCCGGGGTCGGTGTCAAGCAGCGGGGCGGCGAGGGGCGGCGGCCTGCGGAACGCGGGCCGCCGCAGGTCGATCAGGTCGAGCATGTCGGCAGCGTTGGCGTCCCGGTAGGTCATCGCGGGCAGGTTCCACTTGGTCTCCACCAGCTTGCAGATGCTCGCGTGGTCGAAGACCCGGTGGGAGACGTATCGTGGCCGGGCCCACGGGGACACGATCGCGCACGGGACCCGGAACCCGTATCTGGCGAATCCGTCGTAGGCCGACTGCCCGGCGGGGGCGGCGGGCGGGATGTCATCGGGCGGCACCGCCCGGGGCGGGGGCACGTGGTCGTAGTACCCGCCATGCTCGTCGAACGTCCAGATCAGCAGCGTGCGATCCCAGGCCGGGCCCGCCATCACCGCGTTGATCACCTTGGCGGCGAAGGCCTCGCCCCTGGCGATGTTCTGCGGGTTCTCCTCGTCCTCGGTGCCGTATTGCGGCTCTGCCAGGCAGAAGCCGGGTAGGGTCCCGGCCGCCGCGTCGGTGAAGAACCCGGCGATGGGGACGATCTTCGTTCCCAGGTTCTTGAGGTAGAGCTGGGGGAAGAGCTCGGGGGTGGCCAGGTTTGTGTAGTAGTCCTTCCAGGTGATGCCGTGCGCATCGAGCCGGTCGAAGATGGTGCCTCCCGCCGGATAGTCGGTCTGCGCCGGGAGCGTGTCGTCGACCTGGCCGATCGACGTGGCCGCCAGCAGGTAGCGCCGGTTCGGGTAGGTCTGCCCGAGCACCGAGCAGAAATACCTGTCGGCGATCGGGAACGTCGAGGCGAGCGAGTAGTAGAACGGCAGGTCGACCCGCTCCCAGTAGCCCATGGAGACCGGGCCGCTGCCGGAGGCGACGAATCCGTCCAGTCGGCCGCCGTCGTACTGAGTGTGGCTGGCCAGCCAGTCCTGCGCCGGATGGCCAGACAGCTGGCACGTGGTCGGCATGCGGAAGGCGTGCTGGATCCGGCCGTCCGGGTACGGATTCGACGCCAGGGGCAGCCCGTCCCGGCCGAGCCGGAAACCGTCCGCGCCCCGGCGGCGCAGCATGCCGAGATGGTTGTCGTAGGAGTGATTTTCCATCATCACCACGACGATGTGCTCGATCTGCCGGATCGTGTCGGTGCCCGCGGGCAGCCGCGGGTAGGGCAGCGAACCCGGGCGCCGAAGCCTCTCCCGGTCCGGTGCCGCCAGGCGGCTCGGGTAATTCGGGGCCGAACGGCGCCAGGAAGCCGCCGGGGCCACGGCCGCCGCGAGTGCTCCGGCCTTCAGCAATCCGCGCCTGCTCACGCCGCCGGAGTCCGGCGTCTGGTTCTGTGCCATATTGGGGAGTTTTGCAGGGTACCCGGTTGGCCACAAGATGCGGCGGATGAACGGCTACCGAATGATATTCAGGGTGGATCGGGGCTACAGGGTGGCCCGGGGGGGCCTATCGTGCACCAAATCAACCCGGAAGCCCCGATCCACCCCGGTAAACGGCGGAATACTCCGGCCGGCTGCCGCTTACCCGAGGCTCACGGGGTCTGTGATGCCAGGTGGACTGGAGTTCCCCGGTTACTTGACCGGCGTCCTGGTCCGCCGTCGATCTAATACGCCGATATCGCCCCATCGCCGAAGCTACCGCCGGCTTCGCCGGGTCCTGGCCGCACCGCACCGCGGGCCAGGCTAGAAAATCAGCGCTCGTCCAGCGTGAGCAGCAGGACCTGCCTGATGCCCAGCGCACGGAACGCGGTCCGCATGACCGGGTTGAACGCGGCCCGCACCAGCGCCGCCGCCTGCGTCCGGTCGGCGAGCTCGGGCTGGTGAACCTGATAGTCGACGCCGTTCAGGCGGATGGTGCAGCCGCCCGCCGCTCGGACGTTGCGTGACCAGTCCGACTGGTTGCCGAACGTCAGCGGGATCACGAAGGTGTCGCCGGCCCGCTGCGCCCCGACCGGCGTCACGTACGGCCGCCCCGACTTGCGTCCGACGTGGCGGACCTGAGCGGCCATCCGGATGTGCCTGCGGCCCGCCATCGTCATCATGACCGGGTTGAGCACCTTGGTCAGCGGGCGTATCACCACCCGCACCAACCGGGACGGCCTGACCACCTCGGGCGTGCTCCGGCCCGGCGCAGCCTGGTGGATGTTCGACGCGTTCATCATTGAGCTCCCTTCATCACCGGTAAGGACGGCATAACCAGGGCGAAAGTGACGCAAGCAGGCTCAGCCGAGCTGGGAGCGGACGAAGGCAAGCTGTCGCGGGTCGCCGATGACGTGCACGGCCTGGATCTTCCCGTCCCGCATGGTGAAGACCAGGACGCCCGCCAGTTCCCGGCCGGCGAATCCGAGCAGCGCGGGCGGCCCGGCCGCCGGAACGGTGACCAGCGTCGTCCCGGGTCCCCAGAAGCGCAGCAGGCGGCGAGCCACCCGGGCGGCACCGCGGGTCACACCGAATGCTCTCGGGTCGTCCGCGCCGCCGTCGAAGTCGCCCCACGCGTCCGGCGCGAGCACCTGGAGCAGGCCGTCCAGGTCCCCGCCCGCGCACGCGGCGATGAACGTCTCGGTGACCTGCCGGTGCTCGGACACGCCGACCTCGAACGCGGCGCGGCCCTGGCTGTCCGCGATCTTCTGCCGGGCCCGCCGGGCCAGCTGGCGGCAGGTGGGCACCGGACGGCCGACGGTCTGCGCGATGGAGGAGAACGGGACTCCGAAGATGTCGTGCAGCACCAAGACGACCCGCTCCGCCGGGCTGAGCCGCTGCAGCACGACCAGCAGCGCCAGCCGGACGGAGTCGTCGAGGGTGACCCGGTCGGCCGGGTCGCCAGAGTCCCGGCGGGGCGCGGGAGCCTGGCCGGTCACGAACTCGATCTCGCTGGCGTCGTGCGGGCGTTCCCGGCGGGCCCGCGCGGAGCGGATCTGATCCAGGCACAGCCGGCTGGTCACCACGATCAGCCAGCCGCGCTCGTCCGCTATCTCGCCCGGCGTGACCCGGAGCAGCCGCCAGAACGCGTCCTGGACCACGTCTTCGGCCGCGCCGATGTCCCCGAGCATCCGGAAAGCCAGGTCGACCAGGTAGGGACGGTGCTCCTGCCAGGCCCGGACGACCTGCCCGTCAGGCTGGTCCACCCCGTCAGGCTGCTCTGCCCCGTCAGGCTGGTCCACGTCATCACCTCCCGGCCGCACGAGGTCGTACCTGGAGGACGACCCAGGCCAGGCATGCCAGCGTGTCCCTCCCGACGGCAGAGCTAATGGCCGGTCCGTTCGGCACCCACCATGTCCCGGCCCGGCCCGGGTGTCAACTGGCCCGCGCCCGCCGACCCGGGTTGCCGCGCGGCCGCTTGTAGGCGATGACCCTGCCCTTCTCGAATATCTCACCGCCCCAGACGCCGCACGGCTCGCCGCGCTGGACCGCGCCCGCCAGGCACGGCCGTCGCAGCGGGCACGTCTCGCACGACGCCTTGGCCAGCTCAAGATCGGCGGGCAGGTCCGAGAACCACAGCTGGGTGTTGTCGCTGCAGGGCAGCGGATTGCCTAGGTCAGCGGCTCGCCTGGCCAGCGTGGCCAGCGAGGAACTCGTCATGTCGCTTCACCCCCGTGAGGCGTATGTTGTCCCGTTAATGGATTTCCCCGAAAACCCATATATGCAGATTCTGCACCACGCCGCGTCGGTCGGCATCGTCCGTACGGCTGATATCGCCTCCGTCAAGAGCCGAACACGGAACGCCGTCAGCCCGGCTCATAGCGCCGCAGCGGTCAGGCGCTGAGCGGTTCGGCGCAGGCGCGGGGGATCTCTTCCAGGGACAGGCCGAGCGCGTCGGCCAGCGCGGCCACGGTGAAGAAGGCGGGGGTGGCGATGCGGCCGGTCTCGATCTTGCGCAGCGTTTCCGCGGGAACGCCGGAGACGGCGGCGATCTCGGCCATGCTGCGCGGCCCGCGCGCCTCGCGCAGCAGCATGCCGAGCCGTTGCCCCCGCTCGTGCTCCAGGTGGGTCAGTGGCGGTCGGACCATACCGTGATAGTAATACCGGTATAGTTATCCCGCAAAGGGAGGTGATGAGCCGTGGTCGAGATCAAGACCGCCGCGGAGATCCAGGCGATGCGCGGCGCCGGGCAGGTGGTCGCGCAGATCCTGGCCGCCGTCCAGGACCAGGCGAAGGCCGGGATGCGGCTGGCCGAGCTGGACGAGGTCGCCCGGGACGTGCTGGCCCGGGCCGGGGCCTTCTCGCCCTTCCTCGGTTACCAGCCCGCGTTCGCCCCGGTGCCGTTCCCTGCGGCCATCTGCACGTCCGTGAACGACGCCGCGCTGCACGGCATCCCCGGCCGGTACAAGCTGGCCGACGGCGACCTGCTCAGCGTGGACTGCGGCGCCGTGCTCGACGGCTGGGCGGCCGATGCCGCGGTCTCCTTCACGATCGGGCCGCCGGGGCCGGCCGACGCCCGCCTGATCGCCGTCACCCAAGACGCCCTCAAGGCAGGCATCGCCGCGGCGGTTCCCGGCGCACGGATCGGGGACATCTCCGCGGCCATCGGCGCCGCCGGCCGCGCGGCGGGCTACGGGATCTGCACCGACTTCGGCGGCCACGGCGTCGGCCGGGCCATGCACGAAGATCCGCACATCCCCAACGAGGGACCCCCCGGGCGCGGCCGCCGGCTCGTCCCCGGGCTGGTCATCGCCATCGAGCCGTGGTTCCTGGCCGGCGGCAGGGACGTCTACCGGATCGCCCGCGACGGCTGGACGATCCACAGCGGCGACGGCAGCCGGGCCGCTCACGCCGAGCACACGGTGGCCGTCACCGAGGACGGCCCGCGGATCCTGACGGTCCCCTGACCCGCCGCCCCGGCCGGGCTCCTTTCCGGGACCGAACGGGCCGGGCGCGTGCCCCGGCTCCGCTGCGAGCCCCTCGTGATATTCAGCCGCCACCGTCCCCCTTGACATCAATACCGTTGGTATTTAAATATCATCGGTATGAGTCCTCGCCTGTCCCGCGCCGAACAGAACGACCGCAACCGTGCCCTGCTGCTTGACGCGGCCCGCCGGGTCTTCCTGGCCCGGGGCTACTACGCCGCGACCCTGGAGCAGATCGCCGACGAGGCGGGGTTCTCCAAGGGCGCGGTGTACTCACGCTTCACCAGCAAGGCCGACATGTTCCTGGTCCTGCTCGAGGACCGGATCGCCGAGCGGGCCGCGCAGAACGCCGGCCTGGCCAGGCAGCTGGCCGGCTCGGGGAACTTCGCCGCCGTGCTCGACCTGGCGCAGCGGGCGGAGCGCGGCGCGCCCGGCTGGCGGCTGCTGGTCACCGAGTTCCGGATCCACGCCGGCCGGGACCCCGAGCTCAACCGCCGGTACGCGGCCTTGCACGCGCGTACGGTCGACGGGGTCGCGGAGATATTCGCCTCGGTCAGCGAGGGGGGTGCCGAAGGCCTCCCGTTCCCGCCGCGGCAGCTGGCCGAGCTCATGCTCGCCATCGAGACCGGCCTCGCGCTGGAGCAGCTGGTCAGCCCGGGCGCCCTGGGCGGCCCGGGACTGCCGGTGCTGATCAGGCTGAGCGCCTGGTTCGCCGCACCGCCCGTGCGCACCGGATCCGTGCCCACCGGGGAGGACAGATGACCACCGCGATCGCCGAGCTTGAGCTGCTGCGCACTCGCATGGCCGACGCCATGGCCGCCCGGCTGCCTGGCCAGATCGGGCACCTGTCCTGGAGCGCCGGGCAGCTCGCCGCCTGTCAGCGCGACCGGCTGCGGGCGTTGCTGGCGCGGGCCATCGACCGCTCGCCCTTCCATGCGCGGCGCCTGCGCGGCATCGACCCCAGCCGGTTCGAGCTGGCCGACCTGCCCCGGCTGCCGGTCATGACCAAGGCGGAGATGATGGCGAGCTTCGACACCATCGCCACCGACCGGCGGCTGACCAGGGACCTGGTGGAGCGGCACCTGGCCAGGTCCGTCGCGGACCCGTCGCTGCTGCTCGGCGACTACGTCTGCCTGCTGTCGGGCGGCAGCTCCGGGCGGCGCGGCCTGTTCGTCCAGACCATCGGCGAGTTCGCCGAATTCACCGCCTCGGTCAGCCGCCGGGCCATGGCCGCGGCCATCGCTTCCGGCGGGCCGCCGCCCGCAGGCCTGGTGATCGGGATAGTGGGCGCGGGCTCGCCCGTCCATTCCAGCGGCCTGGGCGCCGCGACGGCCGCCGGGCCGCCGGTCCGCCTGGTGTCCGCGCCGGCCAGCCTGCCGACCGCGGAGATCGTCCGGCGGCTCAACGCCGCCCAGCCGCCGTCCCTGATCGCGTACGCGGCCAAGCTCGCCGAGCTGGCCCGCGAGCAGCGGGACGGCCGCCTGCGGCTGAACCTGCGCTCGGTCACCTCGATGTCGGAGTCGATCAGCCCGGCGGAACGGGCCGCCATCGGCGCGGCGTTCGGCGTGCCGGTGATCGATATGTTCGTCTCCACCGAGGGCCTGGTCGGCCACAGCGAGCCGGGCAGCCCGGTCATCACGTTCGCCAGCGACACCTGCATCGCCGAGTGCACCGACGACGCGGGCCAGCCGGTCCCGGACGGCGTGGCGTCGTCGAAGGTCCTGATCACCAACCTGCACAACCTGACGCAGCCGCTCATCCGCTACGAGCTGACCGACCGCTTCACCCCGGCCGGGACCAGCGACGGCGGTTTCCTGCGGGCCAGCGTCGAGGGCCGGTCCGACGACCTGTTCCGGTACGCCGGGGCCAGCGTGCACCCGTTCGTGATCGGTGCCGCGCTGCTCCGCGCCCCGGCCGTGCGTGAATTCCAGATCCGCCAGACCGAACGCGGCGCCGACATCGCCGCGGTGATCGACGGCGACCTGGACCAGGCCGGGCTGGCCGCGGCCGTCGAGCAGAGCCTGCGCCAGGCGGGCGTGGCCCGCCCGCAGGTCGGCATCCGCCGGGTCGGGGCGCTAGACCGGGACCCCATGACCGGCAAGGCCAGGCGCTTCATCCCGCTGCACCCCGGTTACGCTCGCTAACGGGTGGTTATGGTTCTGCGTCCGGCCTGCGTACCATGGCCGGATGCGGTGGGGGGCACGGCAGCGGCAGACGTCCGGGCGCGAGACAGTGCCGGGGCGGCTGCTCCCGTCGCCGCTGCGCTGGCCCGCGGCCGCGGTGCTGGCGGGCTGCGCGGCGGTGACGGCGGGCTTCGGGGTGAGCCTCGCCGGTAAGCGACCGACCGGATGGCTGGACACGGCGGCAGACGCGCGGATCCAGTCCGCGCTCGACCAGCACGCGCCCATCCTGCGTTTCCTGGTCGGTGCCGGCACGCTGATGCCGGTGACCCTGATGACCGCGGCGCTGGTCGTGGCCTGCGTGCTGACCCGCAGGTGGTCCGGCGCCGTGCTGGCCGCCGTGGCGGTGCCCGCCGGGATCACCCTGGCCGAGTACGTGCTCAAGCCGCTCATCGGCCGGACCATGCTGGGCGCGCTGAGCTTCCCCAGCGGGCACGTCACGGCCGTGTTCGCGCTGGCCGGCGCCTGCGCGGTCCTGCTCGCCGATCCGCCCGGGCACCGCGTGCCCGGCCCGGCCCGGCTGCTGCTGGCCCTGGCCGCCCTGCTGGCGGCGAGCGCGGTGGCCGTCGCGACCGTGGCCCAGGCCGCGCACTACTTCACCGATGTCGTGGGGGGAGCCGCGGTCGGCACCGGGGTGGTCCTGGCCTGCGCGCTCACACTCGATGCCCTGGCCACCCGGCATGTCCCGGCCACCGGGCCGCGGCGAGGAAGACGCGAAACGGGGGTAGGGTCGAGCCGGAAGGGAGCACGGATGTCATCCTCGCCGGAGTCACCGCACCTCGACAACCATCACCGGAACACGCTGCGCCAGATCTTCGAGCACCCAGTGAGCCACAATATCGAGTGGCACGCGGTGACGTCGCTGCTCGAGGCGGTCGGCACGGTGACGGTCCATCACGACGGTAAGGTCACCGTTACGGTCGGGCCCGAGCGGACGATCTTCGACCCGCCGGCAGGCAAGGACATCGACGCCCAGATGGTGGTCGACCTCCGCCACATGCTCAGCAAGGCGGGTTACGGCGCGTCTTAAGGCACCGATCCCGAACTCGTCGCATGGCACCGCGCGGGCCCACATGTCAAGATCGGTTAGATCGTAGGTCGGCAGCGGCACGCGGAGGCTGGGCATGATGCGGGTGGTCGTAGTCAGGCACCACGGCGTGGACTCGGCCGGCTTCATCGGCGACGCGTTCGAGGCGCGCGGCGCGGCGCTGGCCGTCCACCTGCTCCCCGACGACGGCCCGCTGCCCGCACTCGACGGCGTGGATCACGTCGTGGTGCTCGGCGCCGTCAGTTCGGTCAACGATCCCGAGCCCTGGATCGCGGCCGAACTGGCCTGGCTGCGCGCGGCCGACCAGGCGGGCGTGCCCGTGCTCGGGATCTGCTTCGGTGCCCAGGCGCTCTGCGCCGCGCTGGGCGGCCGGGTCGAGGCCATGGACCGCAAGGAGATCGGCTGGACGCTGGTCGACTCGCTCGATCACGACGTGATCCCGGTGGGGCCCTGGCTGGAGTTCCACGGCGACCGCTGCCTGCTGCCCGCGACGGCGACCGTGCTGGCGCGCAACGACGCGGGGATCCAGGCGTTCCGGATCGGCAGGCACCTGGCGTTCCAGTTCCACCCCGAGGTCGACGGCCCGCAGCTGAAGCGCTGGCTGGACGCGGGCGGGGACAAGGACGCGGAACGACTGGGGCTCGACCCCGGCCAGTTCCTGGCCGACACCATCCGCGAGGAGCCCGCCGCGCGGGCGCGGGCGGACCGGCTGGTCGCCGCCGCACTGGACCGCTAGACAATCCGCGACAACGCCGGACACAGCGTGCTGTGTCGGAGTTGCCTGCCGTTACGATAACGCTCTATGGCATCCGAACTCGCTGCCTGGCTGCGCCAGCAGCGCGAGGATCGCGGCTGGACGAGGTCCGAGCTGGCCCGTCAGCTCATCAAGGCGGCCCGGGCCAGGGGCGACACGTCCGTACCCGGAGCCGACAACATCAGTCACAACATCTACCGCTGGGAACGTGGTGCCGTGGCCCCGGCCGAGCGCTACCAGCTCTACTACTGCGGCGCCTTCGGGATCCCGTTCAGCCAGTTCGGCACCTGGCCGCCCCCGGCCATGGTCGACCCTGGCCCTGCGGGGCCCGCCGCCCCTGCCTACCGTGGACTGCTACCGCCCGATTCGGCACCGCCCGATGGGGGCGCTTCCGCGATCAGGCAAGGGGTGCTGATGGCCGCGCACGAAGGCAGCGAGCACGCCGAGCGTGCCGAGCAGCGGGGCATCGGCGAGGCCACCCTGGAGCAGTTCCGCGCCGACGTGACGAGCCTGTCCGTCCAGTACCTGACGGGCGAGACGTACGGGTTGTTCACGGACATGCGGCGGGTCAGGAACCGGATCCTCGAGGCGCTCAGCCGGCGGCAGTGGCCGCGCGACGCGGCCGAGCTCTACCTGCTGGCGGGCTGCCTCAACGCGTTAATGGCCGCGGCGGCCACCAACCTCGGCTACCCGGAGGCCGCCGAGGAACTGACCAGGGCGGGCTGGGCCTACGCCACGATCATCGATCACCACCCGCTGATGGCCCGGCTGCGGCTGTGCGCGGCCTACGCCGCCTACTGGAATGGGCGCCCGGAGCAGAGCGCCGACCTGGCCAGGGGCGGACTCGGGTACCTGGCCGACGGCGAGAACGCGGCGCAGCTGCACTTGTTCTGCGGCCTGGCCGCGGCCCGGGCCGGCGACGCGGCGGGCGCGCGCCAGGCGATCGCGGCCGCGCGGGCCGCCAGGGACCGCGACCACCACGACGAACTGCTCGAGATCGGCGGCGAGTTCGGCTTCTCCCGGGCCACCCAGGCCTACTACGCGGGCTTCGTCCTGTCCGAGGCGGGCCTGGACGAGGCGGTGGCCGAACTCGAGGCCGCGACCGGGCTGTACGCGGCCGGGCCGGGCCCGGGCGAGCAGCACAGCCGCAAGTGCCAGATGCTCGCGCAGACCGACCTGGCCATCGCGCGGCTCCGGGCGGGCACGCTGGACGCCGCGGTCGCGGCCCTGGAGCCCGTGCTGGCCCTGCCGCCCGGCGAGCGCACGGCGGTGCAAGGCCAGCGCCTGTCCGTGGTCCGGGCCGAGCTGGCCCGGCCGGTCTACCGCGGCTCGGCGCAGGCCCGCGGGCTCGCCGAGCAGGTAGCCGGGTTCGCTCCGGACCAGCTCGGGAGTTTGCCTGGTCAGGAGGGGGTAGGGCAGGTCTGACCGAAAAGGAGGCCAGACATGCCAAGAGCTCAAATAAAGGACGAGAAGACCTACCGCGCGCTGCGGCGGGAGGGGAACAGCGAGGAGAAGTCGGCCCGGATCGCGAACGCGGCGGCCGGGAGCTCGCGGAAGAAGGTCGGCGCGCGGGGCGGGAAGAGCCCGTCCTACGCCGACTGGTCCAAGGACGACCTGGTCCGGCGGGCCCGCGAAATCGGCCTCAAGGGCCGCTCGAAAATGACCAAGGCCCAGCTGATCGACGCGCTCCGCCACCACTGACGGGCCGCTTGTGCTCAGCCGCTAATACCGGGTGTCCGGGCCTGTCCCGTCCGGGAGCCGCGCAGCGCCCGGACCGGGCGGGTGGCACGCTGCCAGAGCCGTGACATCCCGGCGGCCGTCATGCCTGCCTGCTCGTCGGCGCGCCGCTGCTCGGCGACGGTCTTGGTGCGCTCGGCCTGGTACTGCAGGGTCATGTCGTAGATCATCATCGCCATCACGTCCTCGCGTTCTCGTCTGCCTGGCTGGTTACCTAGACGACGAACGAGAACCCCGGTGATGGACAGGTTTAGCGCTTGCGGGCGACGCCGCCCCACAGGCTGGTGGGCGCTTCGGCCTCCACCGCCGACTCCGGGCGCCATTCGGTGACCTTCACCACGCCCGGCTTCAGCAGGTCCAGGCCGTCGAAGAACCCCGCCACCACGTCGCGGGTGCGGCCCACGTGGTTGCCCTCGGCCAGGTGCTGGTTCATCCGCTTGATCATCTCGGCCATCTGCTCCGGCGAGATGTCGCTGGCCGCGTGGGAGATGGTCAGGTAGCTGCCCGGCGGGACGGCGCTGAGCAGCCGGGCCACGATCCGCCGCGCCTCGGCCAGGTCGGGGATGTAGTGCAGGATGGCCAGCAGCATGATGCCGACCGGCTTGGTGAAGTCCAGAGTGTCCGCCGCCTGCTCGAGTATCTGGTCCGTGTCCCGCAGGTCGGCGTCGAGGTACGCGGTGACGCCCTCCGGGCTGCTGGTCAGTAGCGCGCGGGCGTGGGACAGCACCAGCGGGTCGTTGTCGACGTAGACGACACGGCTTTCCGGTGCGAAGGACTGGGCCACCTCGTGGGTGTTGCTGGCCGTAGGCAGCCCGGTGCCGAGGTCGAGGAACTGCCGGACCCCCGCCTCGGCGGTCAGGTAGCGCACGCTGCGGGCCAGGAAGGCCCGGTTGGCCCGGGCGGAGGCCCGGATGGCGGGGTAGGCGGCGATGGTCTCCTCGCCGGCGATCCGGTCGGCCTCGAAATTGTCCTTCCCGCCCAGCCAGTAGTCATAGACCCGGGCCGGATGAGCCACCCGGGCGTCGAAGCCGTAGCGGCCGCGAGAGCTCCCCGCTCCGGCCGCGTGAGGTCCCGTCATCGCTATGTCTCCTCACCTCCCCCTACGCGCACCGTACGTCAGGCGTGCCGGACGTGACAGCCGTAAGAAGCCTAGCGATGCGGGCATATCGGCGTCTGGCGACCCGTCGATTCAAGATCATCACCGGATGGCCCGTGATCAGCCCGGCCCTTGGTCAGCCCGGCCCGTGGTCAACTGAGTGCCCTGGTGTCTCCTGGTGAGATGGCTGATGCCTTGACACCGCGCGCCAGGACTGCGGGATCATTGTTACCGATGCGGCCAGCCCGGTCAGGTCAGCCAAGGAGGATTGATGATCTTTATCACGGCCAAGTTCCAGATTCGGCCCGAGGACGCCGACCAGTGGCCGCAGATCTCCGCCGAGTTCACCGAGGCGACCAGGAGCGAGCCGGGCTGCCTGTGGTTCGACTGGTCCCGCAGCCTGGCCGACCCGGAAGAGTACGTCCTGGTCGAGGCGTTCCGCGATGGCGACGCCGGGGCGGCGCACGTCCAGTCCGATCACTTCAAGAAGGCCCAGCAGACACTGCCGCCGCACCTGGCCCGCACGCCCCGGATCGTCAACTTCGCCATCCCGCAAGACGACTGGTCCCTGCTCGGCGAGTTGGCCGTTCCCGGCTCAGACTGACCCCGGTCGGCAACCGCAACGAGATCGAGCGCTTGGTCACCGACTGGGAATTTCGCGAGTACGCCTGTCACCTGTGAGTTCCGGCTCTCCCGCTTCCAGTTTCTGGTGCAGGGTGCGCAAGCCGCGGTGGGCGGCGGTGCGGATGGCTCCGGCGCGTTTGTCCAGGACCTGGCCGGCGGTCTGGGCGTCCAGGCCGAGGACGGCGCGGAGCAGGACGGCTTCGGCCTGGTCGGG
>WNGJ01006214.1_pt1 | contig 39216 bp, 40 predicted proteins | sample 5400611 | NCBI WGS metagenome assembly WNGJ01 (sample SAMN13153375, study PRJNA577476) | soil metagenome | isolation source: 40 cm soil or saprolite under Garry oak tree replicate 1 | place: USA:California | collected 2016-06-15
CCAACCATTGTCCCACTTGTGCTCGGGTTCAGGTGACTTACGATCGCCGGCGACCATGCGTCGAAGAGGAAGCGGGAGCGTCGACGCGAGGTAGGCGAACGAAAGAGCGGATCGGTAATAAAACGTTGGCTGGAATGGCTGGTTCTCAAAAACACGTCGCAGCGCTTCGACCAAGCTGGGAGATGCGGTGCCGCATTGATCGAGATAGCGAAGTACGTTCAGATTTACACAGGGGTCGATGGGATTTGGTGCGCCGGGCTCTTCTCTAATCCAGGTCGGGAACAGCCCCCCGTGCGTTTGCATGGCAACGATCCGAGCACTGAGAGCCCGATGGAAAGGTCCGCTGGACTCCGACGGATAAAGCAACCAGTTGAGAAGGCACGTATCGTCCAAGTCTGGATCGATGGCGGTTGCGAAGAACGCAAACGTCCCATCGGGACGGCGACTTGCGCGGACGTACTCCAATCCTCGCTCCTGAATACGCTCGGTATCTGCGACGGTCAGCAGTGCGAACATGATCATGCCCGTCACAAAGGGCGACGAAACCTCGGTTGGGCTGTCCATGGTGATCGTCCGAGACCAGTAGGTCGGAAACTCGCCGGACGGGCGCTGCGCCGTGACAAGAGAGTAGATGCCCCGACGAATTGCCTGAGGGAGCCGGTCATACCGCATTGCTCACCACCCGTTCACGGTACGGGCTCAGGACGCTGCGGATCATCACGGCCATGGCGTCTCGAACAGACTCGTTGAGGGATTCGGTTGCCATCCAAGCGGCAGTGGCCTTGCTCAGGATCACACTCTCGAGGTCCACGCGATGATAGACGCCGAATGTCAGGGCGTTCAATGTCCCCGCTAGTACGTCTTCATTGAGATCGACGTAGTCATTCACGAGTTGAGCCAGCTCATCCATTTCGGCAAGCGTCCTCAGGAGTTCACCGCGCAGGGCTGGTTTGAGTGGGGCCAAAAATGTCTTGTAGAGGATGAGGTTATAGGCCACAGACTTACGGCGAATCACCTGGTGATAGACGTCAACTCCAACAGGAGCTACGAGCAACCCCTCCGCGACGACGCCTACGGATAACGCGTCGAACAGCCGGCTGACCTGGTCCGCCCAGTCGCAATGGTCCGCCTGCCGCATCCGTCGGAGCGCGTAATGGAACAGGCTGAACCCGACAAAGACTGATTGAACGCAGGCACGGTAGGTCGGCGCCCCCGCGATTCTACCGCGCAACGTACCAACCAGACTGGGGTGACGGCCCTTGTAAGACTCGTGGTTGTCGAAACCATCATCGATGAGTCGCCCTGCCGCGTAGGCCAAGAGACCAAATGCCAGAGCATCAATCGCGACACCACTCGAACCGTAAAGCGGCGGACCCAGAGCTGCGATGTTCCAGCCCAGCCAGCGGAGCCAGAGCGCACGGTGGGCGTCCGCCGTAGTCGCGCACGCGATTGCGACCAAGGATTGTTCGGCCGTGGCTTTGAGTGCTTACGCCCGTCGCGTTGAGCGTGAGATCAGGGGCGACATGGCAGTCTCCACCCTTCTGGTAGTGTCGGTCCTCGCAACCGTCCAATGCCTCAAACAGACTGTTCAACGTGAGTTGCGGGGAGTCGGTCATGAGGCCCTGTGCGCGTTAGCGATGTGGTAGGACACTTCGTCCGCTGCGGCGTCGACGTCGCTGTACCACCCGGCCAGCTGTTCAGGATGTGAACTGAACCTTTCTCGAACGGAAAGGGTCGTCTCGAGGCTGTGAACAACAATCCCCAGGAGTCCGCCCACTTCCCTACTGGCGTGATCGGTGGCCCAACGCGCAAGGCTTTGAGGGAGGCGATTGAGAGTTGGCTTGATCAAGAGCCCCGCGTAGCGCGTTGGCAGCATCCCACAAAGAACTGCCGACGCGATGGCGGCATACTGTCGATCGTTCTTCGCGATATCCGCAATCACACCAACTCCGGTGAGCCAGAAGGGCAGCAAATTCCGGTTGCGGATTAGTTGTACCAGAAGGGTGGAGACTGCCATGTCGCCCCTGATCTCACGCTCAACGCGACGGGCGTAAGCACTCAAAGCCACGGCCGAACAATCCTTGGTCGCAATCGCGTGCGCGACTACGGCGGACGCCCACCGTGCGCTCTGGCCCAACGAGTGGCTTGTGCGGATCGTAGGTCATCAAGGGCCATCCGACGAGACGACCATCAAGACGTGCGTGCCTTAAGCGGGTCCTGAGCGCGGGATCGCTCTCTATCAAATGAGTAAGGAGGTCCTGCATTCGCGACTCAGCGGGCGGAATCGTATTAACCAGCATGCCAACGCCGACATTGGCTCGGCCACGTTCAGTCACGAACACCCAACAGTATCCGGGAAAGCTTTGTCGGTTGAGATACAGATCCGCCCTATGGATCGGACCGACTACGTCATTGTAGTATCCCCGAACCGCGATGATCTGAGGGCGAGCGAGAGCGCCCGACGATTGGAGCGTACGTGCCACCGCCGATGTGCTACCGTCCGCTCCGATAACCACCCTCGCGCGGAGCCGAGCCGGACGGCGATCCCGCACGCCGTGCACTGTCACATGTTGTAGTCCGGACGATAGCCGAGTCACCCGAAATCCCTGTCGCATCTCGGCACCCGCCACGACAGCGGTTTGTCGGATCCAGTCGTCCAGGAGGGCCCGCGGAATTGCGCGCGCAAATCGAGGAAGGCCACGGACATGTGGCAGCGGGAGTGTGATGAGCTCCTGTCCATCAACAAAGAGTGCGCCGCTGCGAATTCGATTGGAGCGTCGGAAGGCCGCGAGTTTGCTGAGTCCCAGGTGCTCCAACTCCCTTAGCGCCCCAGGACCGACAAAATCACCGCACGTCTTGTCGCGGGGAAAGGCTTGGCGATCCACCAACATCACCTGAATCCCTCTTCGCGCGAGGTGCGCGGCCGCTGCGGACCCGGCCGGTCCGGCACCCACCACGATCACGTCCGCGTCGAGCCAGGCCATGTTGCCGCTCCAATCCACTGCTGGTGGAGCGCTGGGAGCAAGCGTCCGTGCCGTCGCGCCCGCGCGCGGCGGAACGAGAAAGCTTGGATCCCATTCCACCAGCGCGGGTCGCGATCCCGATTGGTTGGAATATCGAAAAGCAGCTCGTACTCTGGTTGAAAACTCGTGTAGTGTGCTATCGCACCCCTAACCGCAGGATTGGATGTGTCATCTATTACGATCAGGGCTCGATCGGAAAGGTGCCGCTTGATCAACTGCAATACCTGGAGCTGAGCATCGAACGTGTGGCAGCCGTCATAGAAAAACACGCCGACTGTTCGCTGACCAAAGGGTTGGCGCAACCGAAGTAGCCTGAAACAATCCGCTTCGATTACCGCAACATGGTCCGCCACGTGGAAACGGGCGAGATTCCGTTGCAGCAGCGAACTACTACCGCCGAACTCCGAGAAGTCATCGATCGTGACGAACGCCGTACGGCGATTACCTAGTGCGGCGGCTATTATCGACAATCCGAACCAGGCTCCGATCTCCAGGTACACCTCATTGCCCGCGAGATGGGACGCGGCGTGGTTGAGGAGCATCAACTTGTTCTCGCTCGCCAAGCCAGGCAGCGCGCCAAGCAAACGGGAAAAACAACGGTTTCGCGGGTGGTCGGACCTGGGAAAGTCTTCGAACAGCTGGGGCAGTCCGTTTGCGAACTTGAGGGTGTTCATGTCTGCCACGCGATCGGCGTCACTCTCAGCAGTGCCGCGAGCCAGCGGGCCGCAAAACGAGGCGGACTTGGGACCCGTGCGAGCTCAGTGCCCCACGGCATCGCGGGGCGCCGCGCCAGCCAGAGAGCGGCGGCGGACAGCACCGGACACCAATTCGATCCTTCCGTGGGAATGTACCGGACGAATGGGCGCAACTCCGGCGCGAGCCAGGCCTCAGGAATCCCTCCCGCAGCTTCATATGTGATGACGGGAGTACCTACCGCAAGCGACTCGACGATCTGCTGGAAGCCGCTCTTACACACAACGATCTGCGACGACCGCAGGTAGGCAGCGAGGTCGCGCTCCGATGGCAGCGTCACCACAGAAACGCGACCATCTCTGGTCCGAAGCGCGATCGTTCGCTGTTGTTCCGACGATATCACGAGCCGTGCGGTCGCCGCTGAAGGAAGTCGTTCCATCAGATCGAGGCCAAGTTCGGCCGCCCGCCGGTCATAGCCCAGAATTGTGAGTGTGACGGAGCCCGAATGGACGGAAGGCGTGCTCAACAACGGAGGTACCAAGACGGCATTGGGAGAAATGCGACCGTACCGGTGACCGATCGGCAACCCGAGCAGCAACCACTGGTCGACTGCCGGCGTATCGCGCGTATATCGGTCGGGTTGATCTGACCGGTACAAGTTCTCAATACAGACAAGTCTGACGCCGAGATCACGGGCCGATTCATAGGCCGCCGCCATGAGACCAGCGCAAGGACCCTCACCAAGGATGACGGCATCGGGCGATAAGCGTCGATACAGACGCGACAACTCGAGGCGCGGATGACCAAAGCCAAGCAGATGCTGCGGGATTCGGGGGAGCAGCGAGCAAAGCAAAGGGTCTTCCTGCGGGATGCCGCCGAAATGCAGGAGATGGGGTTCGACCATACCCCGCGGGAGTTGAGTGATTATTCGGACGCAGCGCTTCAGTACGCCCATCATTGAGGGTTTTGAGGGACTGTATGACGTCACGCCGTACGTCACAAATAGTGCGCGAATCGGCCTCAGCATTGGGCCGATTTTGCTACGGCCGCATAGAGACGCATCATTTTGACGAATTCAGTTTCGGACCATCGGTACAGGTAAACACTTAGCGATTCTGGTGGCGCCGGTTCACGCGCGAGGGCCGCGCCCACCCGAGACCATATGAGCAACCACTTCTGGGCCTGCTCACGGTAGGGCACATCCTCGTCTGCCAATTCCAGTGCTCGCCGAGTAACGGTAATGATATTGACGACGAGACTGCGCGTGACTTGAACGCGAGCGCCGACGGTTGCCAGCCCTTCCAAATCGTTCGCCACGGCCAGAAGACGCGGAGAGAGAAGTTGGGGCTGGCAAGACGCGAGCACACGGCCGACAAGATGCCCAAGCGCCTCCGTCCTATAGAGAGGGGCGAGGTGACCAGTGAACGTGTCAGCGGTGACGCAGAAATCAGTCCGAGCTATCACGGCGACCAGCCGGGGGAGAGCCACGAACGGAGACAACCCGCGACCGGCTCCGTCCTCAATCATACGCGCGCCGATGCACGATCGGTCAGCTCCTAAGAGATGCAGCACTTCGGTCGCGTAGGTGTGTGTGACGCGATCAAGACCTGGAAAGACGGCCACATCAAGTTCCGAGCTCGGGGGTGTAACACGCCGAATCGTGCGCACGAACCCGCTCCAGTCCGCGGGGCTCAGGGTTGAGGGTTTTGAGGTAAAAGGGTTTAGTAGCACCATGATCCGCCCGGACCCAGATTGCTTCCGGGGAGCGGGGGCCTTGGGAATCCAGGGCAGATCCGAGGGGAGCGCCAGCAATCGTCTAGTGATTGCATCTAGGAAGTAATAGTAGTTTCTGTAAGACGGCTCCTCGAAAGTCTCAAAGTGGATCCATGGCGACCCATGACGCCTCATCCAAGCGGTGAGACGGCCGAGCGAAACTTCCACCACATCGCGCCCAGTCCGGTGCGCGATTACCCGCCGATGAAGATCGAAGCAGTCAAAGTCGACTATGACGATAAGTTCTGCGCCGTGTGCGGGGTGTGACGCGAAATCCTCGAAGGGGCGAAGCGGTCGATCTCGATAGCTGACTTCTCTGATCCCGGGGAGCAACTGGTCCCAGAGCTTTGGGTAGAGTGTATACACGGTGCTAGTGGCGCCTGAATATCGGTCGCGCAGCTCACTCACGAGCCGGTAGCACGCGATCTGGTCCCCCAGACCAAGGCCATTCCCAAACAGAATCTGAATGTCATCATAGTCAGGACGGAGGACAGGCAGAGGGCCGCGCAAATAGAGGTCGGGCGATCCGTCGATTCCGCGTATCTCACGCTCCAGACCGTGCAAAACGTGCATAACGCGACGGGCCAGATGCTTTGCGGTTTCGGGTCTCTGTTGTGCGAGCAGATCCAAGACATCGTCCACGCCGGATGACGGCTGACCCGATCGACGGGGAGAATTCGCTAGCGCGTCTCCAAGCTGCGTCGAAGACCTGATCAATGAGGCCAGGAATTCGCGGTTGCCCGCCTCAAGGGGTCGACCTGCGATCACCGCTTGATATGCGCGGAGCAGGTGAAGGAGGTCCGCGCCGCGCAGCTGCCCCCGCCTCCTAATGCCAGTCCTGTGAGCGGCTCCCTCGGTGGACATGCTGGAACGTTTCTTCTAGTACCACATGGACCAGATATCTCCGCTTCCGGCTTTGCCGAACCCAAACAATCGCCCCAACCCACCGAATGATTCGCCAGGCACCGCGGGAGTCGGGCCTACGCCTGCGTCGCCCGGAGACCCGGGAACCTCGGGTCGCCGAGCATAGGTGAAACCGTCGGTGATCCAGCCTCGCTTGGTCCTCGTGTGATGTAGCGTAAGGGCGCCCTTGATCGAGTGCTCTTCCCAAACCTTCTGATCGACCCACGACAGCTCCGTCAGGTAGGTAACGAGCGCCGAGTCTCCCGCGATCGCGCTGCGCTCAATCGCAAGAATGTCGAACGTCGGTTGCTCCATCGGCTTTAGCAATTCCTCGGCACCCGTGGTCAGATCAGCGACGCTCATGAAGCGGCCATCGATATTGACCCGTGCGTTGGAGCCGAAAATCGCCTTCAGGGCACTCATGTTCCGGTCTTCGATTGCTTCCTTGATACGGAGGGCAGTATCGGTGAGCTGCGAAACGTCGTCCTCCTCTGATGGAATGCCCGATGGCTTCGACGTAATGGGCTCGTCATCAGATCCAGAGAGTAAATCGTCAGCCATGACTCTTCTCCTTGGTGCGTGGCTATCGTATCCGCTGGCTTAGATACTTGGATATCCGCAGCAATCTGTACTTCGCATCGCTGTCGGGGAGCACGAGTGCGTGTTGGGAAGCCGCTTCGATCAATTCATGCGCCGTCCTCTCCGCGTACTCCACCGCTCCGCTGCGCTCGTAGAGGTCGCATACCCATTGGATATCGCCAGCGGTATTGGCAACCCTCGGCTTGTTCAGAATGCTCAAAAGGCGCTTCTTTTCCGGACGCGAGCCGTGCTGGGCGATATAAACGACAAACAGAGTCCGCTTTCCCTCCAGGATGTCGGAGCCGATCATCCGACCCTTGCCGCCGGTTAAGTCAAGCAGGTCATCCTTGATCTGGAACGCCGTACCAGCCAAGAGCGCGAACTGTCGCAGCCGCTCCAAGTGTTCGTCGCTCGCGCCACCTACGATCGCGCCCCCAACGGTTGCCAAGGCAAGAAATGCCCCCGTTTTTCTCCGCGTGCACTCCAGGTATTCCTGTAAGAGCGGCGCATCGTTCTGTCGTAGGTTGATGTCGAGACCCTGCCCTTCGGCGATTTGTAATCCAAATTCGGCGATTAGCCGCACTAGACGGAGCTTGACCTCCGCCGAGTATACGGAGTCCAGAACGGCGATCGCACTGAGCGAAGCAAAGACGTCTCCAATGTTGATGGCATGTGCCACCCCGTAGCGTCTCCATATTGAACGCTGGCCGCGACGCTCCTCATCTCCATCGGCGATATCGTCGTGAATCAGGGTGAAGTTCTGAAGGTGCTCCACCGCTGCCGCGAAGTGGAGAGCGCGCAGGAAGGTGCCGCAAAACAGCTCACAGGAAGTGACGCAGAGCGCTGCGCGGATGCGCTTCCCGCCCGTGCTCACTTGGTAGGTGACGCCCTCCTTGATCGGAGTAATGTCCGGAACCATCGTCATCGTCCGACGCAGGTAGGGCTCGAGATGACGGTCGATTTTTTTCAAGAACTCTTCGACGTCGACGCCGACCCCCACCGCATGTGCTTCAGCGATGTACGCAGCGCGATTCACCTGCGCCAGGTTTTTCGATCTGGGAGCCGCTCGAACAGACATACTAGGAAAGGGCTCGGAGAATGCGGGACGCTCCGCGCAGAGCGAGCAGAGCGGCCCGCATGCCAAGATATGTGGATCCAAACGCCAGTTGGGCGGTCAAGGGCGGCACGATCGAGGCAAGGCGCTGAAAGCCCGTGATGCCGGTCTGAAGCGCCCTGATCATCGGCACGCCACCGATGGCGGCGCTGCGACTGGCTGCCATCTCCAGCAGCAGCAGGCCGGCGTCCTCCAGCCGACTTAACGAAAAGCGCGACGTTTTTTGGGCTATGAGGCTCGCCAGAAATGCCGCCTCGCGACTGATCCGCTCGTCCGAATCCATTTCCTTGCCGCCTTCCTGCTCGATGTAGAGATCGACTGTCAGCTCCAGATGCCTATATCCCCTCCGAGAAGACGAAGCACCTGAAGTTGAAGACCTGGGTCCCAAAGAGCTTCGGCGTGGTTCAGCGAGTTGGTCCGTCGCACCGAGAAGTTCAAGTGGGCTCGTTGGTCAGCAACGAGAATGTCACCCTCCCCCTCGGTGATTTCTGGCTCGAGGTTTGGGAGGCTATCCAAGACCGGAGAGGCAAACGGAATCTCCGTTACCGTGATCCAGTGGTGGAACGGAGGCCAATGCCACTGCGGGAAGGCACTCCCGGCTGTATAGACCCAGCTCCGCAGGCGGGTGAGCGTGACTTGATTGCCTCCGAACGAGTAGTACTGCACGCCGGGCAGCGCTGTCTCGCCATTCGCCAGATCGGTTAGGAAAGGGCTGCCCGTTGCGAGCTCTTGATAAGCGGGCGAGCTGATGAGGTCCTTGAGCCATCCCAGGGCCGTGGTGGCGAGCCATCCCACGGTTGCCTCCAGGTCCGAAATCGCGCTGTTCAGAGCGTTGGCAACGCTTGCCATGGGCGATCACGACGAATCTGATCTTGGGATCGGGAAAGTTCTTCATTAGGGCCTGCACTACCGCTCGCAGCTCTCTGACGGGTTGCGCCAGCAATCCAGTCGGATCCACCTGGGAATACGACGCCGTTCGATACCTGTGGCTATTCAGGAATGGCCCCCACCCCGTCACCGATTTCATCGGGTCAAGCTCGAGAGACCACACGCCGACTCCCGGGTAGTCGTGCCAGCCGACATCCCGGTCCGCCGGAAATGGTGCGGAGTGGTCGTAATTCTCTCCGGGATTTAGGGCTGGATTCACCATGTGATCTTCATTGCCGCCCATCCCGTGAAGCAGAATGATTAGTGGGTTGGCGGCGTTGACTTCCGTAGTGTCAGTGACGTCAAGGGTTCCGGACTGACCGTCGAACGTGTACTGGATTCTCATCAAGCCTCCCGAGCCGAGCCACGTAGACGTCGGTTATCACGTGTGCCGCATCGATCGCCAGCAGCGTTACCGTGTGGCTCACAGTCAACAAACGATCTTCCTCCGGTAAGCCGGTGCTATCCTCGACGACATCTAGTGCGTTCCCATCAACAGTCCGAGCAAACTTGTAGAAGGTGACGGTGGTATCCGGGTGTTCTTTTCGGTACTGGTCAAGAAGGGCCTGTATGGCAAGGGTATCCAACGCCGGGTCGATTTTCGTGCTCTTCGGCGACTGTAAGCGGGCGCCTTTCGGGATCTCCCCGACCTTCATCCACAAATTGTACAGGTTTAGATATGAGGCGCGGAAACGACGGATCAGGTCACGTGGATCAATGGCCATGCGTACCTCGCGATGCGACGACACCCTAGGCGGCGATACTCTTCCCGTTATCGAGTCGCCAGGCTATTTGCGGATTCTTGCCCCAGCGCTGCCACGCTCCCTATGGGGACCCTCGGCGGCTGAAACTTGATTGTCTCTTCGACGATTCGGCGTTCCTCTGACCATCCCCCGAAGCGCGCCAGCAACCACTGGACCACCTTGTCGACGAGCTCCTCCGGAGTACTCGCCCCGGCTGTGACGAGAATGGTTGATGCATTAGCAAACCACGCCGGATCGAGGTCGTCCGCACCGTCAATCATCCGCGTCATTCGGCCGTACCGCTCAGCGGTCTCCGCGAGGCGTCGAGAGTTGGAGCTGTTCTGGCTCCCAATCACGAGAACGACGTCCGCGTCGTTGACCGCCGCGCGCACCGCCTCCTGGCGATTCTGAGTCGCATAACAGATGTCTTCTCTTCGAGGACGCGCGATGGTTGGAAAACGTCGGCGGAGAGCAGCGATAATTTCTTGCGCCTCGTCTAGCGACAGAGTCGTTTGCGTGAGATAAGCGACGCGCTCAGCGTTGGAAATGTGGACCCGCTCCACGTCTTCCACCGACTCCACCAGCTGGATGGAGTCGGGAGCCTCACCAAACACTCCCACAGACTCATCGTGGTTGCCGTGTCCAATCAGAATGATCGAATAACCCGAGCCCGCAAAGCGCCGCGCCTCATGGTGCACCTTGTGCACTAGTGGGCAGGTAGCGTCCACGACCCGCAGGCCGTGCTTGATAGCAAGATCACGAATGTTCGGTGCTACGCCGTGAGCGCTGAACACTACTGTTCCGCCTCTCGGCACCTCCGTTACATCGTCGATAAACACCACGCCCAGCCGGCGATATCGGGACACCACAAATGAGTTGTGCACAATTTGGTGGTAGGCGTACACCGGCGGACCCGCTGTGGCCAATGTGCGGTCGAGGATCGCGAGCGCCATATCGACACCCGCGCAGAATCCTCGTGGAGAAGCCACCAGTACGCGGATGTGCGCCTCGAGGAGAGCTCCCGCTCTCATGAACGAGTCACGGATGCCTTGAGAAGGTCGGCGCGTGCAACGAAGTAATGCTCTCGCAACAAGCGAACACGCGCTAGCACATTTTGTGCAAGTCGTCTATAACAGTTTGAGCAGTCAAGGAGATTGCTGAGAAGTCGCCGAGAGGCCATGATGATGGCTGCGAACACATCGGACACGATGGATCCTATGTTGTCTCAATTGCTCGCCGCCATTCAAAGCATCAGGCCAAATCTTGACTTCAAAACACGTGTTCTCCTCGAAGCCATGCTTCTGATGGAGGGCCCTTTGGGATCTGCGGAAGTAGTTTCACGGGATCTGGGCCTACGCAATCGATTTGAGTTGAGTCGATTGTTACAGCGCGAGGGGGTACCCTCTCTTCACCGCCTATCTGCATGGGTTTTGCTTCTCTCATGGGTCCAACGCGCCGAACGCGACGGGACATCGCTCTGTCACTTGGCAGTGCAATCACACCGTCATCCAAGCGCGTGCTACCGCTTGGTTAAGGAAATCACCGGGTTGCGGTGGGCGCAGGTCCGTGGTCGCGGTAGCGAGTGGGTGAGCGGTCAGCTCATGGAGGCGTTTCACGAGGCTCGAACGGAACTGCGGAGGCGGGCCGACAGGAGCAGGAGCCGGCTGGGATCCGTCCCCAAGATGATCAGGTGGAAAAGCCGGTGGCCGTGGCGCCATCAAACGAATGAGACGCGGTGAGGGCCTTGTAGAGGGAGGACCAACGTCAGAACTCGTCGTGACAATCGTGTGCCTGAGACGATGCCCGTATGTGGCAATCTCAGACTACCTCACATCTCCTTCCATTCCTCCTCGTACTTCCTATACGGCCGATTCGCGACGCCAACCAACGCTAGCCACACCGCCCCTGCAGGACCCGCCCCACGGCTCCATTGAGATTCCACCTTGTCGATCCAAACAGCACCACGCGAACGCCCCCGCCAGCAGCGCATTCACAAAGATTACCCTCGGCGACTAGCCACCCCGTCGCAGGCGATCGCCGTCGCCATTACTCGCGGGTGAGGGCTCGTCTAAGGCGATGAGACTCGCTATCGAGGCCCGCCTTCTGAAGAGCATAGATGGCATCCCAAACCAGGCGTTCGAGTCGCTGGATTTGGGCCGCGTTGTGCCACTGCCGGGTCATGTCCCGTCCACTGCCGGATTAACGCCCAGGCGGCACGGTATTCGCTCAAGAGCTTAACCATGTATTCACCGCCGGGGCGTGACGCCTCGACGCTCCACTCACGCTCAGTACCTTCGACGTGGAGGAGGACCGCGGCAGGTTCGGCAGCGCTAAACGCCTTGGCCAGTGCGAGCGCCTCATCGAATGGAACGTGGATGGTGCCGAAACGGTCGACATAGGTAAGAGGCGAGGCATTAGCCAACTTTACGTTCGCCCGCGCTCGCACCCGGTCCAGAACGGCCGGCGATCCCCTCAGGTCACCGCAAACAAAACTCAGATCCTTCTCGCCCGCCGACTCAAACACCGAATAGAGCGCATTGTCGACAGGCGACTCCCTCTTGTACCCTTGCCGCGCATTCTCCTCATGGAGCCGTCGTCGGCGGCTTCGTCGCCTAAGAACGGCTTACGGTCCTTCCATCGTACGACGAGCTTTCTGGATTCGACGTAGTCCGCGAGTCCCGGGTTCGGCCTCGATCCATTCTGCCTTCCACTTGCTTCCCCGAACATGCTGCAAGATTCGGACATGGTGGAACGGCGTGTTAGCGCCGGGCACCTCGCGAAGCGCGTACTCCTCGCCAGGTGTGATTTCGGCTTTCTGCATGCCTAGCTCCCGTGGGGTGGAGGAAGAATGACTCCGATTGGGCTGGAGTATGCGCCCGAGGAGTCGCGAAGACCGGCAAACACACGGGCAAAGCGCTGAAAATGTCAAACGCCGACTGGAGTTAGAAGCGCGCGGCGGACTTGGAGTCCGCGGTTTGCCCACCCCAGTGCCAGATGTGGTGTGTATGTTCCAGCGTCGCGCCGCAGCTTAAGCGCGATTCGTTAGGCGGCAGCGCCGTCACACGTTAGGGAGAGGGAGCCACTCATGACTTCCTTCGAGTGGCCGACCGAAGGCCCTGAAGTCGATGTCTGGAACCACATCCAGACGGGACTTGATCTCGCTCGCGAGGAATTCGACCGTCTGCCTCATCACCTACGCGACTTGACCGAGAAGCTCGGTGCAGCGGTTGTCAACGTGCGACTTGAACTCCTGCACAACCAAGCCGCTGCAGAACTCATACATCTGGGCGAGCAGATCCTAAACGAGGAGTGGGTCCAGTACGCCGCCGAACTCCATCTAGCTGAAGCGGCCATCGAACGCGCCACCGAAGCTTTCAAACGGTACCTGGAGGTCCGACCCACTCTTGTCGCAAAGCCTCCTCCCGGTAAGGCACAGCCCTACGTCAGAGAGGCGATTAAGACCTTCGTCTTCGGCTTTGACTCAGCGTGCATCGCGTTGTGCAGAGCGGCGCTAGAGCAGGTCCTAAAGGACGTTCTTATCGCAGCGGGCACTTACACCGGTCCCCAGTTGCGCAAGGAAAGACCCGGCGCAGGCGCCTTGCTTGAGAATGCAAAACGCGCCGGGCTTCTCAAGAACGCGTATCGACAGGGCAAACAGCTCATCGAGCGCGGCGACACTCTGATGCACAGCCATATCTATGACGCCAAGGTTTTGGAACAGATGGCTCGTGACTCCGTTCGCGACCTTGTTACCGCAACCGTATCGCTACTCGCTGCCGCCTAACACGCGCTTGAAGCTGACGGGCGCGCGCACGTAGGGTAGAATTGCATTTGTGCGCCTGATCAGTAGCGGTAACCACGTGAGCCCGCAGTACGCTGGCGCATTCTGCGCCCGCAGCTTGAGCGCGTTAGACGGCGCCATGACCGATATCGACCTGGTTGTCACCGCGATCCGAAAGCTTGGCACGACGGCACCATCGGTCGATCGCGCCTGGTCCCGGCGGGCCGCCTCCAAAGTTATTGACTGCGTTCTCTCGCTGCGGCGGCGCTACGACAGTTTCGTCGTACCGCGACTTGATTCCTTCGAAACGTCACATCCTGGTGTACATACTGTCCGAGCACTTGCGCGGTTGATCAACTCGTATTCGTCGCCAGGCACTTTCATGGAGCGGGTTCTTAACTACCGAGACCCCGCGCGAGCTCAGACTCTATCAGGGGTGGTGACCTCTCTCGTGGACCTGCTTGACCAGGATGCCAACGCTTCAGAGGACGACGTCCTAACTCGCTGGGCTAATGAAGCGCGACCGGCGGACTATCGGACGGTCGCGGTTCGCGGCTTCGGGCTCGCCGGGTACCAGTACCTTCGCATGCTGTTCGGCGCAAACACGACAAAGCCGGACGTTCATATCTGCCGCTTCGTGCGCAACGCCGTGAATCGTCCGGTTACTGACCTCGCGGCGCTCGAAATCCTGGAACGGGCAGCTCCGCTGGCCGGGGTGAAGCTTCGAGACCTAGACACTACCATCTGGGAAGCGTCTGCGCGCCCGGCAAGCAATGGTACAAAAGGCTCAGCCTAACAAGCGTTCGACGCTGGCGGTCGTCCGCAGCTTAAGCGCAATCCTTTAGGCAGCGTGCTCAACCCATTCAGAAATCATGAGCTACCGGATACCTAACCCCGACGATTGTCTCCACGGTGATGCGTCTCTCCCGAACGATATCCACTTGAAGGACTTTTGGCGCTGGGCCTTCTCTGATCTGCTCGAGGACTACCTTAAAGGGTGGTTCGCTGAATGGATGGTTTGTGTTCTGGCCGGACTACCGATGGGTCGACTTCATCGGCTCGAGTTCCTCCGCTACGACCACACTCTTGGTCGCCGACGACTCGAGGTCAAGGCAACGTCTCGGTGGCAGTCTTGGAAGGTCCTCGACGGCGACGGCAGGCTCCGGCCTACTCCGAAGAAACCTGCTACTCCCGACTCCCAGGTCAAGTTCGGAAACCTGAGGACGAAGAAGGGGACCTATAACGCGGACGTATACGCTTTCTGCTTTCACAACGAAGCCGATCTGGAACGGTGGGACGCACTCGACCTCAACCAATGGGAGTTCTATTTGTTATCTCGAGAAGAGTTGCAGCGCCTCGGCACTTTGAGCATCACCCTGAAGAAGTTGCGTCGACTTTCGGATCGGATGACCGCGCGCGCCTTTCAAGAGAGACTCCGGGATGAAATCAGAGGGCACGCTACCTAACGGCGCTTGAAGCTGGCGGCGGTCTCGGCCGAATTCCACTTGTCGCCAACGCAACCCGAAGCCAGGCGCCAACGGGGGCAGCGGATTGGTCATCCGCTGCACGGCGCCAACCGGCTCTACCTGTTCCGATTAGGGCGCTTTGCCTGAATGTTGGCCGCAAGCCGCCCCGGGATAAGAGACCTTGGTTTCGGCCCATGAGTAGCAGCGCGACGTGCATGGGCCGCTAGAGGGCTACGTCCGTCCGTGGACTCCCAAACCACGCGAGCGGTCTGTCGGACGGACTAGCGAGGTGGTAGCGTGTCGGTCCCGCTAGAGGACTTCCGGGAACGCAGACCTCCCACCACTCACGCTGCCAGAAGCGGTCAGAACGCCAACAAGAAAACGATCCATCCTGCGTCTTTAGCCAATTCCCAGATTGCGACACTTGCTGCCACACCCGCGGCCGCACCAGCGCCGGCAAGCGCGGCATCACCAACGAACTTGTCGCTACCTGAACTCTGCTGTTGCTCCTTTGATCTCTTTCCTTCCGGCTGGTTCGCCGGCCGTTTCGCCTTCTTCGCCGTTTCATCCGCTTGGTCAATCTTGGTCTGTTGTTGCTTTGCTGGATCACTCTTGGCTCGATCCCTCGCTATGACCACCGGACGGAGGTACTTGGTGAGCACCCAAGCTCGCAGGTCGTCAAATATCCCAAGGCCTGTTACGTCAGTGACATTCACTGGATCATTCCCCACATATGTGTACAGGTTGAGAACCTCGGTCACCATGGAGACGGGTTCTACGCTTCCCGCAATTAGTCGCATAAGTAGCGGGCCCTGTGAAACCCATCTACCGAGGTCGGAGTCATACCAGCGGAGATGCCCCATAAGGGGGTCCTGCGTTAGCCAGCGGCCGAATACTGGGTCGTACCACCGCGCACCGAAGTTGATCAGGCCTGTGTCAAAGTCCTGTAGGCCGCTTCGGTATCTGAAAGGCTCGGCGCCGGCGAGTTTACCCGTTGCGGAGCCTCGTCCCCAGGCGTCGTAGTCGACCCGGAGGAAATCCTTTCCGTCCCAGTCCACTACGCGGGAGACACTACGCAATCCGTCGTGCAGGTAAAAGAGCGAATATGGATCGGTGGAAGGCGCCGGCTGAAGCTTCGCACTGTCCCGGCGACGCAGGAGGCGCCCCTCGTCGTCGCGGGTGAACAAGGACTTTACCTGACCCTTCGGATCGACGATCGCGATAATGCCGCAGCTTGCGTGCCGGAAGCGCTCGATTGACGCGCTGCCCTTGGCGGCGGTGACGATGCGCTGAAGCAGGCGGCCGTCGACATCATAGAGATAGTCGATCGTCCTGACGCCATCTTCCACGCGCATCAGGTGGTTCCCTGCATCGTAGGTGTACTTGACCGTGGCACCGCCCTGACTGCGCGAAAGCCGGTTGCCGTCGGCGTCATACATGAACGTCGTCCCATCGATCGGACAGGCCAGCAACCGATTGTCAGCGTCGTACACATTCTGCTTGCCGGCTGGCACTGGCAGAGCTGCCCGCCACAACCGATTGCCGGCGCCGTCGTAACCGTCTTGCACGCCAGCGTCGGTCTCACTGACGACCTGCTTGAGGCCGTTGTAGTCGTACACAGCCTGATGGTCGCCGGCGGCAGTCCCGATCAGGCCATCGGCGCGGTAGCTGTAACCGAACGTCGACAATGCTAGGCCGGACGCCAAGTGGGCGATCTGCGTGAGCTGGCGATTCGGATCGTATTGAAACCGCGTCGCAATTCCGGAGGCGTCAAGCTCGATCCTGTAGAGGTTGTCCACAAACCCTCCGTCGCTGCGGACGTAACGGAACTGGCGCGATGGGTCGAACTGGTTCGAATCAGTGACGGTAGCGAGGAGGCCGGCGTCGTCGCGTCCGAACTGCAAGTCGGTCACGCCAGCGCCGTCGTACACGCGGACCAGATCGCTTCGCCCGTTGTACTCGTACTTGAGGGCGAAGCCGAACGGGTCGGTACAGTTCCGCTGATTGCCCGCGGCGTCGTATCGATAGAGGGATGCGGACGGGAGTTGGCTGTCGGTCACCTCTAGGCGATGGCCGAGGAAATCGTACTTGATGGTAACCGCCTTCCCGGGGTTGATCGGGGCCGCAGCCGGCCAACTCGGCTCCTGGATGCTCGTCATCCGGCCGAGCGCATCGTAGCCGTATTGGAAGGTCTGGCCATTGCGGTTGGTGAGCTGTGTGACCCGCCCCGCAGCGTCCATGATGAACCGAATCGCCGGATTCTTCGGGTCGTCGCGGACAGTCTCGTAAAGTCGACCCGCCTCGTCGAGGTGAAACAGAGTCTGGTGGCCGAGCGGATCCGTGACCGTCGTCACCGTTCCGCTGGCATCGTAGTCGATGGTGATCGCGCGGGCCACTGGGTCGTAGCGAGTGATCGAGCGCAGCCGCTTGTTCCGGAAGTATCCATACTTGGTCACGGCGCTCACCGCGTCCTTCTCGCTCAAGCGCTGGCCCGCGTCGTTCCAATCGTAGTGAACGCTGCGGGTTGGATCGCCCGGCCCCTTGCCGAGGGCATCTGTGGCGTCGGTCAACCAGCCGGTGCCCGCGTCGTAGACCCAATAACGCTTAAACCCGTTCGCATCAGTGGCGAGCACAGTCTGTCCACGAGCGTTGTACTGCCAGCGCCACGTGTTTCCGGTAGCATCGGTCTCCGAAAGCAACCCGCCGGTGGCATCGTAAGTGCGCAGTGTCTTCTTGCCCAGCGGGTCGGTGACGGTCGTCGGACGGAGCGGACTCGCATTCCCTGCGTCATCGTAGTCATAGGTCGCAACGTTTCCGAGCTCGTCGGTTCGCGTCGCAACGCGGTGTGTGCTCTGTGTGAGGTCGCCGGCATCGTCGCTCGAGTCAGCATCGAAGTTGCGAAAGCTCGCGCTGCTCTCCACGGAGAAGATATTCCCGTCGACATCGATGTTCTGCTCTGAGGACTTGATGAGATCGTAACGGTTGGGGTCGGTGGGGATTGGTGCCAACCGGACGTCGTACGTGAGATCCCGCCGGTGCCCAGCCGGGTCGGTGATGGCGGTCGTCTGGTTGAAGGCGTTGTACTCAAAGCGGTATTCTTTGCCGAGCGGGTCCGTTGATTGCATGAGCAAGTAGCGACCGTCGTCGCTGTACGTCTGCGAAGTCGTCACCGTCTGATCGCCCGAGTAGCCGCGGGTCACCTGAGTCGTCTGGGAAGTGAGGAAGCGTTGGCGGGTGTCGTTGACGTCCTCATCGTACGTGAAGGTGGTTGAGCGTGCGTTCCCGTCGGCCCCCGTGAACGTGACGACGACTTGCCCGTGCGGGTGATCGTAGCGATACGTGATCGAATTGCCTTCGTTGTCGGCAATCCGCGTCACCTTGAGGCGAGGAGCGAGCCGCTCGTCGGAGTCGAGCAGATCCTCGGCGTAGCCAAACGTGAAAGAATCGCCCACGGGATCAATGATGCCGACGAGGTGACCGTCGGTATCGTATTCGTACTTGAGGACGCGCGCCGGCCCGCCCGCCTGGCTTGGGTAGTGAACCTCCACGAGGCGCTGGTCGTCGTAATGGTACTCGACCACGTTCTGGCCGGCGCGCGTCTGGTCGATCGCGCGGCTCACAACATAGCTCTTCACCTTCCCGCCCGGGTTGTTGCCGTCGAGATAGGCAACAAAGTCATCGAGCTCAAGCCGGAACGAGCGGCCGGACCCGTCGGTGATGAGATAGGCGCGGTGCGGAGGCGTGGGCTCGGCTGGACGGAACGTCAGGCTGTGGCCGAGCGGGTCGACTGCCTGAGTCCAGACCGACGGGACGGTAACCTCGCGCAGGCCGTCCGCGTCGACGAACTGCTGGTAAGCGAACTCGGAGGTGTAGCGGTAGGCCATTCCTGTGATGGGCTCGAAGCGCCACAGGCGCAGGTCGACGGGGTCGACCATGGTTTCGCCCTGGAAGCGACCGGTCAAGATGGCAAACCCGCCGCGCCGGGTCCGAAGCAACGAGTCGAACGGCGTGAACTGCCAGGTGAGGGCCGCCAGGGTGCGGCCAGGCACGCCGTCCGAACGGAGACGCCCGTCCACGGAAGCGGCGTCCGTTTCGTTGACGTCAAAGTCGGCATACTCGCGGTAGCACAGTGCACTCTCGCCATCGCCGTCGCTCACGAGCAGCTCGGGGAAGGCGTGGTGCCAGGTCGCGGTTGCCTGGGTTTCGGTCTGCAGCTGCCAGTTGGCGAAAAAGTGAAAACGCGGGTCCGTGTTAGGATGCCGATCGAGGAAGGATTGCTGGGCGTGCTGCTCCTGCACGTCCAGCAACCGGCTTACCTGGAGCGACAATCCTTGATAGGGGATGGCGAGGTCGTTGACGGAGACGACGAGGCCGCCGGTCGAGAGGTTGACTGACACGGAATGGCCGACGGCGACAAAGCCGAAGGGCGTCCATTGCCGGCCAGCGCTGAAAAGTGTTCCCGGGTCTGGCCCGCGGGTTCGGCCAGTGTCGTGGGTCGGCACCCACGCGGCCGTCCGGGGGACACCAAGGTCGGACGAGGAATGCGGGGCCATTGGAGGGGTTCTAACTCACTTGCCCTTCCCACGCTTCGGACTGCGGGACTGACGGTTGGCGGCCTCGTGGTCGTCCTGGCGATGTCCCGGCGACTGGGTGGGAAGACGCGGCTTGATCACGACCGCCTTTTGCCAGCGCTTGATCGTGTCTGGATTGACACCCGCCTCTTGGCCCAGATGCTGGAGATCAGCTCCGGCCGGTAGACGCGGGACGATGCTCCGAAGCGTCTCCGACGCGACGCCGAGCGCGCGGCATACCTCCCACACGGGTGATTGCTGAAGGTCGATCGGCCGTCGGACCTTCTCGACATCAAGCCGCACCGGAGTCGTGGGCGTTACTTCGGGAGTGACGGTCACCGCCTTTTGCTGGTCCCCGGCGAGGAGCGTGTACTTGCCGGGTGGGAGGTTGTAGAAAGAGTACGCCCCGTCGACGCGCGTACCCGTCTGATACTCGTTACCCCGCTCGTCGACGAGGGTCACGGTCATCGCCCGCATCCGGGCTCCTTCGGCGCCGTAAATGGTTCCAAATACCACTCCCGCGACGCTCTCGCCTTTCGGCACTGGGTTGCGCAGCCGCCTGAACATGAACGTACTGAAGATCTTGTCGAAGTAGATCTCGATCCCATCGAGGTCGCGGTCGTTCTGGTTCCGAATGAGGAAGCAGGCTGCGTTCTTGCTGAACGCGGCGTCGTTTTCCTTGGAGCTTTGAAAGCCCACCATTGTGGTATCACCTTGACCGAGACCGAGGGAAATAGCGAGGCCGTCGTAGTTGATACCTCCGCTGGCGTTTATGGAGACGCCGCTGGCGAACGTCAGTTCATTGGTCTCAGTCGAGAGGAGCTGATGCTCCTCGCCTTCCGAGTAATTGATGATCGTTCCGCCGTCAGGCCACCAGCGCCCGATCAGCTCGGCGCGGTTGTTTGGTGACGGATCTGCAAAAGGGTTCGCCGCGTGCACGAGGTCCGTGCCTATATCTGGGAAGAACTCGTTCAGATTGGTGATGAATGGGTTCAGCTCCAGCAAGCGCCTGCGCACATCGTCGGGAATTGCGCTGGCGATTGGGTCATTGTCGGGCCGGAGGAGCTTGCGGGATGGAATAAGGAGAACCTGCTGAATTTCTTGCATCGAGTAAAACATCGTGCCGTCGGCGCGCCGGCTCACAGCAAAGCTCGGCTTGACGAGGATCACGAAGATGTCGTTGAGCGGCCCCCAATAAGCGCGGCCGATCGCCTTCTGGTTGTCAGCGGTGACGATCGTATTGCGAAAGTGAGACACTTGGATGCTGCTGACCGATTGGTTCGACACCGACTGGGAGGAGGAGAAGCCCTCCCCTCCTGCGGCGATGCCAAGTGCATCGATCTTCAGCTGCCAGACGTTTCGCCGATAGTGAATCGCGTTCCGAATGACTCAGTCTGCGTGAGCGAGTTCGTCATGTCCTGACCCGGTGGGCAGTAGACAATGGTAAGCGGCACAAAGTCCAGCGTAAAGCTGCCGACGACCGATTTGCCCTGAATCGCCTGGAACGCAGAGGCCGCGTCAAAGTTCTCGCCGTCAAAAGTCACTTCACGCGTCTCAGCATGGAAAAGGAGCTGATACTGCTCAATCGGGTCGGCCATGGTCACCGATACTGACAGCGTGTCATACCAATCGCCGCTGCTTTTGTCGCCGAGCGTCTTTTCCTGCATGGTGACTAATTGCCAGCCGTTCGGTGTCAACCTATTCAGTCGTACAGAGAAGTAGCCGCGTCCGTGGTCGAACCATGCATCGTCGTGGTATTCGATCGCAACTGTGAAGGTGATGTCGAGGGCGGACACGGTCTGCTGCGTGGCCACGCCCTCTGTCAATTTGATACCGACCGGCCTGAAGACGCCGCCGCCACTGGAGGGATTCAGGTTAAGGACGATCATTCGACATATCGGATTTCCAGGCCAGTCCGCCATCGAAGTCCCCTCCACTTAGAATTCCGTTCAGGCAATTCGTAGTTTCGCAAATGCCTGTCCTTCAATGTAATGAACCAGGATTTTCCGGCGGACCGACTACTCGGCCCGCTGCGGTACTTAGGTTGCATAGCCAGGTAGCAACGCGTCGCTGATCTCGAAATCGCCGTTCGACGCACGCGCATCGCAGCGCCATTTGTCGCAGTTATTGACCTGGTGATTCTCGCTGCAGGATTCCGTCATGGTGAAAGCCCCGGTTGTAGATGAGGTACGCACGCATCGCCTCGTTGTGCTCGATGACTCTGGCGGCACGCGGGCTGTGATCGGACAGGACCCCGCCAACGTGCAGCGCATGCCCGTGCGGCCGACCTGCTTCTTTTTGACGACAAGGGAAATGAGCGGGGCGGGTTCTCGACCCTTGGGGACGGTAGCGTGGTAATTGGGCTGGATGCTCCGGTTGGGGTCGGGGCGGCCATGCGGGATCGCATCGGACTCAAAGTGTTTCCAGACGGCGCCGCATATGTCATGCTGATTGACAATCAGACAGGCGCGGTCACCCGGCTTATTTGGGAAGTCGGGCCGGACGGCACTCGCGGCGTCCTTGTCTTCAAATGGGTAGGTTCACGCCCCTACGTTCGGACAATCACCTATGATGGTCATGTGCGCGATTCAACTGGTCGATGAGAATATTGCGTTTCGAGCGCTTGCTGCCTGATATCAACTTTGGAGTGCAACACTGAACGTCAGCGGGGCATAACATTCCTCCGGGGCCGGCGGTTGAGCTGCGCCGCAATCCGATCACAGTCCAGCTGGGTGAGGGTGGCATGCTCCGGCGCTTGGGGAGGTACTGCCGGATCAAGCCATTGGTGTTCTCGTTGGTGCCGCGTTCCCACGCGTGGTGGGGCGTCGGCACTCGTGAGAGCACTAGAGGCGCGCGACTGCCGCATCACGTTTCCCGTCGAAGGTCCTAACCGGACAGTCGTGGCAATCGACGGAGAGGAGATTGGGATTTTATTTGGAGGAGAAAATTGATCAGTCTCTGATACCGGAACCCAAGTCCGCGCTGCCCCACCGACTGGAGTATTCATTCTTGCGCCCGTCTCCCCGATACCGCTACACCGCATCGGGCCAACTAATCTTGCGAATTACCGACCGCGATCTGCGCAACGTTCGACGGGCCTGGAAAGACGGTAAACGACAGCGGCTCGAACGCCAACTGAATCGCTTCATCGTTGGACTCGTTGCTGCCGCCGAGGAGAAAAAGGCTGAGCGCCGGCGAGCTGAAGAGTCGCGCAAAGCCCATGAAGAATGGGTGCGCGAAGAGGCTGAGCGGCAGCAGCGAAGATGGGAGCCGGAGCGAAAAATTCAGCTGCTGGACCAAGATCTTGCTTCATGGGCAAAGCACGAAGGTGCGTGAGTACATTGGGGCGTTTAAGGCTGCCGCCGGGGCACGCGAGGTGATCATCGACCCGGAGAGCGATCTGGGACGCTGGCTCGATTGGGCCACACGGTATGCCGATCGACTGGACCCGTCATCGACGCTTAAGCCGCCTCGGGATCCCTGGGAGGTTGCCGAATAGTCCGGCAAACAGTCCGGCAAAGCGTCGCATAAAATTGAACAACGAGCGAGCTTACACGTGGGCAGCGGACTCGCAGTCCGCCGCGTACTCACGAGGGTTTCCAGGAAGCGGTGCTCAGGCAAACAACGAGGCAAAGCGTGTTCCACCCTCATGCGGAGCCATAGTTTAGCGACGCACCGCGGATCGGGAATCCGCGGTACGTCTGAGGTAGGCGCTCACCACCACCTGCTGTCTCCGTGATGACATGGGCGCCTCAGCACGCGTATGAAGCGGGCGCCCCCTCTTCAAGGTAGAAATGCGCTTGTGACCGCCGTGTTCACGTTGCGCCTTCCCCCCAATCAGATCGCTCACTGGGCTTCCAGGTATAGATACCCGGGCGAACCCGAACTCATGGCCGGTCCGGCCGTCGCTGCGCGGACCCGAGGCTATCTGCTGCTCGAGGATCTCGTGGAGTTCGGTGTTTGGAAAACTCCGCGCAACCGGCGTCACTACGAGAGCAATGATCCTCTCTTCGTAGAGGAAGTAACTCGCATTGCCCTGAGTCGGCAGACATCGCCCCGGCTTAGCATTGAAACGCTGACCCTTCTTTCGGGCTTCGAGTGGCCAACAGCATCTGTGATTCTCCATTTCTGTCATGCCGACCCGTACCCAATCCTTGACTTCCGCGCGTTGTGGTCGCTTTCATGCGACGTGCCCGCCGCGTATGACTATTCATTTTGGATGAGCTATACCGCCTTCACGCGCCGACTCGCGACGCAGCTCGGACATGACATGCGCACAATTGATCGTGCCCTGTGGGAATACTCTAAGGAGAATCAGAGGAATGGCGCCTAACACGGCGCCTGAAGCTGGCGTCGCGGGCTGAGTGGTGGGAATCGTTCCATTTCTTTGCGCACGCGCTGCGGGGGGACAGCCGGGGGACACTTGATAGAGAACGCCCGGTCCTGCTGCTGTTTCAGAAGGCTAGGGAATGAGAAATCCTCGTGTCAGGTGAATTTTGCCGGACGTCCGTCGAACCATGCCCAGAGGATCCCTATGGGCAAGGCAGTAATGAGCAGGATCGCTCCATCGAGCACGATGAGTCTCAGCAACGCATCGCTGCCCTCCGCGGCGTTCTCCTTGTACTGCGAAACCATAGCCCTGCTCGCCACGAACTTTGTTTCGTCGGCGCAGGGATCTAACCAAGCGAACCGATCCACTGCTGTATCTACTCGTTCGGGCTCGGCACACTGAGCCCGGGCACGCAGGTAACCCGCTCCGTACAACGAGTCACCTCGCCTCTCGAAGGCCGAAGCGACCCAATCCGATAGGTTCTTGTCGCGCTTTGCTCGTGCTCGAGCAGGCAGCAGCAAACCAACGGCACCTGCCGCAACCAGAGCGACGATCACGAGTTGGCCGACGTGGAGCCGCTGAATAGTCTCTTTCAGCTTCATCGCAGCCGAAAGTAGCTCTCCTGCGGCCTTAGCGCACCTTTGTGAGTGAGTATAGCGGATGACAGGGATCAGGACCGGTAATGCGGACCAAAATTGTGCGGGCTACTTTTACCGCCCTATGCTGGCCTTCTCGAACTCTAAATGAGCCCCCAGTCTCGACCCGAAGCCGAGTGGCTGACGCGAAAGAGCAGAATCGATCCTGTACTCGACGCCCGTGGCTGGAGGCTGATGCAAAATGTTCCAAAGCCGACGCAAGGAGGCTACCGGACTGAGGAACTGGAAACCACCAACGGGCCTGCTGACTACGCACTCTGGATCGACCGGCAGCTGGTCGGAATCGTCGAGGCGAAGAAGCGGGCGCTCGGTCCTCAAGAGGTACTCACTCAAGCCGAACGCTACGCTCGCGGTCTGCCGGCAGGTGCGTACGATTTCGGTGGGGTCCGTGTGCCGTTCCTCTACTCCACTAACGGCGAGCGCATCTGGTTCCGCGATGTGCGGAATCGGCTAAATCTCTCCCGCACCATCGCTGACTTTCACACGCCGGCGGCTTTGCGCGAGTTGTTGAGCCGCGATTTTGACGATTCCTGCGCCCGATTAGCAAAGCTTCCGAACGATAACCCCTTCCTGCGCCTCTATCAGCGCGATGCGATTGCCGCCGTCGAACAAGCGATCACGCATCCCAAGCGCGAAATGCTCGTGGCGATGGCTACTGGCACGGGGAAGACCTACACGTTCGTGAACAGTATCTACCGCTTGATGAAAGCCGGATTGGCGAGGCGGGTGCTTTTCCTAGTAGACCGACGCGCTCTGTCGGCTCAGGCGGTCTTAGCATTCGCTTCTTTCGATGCTGAGCGTGGCAAGAAGTTCGATAAGCTCTACGAAGTGTATTCGAGCCGCTTCCAGCGCGGAGACTTTGCAGAGGAGGAGCGGTACGATCCGAAGCTCATTCCAGAATCGTATCTAACCAATCCTGGACCCGAGCACACATTCGTGTACGTGTGCACGATTCAGCGCATGGCTATAAACATCCTCGGCCGTGGCGCGATTTTTCGAAGCGACGAGGAACAAACTGAGGACGATGCCAATCGCCTCGACATACCGATTCACGCATTCGATCTCATCATTGCAGATGAGTGCCATCGAGGCTACACCGCACAGGCGCAATCTGTTTGGCGTGACACACTTGATCATTTCGATGCGATCAAGGTCGGACTTACGGCGACGCCGGCAGCTCACACTACCAGCTATTTCCGACACATCGCGTATCGGTACGACTATCGGAAAGCCGTCCAGGATGGCTATCTAGTCGATTATGATCCAGTCGCAATCCACTCTGACGTGCGGCTGCGGGGAGTCTTCCTTCGCGCAGGCGAGCAGGTTGAGCGCATTGACCCCGATTCCGGCAATACCCAACTCGATCTGTTAGAAGACGAACGGCGGTTCGAGGGCGCCGACGTTGAACGTCAGGTCACGTCACCGGACTCAAATCAAAAGATCCTCGAGGAGGTCAAGCGTCATGCGGTCGCGCATGAGCAGCGATATGGGCGATTCCCGAAGACGCTAATCTTTGCAGCGAACGATCTCCCGCATACCTCCCACGCCGACCAACTGGTAAGGCTTTCTCGAGACAGTTTCGCGCGCGGGCAGGATTTCGTCCAGAAAATTACAGGACGGTCCGACCGACCTCTTCAAGCGATCCGCGAGTTCCGCAATCGGACCAACCCTGCGGTTGTAGTAACTGTGGATCTACTCTCAACCGGCGTCGACATTCCGGACTTGGAATTCATCGTACTCCTGCGTCCAGTCCAGTCCCGGATTCTGTTCGAGCAGATGCTCGGGCGAGGCACGCGGAAGGGCTTCCGATTCCCTGACAAATCCCACTTTACGGTCTTCGATTGTTTTGGTGGAACGCTGCTCGAGTATTTCCGTGAGGCAACTGGCATTACCGCCGAGGCTCCGGATCAGCCTGCTCGGTCGCTTCACGAGGTCATTGAGGATATTTGGAACAACCGTGATCGACCGTACAACGTCAGCTGTCTAGTCAAGCGGCTTCAACGAGTGGACAAGGAGATCTCAGGAGAGGGGCGCGTCCTCTTTGCTGCGTACATTCCCGACGGTGATTTAAGCCGATACTGCGCGCGATTGCCGCAGGCGTTACGCGATGATTTTACGGCTACGATGAGGCTTCTACGAGATCCTGCGTTCCAGAAGCTCCTCATGAACTATCCCCGACCGCCGCGCACCTTCTATGTGGCCACCGAGAGTGTCGACACGGTGCATTCGCAAATGATGGTGCACGACGCCGAGGGACACGAGTATCGGCCAGATGATTACCTCGAAGCGTTCGCACGATTTGTTAACGAGCACAGGAATGACATTGCAGCGATACGCATCCTACTGGATCGTCCGTCTGATTGGAGCCCAAAAGTTCTCAAGGATCTGCGAGAGAAGCTGCGCCAAAGGCCTCAGCTTTTCACAGAAGCGAATCTTCGAAAGGCATACGAGCTCCGTTACCAAAAGGCTCTAGTGGACGTAATTACCATGGTGAAGCACGCTGCTAGTTATCAGCAACCACTTCTCACAGCCGCTGAGCGCGTTGAACGAGCGGTTTCCAAGCTTACCAGCGGTCGGCAATTCACCAAGGACGAACAGGCTTGGCTTGCGCGTATCAAAGCACATCTGATCGAGAATCTCTCAATTGATCGTGAGGACTTCGATCTTGTCCCCGCGCTTCAGCGTGAGGGCGGGCTCTCCGCCGCGCGTCGGGTTTTCGGAGACCGGTTGGACAGCATCATCCATGATCTCAATGAGGGGATCGCCGCATGACCGATGTCGTGCAGAAACTTTGGGGATTCTGCCACACGCTTCGTCACGACGGAATCGATTACGGGGATTACATAGAGCAAATTACCTATCTGCTGTTTCTCAAAATGGCAGATGAGAAGAACGTCGTGTTACCCGATGGCTGCCGCTGGCCGAATCTGAAGGAGCGAAGCGGGACGGATCTAACGGATTGCTACGTTGACCTACTTCGCAAGCTGGGCAAGCAACCCGGTATCTTGGGCGACATCTACGCCGGGGCCCAGTCCCGATTCAACAACCCCGTGAACCTGAAAAAGCTCATCACGCTCATCGACGAGAACGAATGGACCGCACTCGGCGTCGATGTGAAAGCAGCGGCCTACGAAGGGTTGCTGGAAAAAGCCGCGAGCGAGGGAAAGAAAGGGGCGGGGCAGTATTTCACGCCACGCATTCTGATCCAGTCGATCGTTCGCTGTATGAAGCCCGATCCCCGGAAGGCGGCCGATTTCACGCTTTGCGATCCGGCGTGCGGCACGGGCGGGTTCCTCGTCGCGTCCTACGAATGGCTAGTGGAGCACACGCAAGGCGCGATGGACCGCGATCTCGCGAAGCGCGTGCGACACCGCACATATTTCGGCCAGGAGTTGGTCGAGCGACCGCGGCGCTTGTCGCTCATGAACCTCTATTTACATGGCATCGAGCCGCTAATTCATCTCGGCGACTCGATTTATCAGCCCCCTCCGTCTGAGCGGCATGACGTCGTGCTTACGAATCCGCCATTCGGCACGCGTGGGGCAAACCAGGCTCCCGAGCGCGACGATTTCACCGTCGCCACTTCCAACAAGCAACTGAACTTCCTTCAACACGTGCTTACGATCCTGAAGCCCGGTGGCCGCGCGGCGGTGGTGCTTCCCGACAACTGCTTGTTCGCCGACCAGGCTGGAGAGGTCTTCAAGATTCTTACGGAGGACTGCGACCTGCATACGGTGTTGCGCTTGCCGCGCGGGACGTTCACGCCGTACAGCCCGGGCGTGAAGGCCAACGTGATATTGTTCACGAAGGGATATCCCACCGAAACCATCTGGATTCACGACTCGCGCACGAACGTTCCCGCCATCACCAAGAAGGATAGGCCGCTTACATCTGCGCACTTCACAGACTTCGAGTTGTGTTACGGGAATGAGCCCAATGGGCGGGCGAAGCGGAAGCAGGATGATTCGGCGGAGGGTCGTTGGCGAAGCTTCGGCATTGCTGACGTAAAGGGGCGGGAGTTCAAGCTGGATGGCTTCAAATGGCTTCGGGAGGAGTCGCTCGAAGACTCTGGTGAGTTACCCGAGCCCGAGGAACTTGCTACGGATGCGATTGGGGAGCTTGAGGCGGCGGTGGCCGAATTGAACTCGGTTCTTGCGATTCTGGAACAACCTCATTCTGCCTCCGCGGTGGCAAGCCAATGACAGAGGTCGACAGCGATCGCTCTCTGAACGATGAACTCCCCGAGGGATGGGCTCGTTCAGGTCTCTCGAATCTTCTCGAAGTCCAATATGGGAAAAGCTTGCCCGAACGCTCAAGGCGCCCTGGAAAAATCCCCGTGTACGGATCCAATGGGGTGGTTGGATTTCATCAGGCCGCCCTAACCAAGGGGCCAACGATCGTCATCGGGCGGAAGGGGTCAGTAGGAGCGGTGCATAAGTCGGATGGACCATGCTGGCCGATTGATACCACGTACTTTGTCGACGACTTTGGCCCACTCGATCCATTATTCGTCATGCATGTACTTCGGTCCTTGGACCTACCAAGACTCGACACATCGACAGCCGTACCTGGCATAAGCCGGGACGATATCAATCGACAGGACTTAGCGATCCCGCCCGTTGCAGAGCAGCGCCGCATCGTGGCAACGGCCGAGAAATTGGTCGCGCGAGTGGAGGCCGCCCGGCAGCACTTAGAAAAGGTGCCCGCGATCATAAACCGGTTTCGAGAGGCGGTGTTGAGTGCGGCGTGCCAAGGGCGACTGACAGGAGACTGGAGAAGGGCGCAGTCCAACGAACCTCACCACCTCACGGAGCGCATTCGCGAAGCTCGAAATCACCGCGGGCTTAGGACGCCCGCCAACCCCACTTCAGACTTCGAGTTAGCAGTCCCGCTCGAATGGCCGATCGTCAGCGCCGATCTCTTGATGAGTCGCATAACGAGCGGATCAAGAGGTTGGAAGCGGTACTACTCAACCAATGGTTGGGCGACGTTCGTAATGGCGCAGAACATTCGTCCCTTGCACTTCGATCGCACTTTTGGACAGGGCGTGAACCCGCCTCGGCAGGATCCCGAGACGGTCCGCACTCGTATCGAGCGAGAAGATCTACTGGTGACAATCGTCGGAGCGAATACGGGTGACGCATGCCGAGTGCCCGCACGTGTTGACAACCACTTCGTCTGCCAGAGCGTTGCTTTGCTGCGCCCGCTGGACTCGTCCATCTCACCGTACCTGGAGCTGTGGTTCAATTCACCAGATCACGGACGCCTACAATACCTGACGTGGGCGTATGGAGAAGGGCGTCCCCATCTGAGTTTTGACCATCTTCGGCAGATGGCGGTCGCGCTACCTCCGATCGAGGAGCAGCGCGAGATTGTCCGCCGAGTGCGAGGTCTTTTAGCCATTGCGAGCGCAATTGAGTGCCGCACTCGAACGGCTGATGCACTTACTGGCCGTGTGATGGAAGCGATTCTGGGTAAGGCTTTTCGGGGGCAGCTAGTGCTCACAGAAGCGGAGCTAGCGAGGCAGGAGGGGCGGAACTACGAGCCCGCCGCGGCTCTGATCAAGCGGTTCCTAACGTCCTCAGACCCCGCGCCAGTCCCTCCGCTGCCCAGCACCTGACAGCCCGGCAGGCCCATCCAGGTCGCGCCGCAGCATTTTCGCCTGTCTATGCAGCAAAATCGCCCTTGTGAGTCTACGCGGGGCACCCAAATGTGATACCTAGACCGGACAAATGGACTGAACTCGCAAAGCGGAGGCTGGACCCGCATGATATGTTATGCACCCCCCGTCACCACCTTGCTGTGATGGGACTAGTCAGACTGGCGCGTTCAGCCCGCCGCGCGCTTTGTTGTCTCACTCAATGGCACACTCAGGAAGCCTGACGGCTTATGGCTCCCGTCGGCATCCCGGTTCACTGGCCCGCCCTTCCAAACCAGCGCCCCCAGGACCCCGTAAAGCATCTGGCCAGGCTTCTCGAAAGTCGGACTCGAGAAGCTGGCCGACTGGAGCGGGGCTGGAAGCGGTTCTACGGCTGGACCTATCGAAGCGTAAGATCTTTGCGACGGGGCTACGGCTGGACAGAAAGAAATCTCACTGCATCGCCAGTACGAACAATACTCGACGTTGTAACCGGAGCGCCCCTGGCACTTCTTGCATGGCCCTCGTTCCGAGAAGCAGCGGTGCACCTACCGTGGGCAACCGGAATCTTCGTTGGCGCCATTGTGGCACGAGCGATCTACACGTTGAATCGCCGCAGTGGGGCGCGACAGGGCGCGCGCGAAGCGGTACGGCAAACACAGGTCTACACCCTTCCAGCTTTGGAAATAGTCCAGGCATATGGCGCTGATGCGGAAGGTGGGCATCAGGCAGGCGAGCAAATGCTCCGTGTTGCGGTTAGGGCTTTATTGGACTCGATGATCTTGTTGACTCGGCACGGTCTGGAAATTCCACCTGGGGTGATACTTCACGCGAACTTGATGCTTCCAATGGAGGTTGTAAATGCGGAGAATGGGGCGCCGGTGGCGGGTCTGGGGATCGTGGAATACGACACGCACTGTCCAGCCAATCCTTCATGGACAAAGGTAGTTGCTGGCGACTTGGTAGCGGGGAAGGTACTGCAGACTGGCAAGGTTGAGGTCGTGGAGGATACGAAGGACCCCGTCTGGTGGGGAGTATTCGAGACAGTTCGCTCACGGAGCTTCGCGGCCTTCCCATTAATTGCACCAAATCACAGCGTGCTTGGCGTCGTAAACCTGGATGCAGACCAGCCGAGAGTATTCAAGCGTAGTCAGGTTGTGAAGCAGCTCTGGCCAGTGTTGGGGCCTCCGCTCAGGTTATTCGCACAGCTCCTGCGGCGGGCCAAAGCGGCCTAAATCTTGCGGATGCCGATGGGATTACGGGCGGGTATCAGCTACCGCTAGGGAGGCGACCATGAGTAGGAAGATCATATCAGGGCCGGCAGAGGGATCAGAGCCCTCGTCCGGATCCCACGCGAACGCTCCACAGACACCTGCCACCGTCGCCGATCGTCAGGACACGGGTGAGGTCATGCTACCGGGGACGCCGGAGTACGAGGAGTTGGCAAAACAGCTTAGCGACGGGAAAATTACCGCGGAGGAATTTGTAGAAAAGATCAAGGCGGCTCTGGCCAAGCGTTGAATCCTGTTTTCAGTTTGAATAGCGTTGGAGCCCCGGCAGCTCGGGGCTCTTTCCTTTACGTTCTGGTCTAGGGATCGCAGTTGATCTCACTCGCTTGATAGATTCTTTTCCCCCGATGCCGACCTGCATCTACTGCCAGCTCGCCGACCCGCCTTGCGGCTTCAACCGGGAGCATGTGATTCCGGAGGCCCTCGGGACATTCGAGGGCGATATCGTGACGCTCACCGAGGAAGTCTGTCTCGATTGCAACCAGCACTTCGGCGACACGCTAGAGCTGTTCCTCAACCGTGATAGCGCCGAGGCCATGTTCCGGTTCCGCTACGGGCTCAAAGACCCTACCGAAGTACGGAAGATGTTCCCGCGACGTTTGCGATCTCGCCTTCCGCGGGACGGCTCCAAATGGGGAGGGGCCTATCTCGATCTCATTCCCCCACCGTCCGGCGAAATGGAGCCCTACGTCGAACTGGCCCCACAAATGGCGTGTGAACGACGTGATCGAGGTTGGGAATACTTCTCCGAGGAAGACCTCCGACTTCGCTCCGACCGGGTGAAGGAAGTGATTGCGCGCGAATGCACCGCGGTTCGCGTGCTGTGTTCGGAACGAGAAGTCGACAGGCAGCGATTGCTCACCCTGCTCGTTGAGAAAGGCATGGAGTTCAAGGGTGGCAGGCCGTTTACGGAGTCCGTACAGCCCTTCGCGCGTGGGCGCGTCAATGCCGCGTTGGAGTTCACGTTCGACAAGGTGCTTGCACAGGCCGTCGCAAAGATCGGATTCAATTATTTTGCCAAAACTCAAAGGGCAGCGCTGGCCCTGCGACCGGAGTTCAATGCGGTCAGGCGATTCGTGAGGTACGGTGAGGGAAATCCCCTCGACTTCGTTCAGTTTGGACGCGGTCCTGTGAATCGTGACCCGACGACCGACGACGAGCTGCCCCCGCGTGGCCACGTCGTTACGGCTGGGTGGGACGCCGACGGAAAGGCCGAAGTGATCGCTCGCGTGAGCCTATTCCAACACATCACGTATGTCGTTCGGCTGTGTACCACCTTCGATGGTGATCGACCGGCCATCGATTCCGCGCACTTATACGACCTGAAGTCGCATCGAGTGGAGCGACTCAGATTGGTAGGCAGAGGGCACGGCCCGGACTCTGAAACCCCGCGACTTCGGTGAGTGGTTGTCCCCCGATTGTCCCCCGGAACATCGAACAAGCCCAACGTCCACCGGCACTCGGCCGCCACTGGCAGCGGCCGAAGTGCTGATGTAGTAACGCTTACTGTCTGATGTTGGCTGGTGCTCCGGGATGGGGTACACGGCGGGAAGAACTGAAAATCCCCATGGCCTGCCCCTCTCCGTACACGGGCTTCCTAGTGCTGAGTGCGTGGGGAGGAACGGTTCCGGTTAGGGCGTTCCGCACCCCAGACCTCTTTCACTTGCGCGACGGGCACAATTCTGGTTACGCCGAACCACCCGAATCTGGTGCCTACGACATTGCCCTGACCGACGTTAAATCCCGGATCGGCTCGCGCGATGCGTCCCGCCTCGTCTCGAAGCAGCACGGCACGCCTGTGCCTCACCCACTCACGTCGGTCCGTCCACAAGAACGGGAGCGTCTCTCGCACCGTTGTTAGGACCCATAACACCGGCGATAGTGGGGTCATCAGATGGGAGTGTCGGCCAGCTAGCTCGGTAATGACTTCCGCCGAAAGAGCCCACGGTCCAAGTGATTCGGGCACTGTGAAAAAATAGTAGGCCGTCGGTGACTCTTCGTTAAGAACTATGCGCGGAGCGAAAGGTGTTGTGCTCCCTCAGCGGCCGTGTAAATCCACAGCGAGGCATCCTCGATGACAGCTGGCCGCCTACCTCTATTCGTCACCCGGATGGTGTAGACACGGAGAATCTCGTCGGCGGGCCAGTTGAGCAAGACGTCCTGCACCTGGCGCGTCCGGAGGCGCTTAGATGGACTGTGCACCCGGCGAATCACGATTCGAGCACGATCTCGCAGAATGTTGTAGATGGCGAATGCTGCCGCGAGCGCGGCAACAGTCCCAGTAACGATGCCAAACACCGCGAGCAGGTTCGGCGGCGCGTCGCCCGGGACGAGGAAGGGAAGGATCGATTGCACCGGGCTACCAGTTGCCCACACTACACCTCACCGACCATATACGCCTGGTTCGGAACAATCACAAGGTGACGAACGGCATTCACCGGAGACTGCCAAGATGTTTGCCGCAATGTTTGCCGGTCAGTGCCTGCCGATGCGGTCAAATGCGGTAGGAGCATGCCGGTGCCGGAGCACAAAACGAGGGGCCCGCATGGGACCCCTCGTCTTTTCAGTCCGCTGCTCTACCAACTGAGCTACCAGGCCCTCAGGGAGGAGACGGTATGGTCTTTCAAAGAAAGGGACGCTCAGCGTTTACTCGCGCGGCACGTCTTCTTCATGCCGCCGATAACGGCCTGCGTAGTGGCCGGCAGACTCCACGACGCCTCACTCGTTGTCCCGTTTAGACTTGGCCATTCGGCGACCAACGCGTGGTGTCGACCGAGTTGCTCGGCGAGCTTCGGACTGGGAAAGTAGTCGCTTGCTCCGAACGGATCATGCCATACATGCCATAGCACTTGGCCCCCACCTTGATGCGGCAGGACGGGTGTTATGCACGCCGGCATTTTAGAGGATTTCAGACAATGCTGATGGTCATGAAGATGGAAACAGACGCATCGGATCAGACGCTCTAGCGCGGTCTTGAGGTAGGGCAGGGGGAGGGGTGTCGCCTAAGTAGATGCACGTTCCCATCTCTGTTCCCAAACCCGCGAAGACTCGATCTCTTGTGGCCTGCGGCAGGGAAGAGAATCGCGGAACCTCTATTCCGAGGATAGGTCAGCACATTTAGGGATCGTCCGACACAGGACATCATGAGGAACGCCTGCTAAGGAAGCTGATCCGGAATTATTATACTGGCCGCATCAGATGAATCGATCCAGATCCTCGCGACGCACCCTCTGGAGAGTAGCTCGCTGGCCCTCGCTACCTTCCGCCGAAGGCGGGTATCCGTATGGACATTGGACATAGACAGGTCGGTTTTCCAATAACTTCCCCAGGGCGAGACAGCTAGGCGGTTTGCTGAAAAAGCCTCTCTTCAACGTCCAATGTCCAAGGCCCTTAGTACGACGCTGATGGTTTCAGCGCGATTCCGCGCCAACCTCGAACTCCACTACATTTCTTTTCGCGCAGGTCTGCTCGCTCTCCGAGTGAACGACCGAAGGCACGACGTTCGGGGATTCGCTCGTGGGGGCTATGGGTCCGGCTCCACCAGCCAGTAAACCGGTCATACAGCTCGGCGCTTGAGGTCCACTTATCTGGGTCGAGTATCCCCTGGTTAAGAATGAAATCGGCAATGGTGTCATTCTCCTCCCGGTAAGCCTGGGTGGCCCGTAGAATCTTTTCCGGCGGCTGAAGACCCACCTCCTGCCAGGAGGAGCACCCCTTCACAGCCCAGGCCAGAATACCAGCCGCCTCCGCAGCCAGCTTTGCCGAGAGATTACCATCGCGTCGCTCGGGAGGAATAGTCTCCATGAATGGGATCAGATGCATTCGACGCCAAAATGCCAGCGTCTGTTCTGAAACCTCGGGTCGGTGGTTGGCACGAAGCCATATCTTGAACTGGGGCTTAAACTCGAACTCACGCTGATAGAGGTGCCGCGCGGTCACGGTATCGCCACCCGTCAACTCTTTTAGGATTACCGTGTCAAGGGGTCGCCCGCCGGGTGCCTCCGACGCTTGCACTAGGCGTGCGCCCTGCAGTCGCGCCAAGTCACCTGAAGCGCTCTGAGCTGACCGCTGCCCTGCAAGAAAGGACTCGAATCGTACAGTCCGCGCGTAGTCGCCTCCGAGAACGGTAACGAGCGTCTCGAGGAATACGGATTTGCCGTTGGCTCCTTGCCCATAACAGAAGAAAAGACATTGCTCGGAAGTCTCTCCGCTCAGTGCGTATCCGACGGCGCGCTGGAGAAAATTGATCACTTCGGATGCATCAACACCCTTAAAGATTTCGCCTAGGAATTGCTTCCAGCGACTGGCCTCGGCCTTGGGATCGTAGGCAATCGGTGCCAGTTTGGTGAGTAAGTCATCGCGTCCATGATCGCGCAGGGTACCGCTTCGCAAGTCAATCGTTCCATTCGCGACGTTCAAGAGCCATGGATCGGTATCGAAATCTTGAGGCGTAAGTGCGATTTCTGGTTCACTTCTGGCGACAGAAACCATCGCTGCGAGTCGAGGCGACGAGCTCGAGCGGTTCGCGTGAGATCGAAGAGCCTTTTTGCGCGTGTCGTCTGATTCCTTTGTAATAGCTTCGTCAATCGACAGTACGGTGTCCTTCGCTCGTCGTTCAATTTCGCCAGTCTCATCCGGAGCCCAGCGTTTGCCGTCCCAGGCTAGCCACGAGTTCCATGCAGCCACGTAGCGCACATCTGTGCCGTGTCGGACAACGAAGCGACGTGCGTTGCCGATATCATCAAGCCGCTCTGCGTCCCTTGATGGGAGATAGCGTCCAACACTGTGTGCGATCGCGTCTACTTCGCCGTCCGAGAGAGGGGGTACGCAACGGGCAGTATTCTCTACGACCAGTGCCGCTTTGATTGCCTCCTCCGACGCTCCCCGACGGCGCATTGTGCCGGCAATCGATGTGAGAACCGCGTTCCGCTGCCCTGTCGGGATGCTCGTGGGGAGAGCGTCCGGCTCTTTCTTTCGCGCGGCGAGCTCGGCGGCGATAAGAACGGCCGGCGGAAGTTCGGGCAGCTCGTCCACTTCCCACACGATCTCGTAGCGCCGATCGTAAGACCTCGAACGACCGCGGAGCCTTTCTGGATGGGTTGCGAGCGGACCGACGACGTATCCACCATCAGCCTTAGTGTCGAGCTTGGGGCCAAGGGCCTGTGGTGCGAGTCTAGGGAACCCGTTACGAGGATACTTGAAGTAGTAGTGGCTTCCGCGGGCTGTCTCGATCATCAGGGTCGTCGGCGGATTGCCAGCCAGTAAATCGCGGAGCGCCCGCTCTCCCGCCAGGCCGTCTGTATCGAGAACGACGATTCCGCTGGTCCGGCCAGTCGCGATACCCCAATTGGCACCTGGGTGTTGTGTCCAGAATCGTCGCAGCTGTGCGAGGTCCGTTGTGGCGTCTTTGAAGCCGCGAGAGCCTCCGAACGGAATCTTGCCATCCAGCGGAAAGACCGCCCAGCCTCGCTTCGCGAGCGCTCCGACAATTGGCGGAAAGGGCTCGCCTTCCGTGGGATCGTACGGTGCAGTGAGCACTTCATGCGGCAACGCCTCGAGTTTTCGTGCAGCCTGTGCGCGCGCTTCCCGCTCGACCACTTGGCGGCCCTGCGTGACAATATCGACCTCACGATCATACTGGAGATCTTTGGAGTCTTCTGTCATGACACCCTCGAGGTGGGCTGTGAACATCTCAGCCCGGTGGTGCTGACGCGAACAATTGATTGGCTGATGTGATCGGTCGGATGATCGAGACAGCTACGGGTTTCGATCCGATTCGCCGCCGATCTCCAGCTGCGGATCACAGTGACAGTCAAGCGCTCGCCCGGTAATAAGACACGCGCATTCGTGATCGTGTGATACGATGACAATGCTCGTCCCCTTGCGTGAAGCGAGCGCGTCAGCAAGGTGATTAAGTTTCATCACGTACCCCTCGCCCCGAGGTCGATGCTGAATCGACTGTTTATGGCGGAGTATGACGGTGGGCGTCCGGCGCCCCAGTCGCTGAAGCCAGCCGATGAAAGTCTTCCACTTGAGCAGTCTTTTTGATTCGCCCTCGGGAGCCTCATCGTTGTTGTTCATAGAACCTCCTCGTTCGCAATCAACCAGTTGCGGACATCTTCTGCCGTGAAGACGACTAGACCATCGAGTCGACGATGTGGGATGGGTGCAAGGTCGCCCTTTGGTGAAACGTGTCTGTAGACCCATGAGCGCGGCCGTCCGAATGCTTCCGCTAACTCTCTTACGCCAAGACGCGTTTCTGGTGGGCACGTCCACAACCTCTCGGCCCATGACTTCGGCGCCGGTTGGACTTCGGGCGCAAAGCCAGCAATCTCTGCGTTGATCGCATCTTTGACGACATCCACCACTCGCGGTGCCTCACTCGTCAGCACAGGCTTCATACTGTCCGGGCCTTCGCCGACCAGAACCGCGACGAGACTCTTCATTGCACCCAAAGGGTTTGTCGAACAAAAAGAACTGTCAGTCCCCGTTCGTTGTGCACCCGACGGGACCGGATCAGACAGCCTTAGCTCCTTCAGTCTCATCGCTGCTCGTAAATCGTCCATTGGTCTTTCGGTAAGCCTGGTCTCTCGCTCTTCGTCCACGAACTGGTCGGCGATTGCCACTACTCGACCGCGGAACCACTCCACGTAGACATCCCATTCATGTATCTCACCGGGTTTGAGCCGGCCGATAACTTGATCGGCACCTGCAGGCACGTCATCACCAAAGATCGGCCACTCGAGCGGTCGCCATACAAGTCGTTGATCGTCATGTATCGCGGCAATCACAGCCGATTTGAGAACCTGTCGTTTCACCAACTCCACTGGAGCCTTGGCCGTCAGGGCCAACTGTCGTAGGATGAGCGTGCGCTCCTCTGTCAACGCCCAACGCTGGGGTGTAAGGACCGACCACGGTGGTAATTTCTCCGGGTCGCCGCCCCAGGCGGCTTCGACCCATCCGCGAGCAAGGCGATCAGCGAGACGCGCCAGGGGAGCGCCCCGATCGCCTTGTCGGACGCATTCGATATCGGCGCCTGTAGCGCTGGCTTGGACCCGACTTTCCCTCGCCTTCGCCGCCGGGGCGATACGAACGATCGGCGCGCTAGCGCCTCGCCCAGCTGCGGCATCCATCTTGATCAGTGCCGAGAGTTCTGGCGGCAGCGATTCGGCTCCAGCCTGCCGAGCCGGTGTGTTTCTCCCTCCACGTCGCTTCAAGATCAGGCGGTCTCCGCGGACTCGTCTACCAGATCGCGCAGATGCTCGGGAACGAGATGCGAATACGCCATCGTCGTTCTCAGGTCAGCATGACCAACCGCTTGCCTCACCTTTGCAACGTCTTTCCCAGCCGCCAACCACGTCGTCACTCTACGATGGCGCAGGTCGTGTGGGCGCCATGCTGGATTGATCTCCGCGCGCTTAGCGGCCGCCGTGACGCTCCCGCGCAGGGAAGCAATTCGTTCACCAGCCAGATGCCGTCGGGCTGTTCGTGGGTGCGCAAATACCCAACCGTCATCGGGGTGACCGGCGCGATACGCCCGAAAGGCGTCACGGAGTCTCCTGGTCATCGGCACGCAGCGACTTCTGCCACTCTTTGTGCGATGGCCACCTCCGCTCACGATGGTGAGAAAGCCGTCCTCGATGTTGACGTCCTGCCAGCGAAGCCATAGCGCTTCCGATTCATCGCGGAGCCCCGCCTCGCCCAGAAGAATTACGTACAGGTAGACAGTC
>WNGJ01000376.1_pt1 | contig 39199 bp, 38 predicted proteins | sample 5400611 | NCBI WGS metagenome assembly WNGJ01 (sample SAMN13153375, study PRJNA577476) | soil metagenome | isolation source: 40 cm soil or saprolite under Garry oak tree replicate 1 | place: USA:California | collected 2016-06-15
GCGGCGACGAGTCGTTTCCGAGGTCTGGCATCGCGATGGGCGTGCCGGCTTCCCAGACGCGGCCCGCGAGCCCCTCGCCGCGACGGTAGACAGCGCTCGGCGCCGTGGCCTCGAATGCGTTGGTATCGCGGCCGGGCCGCTTCCACGACGTGACGAAATGCATCGCATCGCGTCCCGCGTCCACCTCCCAGTACTCCGCGAGCTCCCAGTCCAGCGCGCGGCAAAGACCCTCGAGCACACCGGGCGCCGCCTTCTCCCATCCTGGCGAGGTGACGAGCGCCTGGGTGACCGCAAACCTCGCGGCTTGCAGGACCTCGGCGCGTTTGCGGTCGCGGATGTCGACCGTGACGGTCTGGAAATACATCGGCCGTTGATCCGCGCCGCGGACCAGGCGCATCGTCAGGTCCGCCCAGACGTGCTCGCCGTCCTTGCGCGTGTACCGCTTCTCGATGCGGCGCCCTTCTTCTTCGCCGGCGAGCATGCCATGCATCGCCTCTTGCAGGGCGGCCGCGTCATCCGGGTGCGTGATGTCGAGCAGCGACAGAGTCCTCAGCTCGCTATCGCTGTAGCCAACCAGCTCGCAGAACGCCGGGTTGACCGTCGTGATGTGACCGTCAAGGGTGGTGAATGCCATACCGGCTTGCGCTTGGTGGAACAAGGTGCGGAATCGCGTCTCCACCTCGCGCTCCGATTCTTCGGCGCGCAGCCTTTCGCTGATGTCGCTGACCAGGGTCAGCAGCTGGTTGCGCCTGGTTGTCACGCGGTGGATCGCCACGTCGACCTGGATGCGGCGGCCTGACTTGGCGATCACGGCCGACGTGTATCGAGCAGGGGCCTCCCCGCCCGACAGCCTGCGCGCGAGGTTCGCCGCCAGTTGCTCTCGCTCGTCCTCAGGGGCGAGCGCGATCAGGCTCGGCATCGACCCGAGCTCAGAGCGGGAGTAGCCCGTCAGCTTGACGTAAGCGTCGTTGCCCGCGACGAAGCGACCGTCCTCGGTGATCAGCAAGCCTTCGCCCAGATCGCTGAGGGTCGCAAGGAGCGAGCTCTGGCGCGCCACCTGAGCTCCGAGGTCGCGCTGAACAGAGCGGCTTGTGAGCAGCGCGAGGAGCCCGATCCCGATCAGCAACAGCGTCCAGATCACCACCGCGCTGAAGGAGACCATCAGCTGTGTCACCGCGTAGGCCCACAGCAGGCCGAGGGCGGCGATCGCGATCCCGAACACGTAGCCGAAATGACGCGAATGCAGGCCTGCGTCGAACTGCAGCAGCACCACCGCGAAGCTGACGGCAGCCAGCGGAGGAAGGTCGTTGCCAAGCCACTTGCCGGCCACGCCGAGGACCAGGATGGCGAGCGTCGCCGCCGCAGCCATGATCGGCAGCTGCGCCGCCAGGCTCGTCGCGAACCGGGAAACCCTCACCGCCACGGCGACAGCCGTCAGGACCACTCCCAGGGCGATGAGGGCCGCCTCCTCGCGGAGGACGGGGGCCGGGAGGTTGGCCTCCCAGATCCGGTAGGCCACCCCGGCGATGACCGCGCCCGCCGCCAGACCATTGATCACGGGCAGGTGCCACGGCCTCGACGGACGGGGCAGTCCGGCGGCTGCCCACGCGGCCCCGAACAAAGGGTCGGCGGCGACCGGCCCGGAAGCGGTCATCTCGTTGGCCAAGTTCGATGAACGATAACGTTCGGGACCAAAAACTGGTCCTTGGCGGCCTTCACGGCCGCGGCCGCCCCAGGCGGGGACTTACTTGCCGGTTTTGGCCTGCGGCCGCTGGGGCACGGTCCGCTTGAGGGGCGGACGCCGCCCGGCGTGCAGCGGATTGACCTTCTCTCCGTCGCCGTCCTTGCCCCCGCGGCTGGCCCGGCCGGCCGTCGCGTGGAGGGTGCGCAGCTTCGCCAGACGCTCCTTTTTGGCTGCCAGGGCGGTCTTGAGGGCGTCCGACAGCTGGATGTCATTCATGGGCACGACCCGGAGCCGGGCTTCCAGCTCCAGGACCTCAACTTCGGCTCTTGTCAGTTCGAGATCGATGGTTTTTGACACTTTCCCTTCTTCTTTACCGTTCCAAGCTACTGAACCAGTTAACTACCCCGCAAGGGGTGAAGTTATGCCTTAACCGCCTACCCACCCTGGACGGTTATCGAAATCGACGTGGTCGCCCAGCAGTTGGTGCTTGGCGCGCACGCGCTTTGACGCGGTGCGCAAAGGGCCCGGTTCCGCCATTCAGGGTCCCGAAGTTCCCACACCAAAGCCGCCGCGGCGGCCAACCACTTTCCCTTCTCGACCTCACTGCGCACCGGAAGCGATGCGAAGTCTATGGCGCTTCAGGGGCAAATTCGACTAGTCAAGCGAAATCGCGTCGCGGAGCTTGTCGAAAAATCCCTTCGAGACTTTCTCGGGCTTGCCCGTCAGCCCTCCGACCTTCCTCAGCAGGGCCTTTTGCTCAGGGTCCAGGTCCTTGGGGATCACGAGCTGGATGACCACGTACTGGTCGCCGCGACGTCCTCCCCGCACGTCGGGCATGCCCCGCCCCTGCAGCCTGAACGACTGCCCGCCTTGGGTGCCGGCGGGGATGGCGATCTCGACCGGTCCGTCCAGCGTCGGGATCTCGATTCGATCGCCGAGCGCCGCCTGGACCATGTTCACGCGCAGCTCGTAGACAACGTCCTGCTCGTGGCGGGCAAGCTGGGCGTGCGGCTTGACGCGAAGCACGACGTACAGGTCGCCGGCGGGACCACCCCGAACTCCGGCCTCGCCCTCGCCGCTGATGCGGATCTGCGAACCGGTGTCGACGCCGGCCGGGATCTTGACTGCCATGCGCTTGGTCCTCTGCAGCCGCCCCTGCCCGCGGCACTCGGCGCACGGATTCTTGAGAATGCGGCCCGCGCCTCCGCAGGTCGGGCAGGTGGCAGTCGTCATGACCTGCCCGAAAAACGACTGCGCGGTGCGCCGGATCTGGCCGGACCCTCCGCAGCCCGGACAGGTCTCCTGCCCGGTACCCGGCTCCGCCCCGCTGCCCGAGCAGCGCTGGCAGGCCACAAGGCGCGGCACATCGATGGCCTTCTCCACGCCGGTAAACGACTCTTCGAATGTGACCGTCAGGTCGTACCGGAGGTCGTTGCCGCGGTTGGACCTCTCGCGCCGCGAACGCGCGCCGAATCCTCCGCCGAAGAACGTGTCGAAGATGTCGCCGAACGGCATGTCTGAAAAATCCACGGCCGGTCCGCCAGAGCCGACCGCTGCATGGCCGAACAGGTCGTAGCTGCGCCGGCGGTCCGGGTCGGACAAGACTGTGTAAGCCTCGCTCGCCTCCTTAAACCTCTCATGCGCGACCGCGTCGTCGGGATTACGGTCGGGGTGGGAGTCCATGGCGATCTTGCGGAACGCCCGCTTCAGCTCCTCAGACGTCGCCTGCCGGCCAACGCCAAGGATCTCGTAGTAGTCGCGCTTGATGGCCACTAGGGGTTAATCAGATTGGTTCTGTGGCGTGCGGGCGACCTTGACCAGGGCAGGCCTGACGACGCGATCGCGCAGCCGGTAGCCGCGCCTGAGCTCCGATACGACGGTGTCCTCCGGATGCTCGGCCGACTCCTCCTCCCCGACAGCCTCGTGCAACTTGGGGTCGAACCGGGCGCCCACCGACTCGATCGGCTGCAGTCCGTGCGTGCCCAGCGCGTCTTCCAGCTTGCGCACGCTGAGCTCGAGCCCCTTCAACCACGACTGGTCGATGCCCTGGGGTGCGTGCTCGAGGACGTTGTGGAGGTCGTCGAGCACCGGGAGCAGCCGGTTGATCAGCTCGGCCGACGCGTGCTGGATGGTCTCCAACTGTTCCTGGCGCATCCGCTTCTTGTAGTTCTCGAAATCGGCCGCCAGTCGCAGGTAGCGGTCCTTCGCCTCGGCCAAGGCTGAGTCGAGCTCCGCCATCCTGCCTTCGAGCGAAGCTGCCACGGGCTCGTCCGAACCGCCCTCTTGAGGCTCATGAGGATGCTTGCGAGTGGTCATCGAAAGCTAGATACCGCGCCAGAGGCTGGCATCAAACTCCCAGCTCGGCCATCCGGTCGCTCGCGCCACGGGCTACGGCCTGAAGTCGGGCGACCGTCTGGCTGTACGCCATGCGCGTGGGCCCGATCACACCGAGCACTCCCTTGAGGCGATCCGACGGCCCATAGGTCGTGAGCACGACGGCGCACCCCTGGAGCCGGCTGGAGGTGTTCTCCGACCCGATCACGATCTGCAGGTCGGATTCGCCGATCAGCTGGCGCAGGAGCACCGTCAGGTAGCGGGTCTCCTCGAGCACCTCGAGCACCTGGTGCACGCGCGACGACTCGGCGAACTCCGGCTGCCGCAGGAGGTTGCGCACCCCGTCATGGACGACGAGGTTCTCAGTGCCCTTCTCATACATATCGAGCACCGCGATGACCCGGCCCAGAAACTCTTTCTCGAGCCCGAGGGGCGCATCGCCGTACCGGCGGCGCGCCTCGTCGCTGACGCGACCGCCCAGCGACGTGTTGAAGGCCGCAGCCAGGCGCGTCAGTTCGGCCTGGGTCGCGGGCTCGCTCGTGTTGACGACCTGCTGGCGCAGCAGGTTGCCCTCGAGAAGGAGGATCAAAAGCACCTCCTGCGGCTCGAGCGAGACGAGGTCGACGTGCTTGATCCTCGCCAGCGAGCCCTGCGGTGCGCTCGCCACGGATGCGTTCTGGGTGACGGCCGCCACCGTCATCGCGACCCGCTCGACCATGCCCTCGACGTCGCCGGGGGCGGCCTTCAGCTCGTCGTGGATGTAAGCCCTCACCCGATCGGGAATCGGCTCGAGATCCATCAGGAAGTCGACGAAGTACCGGTACCCGGAATCGGTCGGCACCCGCCCCGCCGAGGTGTGCGGCTGGGCCAGGTAGCCAAGGTCGGCCAGCTCGGCGAGCTCGCTGCGGATGGTGGCCGACGAAAGATTCACGAAGTAACGGGACTGCAGCGCCTGTGATCCCACCGGCACGGCATTGGTCGTGAACTCGTGCACCACCGCCCGGAGGATCGCCTGCTTTCTGTTTTCCATCTTGCTTCAGCACTCTCATGGCGAGAGTGCCAAATCAGGTTACAGCGACAGCGCGATGGTGTGGACCAGCAGTCGGTCAGAGAACCGCGAGGGCGATCTGGTTGTGCAGGTCCATGCCGCGGCGCGTCGGCGCGATCCTCCCGTCGATCCGGCGAATCAGGCCCTCTTCCTGCAGCCGGCCGAGCTCTGTCTCGAAGCCCCCCGGCGCCGCCATCCCGTCCGCCGTCCGGAGGCCAAGCATCAAGGACTCCGCCCTCGCCTTCCGCGATTCCAGCTCCTCGCCGTCTGCCCTGGGCGATCGGGCAGACGCGATGTACTCGCGCGGGCGCGCCACATTCCACCACCGCCAAGCGCGGTCGCCGTCGGTGGCGTACGAGTGGGCGCCGGCGCCCGCTCCGTACACCGGCCGGCACCGCCAGTACGCCTGGTTGTGTCGCGACTCAAAACCGGCGCGGGCCCAGTTCGAGACCTCGTAGCGGCGGAACCCGGCGGCCTCCAGCTCAGCGCAGGCTGCGTCGAGCTGGTCCCATTGAAGGTCGGTTTCGACCTCAGGCACGCGGCCTTCCGCGCGCCGGCGGTGCAGCAAGGTGCCCTCCTCGAAGGAAAGGCAGTAGGTGGACACATGATCGGGGCGCAGCGCGATGGCGCGACGCAGAGTTGCGAGCCATGTCTCCCGGCTCTGGAACGGGACTGCGTAGATGAGGTCGACGCTCACATTGGCCATCCCCATCTCGCGCGCGAGCGCGAACGCGCGCACCGCCTGCGCTCCGTCGGTTTTCCGCTCGAGGACCGCGAGGGCGCGCGGATCGAACCCCTGCACACCAAGGCTCAGCCGGTTCACGCCCCCGTCCAGCCAGGCGGTGACCTTCGTCTCGTCGGTGCTCGCGGGGTTGGCTTCGAGGGTGACCTCGGCATCCGGCGCGATGTTGAAGGTGCGGCGGATGAACTCGAGCAACCTCGAAGCTTCGGTTGAAGGAAGCAAGCTCGGCGTCCCGCCGCCCAGGTAGACGGTTTCGAGCTGCTGAAACGGATATCGCTCGCGGGCGAAGGCGAGCTCTTGCTCCAGCGCGTCCACGTAGGCGGGCATGAGGCGATCCATCCCCGCGTAGGCGTTGAAGTCGCAGTAGCCGCATTTGTGCTTGCAGAACGGGATGTGGACATAGAGGTGCCGGAATGCTTGCAGCTCCCGTCCTGGCTCGCCCGCCGAGCGCGCGTATGGCGCATTTTCGGTCTGGCTGGTGAGGGTGTGGGCGTCCACCTGCTTCATACGCCTTTGATCATGTACCGCTGGCCCCGCGCGGACTCCAGCTCGCGGCGCAGGTGCTCCACCGCCTCTCGGTCGTTGGGTACGAGCTCCTTGATGCGCTGCGCGATGCGGTCTTCGACTCGGGCGATCTGCCGGGCGATCTGGTCCACATTCGCATTGGTCGCGCGGTAGCGCTCGCGCTTGCGCCACAGGCGGGCGTGCTCGTCACGCAGGTCCGCGACCGAGCGCCGGACCTGGCAGTCGAGGCAGAAGCCCCCCTTCGCCTGCGAGCTGGGCACCTGCTTCCCGCAGTCGCGGCAGAAAACCAGGAGGCTGCTCATGCCTCCCCGCTTGCTGGAGAGGCCGGGCGAAGCCCGGGAGGGGAGGTCCGGTTTGACTCAGCCTTGAGATCGGCAATCACCGCATTACTCAATTCCCGCAATCGTGCGGGCGCAATCTCGAACACCGCGTCCGGTCTTCCGGCCGCGGCCCACACGACCGCGTAGCCCAGGAGGTCGCGGTCCATGAACACCGGCACGTCGGTCGCGTGCCCGAACGGCGGCACGCCTCCGATCGAGTAACCGGTCGCGAGGCGCGCCGTTTCCGCGTCCGCCTTGGCGACAGGCCCGCCGGCGATGGCCTCGAGGCGCACCTCGTCGAGGCGGTTGGGTCCGCTGACCAGCGCGATCACGGGCCTGGCCCCCGCCATGAAGACGAGCGACTTGACGATCTGACCAAGCTCGCAGCCGACGGCCCGGGCCGCATCCGTCGCGGTCCGTGTGCCCTGCGGGAACTCGCGGACCATGACGCCGGCGTCAGTCGTGGTGAGCCAGGATTCAAAACGGTTCATCGCATCTAAGAAGATAGGGTTGTCCGATGCTCAAGGCTCCGACGCGCGTCGTGGTCACGGGCGCGGCAGGATTCATCGGCTCCCACCTGTGCGAGCGCTTGCTCGCCGACGGGCACGAGGTAGTTGGTCTCGACTCGTTCAGCGACTACTACGAGCGCACGCGCAAAGAGCAGAACCTCCAGGCGCTGCGCGGCGAGCGCCGCTTCACCCTGGAGGAGCGCGACCTGGTCGCCTCCGACCTGTCGAGCTCCCTGCGCGGAGCCAGGGTCGTCTATCACCTCGCCGGCCAACCTGGGGTTCGCCCCAGCTGGGGTGGTCACTTCGACCGCTACGTGCAGGACAACATCGTGGCGACACAGCGCCTGCTCGAGGTCTTACGCGAGGCCGCGATCGAGCGCCTCGTGTTTGCATCGAGCTCTTCGGTCTATGGCGACGCCGAGATGTTCCCCACCAAGGAGACCGCACTGCCCCGACCGGTCTCTCCTTACGGCATGACCAAGCTCGCCGCCGAGCACCTGACCTTCGTCTACATGCGCAACTTCGGCGTCCCGGCGACGGCGCTGCGCTACTTCACCGTCTATGGTCCGCGCCAGCGGCCTGACATGGCGTTCGTCCGTTTCATGGAGGCGCTCGTCGAGAACGATGAGATCGAGATCTTCGGCGATGGTGAGCAGACCCGAGAGTTCACGTACGTCTCTGATGCCGTGGACGGAACCGTCAAGGCCGCGACGGCGGACGTCGTGGGGCAGATCATCAACCTCGGCGGGGGCAGCAGGGTCACGGTGAACCGGGTGCTCGCGACCCTGGAGGACATCAGCCGGCTCAAGGCGCGCCGGCGATTGCTCCCCGCCGCTCCCGGCGATCCGCGCCATACCGGCGCGTCGATCAACCTGGCCCGGGAGCGATTGGGCTGGGAGCCGCGTGTGTCCCTGCGCGACGGCCTGGCGAAGCAGTGGGAGTGGTTTCAGGACACCCGCGCGTCAGCGCATTCGAACGAAGTTCGATCTAGCTCCTGAACGCCGTCGGCCATGCGGTGGCGACGGTTTCGAGCGGGCTCTCGCACGACCGCGACGCCGCCTCATTGGCGCTCAGCTCCGCGGTGGAGCGGCAGATGAGCAAACCGACGTGGCGGCCGGACAGGATGAAGTAGTCGTACTGCCCCGGCCCCGTCACGTCGTTGTAAAGCTTCAACACTCCATTGGAGTCGAGGCTCGAGCTTTCCTTGAAGGCGTCGAACAGCTCTTTGGCGGCTGTTGCTGAGGTGAGCGTGAACACGGCGGCTTGAACCTCCATATGGGTGTCGTTGTCGAGCACGTAGTCGCCGTACACGAAGTCGCTCACGTTCTCGGTCTTGAACAGAGTCACAAGCTGGGTAGGCGCGCTGGCGTTCAGCATCAGGGGGATCGCCTCGATGGGAAGCCTGGCGGCGCCGAGCAGTGTTATGTAGGCGTTGGGCGGGGGCAGGGTTGCGAGGTCGTCGGCCGACACCTGCCCGCCGCGGACTTTGCCGGCGATCGCATCTTTGACGCCGGACGTCAGCCTCGACGCGATCTTTCCCAGTTGGTCCGAGCTCGGGAACCCGTCGTTCTTCAGCCACGTGCTTTCGATGACGAGCGACCCGACCCGGATCAAGGTCAGCGTCTCGTACGGAGCTCCTCCACTGGTCAGCTTGTCCCGGTAATACAGGACCTTGTCGCCGACGCTTTTGCCCGTGTTGCCGTTGCCAAAGCTGCTCTCGGCGTTGCTCATCACCGTCGTCGCGGAGCTCGACTTGTCGAACTGAATGAAGCGGATTCGCCATCGCTCCGACGTGCCGACATTGGCGTAGCGGCGAATCACCGTGTACTGGACCTGCGAGGAGAAGTTCGCGTCATCAAGCGGCCGCACGGCGAACGTCGGCCCGGTCGGCCACCAATCGCCCCCCAACAACGACGAGGCGTCGGAAGCGCTGGGACTCGCCGCGTAAACGTCCATGATCTTGGCGGGCGCGGCCGACTGAAATGGTTTCGCGCAAGCGCCCGCGACGATCGCAGCGACGGCAAGCAACGCCAGGAGTCGCGCTCTAGTCAAGCTTCAGCACCGCCATGAACGCCTCCTGCGGGATCTCGATCGCGCCGACTCGCTTCATCCGTCGCTTGCCTTCCTTCTGCTTTTCCAACAGTTTGCGTTTCCGGGTTACGTCACCGCCATAGCACTTCGCCAGGACGTCCTTCCGCATCGCGGGGATCGTTTCACGGGCCACGATCTTGCCGCCGATCGCGGCCTGGATCGGAACCTCGTACATCTGGCGCGGGATGATCGCCTTTAGCTTCTCGACAAGCCGCCTCCCCTGCGCCTGGGCCTTGCTTCGGTCGGTGATGAGCGAGAGCGCGTCGACCGGCTCCCCGGCGACCAGCACGTCGAGCTTCACGAGGTCGCCTTCGCGGAAGCCGATCATCTCGTAGTCCATCGACGCATAACCCTTGGAGCGCGACTTCAGCTGGTCGTAGAAGTCGTGGATGATCTCCCCCAGCGGGATCTCGTACTCCAGCACGATGCGGTCGCCGGGCCGGTGCTCGAGGTGCTTGAAGCTGCCGCGCCGGTCCTGGCAGAGCTCCATCATCGGACCGACCGAGCCGGACGGCACGATGATGGACAGCTTCACGAAGGGTTCGGAGATCGATTCGATCATGGTGGGGTCAGGCAGCAAGGCAGGGTTGTCGACCTCCAATACCCCGCCACGTTTCAGCTTGACGCGGTATTCGACCGTCGGCGCTGTGGTGATCAGCTCGAGCTCGAACTCTCGCTCCAGGCGCTCCTGCACGATCTCCAGGTGGAGGAGGCCGAGGAACCCGCAGCGAAAACCGAAACCCAGGGCGGCTGAGTTTTCCGGCTCGAACGAGAGAGCCCCATCGTTCAGCTGCAGCTTCTCGAGAGCTTCTTTGAGGTCGCCGAACTGTTCGGAGTTCGTGGGAAAGAGGCCGGCGAACACCATTGGTTTCACCTGCCGGTAGCCGGGCAGTGGCGCGGTCGCGCCATGGTCCGCGGTCGTGATGGTGTCGCCCACCCGCGCGTCGACGACGTTCTTGATCGCCGCCGTGACGTAACCCACCTCGCCCGCGGTCAGCTTCTCGGCGGGCCGAGGCCGCGGCGCGAACCAGCCGACCTCGTCGACCTCGTGCACCTTGCCCGTGTTCATCATCCGGATCTTGGTCCGCGGCAGGATCTCGCCGTCGACCACCCGCACGTAGGTGATGACGCCGCGATAGGGGTCGTAATGCGAATCAAAGATCAGGGCGCGCAGAGGCTTCGACGGATCGCCGTGCGGCGGCGGCACGCGGTTGACGACGGCCTCGAGAATCTCGTCCGTCCCCACCCCCAGCTTGGCCGACGCGAAGACGACCTGATCCCGAGAGATCCCGGTTACGTCGGCGATCTCTTCGGCCACCATCTCCGGTTGAGCCGCGTCGAGGTCGATCTTGTTGACGACGGGGACGATCGTGAGCCCCGCCTCGACCGCCTGGTACAGGTTGGCAAGCGTCTGCGCCTCGATCCCCTGCGCCGCGTCGACCACCAGGATCGCGCCCTCGCAGGCGGCGAGCGACCGCGACACCTCGTACGCGAAATCGACGTGGCCCGGTGTGTCGATGAGGTTGAGCTCGTAGGTCTGGCCGTCGTGCGCCGGGTAGGTCATGCGGACGGCCTGGAGCTTGATCGTGATCCCGCGCTCACGCTCCAGGTCCATCGTGTCCAGGACCTGGTCCTGCATATCACGCTGGCTGATCGATCCCGTGCGCTCGAGCAATCGATCGGCGAGGGTCGATTTGCCGTGATCGATGTGCGCGATGATGCAGAAATTCCGCACCAAAGCCTGCTTTGTCGTGACCGCCACGGTCAAAATGCTAGGGATCGTGAACGCGGTGCTCGTGATTGGGGCCCTGATCAGCGTGGCGGGGGTGATCCTGCTGGTGAACCTCGCCGGCGCGGGCGACTACGTCATCCAGCACCTGACCTCGAGAAACCTCGGCACCCTTCCCCCGGGGTTCGCCGCGTCCAGGGGAGGATTTCAGGTCTACGCGCTGCTGGTGCTCGCGATTGGGCTGGTGTTTCTTGGCTTCGGTGTCGCCGCTTCGGCTGTGGTGCCCGGACTGGCCCTCATCGGCATCGGGCTCGTCGCGTTCGGGTTTGCGTCGGTGCTGGCGATCCGGGGCGAGGTCGTGACCGCGAGAGGTAAGAAGACCTAGCCGAACCGTGCCGCGAGTGCGACCGCAAGTCCGACGAGGGCCGCGGTGTCAGCCCGCAGGTTTCGAGGGCCGAGGTTTGCGGTCACGTCCGCGAGGGCGAGCTCGCGCTCGGTCCAGCCGCCCTCCGGGCCGACGAGCAGCGTCAGGTCACGCGGGTCGGTGAGATCGGCCAGGCGGCGCGGAGCCTCCCGCACCAGCATCACCGGATACTCCTCGGCTCCGATCACCGCATCGAGCGATGACGCCACCGAAACCTCAGGCACTCGCAGGCGCGCTGCGAGCATCGCGGCCTCGCGGCAGATGGTCGCCCAGCGCTCCAGCTTCTCGCCCCGGGCGACGCTCCGGTCGGCTCGAAAGATGACAAACGAGTAGGCGCCGGCCTCTGTGCAGCGCGAGAGGACGAGCTCGAGGGCCGGGGCGGGCAGATTGGCGACCGCGACCGTGACGTGCGCCGCGGGCTCCGGTTGATGCAGCCGCTCGGAAGATACCGAACCTTCGACGCGCTCCCCCGTCACCGAGTCGAGCAGCACGCTCAGCAGAAGGCCGTCAGGGTCGACGACCTCGATGACCTCCCCGGGTCGGGCCCGCAGCGAGCGGGCGAGGTGGCGCGCGTCGTCACCCTCAATCAGCACGCGGCCGCCCACACGGCGGCCGAAGAACGCCGGCACGCTACATCACGTTGAAGGTTTCGTAGACGGCAACCTGCGCGCCGCCCTTGATCACCGGACATCCCCTCGCCAGCTTCGTCGCGGCGTCCAGCGACTGTGCCTCGATGATGCTGTAGCCCGTGGCACGCTGACCGATCGGGCCTTTCGCCATGGTGCCGTCAGGCTTGATCTTGTTCACAGACCCCGAAAACGGGTTTCCCGGGTCGATGATCGCCGGGCCTAGCTTCTCGAACCAGCTCGTCCATTGCTTCATGACACGCGCCTGCTGCGCGGGGGTCTCCGGCATGCTGCCGCCGTAATAGATAAGGAGATATCTCACGGCGCAAAGTTTGCGCGCAGCTCTCCGATCAGCGCGAGCGCATTCGCGAGCCGGTCGCGGTTGGCCTGCTCGTTGAGCCAGCGATTCTGCCCGGACGGGTGAGGCAGAGGAATCATCACCGGCCGCTCGCCGAAACGCTTGCCGACGCGATCCTCGAGCGAGCCACGGCCGAGGAAGCGCGCGATTGCCAGCTGCCCCACCAGGATCAGCACCTTGGGCCGGAGCAGCCGCAGCTCGGCGTCGAGCCAGTGGGCGCAGTTGGCGATGCCCGCCGGCGGCGGTCGCAGGTCGCCTGTGTTCTGGGCGTTGCGCCCCGGAAAGCAGCGCATCAGCGCCGCGATGTAGGTCAGGCGGCGAAATTCGTCCGGATCCCGGAATCCCGCGCGTAGCATCCAGCGGTCGAGCTCCTTGCCGGCTCGACCGGAGAACGGCCTGCGTGTCGCACGCTCTGCCGGGCCGGGCGCCTGGCCGACCAGAAAGAAGGGCGCGCCCCAGCGGCCTTCGAACGTCGGGTTGGCCTCGGCGATGATGCCCTGGTCGGCGCAGACCGTGCACGCCCGGCACTCGGCCTGTAGAGCGACAAGATCTTTCTTGGTCAGATCACCCTTATGAGGCGCGGGTTGTTCGCGACGCCAGGGATGCGGCCGCGCTTGGTGATCGGCTTGCCCGAGATCTCCTTGATATCGGCGGTGAAGGCGATCGGAGGCGCGGAGGAGATCGCCATCCCGACGCCATAGGAGTGGATCGGACAGTTGGCCGCCTCGAACTCGCGAATCCGCGCCGCGTCGAGACCGCCCGAGACGAAGATGCCGACATGCGAGAACCCGGCCAGGTCGAGTCGCGCCCGGACCTCCTTGACGAGATCGACCGTGACTCCGCCCCGCTCGCCTGGGGTGTCAAGCCGGACTCCGCGCAGCCGCTTGCCGAGGGCTTCGGCGACCCGGAGAGCCTCTTCAGCCTCGTCCTTGAACGTATCGACGAGCACGATGCGAAGCACGTCGTCAGGCATGTGCTCGTCGAAGGCCAGGGCCGCTTTGACGGTGTCGCCGAAGAGAAGGATCATCGCGTGTGGCATCGTGCCGGAGGCTCCCTGCAGACCGGCGAGCTGTGCGCCCAGAGGAGTCGCGCATCCGGCGCACCCGCCGATCACCGCCGAGTACTCCATCGTCGGACCGATCAGCGGGTGGACGTGGCGCGCGCCGAAGCTGATCACGCGTTTGCCTCCCGCTGCATCGACGATCTCGTGGGCGGCGGTCGCCCAGCCGGAGCAGCTCGAAAGCATGCCGAGCAGGGCCGTCTCGTAGACGCCGAACCGCGAGTAGGGCGCCCGGATCCGGAGCACGGTTTCCTTTCTGTCCATCGCGGCGCCTTCCGCCATCGCCCAGGCCTGGTCGCCTTCCCGCAGGATTCCGGAGAGCAGGCGGACGGCCTCGGCCACCCCGCACAGGACGCCGGCGCGGCTGGAAAAGAACTCCATCGCGACGACCGCGTCGACGTGCGCCCCGGCCAACGTCGCCCGCGCGCGCTGGAAGTAGACATCGGAAGCCGCGCCGCCGTAGTAGCCGATGAGATCCGCGCCGGGGGATGCCGCAGTCACAGTTTGCAGTGCGCCCTGCGCGCGCCCGGCCTGCTTTGTCCCCCCCGAATCGGAGGACAGGCGACTGGAGCCGCTTGCCGGCTCGGCGAGCCGCGCGCCGAGATTTCGCGGGGGCCCCTCAGGCGTCATGGCGCATTGAAGGTAGCAGCCTCGGTAACATCCGGTGGCGCATGGCCACACCTTCGTCGCAGCAGGTGCTCGACGCGTTGGCGACGATCAAAGATCCTGACCTTGGTCGCGACGTGGTCAGCCTCGGCATGATCAAGGAGCTCGAGGTGAGCTCGCAGGGTCGCGTCAGCTTCACGTTCGAGCTGACGACTCCGGCCTGTCCGGTGCGGGACCGCTTCAAGTCGCAGGCCGAAGATGCGGTGGGCGAGCTGGCCGGAGTGACGGCTGTCGAGGTGCGGATGACGGCGAACGTCCGACCCGCGTTTCTCCGCCCCAAGCCGTCCGAGATCCTGCCCGGCGTCAAGCAGACGATCGCCGTCGCGTCGGGCAAGGGCGGAGTCGGGAAGTCGACCGTAGCGGTCAACCTCGCCGCCGCGCTGAGCAAGAGCGGGGCATCCGTCGGTCTGCTCGACGCCGACATCTACGGGCCCTCGGTCCCCGCGATGACCGGGTCGCGCATCATGCCGCAGCAGGCGAACGGCCACCTCCTGCCCATCGAGGCGCACGGAATGAAGCTGATGTCGTTCGGACATCTGAACCCCGGCGACCAGCCCACGATCTATCGCGGCCCGATGGTCGGCAAGGCGATCGAGGCGATGATGGTCCAGGTCGACTGGGGACGCCTCGACTATCTCGTCATCGATCTGCCTCCTGGCACCGGTGACGCGTCGCTGACCCTGGCGCAGGCCGTACCGCTAACTGGTGTGGCCATCGTGTGCACACCGCAAGACGTCGCCACCGAGATCGCCATCAAGGCGTTGCTGATGTTTCGCAAGCTGAACGTGACGCCGCTGGGCCTCATCGAGAACATGAGCTGGTACGTGTGCCCCAGCTGCGGCCACCGTCACGAGATCTTCAGCCACGGCGGCGCCGAGGGTGCGGCCAAGCGCCTGGGCGTGCCATTTCTCGGCGCCATCCCGCTCGAAGAAGGCATCCGCCAGGACGCCGACAGCGGGACGCCGGTCGTCATCTCGCGGCCCGAGTCCGCCGGCGCCAAAGCTTTCGTCGCAATCGCTTCCCAGGTCGCGGCGCGGACGTCGATCCAGTCGTTCCGCCAGCTGCCCGTGATCAACGTCCACTAGGAAATTCCACGCAAGACCCGGATCCGTTTCCGACCAACGTCGATGTCGACCGCGCGCGCCAGGTGATGGAGATCACGTGGGAGGACGGGGCTCGCGGCTCGTACACGGGGGAGCAGCTGCGATGGGCCTGTCCTTGCGCGGAGTGTCGCGGTGAGGCCGGTGCGCCGGGCCGACTATCGCGAGTGAAGACGTTACAGGACGACGAGCTCAAGATCCGCGATGTCACCCTCGTCGGCCAGTACGCGCTCCAGATCGCGTTCGAGAGCGGGCACGCGACAGGCATCTATACCTTTTCTCTCCTGCGGCGCTTGATGCAATAATTCGCGCCGCCAGTTGTCGATCTCCACGCCGCTCCCAGAACTGGAGCAACCGTCTCCTGTCGACCTACCGCTCCGGCGACCTCTTCGCCGGCGCAGGCGCTTTGGCCGCCGCAAGCTGTTTGCCGCGACCATAGCGTTGACCGTCGTGCTTGCCGGTGCGGGCGCTTTTCTCGCCTACGAGAACACACTGCCGACGACCGTGAGCGCAAACGTGGGCCACGGCCAGAAGGATGTCCCCACCGACGGGAGCATCCTTCTGACATTTTCGCGGCCCGTCGCCATCGACGCGCTGAAGCTCGCGTTCTCGATCACGCCCGTCACCGAGGGCCAGATGACAGGCCTCGCTGGCCGCAATCAGTTCGCCTGGATTCCCAGCAAGCCGCTTGCTGAGCTGACGACCTACACGGTCGACCTGAAGCCGATCGTCGACATCGGCCACCACCACGTAAACGGAAGCCAATGGACCTTCACCACCATCATCATCCCGCGCGTCGTCGCCATCACCGCTCCCGACGGCACTCCGCTGGCAGACGGCATGGAGATCGACCCCGGCGCCACGCTGAAGCTCGCGTTCAACGATGCGATGGAGCCGGTGACGATCAACCTCACGGTGGGCACGCAGCAGGCGACCCTCAAGTGGGCCGCCGATTTCAAGAGCGCGACCTTCTCGACCACAGGCCTGCCGTCAGGGCCGCTCAACCTGCAGATCGCACCCGGCGGTCGCGACCAGACGGGCCACCTCGTCGCCGGCGCGTTCACGCTGAAGACCGGCGTCTACTGGCACGACCACGAGCACACGATCGCGCTGCGTTACCCGGCGTTGATCCAGATCCCGAACGATTCGTTCGCGCGCGACCAAAACGGCCTGCAGGCTGCCGGCGTGATCTTCGAGTACCTGGCCGAAGGGGGCATCACGCGGCTGACCGCGATCTACCAGAACATGCCGAACGTCGTCGGCCCGATGCGCTCAGCGCGCTTCATCTCACTGAAGATCGCGCGCCACTACCGGGGTCTTCTGTTCCAGTCCGGCGAGTCCGCGGCGACCAGGGCCCGCGCCGCTCAGGATCCCGTGCCGCAGTTCTTCGACGTGATCGGGTACCAGTACCGCACAAGCGGTCGGTACGCCCCGGACAACCTGATGATCAACGGCGACAAGGTCCTTGCCGCGGAGAGCAACTATTTCAAGGGAATGGCTTCGTTCACGGTGCCCAAGGCGCGGCCGACGCTGAGTGGCGGCACGGGTGCTTCGACCGTGACCGTAGACGAGCACTACTCGACCTACAAGTACGACGCCACCACCGGCACCTACACGAAGACCGAACAGGGTCACGCCTACTCAGACGCGACTCTCCGCCAGCCGCTGCGTATCGAGATGCTGATCACGCTTCACACGAGAGAACAGCTGCTGGACGTCGGCGACGGCCACGGCGCGCACATCCACGACTACGACCTCGACACCAGCGGCGCGATCAACGTCTACTACAAGGGCCTCGGCTACAAGGGGACCTGGAAGGCGGCCGACCGCAACGGCCCCCTCACGTTCACCCTGGACAACGGCCAGGCGCTCGCGCTGCCACCCGGTCTGGTCTGGATCGACGTCACGCGCTAGCGCTCAGGCTCGATGTCCGCGGCGCAAGTTCGCGGGGATCGGCTCGTTTTTCTCCTCTAGGGGTTGGCTGCGCACTTGGAGGCCGTGTCCGCGAGAGTAGCCCGACGTAGTGACGGGGTCCAACCCGTCCAGTACCTGGTGCGCCTCGCTGCTGTCGCGATCGCCTACTGGGGTGCGGCGCACCTGAGCCTGAATCTTGCCCTGATCCACGGCCAGGTCACCCCGATCTGGCCGCCGACCGGGATCGCCCTGGTGACGTTCCTCACTCTCGGACGCCGGATGTGGCCCGCCATCGCGATCGCGGCGTTTGCGGTCAACCTGCCGCTTGGTCCATCGCCGCTCGGCGCCGCGGCCATCGCGTGCGGCAACACGCTTGCGCCGCTGGTTTCCAGCGAGCTCCTCCGGCGCGCCGGCTTCCGGCGGCAGCTGGATCGGATGCGCGATGCCATCGCAATCGTCGTTCTGGGCGCGTTGCTCGGAATGACCATCAGCGCCACCATCGGGAGCTCGGTGTTGACGCTTTCGGGCGCGATACCGATGAGCAACTTCCCGTCGACCTGGGCCGTCTGGTGGGCAGGTGACGCGATGGGGGTTCTTCTGGTGGCGCCGTTTCTCCTGAGTCTCCTGCGGCGCTCTGGTGCTGACCGCCTTGGTTGGCGGGTAAGCGCCGAGCTGACCGCCCTGCTGGCCGGCATCGGTGCGGTGACCTATTTCCTGTTCGAGAACCAGTATCGGCTCGAATACCTCGTCCTCCCCTTGATTGCCGTGGCGGCCTGGCGGTTTCGGCTGGCAGGCGCCGCGCCGGCCGCCCTCATCGCATCGGTGATCGCAGTCTGGGCGGTGGTTAACGGCAGCGGCCCGTTTGCCTCCGAGACGCTCCTCGAGAAGATGGTCACCTTGCAGGCGTTCAACATCAGCGTGAGCCTTGCCTCTTTCCTGCTTGCCTCATTCGTCGACGCGCGACAGCAAAGAGAAGAGATTTCACGCCTGTATGCATCTGCGAGCCTGGCGATCGCAGCCAAGACCAACGCCATCGACGTCGCGGCACACGAGGTGGGACCACCCCTGGCGGGGCTGACCAGCTACCTGGCGATCCTGTCCGACGGCAAGCTCGGGCCGCCCCCACCCAAGTGGACCGCGATCCTGAGGGTTATGGCGGACAAGGCTTGGCAGGTGGACCGCATCATCAACGAGCTGGTTGACGCCGCCCGAATCGAGGCCAAGGCTCAGCCTTCAGCCCGCACATACCTCGATCTTCGCGAGGCCGTCGAGCAAGCGGTCGCAAGAGCAAGGCCCCGGTTGGAGATCAGTGGGGCGCGGATCGACACCACCTTCGGGCTCGATCCCGTACCAGTCGACGCCGACGCCAGGCAGATCGGCCGCATCCTGGACAACCTGATCAACAACAGCCTCACGTACACGGTTCGGACGCCCCGCCTGAAAGTGGACGCAATCACCGAAGGAAATCGAGCCATCGTCCACGTCATCGATAACGGCGTGGGGATGTCCGACGTGGAGCGTGCCCGCGTCTTCCAACCCTTTCACCGCACCGCGAACCCAGCGTTCAGCAGCGTCCCGGGAGCCGGCCTTGGTCTGTACACGAGCCGGAAGCTCGCCGAGGTCAACCAGGGCAAGCTGACGCTCGAGCGAAGCGAACCCGGCCTGGGCACCTGCTTCGCCCTGGACCTGCCACTCGCGAGATCGAAGCCGGTCCAGCCGTTCGAAGTCGCCGGCAGGTAGAGACCGGACCTTCCTGGGCGGGCGGCAAACCTGCCCGCCCGAAAGGTTCGACTCACCACCGGAGCACTAAACGATCTGCGTGCCTGACGGGGAGATGACGTACCAAGGTGCGCCGAAGGCGTCGATGCGCTGGCCGGTCACATCACCTGGCTTCTTGTCCGAGATGAAGTAGTAGAGCGGGTGGCCTGCGTACGTGACCTCGGTCCTGCCGTCCGCGCGCATCGTCGTGCCGAGCAGCGAGGCGGTCACGCCAGAGGCGGCTTGAGGGAGTCCCGTGGTCAGGACAGGAGGCCAGGCCTGCACGCAGGCGGCGCTGTTGCAGCTCGACGTGGTGCCGCGGTCGGCAAGGAAGATGTAGACCGTCCTGCCACTTGGGCCGGCCAATATCCGGCCGAGGCGCGTGCTCGAGACCGCGATCGTGGTGCCGTTCGCCTTCGCGCTCGGGCTCGCCGTGGGCGACTCCGCCACCGGTGATACGCTCGGATACCCGCTGGATGAGGCGCTGGGTGCCACGCTGGGCGACGCGGCGTATGGATTACCTGCTCCACAGGCTGCAACTAACACTGCGGCCGCCGCGAGGCCGCCCGTGAGAACGAGTTTCAAGTGCATCGGTCCTTCTCCTTTTGCGAACTATCTTGCCAACGAGATACATTGGGTAGAGAATCTCGCTCGCGAGAGAGTTATTTCCTATACTTCAGCAATTGACCAGCAAGGATTGGACCGATTCACTCCTCGAAAGCCTGGCCGGCAGTCACTCCCGCGACGAGCTTGAGCCGTACCACGTGACGGCTCGTATGTCGCGTATCGCCCAGCATCTGGCCCGCAGGCAAGAAGAGGCGTTTGGGCGCTTCAAGCTCAACCGGGGAGAGGTGGGCGTCTTGGCTGCGCTGCTCCTTGCGGGCTCAGACCGGAAACTCTCGCCGACGCAGCTGTTCAAAGGCCTCATGTTGTCCTCGGCTGGAATCACCAGCCGTCTGGACCGCCTCGAGAGCCGGGGCTACATCCAGCGCTCCAGGCATCCAACGGACCGGCGTGGAGTTCTCGTCGGCCTGACCAGCGCGGGCCGCAGGGTCCTCGACCAGGCGGTCTCGGCCGACGCCGCGCTGGAGCGGGAATGGCTGGCCGGCCTGACCGCCAAAGACAAACGGAGCCTCGTCGCGCTTCTAAGGAAGCTGCTCGCGGGCCTGGAAGCGAACGACCAGGAGGCCTGAGCTCCGTCCCGATCGATTACGGGTAGTCGGACGCGCAGACCGTCCCCTTCGCGGGCATAGTCAGGTCGAACAGGTACGCCTCCTCCGCGGTGCGCGCGCATTCACTGAGCAGAAAGGAGACGTGCCCGTAACCCTCGCGGGTGAGCAAGACCGAGCCTGCCAGCTCTTTGTTCACGCCCTGTGCCTCGCGGTAAGGAGTGGCCGGATCATGCGTGGCCCCGATCAGGAGGATGGGAGCTGCCCCCTCAGCCGTCACCGGACCAACCACGCCGGTGGGCTTGATCGGCCAGTAAGCGCAGGCGAGGAGGCTGTACTGAAACTCGGGGCCGAACCAGGGAGACGCCTTGGCCAGGGAAGGTCCGAGCATGTCGTACGCTGCAATCTCGGACGGCACCGGGCGGTCGAGACAGTTGATGGCCAGGTTGGCATCCCACTCGTTCGTGTACGTCCCGTCGGGTTTGCGGCCTTCGAACGAGTCAGCGATCGAAAGAAGCGCTTGGCCGTTGTCGACCTCAGCTGCGTCGAGCGCGGCTCCAAGCGTGTCCCAGTACTGCGGGCTGTACAGGCCTGACAGCAGCGCGGTCAGGGCTCCGGACCTCGTCAGCGTCCGGTCGCCAACGGACAACGGATCGCGCTCGAGGCGCCTGAGCAGAGCATCGAGCTTTGCGGCGGGGTCGCCCACTCTGCCGTAGACGCAGCCGGTGTGAGCGCGGCAATAGACGAAAAAACCCTGCAGGGCGGCTTCGAATCCGGCCGCCTGCTCGAGCAGCTGGTCCGTCGCACCAACGGCCGGATCGAAGACAGCGTCGAGCGCCAGCGCGCGAATGTGATTGGGAAAGAGGTGCGCGTAGGTCTCGCCGAGGAAGGTGCCGTAGGAGAAGCCGAAATAGGTGATCTTGTCGTCTCCAAGCGCGACCCGGATCAGATCCATGTCCCGCGCGGCGCTCACCGTGTCGACAAACCCGAAGCTCTTGCCGCTGTTCCGCTGGCACGAGAGGGCAAGCGCCTTTTCCCCGTTGATGAGCTCCTCTCTTGGAGTCCGCTCGGGGTGTGGGGTGGTCGCCATCAGGTAGTCCAGCGCACGCGAGCTGTAGCAGTGCACAGGCGCGCTCTCCCCCACACCGCGAGGGTCAAAGCCCACGAGATCGAAACGCGAGTTGAGATCGGAAAAGTAGTTCGCGTCTCGGCGGATGAGCTCAACGCCTGAAACGCCGGGCCCGCCTGGGTTCAGCAGAAGGGATCCGATCCTGCGCGACGCAGAAGTCGCGGGCTTGCGGATGAGGGCGATTTGAATTGTGGTGTCGGCCGGATGTGCATAGTCCAGCGGCACGGCCACGGTGCCGCACTGAAGGCCGCCGCCGCAGGTCTTCCAGGCGATGCCCGATGCGCGAGGGGCGGCTGGGTCGGGGGTTGGACCGCTGTCGCACGCGGTCGCCAGGACCCCAAGGACCGCGACGAGCACGATCATCCGGCCGGTCATTTCGATTGCTCCTCCGCCGATGGGGGGTTACCCGTGCTTCCCGGCCGGAAAGCTTAAGGCGCGGAGGAGCTAGATCAGCAGCGCTTGGGAAATGGAGAAGCACGAAATTATCGAGCTCAGACCAGAAAGCGTCCGTTCTCCATGAGGTTTCGCCCGTCCACGGAGATCGTCGCGTGCGAGGCCAGCACGTCGACGTGCGAAGGGCACTCCCAATCGGCACCGGTCTCGAAGCCATACGGATCGCCGAACGCGATGTGGCACCCTGGAAACTTCTCGTCCTGCAGGAAGTTGCCGACGATCTTCGTCAGCCCCACGTTGGTGCCGATCGCAAACTCTCCCACCCGACTCGAATTCCGATCCTGGGCCATGTATTCGCGAATGTCGGCGGCCAGCTGCGGGTCGGCCCCCTCCACCGAGACGATGCGGCCTCGTTCGATGACGAACCGAACAGCAGGCGAGAGGATGCCGTACTTTTCAGTGAACCAGTCGCCTATCTCCTCTGCTGCGATCACGCCGTCCACTGAAGCGGGACAGGTGAAGGTCTCGCCTTCCGGCAGATTGCCCCAGCGGCCCTGCTCCCAGTAACGCCCGTCGCTGGACACCCATTTGAGAGAGGGCGAGAACGCCGCCACCAGCTCTGTACCGAGCGACGTGGCGACCGTGATGCGCTCTGCCTGGCGAGCAATGTCGTAGACCTTTCGCGTCACCCGATAGATCTCGTCGTAGTCGGCGGCCATGCCGTCGGTCATGAGCGTGTCGTTGATCCCGACCATATGCGCGTGCCGGGAGCGCAGCTCGTCCGCCAGGAGTGCGAGCATCGGCCGGCGAAAGGCAAGCTCTCCCTTCAATCCGACACCGATGAAGAAGCTTGCCGTCGGGCGGAATCGGGTGATATCGTCGGCCAGGGCAGCGGGGAATCCCGGCGCCGGGCGCTGCGTGTGATGCTCCATGGTCCACACCCGAACCGTGGCTCCCGTACCCAGCGCTTCCTCTGCGATTGCGTCGGCGATCTCCGCCCGCGCGTGGTCGCGGATGATGCACACGCGATCCTGGCTCCCGATGTTGAGGCAGGCGCGGACCGCGTTGCGTGCTCCGGCGGCAAATTCTGCCCGCATCTCACCTCAAGGCTATCGGTGCCGCTTCGCCGGCTGTGTCGCCGCAAGGGTTCGAAGCTGGAACGTGTTAGGTCCGGGCGCCGTCCTTCATCGCCGTGATGTACATGGCGGCAGCCACCGCGGCGGTGGTCCCGTCGCCGACCGCGGTGGCGATCTGCTTGGTCAGCTGTGCCCGCACGTCGCCGACCGCCCAGATTCCATCGATCGACGTCTGCATGTTCCGATCGGTGACGATGTAGCCCCCCTCGTCATGGTCGACGTGGACCTTGAACAACTTCGAGTTGGGCACAAAGCCGATGAAGACGAAGACTCCGCCGACCTTCAGCTCCTTGGTCTCGCCGTGCTGCTCGTAACGAACGATCTGCACCTTGTCGGCGCCGACGATCTCTTTCACGTTGGCGTCGAGGATGAACTCGATCTTCGAGTTTGCCTTCGCCCGGTCGACCAGGATGGGCTGCGCCCGCAGCTCGCCGCGCCGGTGGATCACGTAGACCTTCGACGCGTAGCGGGTCAGAAAGTCGCCTTCCTCCACCGCCGCGTCGCCGCCGCCGATGACGGCGAGCTCCTGGCCCTTGAAGAAAGCTCCGTCGCACACGGCGCAGTAGCTGACGCCCCGGCCCCAGAACTCCTTCTCGCCCGGCACCTCGAGGTAGCGAGGCAGTCCGCCGGCGGCCATGATCAGCGCCGGGGCTCGCAGCTCCTCGCCCGACTCAAGCCGGACCACCTTCACGTGGGTGTTGGCTTCGACGTCGATCTCCTTGACTGGCTCGAAGTCCCGGATATCGACCCCGAACTTGCGGGCGTGCTCGCCCATCTTCATGGCCAGGTCCGACCCCAGGATGGAGTCGAAGCCCGGATAATCCTCCACCAGCTCGGTGTTCAAGAGCTGGCCGCCGAGCGGGCCCCGGTCCAGGACGGCCGTCTTCAGGTCCATCCGGGCGGTGTACAGCGCGGCCGCCAGGCCGGCCGGCCCGCCCCCCACGATGATCACGTCGTAATCGCTCATTTGCCCTTACAGGAATTGTTCCCAGACGGTGGCGTATTCCTAACGGACCGTTAGCCGTTTTGGAAGCGCACGCCGTAGCCGCCGCGAGGGGCCTGGCAGGCGATGTTGTCGAAGGGGCAGCCGATGGAGCAGGCGCCGCACTCGATGCAGTTGCCGAAGCTGACCAGGTTCTTCTTCTGCTCCTGGTTCCACTCGTAGACGCCTGCCGGGCAGAAGTGGTTGCAATACTTCCCGGTGCACTTCTTGAGGCAAACGTTCTGGTCGACGATCTCGATGTGCGGCTTGCCGGTGTCCTCGTTGTACTTGACGGTGAAGAGCTTGTCGGTCAGCTTCTCCATCAGGCCGTCCCGAACCTCTCCCAGATTCGGCACATGAGCCGCACTGTGTTGACGTAGTCGGCGGCACGGATGTTTTCGTTCGGGGCGTGGATCCGGTTGTCCGGGCGACCTACGCCGACCGGCAGGACGGTCGGCACGCCAAGGTCCGCGACCACGGGATGCATCGGCCCCGTCGCAGGCATGAAGGGCCACAGCACCGGGTCGCCGTGCATCTCGCGCACGCAGTCGATCACGGTCCGGGCCACCGCCGAGGACGCGTCTGATCGGGCCGGCTTCTCGCCTTCGCCGGCGATGATCTCGACCTTGTCGAAACCGCTTCGGTCCAGATGCTTGCGCAGCTGGTTCAGCACTTCGTCCGGGTCCTGGTTGGGGATCAATCGGAAATCCAGCTTCGCGGTCGCCTCGGCGGGCAGAACCGTCTTCGACCCGGGGCCCTGGTAGCCGGTGGTGATCCCCGCGATGTTGCACGTGGGCAGGAAGAGCAGCTGCTCGATGACCTGCTCAGGTTTCGGATCGCGCACCAATTTTTCGAAGCCGACCAGCTTGCGCCGCCTCTCGACCTCCGGGTCGATGGTCGCCATCATCCGCCTGTCGGCCTCGGTGGGCTTGACTACGTTGTCGTAGAAACCTTCGATCTTGATGTTCATGTCCTGGTCGCGCAGGCTGGCCAGCGCGCCCACCAGGTACATCGAGGCCGACGGATAGATGGACGCGAAGCCGGAGTGCTGGTCGAATTCCAGCATCTTGACCCGCAAGGTCACATAGACCAGGCCGCGACATCCAAACTGCAACGTGGGCCGTCCCGCGTCGTCGAACGACGTGCCCGATTCCCACAGACAGCCGTCCGCGCGCAGCTTGTCCGCATGGTCATGCGCGATCTTCTCGAAGGACCTGGAGCCGATCTCCTCTTCCCCTTCGATCAGGAATCGCAGCGTCACCGGCACCTCGCCCAGCTCCTTCAGCGTCTCCAGCGCGTGGATGCGCGCCATGACGTCGGCCTTGTCATCGGCGACGCCGCGCGCGAAGATCCGATCGTCCCGCTCCGCGGGCTCGAACGGCGGGGTCTGCCACAGGTCGATGGGGTCGACCGGCTGCACGTCGTAGTGCTCGTACAGAAGCAGCTTGCGGCGGCCGGTGCCCTTCACCTCCGCGTAGAGCGCCGGCATCCCGCCCGCTTCGAGCGTCTCGATGCGATCCGTGAAGCGGGCGAGGCGGTCCGCGATCCAGTCGCGCGCGGGCTGGACGGCTTCGCGCCCGTGGTTCGAGATGCTCGGAAAGGAGCAGAGCTCCTTCAGGTCATCGAGGAAGCGGCGGGAGTTCTTCTCGACATATGCGTCAACCGCGCTGGTCGAGATCACAGCCCCATCGTAACCTTGTGCCGATGGCCGAGGCTCCGCAGGAGTTTCACTTCTCGCCGCGGCCGAACCGGGCCTCGGAGATCAACTGGCGGCCGTGGTCGGGCGAAGCCTTTGACGCGGCCAGGCAGACGCGGAAACCCATCCTCCTCTCCATCTCCGCGGTGTGGTGTCACTGGTGCCACGTCATGGACGAGACGACCTACTCGCACCCCAGCGTGATCGACCTGATCAACCGCGACTATGTGCCGGTTCGAGTCGACAACGACGTACGCCCTGACATCAACCAGCGGTACAACATGGGCGGCTGGCCGACCACAGCGTTTCTCACCGCCGGCGGCGACATCCTCACCGGCGGCACCTACATGCCACCCGACCAGATGGCGAGCGCGCTGATGCGCATCGCCGACTACTACCGCGACAACCAGGCCGAGATCGCAAGCCGCGTCCTCGACGCGCGCAAGCGCGCGGCGTCGGGTGTGGCGCGCAGCGCCGGAGAGCTCGAAGTCCGGCTGGTCGACGAGGTGGTCGAATCCGTCACGTCGGCCTACGACCCCGAATACGGCGGCTTCGGCAACGCGCCGAAGTTTCCGCAGACCGATGCGATCCTTCTCTTGCTCGAGCAGGCCGTTTTGCGCTCTGACGACAGCCTGCGGCTGAGGGCGGTGCACACGCTCGAGAAGATGACCGGCGGCGGCACCTACGACCACGTGGAGGGCGGCTTCTTCCGCTACTCGACGACCCAGGACTGGAGCGTCCCCCACTTCGAGAAGATGCTCGAAGACCACGCAGGTCTGGTGCTGGCGCTCTCGTTGGCCGGCATGACCGAAGCGCTCGACAAGACGGTCGGATACCTCGACCGAGTGCTGCGCGATCCGAAGACCGGCCTGTACGCCGGCAGCCAGGATGCCGACGAGCACTACTACTCGATGGACGCGGAGGAACGCGCCAATACTCCGGCTCCATACGTCGACCGGCGCGTCTACACGGCATGGAATGCAGCCCTCGCGATCGCCTACCTCAGAGCCGGCCTGCCGGCGGATAGGTTGCTCGACTCGCTGTTCAAGCACGCCTACAAGAAGAACGAAGGCATGACCCATGCCGAGGGTGTTGGCGGTCAGCTGGCCGACCAGGTCTGGTCGCTGTGGGCCGCCGTGCGCGCATATCAGCACGGCCTGGGCGAAAAGTGGAAGGAGGTCGCCCTAGACCTTGCTGCCCATGTCGAACAGCGTTATGGCGATCCCGAGCTAGGCGGTTACCTCGACCACGCCGGGGGCGATGAGCTCGGCCGCCTGGGCGAGCGCATCAAGCCTCTCGGAGAAAATTCAGTCGCTGCGATGGCGCTCATCGAGCTCGACATTTTCGTCGGCGATCCGGGGTCGCCTTTCCGCGAGCGGGCGCGACGCGCGCTCGAATCGGTGGCAGCCCTCCCGAGGCAGTACGGCTTGATGGCGGCGATCTTCGCCCGCGCGCTCGATCGCGTAGGCCACGCGATCAAGGTAACGACGAGAAATTCGGAGCTCGCGCGCGCGGCGGTTGCCGCGCATCCATACGCGGTGCTCGATCCGTCCGGCGACGATCGTGCCGTCGTTTGCGCGGGGACAATATGCTTGGCGCCGGTGTCGACACCAGACGCCCTGAAGGACGCGATCAAAGAAGCCTCTCAAGCGCGTGCCTGAAAGTAGAGGCCACTTCTCGCGGCGGGTCAACGGCGCCCTTGACGATCCCAAGCTGCAGAAGGCGCTGATCCACGCGATGACCGGGCTGCGCGGCCGGCGAAACGCCGCCTTTGAGAGCTTCGACTTCGCGAAGGGTCGCGCCGACCTCAAGCGCAGGCGTCAGGCGAACCTCGAAAGGTTGCCCGAGCTGCTCGAACAGTTCGCCGAACGGCTGGCCGCGGTCGGCGGAGTCGTGCACTTCGCGAAGAATGCGAACGAAGCGCGGGAGATCATCGGCCAGCTCTGCTGGAACGCGGGGACCGGCCTGCCGCCAGGCACGCGAATGGTCGTCACGAAGAGCAAATCGATGGCGACCGAGGAGATCGGCCTCAACGCCTATCTCGAGGGCCTTGGCATCGAGGTCGTGGAAACAGACCTGGGCGAGCGCATGGTCCAGCTGACGCACACACACCCATCGCATCTGATCGCTCCCGCGATCCACCTGACGAAGGAAGACGCGGCGGCGGTCTTCGGGACTGAACCGACCGTCGAGGCGATCCAGCTTCACGCACGCGAGTCGCTGCGCGAGAAATTCATCGAGGCCACGGTCGGCATATCAGGGGCCAACATGGCCATCGCGGAAACCGGGACGATCGTGCTCGTCACCAACGAGGGCAACGCCGACCTCACGACAACGCTGCCGCCCGTCCACATCGCGCTATTCGGAATCGACAAGGTCGTGGCCACGCTCGACGACGCGGTCGCGGTGCTGCGGATGCTTCCGCGCAGCGGCACCGGGCAGCTGATCACCGCGTACGTGAACTGGATCACCGGTCCCTCGCGGTCGGCGGACATCGAGCAATCGCTGACGATCGGGGTGCACGGGCCGCGCGAGCTGCATTGCGTGATCATCGACAACGGCCGCGAAGAGATGATGGACGACCCAATCTTTCGGGATGCGCTCACCTGCATCCGGTGCGGCGCGTGCTCGAACGCCTGCCCGCCGTTCATGGCCGTCAGCGGACACCAGTTCGGAGGTCACATCTACAACGGGCCGATCGGCCTGGTGCTCACGCCCTTCCACCACGGCGTGGAGGACGCGGACCTTGCGAACACGCTCTGCGTCCAGTGCAACGCGTGCGAAGAGATCTGCCCGGTGGGCATCCCGCTGCCACGCCAGATCCTCGAGCACCGCCGGTCGGGGCGGAAGTCGCTCCGCAAACGCGCCGTGCTGGAGCTCTGGAAGCGGCCCCGGCTCGCCGACACGTTGATGCGAACCGCCGCGCCGTTCACTGGCCTGGTCCCGGGCACCCCGAAGCTCGCGCGGGCTCCTTTCCGGGACCGGGTCCGGCAGGCGGACGTCGATGGCGAGCCGCTGACGATCTTTGCGTCCTGTCTGGCGGACCGGGCCTGGCCCGACTCGGCCGCGGCGCTGGAGCGGATCGCAGCCGCGGCGGGCTTCAAGGTTGGATTTCCCAAGGATCAGTGGTGTTGCGGCCTGGTCGCGGCCAACGCTGGAGACTTCAAGACCGGCGCACACCTTGCAGGCCGGCTTGCAGCTTCGCTTCGAGATTCCAAGGGCCTGATCGTGACGCCCTCGGCCTCGTGCTTCGGCGCGTTCACCATCGATGCCCCCGTTTGGGGCGTTGCACCCGACGAGAGGCTGCGCTCGCGCTTCCGCGACTCGACGCGGTTCGTCCTCCAGCTGCTGGAGCGCAACCCGCGCCTGGTGGACGGAGGGCGGATGAGTCTCAAGATCGCCTACCACGACTCCTGCCAGACACTGCGCCAGCTCGGTCTGAAGGGCGAACCGCGACGGGTTCTGGAGCTGGCCGGCTACGAGGTGGTCGACCTGCCGGACATCGCTAACTGCTGCGGCTTCGGCGGCAGCTTCAGCCTCGAGTGGCCGCGCGTCGCCGAACGCCTCGCGAGCTGGAAGCTGGACGCGATCGCCAAGACCGGCGCCGCGGTCGTGGCCTCGGACAACCCGGGCTGCCTGATGCACATCGCCGCCGCGGCCCGGAAACGCGGCATGGAGCTGCGCGTGGCACACGTTCTCGAGCTTGTAGCGGATCACCTCGCATAACTGAGACTTACGCTTAACGGGCCGTGAAGATCTCGTTGGTCTCGGCGCCGGCAGCCGAGCTGAACGTCGACGCGCTCGCGGTCCCGGTGGTGACCGGCCAGAAGCTCGCTGGAGCCGCCCTCGAGCTTGACCGGGCGATGGGCGGAGTGCTGTCCGAGATGATCGTCAACGCGGAGTTCCGCGGTCGGATCCACGAGGTGCTCCCAATTCCCGCGCAGGGCAAGATCACGCCTCGTCGCGTCATCCTCTACGGGCTTGGCGCGCTTCACGATCTGGACGGGCAGCGCCTGCGTTCCGCGCATCACGAGCTTGTCCGCGCATCGCGGACCTGGGGTTACAAGCGGATGGCGGTCCTGCGTACGGATCCGCTCGGCACAGACAGCCTTAAGGCGGTAGTCGAAGGATGCGTCCTCGGCACCTTCGAGCGACGGTCGAGGCAGACCGGTCAGGCCCCCGAGCGACGCGAGATCGACGAGCTGATCCTCGCCGGCTTCGGCGCTGGCCGCGAGCCGGAGGTGATCGCGGCGCAGGAGAACGGCGAGGCGACGAACCGCACCAGGGAATGGCAGAACGCTCCGGCAAACGAGCTGACGCCGGACGCGCTCGCGCAGGAGGCGACGCGGATCGCGCAGCGCCACAACCTCGAGCTCGAGATCCTGGGACCGGGCGAGCTGAAGTCCGGCGGCTACAACCTGCTCCTGGGCGTGGGCGCAGGCTCAGCGAAGCCTCCGCGCATGATCCGCGTGCGGCATCACGGCAACCACGACTCGTCCGTTGGCAACGGCTCGGTGCTCGCCCTCGTCGGAAAGGGGATCACCTTCGACACCGGCGGCATCTCGCTCAAGGAGCCGGAAAACATGAGCCGGATGAAAGACGATATGTCCGGTGCCGCAGCGGTGCTGTCGGCCATCGACGTCATCGCCTCGCGCAAGCTTCCGCTGGACGTGATGGCCGTCATCGCCGCCGCCGAGAACATGCCCGGCCCCACGGCTCAGCGGCCCGGTGACGTAGTCGTGAGCGCCGACGGCAAGACCGTCGAGGTCGTCAACACGGATGCCGAGGGCCGCCTGGTGCTTGCCGACGCGCTCACACATTCGCTGCGCAACGGCGCGACGCACATGATCGACCTTGCGACGCTCACCGGCGCGGCGACGGTGGCGATCGGCCACGCAGCGAGCGCTGCGGTCAGCAACGACGACGAGTTCTGGTCGGTGGTGGAGCGGGCGTCGCGCGAGGCGGGCGATCGCGTCTGGCGGCTGCCGATCTACGCCGATTACCGAATCCTGCTGCGCAGCCAGATAGCCGACCTGCGCAACGCCGAGTACGGCGAGGCCGGCACGATCATGGGTGGCATGTTCATCGCCGAGTTCGCGGGTGGGAAGCCATGGGCCCATATCGACATCGCGGCGTCCGCCTGGAACACGAACCTCGAGCTGACCACCGTGCTGCGCGGCCCGAGTGGCGCCGGCACGCGACTTTGCATCGAGCTCGCCGAGCTGATGGCCCGCGGAGGGACCGACTCGTGGCCCCCCGCCCCCCGGAACGTATGAAGCCGGCTGGGCGTTAACCAGAGAGTGGGAATCCTCGCCACGATCCACTCCCCTGCCGACCTGAGGGCGCTGGACCAGGCCAAGCTCACCGAGCTCGCCGGCGAGATCCGGGCTTTCCTGGTCGAGGCGACCTCCCGTACCGGCGGCCATCTCTCGCCCAACCTCGGCGTCGTGGAGCTCACGTTTGCCCTGCACCGCGTATTCGACAGCCCGAAGGACGCGATCGTCTGGGACACGGGCCACCAGGCCTACGTCCACAAGCTCATCACCGGCCGGGCGGCTGACTTCTCAAGGCTTCGCCAGGCGGGCGGGCTGTCGGGGTATCCGTCGCGCCAGGAGTCGGAGCACGACCTGGTCGAGAACAGCCACGCTTCGACGTCCTTGAGCTACGCGCTCGGCATCGCCGAGGCCCGGCTCCGCAAACACGTCGGAGGTTTCGTGGTCGCCGTGATCGGCGACGGCGCCCTGACGGGCGGCATGGCGTACGAGGCGCTCAACCAGATCGCGCACCTGCAGCCCCCGAACTTGATCATCGTCATCAATGACAACGGTCGCTCTTACGCGCCGACGGTCGGCGGTCTCGCCCGCCACCTTTCCCAGCTGCGCGTTGACCCTCGCTACGAGCGACTCAAGGACGACATCTCACGCCTGCTGCGCGACTTGCCTCTGGTTGGTTCGACCGCGGACCAGGCCGCGTATCGCGTCAAGGAAGGTTTGAAGCAGCTGCTGCAGCCCTCGACGATGTTCGAGAGCCTCGGCATCAAATACGCAGGCCTGGTGAACGGCCACGACGAGCCCGCGCTCGAGGAAGTGCTGACGCGCGCCAAGAAGCTGCGCGAACCGGTCGTCGTTCACGTCGTGACCGAGAAAGGCCACGGTTACGGTCCCGCGGTCGAGGACGAGGTCGACAAGCTGCATGGCGTTAGCGCGTTTGACCCGCTCACCGGCCGGCCCCGCTCGACCGAGGTGACCTACACGGACGTGTTCGGCGAGGCGTTGATGACGGCGGCCACCCGGAGGCCTGAGGTTTGCGCCATCACCGCAGCGATGGCTTCGTCCACCGGGCTGCTGAACTTCGCGAAGGAATTTCCGGACCGCTTCTTCGACGTCGGGATCTGCGAGCAGCATGCGGTCACTTTTGCGGCGGGTCTCGCGATGGCCGGCATGCATCCGGTGGTCTGCATCTACTCGACGTTCCTCGCCCGCGCATTCGATCAGACGATCATGGACGTGGCCCTGCACAAGCTTCCCGTCGTGTTCGTGATCGACCGCGCCGGCGTGACAGGCCCGGACGGTGCGTCGCATCACGGCATCTTCGACCTCTCGTACCTGAGGCTGATCCCGAACCTGAGGATCGCGGCGCCCAAGGACGCGACGGAGCTGTGCGCGTTGCTGGAAACGGCGCTCGCAACCGACGGTCCGATCGCGATCCGCTATCCCAGGGGTCCAGTCCCCGCGACGCCCGAGCTCCCCGTCGAGCCACTGCCGATCGGGCGCTGGGAGGAGATTCGTAAGGGCGACGACGGAGTCATATTCGCGGTGGGTCGCATGGTGGAGGTCGCAGTCGAGGCCGCCGCGCGGCTGGAGATGCAGGGGGTCTCATGCGCGGTCGTCAACGCCAGGTGGATCAAGCCGGTCGACCCGCGAATCGCCGATTGGGCGCGCGCGCACCCGGTGGTGCTGACGGTCGAGGACAACGTTGGTCCGGGCGGGTTTGGTGGCGCCGTCCTGGAAGCTCTCGCGCCGCACGGGCTGGCCGGCCGGGTCAGGACGCTTGCGCTACCTGACGCGTTCCTGCCCCAGGGCAAGGCATCCGACATCTTGAAGGAGCACGGTCTCGACGCGGCGGGGATCGCCAGGGCGGCCTACGAGGCGATCCAAGGGTCTGTCGCGAAGGAAAGGACCGAGAGCTAAAGCTTCTTTCGGCCGGAGAACCCCTCGCCGACCCGGTGCCAGTGCTCCACCCTCTCCTCGCCCAGCTTCCAGCACAGCTCGACCAGCTCCTCGTCTCGAAATGAAGGAAAGTCGATCAGCCCCTCCAGGGGGCCTTTCAGCTGGATGCCCATGCTGTTCAGGCTGAGCACAGCCTTCAGCAGCTCCTCTTCAGCGCCTTGCACCGCGTCGCGAGCCTGCTGCTCCCGTTCGCGGTCCTGCCCATTGGCGCCTGCACGCTGTACGGAGTACTCGGCCATGCGCAACTGCTCCTCGAGGTCGGGCCGCAGTGCCGACAGCTCGGCGATCTGGGCGACGATCGGACGCACGCGCGGGAGCTCGCGGTTCGCTTCCTCGACCGTGTACGTTCGGAGCCTTTGCACCGCTCAACGATACTTCGTTGAATGGACGCCTCGGCGATGAGAAGCCACCTCGAGGAAGCACACGTCGCGCGCCTGGCGACCGCGGACGCGGACGGCAAACCTCACGTCGTGCCCATCACTTTCGCGGTCAACCAAGACACGGTCTTTTTCGCGGTGGACGCGAAGCCTAAGCGCACCAGGGATCTCCAACGCTTGCGTAACCTCGTCGCCAACCCGTCGGTTGCTCTTTTGATCGACCACTACGAAGAGGACTGGAGCCGGCTGTGGTGGGTCCGCGTCGATGGCACGGCGAAGGTGCTTGGTGAGGGCACGGAATCAGACCGCGCGATCGACCTGCTGGCAGCCAAGTACGAGCAGTACCGCGGCACAAGGCCGGCCGGTCCAGTGGTCGCCATCTCAATGGATCGCATCTCGGGATGGTCGCCACGCTAGCGACGCCGTCGGCGGACAAGAAACCCTGGCCGTTAAGGGAAGTCCGGACCTGACACTTGACGAGACGCGGCGTCTCGTCTAGTCTCACCCGATCGCAATCGACCAACAGATTCTGGAGCGGGCGCCGGCCGTGCTCGCCCGAGGGGGGCGGCCGACGGTGGCTGACTTTGCCCGGGCCGCCGGCAAGTCGCGGGCGACCTTTTACCGCCATTTCAAGTCGCGCGAGGCGCTTCTCGAGGCCCTCGAGGTGGCGCCTGAGCCGGGCACGCGGGAGCGCATTCTTGCAGCCGCGGTGGAGATGGTCGGCGCCCAGGGTCTGACCGCCCTTTCGATGGACGACCTCGCGGATCGGGCCGGCGTCTCACGGGCCACGCTGTACCGAGTTTTCTCCGGCAAGTCGGCCCTGCTGGTCGGGCTGATCGAGTCCTACTCGCCCCTTGAGCCGGTCTGCAGGGTGATCCTGGCCAACCAACACGAGCCGCCCGCCGTCTTGATGCCGGAGCTCGCTCGCACGGCTTACGGCGCCGTGTACGCGGGCGGCGAGAACCGGGCAGGCCTCGTCCGCGCCCTGTTTTTCGAGGTGAGCGGGCTGCGACTCGAGACCGAGGAGGCGGCGAGCGACGCCATCACCAGGGTCGTCGGACTCCTCGTCGCCTATCTCGTGAGGCAGATGGCCGAGGGCCGGCTGCGGCGAGTGCATCCCCTGCTCGCGCTGCAGTCGTTCATCGGCCCGATCCTGTTTCACATCCTGACGCGCCCACTCGCGGAGCGCGTTCTGCAACTTGACATCGAGGGCGAAGCGGCCGTGACGCAGCTCGCCGAGACCTGGCTTCGCGCCATGCGAACAGAGGAGGAAGGCAATGCATGACTCGTACGCGGTGAACCTGGATGGCGTCTCCAAATCGTTCGGCGCGTTCAAGGCGCTGAACGGCGTCACCCTGCAGGTACGCCAGGGGGAGATCTACGGTTTGCTCGGGCCCAACGGGGCCGGCAAGACGACGCTGATCCGCTTGATCTGCGGACTTCTCGAGGCGCACGCGGGCACTGTCACCGTGCTGGGCCAGCGCATGCCCAATGTCGCGGTCCTCCGCCACATCGGCTACATGACCCAGCAGGCTGCACTGTATCCCGCGTTGTCCGTGGAGGAGAACGTCAGCTTCTTCGCCGCGATCAACGGCGCGGACGGCGGAGTGAGGGAAGCGCTCGAGCTCGTGCAGCTCTACGACCGGCGCAGCTCGGTCGTCGCGACGCTGAGCGGCGGCATGCGCCAGCGCTGCTCGCTCGCGTGCGCGCTGGTGCACCGTCCCGAGCTGCTCCTCCTCGACGAGCCCACGGTCGGAATCGACCCGCAGCTGCGGGTCCAGTTCTGGGACTACTTCCGCCGCATGGCGGCGGGCGGGACGACGCTGATCGTCTCGAGCCACGTGATGGACGAAGCCGACCGGTGCCAGCGGCTCGGCCTGATCCAGTACGGGCGCCTTCTCGCCGAGGGATCGCCGGCCGATATCCGGGTCCAGGGAGGTTCGCAGAACCTCGAAGAAGCCTTCCTCGCACTGGCCGGGAGGAAGGAGTCGTGAGCGGCCATCGGGTCAGGGCGATCACAAGACGCCTGCTGCAGGGATTCCGCCGCGACCGAAGGACGCTCGCCCTTCTCTTCGTCGCGCCGATCGTCATCCTCGGCCTGCTCGGCTACCTGATGCGCGGTTCGTCCAGCGTGCCGGAGGTCGGGATCGCCAACCAGGACACCGGACCCGCCGGCGCGCTCGTGGGCGCCGAACTCAAGCAATCCACACACATCAAGGCCACCGCCATTGACGCCTCCCAGGGCGATGCCAAGCTCAAGGATGGGTCGCTGGTCGCCTACATCGTTTTTCCGCCGGACTTCAGCCAGAAAGCAGCCGCCGGAACAGTGTCACCCGAACTGGACCTGGAGGGCTCGCAGCCGGGTGAGGATGCGCCCGTGATCCAGGCGCTCCAGCAAGCGATGACCTTGTTGACCGCGCAGGTGGCGGGACGAAACTTCAGCTTCCAGCCGCGAGTTATCTATCTGTACGGCGGGTCCAACTACGACACCCTCGACTACTTCGGCGCGGCGTTCGTCGGCCTCGTGGTGTTCTTCCTGGTCTTCGTGATCACGATCGTCTCGTTCCTGAATGAGCGATCGCAGGGCACTCTCGAACGCCTGATGGCGAGCCCGCTGCGGCGAGGCGAGATCGTCCTCGGCTACATGCTCGGCTTTACTGTGCTCGCCCTCGTCCAGGCGGCTGAGGTGCTGGTATTCGCGCTCGCGATCCTGAAGATCCAGAACCACGGCAACGTCCTGTTGATCTTCGGCATGGAAGCGCTGATGGCGATCGCGGCCGTGAACCTCGGCATCTTCCTCAGCATGTTCGCGCGCTCCGAGTTCCAGGCCGTCCAGTTCATTCCCCTGGTAGTCGTGCCGCAGATGCTGCTGTCGGGAATCATCTTCCCGGTCTCGAGCGAACCGACCGCGTTGCAATACCTGTCGAACGTGCTGCCTCTCACGTACGCCGTGAACGGCATGCGCGACATCATGGTCAAGGGCGCCGACCTGACATGGTCATCGCTACAGCTGGATGCTGGTGTGGTCGCGGGATTCTGCATCTTGCTCATCGTCGCCGGCACGGCGACGTTGCGTCGAAGGTTGGGCTAAGACTCCTTCCCATTCATCGAGAGGTGGCAACTCTTCCCCACGGCGCCTACCAACGGATGGTCCGGACAAACCGAGCTGAAGCCCGCTGCAAACTTCGGACAGTCCGGACCATCCGGGTCGGACACAGGCCGGAGACAGGGTCGGCCGAAGGGGCGACGTACTCTGGAGCGCGATGCTCCTGGTCTGTTCGCAAAAGTGCGGCGGCAAGCTGTTTCGCGCCCTGTTCGCGGAGGTCGAGCTCGACTCGGCCGGCGAGTATCAGGACCACCGCATCACGCAGCCCGGCTACATATGCCTCAACTGCGGCGCGCCCGCGCTCGATCTGGCGGAGGTGCCCGGTGAGCTCGAGGCTGAGGCGCGTGAGGAGGCGGCGGCCACCGCCGTCACCGCTGATGTCCTCTGCCCGGTGTGCGAGACCATGGTCCAGCTCGACGCCAACATGGAATGCCCCAACTGCGGCTCTCCGCTCGAGGTCGCCTAGGACATCGCGGCCGACCCGATGAGGATGTCCTTCATCGCCCGCACCGCCGCCGCGTCGCGCTGGCGCACCGCCGACCGGAGAGCCCGCACAGCGCGCGGCGTGTCCAGATCGTCGGCCAGCGCGGCGTTGAACTCCGCCATGAGCGCCCGCCCCGGCGTGCGTCGAACGCCCCTGGCGGCGCGGGCGTCGTCGGCCAGGAACTTGCGCATCCGCTCCACGAAACGTGCGGACCTGGCCAGGCCCTTCCAGTCGAAATCCCAGTCGCGATGGTAGCGATGCGAGATCAGATAAAGGCGGACTGCCGCCGCTGGAGCGCGCTGCAGGGCCTGGCTGACCTTGACCAGGTTGCCGAGCGACTTGCTCATCTTGCGGCCGTCGTACCGCACCATCCCGGTGTGAACCCAGGCGCGGGCAAAGGGCGCCTTGTGGGTGAGTGACTCGGATTGCGCCCTCTCGGACTCGTGGTGGCTGAACACCAGGTCACGCCCCCCGCCATGAATATCGATCTGCTGCCCCAGGTAGTGCATCGCCATCACCGAACACTCGATGTGCCAGCCTGGACGCCCGCCGCCGAACTTCGACGGCCACGCCGGCTCGTCGGGCGCGGACGGCCGCCACAGAGGAAAATCGAGCAGGTCGCGTTTGGCGTCGGGCCCGACTCGGCCGAGCAGCGATTCCTCACGCAGCTTGCGCAGCATCGAGCGGCGAGTGCGATGCGATAGCCGTCCGTAGCCTCGGTACTTGCTGGTGTCGAAGTAGAGAGCGTCCGTGCGGTACGCGTAGCCCGAGGCCTTGAGGCGCGACGCCGCGGCGAGGATGCGCGTGATCTCGCCTGAGACCCGAGGCATCGCGTCAGGCGGTCTCCAGCCGAGCACCGTCATGTCGCGGATGTGGACCTGCGTCTCGCGCTCGGCGAGGTCGCGCCAGTCGATGTCATCACGGCGAGCACGCTCGAACAGCGGATCGTCGATGTCGGTGATGTTCTGGACGTACTTCACGCGCGTGCCATTTGCCTCGAGAAACCTGACGAGCACGTCGAACATGGAGAACGTGAACGCATGACCCATATGGCCGGAGTCGTATGGGGTGACGCCGCAGACGTAGAGCGTCAACGGCTTGCGCCCGCGAGGCGCGACGGTAATGTTTCGCTGGGTCAGCGTGTCGCGAAGGCGCAGACGGGCCAGGGCCTTAGCTCTGGCGCGCAGCTACCGTCGCATCGGCATGCAACGCGTCGACCTTGTCGGTCGTCTCCCACGGCACCCCCAGGTCGTCGCGCCCGAAGTGGCCATAGGCGGCGGTTGGCCGGTAGATCGGCCGTAGGAGATCCATGTTCGCGATGATCGCTCCAGGCCGCAGGTCGAAATGCCGGCGGACCAGGCGCAGCAGCTCTTCCTCAGATTTCGTGCCGGTGCCGAACGTCTCCACTGCGATGGAGGTCGGATGCGCACGCCCGATCGCATACGAAACCTGTACCTCGCAACGCTCGGCCAAGCCCGCCGCGACCAGGTTCTTGGCGACGTGCCGCGCGGCGTAGGCGGCGGACCTGTCGACCTTGCTCGGATCCTTGCCGCTGAACGCGCCGCCGCCGTGGCGGGCGACCCCGCCGTAGGTGTCGACGATGATCTTGCGGCCGGTCAGCCCCGCGTCGGCTGCAGGCCCGCCCAGCACGAAGGATCCGCTCGGGTTGACCATGATCTTGGTCGCGGCGTCGATGACGTGACCCTTGAGCACCGGGTCGATGACCAGCTCGCGCACGCCTTCGTCGATCTCTTTTTGGGTCGCACTCGCTGCGTGATGCGTCGAGACGACCACCGCCTCGATTCGCTTCGGCTTGCCGAGCTCGTATTCGACCGTGACCTGCGTCTTGCCGTCGGGCCTGAGAAACGGAAGCGACCCGTTCTTGCGGGCTTCCGCGAGCTTTTTGGCGAGGCGATTGGCGAGTGAGATCGTGAGGGGCATCAATTCCGGTGTCTCCCGGCAGGCGAAGCCGATCATCATCCCCTGGTCCCCCGCGCCCTGCAGCTCAAACGGGTCCTCGTCCTTGAGGCCCTCGCGCTCTTCGAGAGAGTGGTTCACGCCGGCCGCGATGTCGGGCGACTGCTCCTTCAGATACACCTGGATCAGCGCGTGGTCGGCGTCGAAACCGATCTGCTCGTCGTTGTAGCCGATCGCGCGGATGGTGTCGCGGATCGTGCGCTGAATGTCAAGGTCGGCGTGGGTCGTCACCTCGCCGATGACGACGCAAAGACCCTTGGTAATCGCCGTCTCGCACGCGACACGGGCGTGAGGGTCCTGGGCGAGCATTCCGTCCAGCACCGCGTCCGAGACCTGGTCGCAGATCTTGTCGGGGTGTCCCTCGGTGACTGATTCAGACGTGAGTAGAAACGACCGCGAAGAACTGAACGATGTGGTCACGAACCGTGATGATAAACCGCGGTAACTGTTCCCCATGGGGCGGCCAGCGGAGGCTAGGACCCGTTGTGGTGCCGGCTGTCCTCAGGATCCTGTCCGAGAAGCTGCGCCTGCAGCGCGAAGATATCGTCCAGCACCCGATCGACCCGTCGCCCCTCGAGCCTGTGATCCGCGATCACGCCGGCGTGCTCGAGATGGCTGCGCAGCGATGCGCCC
>WNGJ01000379.1_pt1 | contig 39111 bp, 36 predicted proteins | sample 5400611 | NCBI WGS metagenome assembly WNGJ01 (sample SAMN13153375, study PRJNA577476) | soil metagenome | isolation source: 40 cm soil or saprolite under Garry oak tree replicate 1 | place: USA:California | collected 2016-06-15
ATCGAATCCCCTGCCGAAGCTTGAACGTATACGTGAGTCCATCCGCCGCGATCTTCCACTCGGTCGCCACATCGCCGATGACCTTGGGGTACTGGTAGGGATCGATCTGGAGCAAGGTGCTGTAGCACGGCGCCACGAGGTGGAGCGTGGCGAACGTCTCCTCCTGGTGCGGATCGAGACTTGGCGCGTCGGCGGCGATCGCGGCGAGCAGCACCCCGCCGCGTCGTGGCGTGTCCGCCGCGCGCGCGGGAGGAGCCGGTGCGACGAGGATAGCGATCGAGACCGCGGCCGCGAAGGCGACGAGCGTGCGATGACTCCTCATGATCTCAGTCCTCGCTGAGCCAGACGTCCTGAAGCTTCTGGCTCGAATTTCAAACGCGCTTTGGCCGTCGCCACCCCGTGCCCCACCCGGGCGCCACGATCGCGCCCCGGGCGGCCGAAGTCAAGTGCGCCGGGCGAACGAGATCCGGAATCGGAAAGGCTCTCGGCGCCGAGCGTGCTGGCGTGCTCCAACTCGTCATGCGCGCATGGATGATTCTGGTTCTGGCCGGAGCTCCGCGGTCCAGTGCGATCCCGTAGATCGGCCACTCCGCGAGCGTAAGCTAGAGGCTGGAGTCGCCCCACCATGAATGTGCTGGTCACCGGCGCCACCGGCTTCGTGGGGGCCAACGTGGCGCGACTACTCGTCGCCGAGGGCCATCGCGTGAGGGTCCTCGCCCGTCCGGCAAGCAGCCTCACGGCGCTCGAAGGTTGTGCGGTCGAGGTGGTGCGCGGTGACGTCCTGGAGCCTGACTCCATGGCGCGCGCGATCCAGGGCTGCGCGCAGGTCTTCCATCTCGCCGCGGATTACCGGCTCTGGGCTAAGGATCCAAGTGAAATCTACCGCAACAACGTCGACGGCACGCGCAACATGCTCGAGGCGTGTGTGCAAGCCCGCGTCGAGCGTGTGGTCTACACGTCGAGCGTCGGCACCCTCGGCGTGCCCCGCGACGGTAGCCTCGGCACCGAGACCACGCCGGTCAGCATCCACGATATGATCGGCTCCTACAAGCGCTCGAAGTTCCTCGCCGAGCGCGTCGCTGAGGAGTACGTCGCGCGCGGCCTGCCGGTCGTCATCGTCAACCCGAGCAATCCCATCGGCCCTTGGGAGGTCAGGCCCACACCCACCGGCCAGCTGATCCTCGACTATCTTCTGAGACGCATGTTCGCGACGCTCGACACTGGCCTCAACCTGGTCCACGTCGCCGATGTAGCGCGCGGACATCTTCTGGCTGCGCAGCGCGGGCATGTGGGTGAGAAATACATCCTGGGATGCCACAATCTCTCGCTCACCGAGATCTTCCGCATCCTCGAGAGCGTAACCGGCATCCGCGCTCCGCGAGTCCGCGTGCCCCATGCCCTGATCTATGTCGTGGCGCTTGTCAACGAAGGCGTGGCCTGCGCCACGGGCCGCCCGCCGCGCGTGCCGCTCAGCGGCGTCCGCATGGCGCGCACGCATATGTATTTCAGCGCCGCGAAGGCGGTGCGCGAGCTCGGGCTGCCACAGACTCCGGTCGAGCCGGCCCTGCGCGAGGCCGTCGACTGGTTCGTCGCCCACGGCTACGCGCCACTGCCGCCGGCCTATTGCGCTCGCGGAACTTGAGCGCTCGGATGTCCATCGCTCCGTCTCGACGCACCGCGCCTGGACCCACGGGCTATCCGCTCATAGGCGTGTTCCCGAGGATGCGACGCGATCCCCTCGGCTTCCTCATGGAATGCGCGCGACGCCATGGCGACGTGATCTCCATGCGGCTCGGCAGACACCAGGTCTATCTGCTGGCCCATCCTGATCACGTCAAACACGTCCTGCAGGACAATGCGCGCGCGTATGCCAAGGGTCCGCCCGCCGCGCGCGTGCGCGGGCTCTTCGGCGATAGCCTCACCGTGGTTGATGGCGACCGCTGGCGGCGGCGGCGTCGGCAGGTGCAGCCCGCGTTCCAGGCCGGCCAACACGCGCAGTTCGCTTCCGTCGTCTCGAGGGCCACGGCCGAGATGCTCGAGCGCTGGCGGCCATTGGCAGCGCGGAACGAGCCTGTCGACACCGTGACCGAGATGCGGCGCCTCACCCAGACGATCATCATCCGGGCGTGCTTCGGCGATCCTCCAACCGGGGAGATCGAGGCGCTCGGTCGTGCGCTGGATCTGGCGGTGGGCCACGTGGACCATCGCCTCTGGAGTGCGTTCGGCTGGCTCGAGATTCCTACGCCAGCGGCCGCCCGCTATCAGCGCGCCCTCGGCGCGATCGACGCCTTCGTGTCTCGAATGCTCAGCGAGGCGCGCCGCTCAGCTCCGCCGCCGAGGAGTCTGCTCGCCGCGCTTCTCGCCTCATCCGCCACTGGCGACCCTCTCTCCGACGCCGAGCTCCGCGACGAGCTGAAGGCCGTCCTGGTCGCCGGGCACACGACGACCGCGAGCGCGCTCGCCTGGACCTGGCATGTGCTATCTGAACGCCAAGATGCGCGGGAACGGCTCGAGGAGGAGTGCGGTGCTCTTCTCGGCGGCCGGGCGCCGGGCGTCGAGACACTTCCCCGCCTCGGCTACACGCGGCAGGTGATCGAGGAGGTCTTGCGTCTGTACCCGCCGACCTGGCTCACCGCGCGCATGCCCGTCGAGGACGACACGCTGGTCGGCTACACCATCTCGACCGACGCGATCGTGCTGCTGTCTCCCTACATCACCCACCGCCATCCGGCCGTCTGGGATGCGCCCGAGGTCTTCGACCCCGATCGCTTCGCGCCCGGCCGAGGGACCGCGCGCCCAAGCTTCGCGTATTTTCCCTTCGGCGGCGGCTCGCGCCACTGTATCGGCAGCGCCTTCGCCACCACCGAGATGCATCTCATCGTCGCATCCGTGGCCCAGCGCTACCGGCTGACGCTTGTGGGCGGCGCTCGCGTCATCCCCGTCGTCGGCCTGACGTTGCGCCCTGGCCCGGCCATGCCGTCTCGGCTCCATCGACTACGCGCCGACTGAACTCTCTTCAGGTGCCGATCTTCCCTCGGACGATTGAAATACCTTGCTGCCTGGCGCGCAGCGGTGGTGACAAGTTCCAGGTTTCTTGCGAGATCGAGCGCATTTCTGCCCGCACGCGAATCTCGAGCGAAACGGAGGGTATCGACAGATCGTGGAGGGAGCACTGTGATTCTGCAGGCGATGTGGCTGCTCTTCGCCTTGGTGTTCGTGAATCAGGGCGGCGTCCCGATTCCGGTCGCCCCGTCACTGCTCATGGCAGGTGCCCGGGCCGCCGCCGGCCACACCAACTTCCTCACGGCAGCTCTCGTCAGCGTCGGAGCGGCACTGGCCGCCGATTTCGTCTGGTACGGTTTGGGTCGCTGGCGTGGTGCGCAGGCGCGCGAGCTGGTCGCGCGGATCTCCAGGAGTGCCGCCGCGCGCGTAGAGCTCGCGGAGCGACGCTTCAGTGCGCACCGTATTGAATTCTTGCTGGGCGCCCGATTCCTACCGGAGCTGAATCCACTCGCCGCCGGTGTCGCGGGCGCGACCGGCATGGCGCCGAGGCGGTACGCTCTGGTCGCCATGACGAGCGCGCTCGTCTGGGCGGCGACCTGGCTCGCTACCGGATACGTGCTTGGCCCCGTCGTGACCGGGATCCCCATACAACTCCTGGTGACGGCGCTCGGGCTCTGTACCGTTGCGGTGGGGGCTGTCGGCGCTGTCCGCAAGCACATTCGGTGGTACCCCCTGCTGCTCGTGCTCCTCGCCGGGCTTGTCCTGGGCCGCTGCGCCGTGGGTCTTGGCCACGAGCGACCGCTGATCATGCAGCAAGCTGGTGAGGCCGTGACCTCGGGCGCGCGCAGGAGCTCCTCGTGGCGAGACTCAGCTCTTTACCGAGGTCTTGCGATCCCCACATGAGTGGGCGTTCTTGACAAACCCCGCCGCCGCGTCACACCATTCCGCTGCAGGCAGGTCGACTCTGACCGTGACCGACGGGCCGGCGATTACAGCGATCAGATATGGCCAAACGCGACGGGCGTCGACCTCCTCCGACATCTGGTCGCCACGAGCTCATCCATTCCGCGATCATGCTAATGGCCCCTGCCAACGACGAGCCGCGTCGGCGATTGCTCGAGGCCGTGCGCACGGCCCTCTCTTCGGCGTGACGGACGCCAGATGCAACGCCACGTCGCGAAGTTTGCTCTCGTCCGCTACGGCGTCGCTGTGTTATCCGTCACGATCGCGGTGGTCCTGGCGCTGTGGCTGCGACCGATAGTACTGGCTGCTGCTCAGCTGCTGCTCGTTGCGATCGTGATCACGGGCTGGGTCAGCGGGCTGTGGCCGGCGCTGGTGGCCTGGATTTTGGCCACCGTGGCCTTAGCCTATTTCTTTACGCCTCCATTCGACTCGCTGAAGATCGAGGTTGCCGAGCTCCCTCGTCTGATGATCTTCACCGGACTGGCGGCGCTCTTGGCCACGATGAGCGCGGCCCGCCGCCGAGCGGCGGACTCGTTGGCGACAGCCCGAGGCGAACTGGAAGCGCGAGTTGGCGAACGGACCGCGGAACTCGAGCGGAGCAACGAGCGTTTGCGCGTGGCCGTCGCCGAAGCGGTCGCTGCGCAGCAGCGGTTCCGGGACCTGGTGAATTCGGCCGAGGGGATCGTTTGGGAAGCCGACGCGGCGACCCATCAGTTTTCGTTCGTGAGCGATCAGGCCGACCGCATCCTCGGTTATCCGCCGGCGCGCTGGCTATCCAAACCGACATTCTGGAAGGATCACCTTCACCCGGACGATCGCGAGTGGGCGGTGTCATTCTGCGAACAGGCGACCGCCGAGAAGCGCGAGCACGATCTCGAATACCGCATGATCACCGCAGACGGCAGCGTGGTGTGGCTGCGAGACGTGGTGGCCGTGGTGCTGGAAGGCGACCACCCAGCTCGGCTGCGTGGCGTGATGGTCGACATCACCGAGCGCAAGCGGGCGGAGCAGGAGCGCCAGGCGCGTCGGTGGTTCATCGAGAGCATGGATCGGGTGAACCTCGCGATCCAGGGCACGAGCGATCTGGAGCAGATGATGAGCGACGTCCTCGACGCTGCGCTATCGATCTTCGATTGCGATCGCGCGTGGCTGGTGTGTCCATGCGACCCGGAGGCTCCGTCGCACGTGCTGAAGATGCAGCGTACTCGCCCGGAATTTCCCGGCCTCTTCGGCGTGGGTGTCGAGGTGCCCGTGGACCCGGAGACGGCCAGTGTGCTCCGAACCGTGAGGGCTTCGAGCGGCCCCGTGCCCTTCGGGCCGGGATCATCGTCATGAATGGCATGGAGGCCCTGGCGGGCATCGAGGACCGGCCGCGCGAGCTGGTGATTCGCTCACGGCCGCCCAAAGGTGACCAGGTGCTGGTGGCCGTGGAGGATGCGGGGGTCGGGATCGATCCCGACAGCGTGACCCAGCTGTTCGACGCCTTCTTCACCACCAAGCCTGGCGGCATGGGCATGGGCCTGTCGATAAGCCGCTCCATCATTGAAGGACACGGGGGACGGCTGTGGGCGACCCCGAACGCGACGCACGGCGCCACCTTTCATTTTGCTCTGCCGACACTGCGCTGACGACCGCTCATCCTTGAGCAACGCGGTGGCGTCGGCGCGCCGACGAGCCGTTTCTCTGCTGGCGCGTGAGCAAAGCGCAGGCGAGCTCGCCAAGGGTCTCAAGGCCCTTTTCGATCCGCGTATGCCAGGCCGAGCCGCAACTCAGTCGTAGACAATTAGCGTAGCGGTGGCTCGCCGAAAACACGTCGCCCGGCACGAAGCAAACCCCCTTCTTCAACGCCGCCTCGAAGAGCTCGCGGCTCGCAAGGGGCTTTGGTAGCTGCAGCCACAGCACAAAGCCGCCATCCGGGCGGCTCACCCTCGTGCCCCTCGGGAACACCCGGTCGACGGTGCGAATCATGTGGTCGATGTTGTCTCTGAACGTGCGTCGAACCCGGCGTAGATGACTGTCGTATCCGCCGCTAGAAAGGAATTCGGCCAGCGCCGCCTGCGGCAGCGCCGGGCCGCACAGGGTGAATGCGAACTTGCTGTCCAGGACCTTTTCCATGTGGCGTCCAGTCGCAATCCAGCCGACGCGATACCCTGGCGCGATCGTCTTGGAGAAGGAGCTGCAGTAGATCGTGTTGCCATGCGGATCCAGGGCCATGAATGGCTTCGGACGCTCTTCACCGAAGTAGATATCGCCATAGATGTCGTCCTCGATCAGCGGAATCCGACGCCGCGCGAGCAGTTCCAGGACGGCCTTCTTCTTCTCGTCGGACATGGTGCAACCCAGTGGGTTGTTGAAGCTCGATGACAACAGACACGCTTTGACCGACGTCGTTCCGAGCGCTCTTCGCAGGGCCGTGAGGTCGACGCCGCTACTCGCGTCGGTCGGCAATTCCAGCGCTCTCAGATCGAGGGCCTCGAGCACCTGCAGGAAACCGAAGTACGTCGGGGACTCGATGGCGATCGTGTCGCCAGGCCGTGAGACGACCTTCAGGGCCAAGACCAGGGCCTCGGTGCAACCGCACGTGATGGCGATGTCTTCCGGTGAAAGCACTTGCCCCCAGCGCAGCGCACGGCGAGCGATCTCTCGGCGTAGCCGTGGATCACCCTTGGGGACGGTGTACGTGTTGTAGTCACCACCGTTGACCCGCGCGGCCCGCGCAAGGAAGCGGTCCAGCCGCCCCGCCGCGAGGAGCTCGGCGTTGGGAATCGCGCAGCCCAACGGGACGAGGTCCGGATCGGCGGCATACTCGAGGAGTTTTGGGATGACACCGGAGACGGCGACCGTCGTGGGTCTCCCCGGTGGCTTCGAGATCGCTGGCGTCTCCAGGAGAATGGGGGCGCCCTTCGCCACATAAAAGCCGGATTGCGGTCTCGCCTGCAAGATCCCGCGATCCTCGAGCGTCCGGTACGCCTGGAGCGCGGTCGACAGACTGACGCCACGCTGCTTGGTGATCTGCCGGAGCGAGGGCACGCGCGCTCCCGGGATCAGCGTGCCGTTGTCCACGAGATCAGTGACGAACCGCGCGGTCTCCTCGTACCGATATGCCGGGGCTAACCCAGCTTGTCGTCCCCCGCCGATCGCTTTTGGGCCCAAGGCGCGGTCATGTTCGCACGACATCGAGCACCAGACAATAACTGTTATGGTCCTCCATTCGATGATCTGTAGCTGTTTTTCTGGATGCCGCTTTGCTAGATTCCGATCGTGGATCGGACGTCGGGCGTCGTCGGGGCATCACCCGGTAGACACGCGAAGAGGAGCTCGAGATGAACATGCTCGCCTTCCAGCAAGTGGATGTGTTCACCGCCGTGCCGTTCAAGGGCAACCCCGTCGCGGTCGTGCTCGATGGCGACGAGCTATCGAGCGCCCAGATGCAGTCGATCGCCGCCTGGACCAACCTGTCCGAGACGACGTTCGTTTGCACGCCGACGGACCAGCGGGCGGACTACCGCCTGCGAATTTTCACGCCCAAGAGGGAGCTCCCCTTCGCCGGTCATCCCACGATCGGATCGGCCCACGCCGTGTTACGCCATGGCCTCAAACCCACGGCCGCGGGCCACCTGGTGCAGCAGTGCGGAAAGGGGCTCGTCGACATCAAGATCGACGGTGAAAGTTTGCTCCTCGCGCTGCCCGAGCCACAATTCCGCGAGCCCACCCCGCCGCAGGTCGCCGCGGTCGCCGAGGCACTCGGCGTCATGACGGCCGACATTCAACGCGCGGCGATCATCGACGTCGGACCCGTGTGGTTCACGGTCCAGCTCGCGAGCGGCGACGTCGTCAGGGCGCTCGCGCCCGATATGGGCAAGCTCGCCGCGCTGAACCCGATCGGCATCACGGGAGTCAACGTGTTCGGCCTGTATCCCCAGGGCGGAAGCGCCGACATCGAGGTGCGCTCGTTCGCGCCCGGCGACGGGATTCCCGAGGATCCGGTCTGCGGGAGCGGCAACGGGTGCGTGGCGGCGCTCGTGCGCCGGGACGGCGTGCTGAAGGCTCACGCGTATGTCGCCAGTCAGGGCCGGTGCCTCGGCCGTGACGGTCAGGTCATCGTCCAGTTCGACACCAGCACGATCTGGCTCGGTGGCCACGCTGTCACCTGCGTGGAGGGTTCGCTACAAACCTGACGGGCTTGATTACTGAAGGACGGCAAGAACGCGAATCCGTCGGGATGGTTGGGGGAGGAATCGAGTGGCGCGGTTCGCGAAGAACGACATCATCTCGCTAATCGGGGAGACGCCTCGCTACGATCTGGGCGAGAGCGTCGGCCCAGATCTACGGCTCAATGATGTGCTGGATCCTTCTGCGCAGCCGAGTTTCGGTGAAATGGCGCTCGGATACGGCACGGCCCAAGGCGATCCGCGGCTTCGCACGCTGATCGCCGACGCTCACGGTGTCCGTGCCGACGATGTTGTCGTCACGATGGGCGGAATGCACGCCTTGTTCCTCATCGCCTTCATCCTCTGTGATCGTGGTGACGAGGCGGTGACTGTCTCGCCCATGTTCCCGTTGGCCCGCAACACCCTGCAGGCTGTCGGCGCGAAGATCCGAACCGTGTCTCTGCCGTTCGATCGCGGCTACCAGCTCGACGCCGCCGACATCGGTCGCCACCTCTCGGAGCGAACCAAGCTGGTGAGCTTGGCCTCTCCTCAGAATCCGTCAGGAGTCATCAGCCCACTGAAGATAGTCCGCGACCTGGTGGCGTTGATGGAGCAGCGCTGTCCCGAAGCGTATCTGTTGCTGGACGAGACCTATCGCGAAGCCACCTATGGCGATGACGCGGTGGCGCCCAGTGCGGTCGGGCTGAGCCAGCGGGTGATCTCCTGTGCTTCGCTATCCAAGTGCCATGGCGCCCCCGGCTTACGGCTGGGATGGGCGATCACGCGCGACGCGGCGCTCAAAGAACAACTGGTAATGGGCAAGTTCAACACCGTGATCTCATGCTCCCCCCTGGACGAGGCTTTGGCGCTGCACGTCCTCGAGCGTCGCGATCACATCATCGGCGAACGGCGCCGGCGACTGGCCGAAGGGCTCGCGCTCACCGCAGACTGGGTACGCGAGAATGACGCCTTCGTCGAATGGGTGCGGCCCGACGCCGGGGCCCTGTGTTGCGTGCGCTTGAGGCCGTCGGTCTTTGACAACGGCGCCGTGGACGGCTTTTACGCGAGCCTCGTACGGGAGGGAATCAGGGTCGCGAACGGCATCTGGTTCGGCGACGAGGCGCGGGTGTTTCGCCTTGGCTTCGGCCTTCTCCCGAAGGCCGATCTCGAGGCCGCTCTCACGCGTCTCTCGGCAGCCGTGCGTCGAATCGCGCAGTAGCCCGATGCATTTCCCGGATCAGATTCGACGCCTTCCGAAGTTCGACGGGCCGTTCGACCGAAAACGTCGGCGTCATCACCCAAGGCGAGTTGATCCTCACGATGAACGGCGAAGAAAGCCGTTATGGTCCAGGTCGCTGGTACTCCATCTCGGCGAAGGCTCAACATGCAGCGCGCTTCGAGCAGGATACCTCGGGGATCGAATTCGGGTTCTACCGCGTCTGAAGCGTGCCACTTGACCGAGGGCACCGTCGTCGAGTTGACCTGAATTTACGCCACTCGTCGCACCCCCGAACAAGCCGCCTCCGGAAACGGCACTCGGTGACTGAGGGATCTTCCCTGACCCCGATTCGGCGAAACCCTAATAGAAATCCCCCGGCCGAGCCCTTAAACTTGCGGGAAAGCGCCAAATGGACACCGCAGGTTGCCGCCACCGGCCAAGACAAGCACGGGCCGGTCCAGCCTGTGAGATCGACGCCCTCCGCCGGGAGCTGACTGAGGCCCAATGCCGACTGCAAGGGTCGACCAATCACGCCGATCTCGAAGGGATCAGACGACACTCCGGGCGCATGTTGGCGCATGAGCGATGACGGTTCACATCGGCGACCCTTGACGAAGGAGAGCACGTCATGACTCGACGACTGGCTTCCTTGATCCTCTGCGGCGCCGTGCTCGGCTCCGCCTGCGCGACGAAGAGCTTTGTACAGGAGCAGGTCAGTGCGACAGAGAGCAAGCTCGCCGAGCGCGCCGCCCTCCAGGAGACGAAGCTGCGTGAAACGGCGGATCGGACTGGGGAAAGCCGCCAGGCGATCGACGTCGCCGACCAGCGGCTCAACGGCCTCGACTTGCGGGTGAGTGAGATGGGCGCCCGCGCGAGCAGCGCCGAGACGCGGGTGGACCAGGCGACGGGGGCCGCGCGTGATGTCGAAGCCCGGCTTTCGCAACGTCTCGCGAGTCGCAACAGTTACAGGCTACTGGAGACGAAATTGGTCTACTTCGACTCCGGTCAGACTGAAATCCGAAGCCAGGACACCAACGAGCTCGAGTACGTAGCCAAGGCTCTCACGGCGGACCCCAACGCGATCCTCGAGCTGCAAGGCTTTGCCGATTCGCGTGGGAGCGACGGATACAATCGCGAGCTCGCCCGTGAACGCGTGGAGGCCGTGGCGCGCTATCTCGTGCTACGTCACGGCATCGAGCTGCGTCAGCTGAGAGCGATCTCTATCGGCAAGGTGGCGCTGGGTACTGGCGAGAAGGCAAGCCCGGAGGTCCTTGCCAGGGCCCGGCGGGTGGAAATCCGGCTGTTCGCCCCGTGGTCCTCCTGGGAAGATGCCCAGAGCCAGATCCCGACCGCACCGGAGCAGACAGTGACAGTCACCCCTGCACCGCGAGGACCCGCGACAATCTCTGCGCTGCCCGTTCAGGCGGAACCCGTGCAGCCACCGCAGGCGACACTTGTCGATGCACCGGCTCCGGGGCGTTTGGACGAGTTCCTGAAGACCATCACGCCAAAGGATCTCGGCGGCGAAAAATGAGCCTGGAAAGTCAGAGAGCCATCCGGCCTAAGTGAAGGCTTAGAAGGTGTACTGGATCGCGCCGTACAAGAAATCGCTGTCCCGCGACGGACCGGTCTTCCGGATGAACTCGCCCGTCCAGAAGTGGCTGTAGCCCGCATAGACTTGCAGGTGACGCGTGAAATCATAGGTGGCGAGCAGATCGATCTCCGCGCCGACGTAGCTGGCCCTGGTGCCGGTGCCCGGCCGGAACACGGCTCCGGACGTGCCGTAGATCGCATCGCGGTCGGATGCGCGCCAGAAGAAATACTGTTGGAGGGAGAGCGTGAGATCGCGGATCGGTTTCACGCTGACGCCGGCGAGGGGGCTGATGATGTTCTGTCGTCCGATGAAGTCCATATACCCCAGGAACGAGTGGGCGCTCGGTTGGAGTTGGTTGAAGGTGCCGACGTCACCGCCGGGCTTGCGGTCGCCGCTCGCATAGTCGAACTCGGCGTAGATGCGGGCAGGCAGGCCCGGAATCGGCAGGGTATAGCCGAGGACGGCCGTGAACATCCCCGCGGCAACGTCCCCGCGGCCCACTGTTCCAAACTGGCCGGCTCCCTCGATCTCGAAGTCCAGGTCTGTCTGGCCAATCTTGCCCCAGGTCCTCGCTCCCAGCGTCTGTCGCCGCTCTCGCCCGGGGGTGCCGTTGAAGGTGACGCCCGCGTTATCGGCGCTCAGCCAGTAGACGTCCAGATTCACCGGCACGAAGGGAAGGGGCCCGGTGCTATAGATACCGAAGAGCTTGGTGTCCGACGTAGACTTGTCGAACTTGTACTTGTTTACCACGACGAGTTGGGCCCAGAAGGGGTTGATGCTCCAATCTCCGATCCCGATGATCCCTCGCCCCCCATCCCAGGTGCGGGGGAAAGCGTTGGTGAAGTCGGACACCCCGACCAGTCGCTGAGCGCCGAAGATCAGCTCCTGCCGGCCCCCGCGCAGCGTCACATTGGCCTGCTCGCCGAGAGGAATCATGATGTCCGCGAAGCCGTTCAGGAGGTCCAGCTCGTCGACGAAGCTCGTTGTCCTGCCCCCCTGGAGGTCTCGGTCCAGGACGAACGCGCTCTTCCCCTCCGCGAACATGCGAAAGTAGCGAGTCACGTGGAGGTCAGCGCTCAGCCGATACCGCGAGGCCAGGTACGCATCGGTATCCTCGGGCTCCGAGGAACCGAGCATGAAGTGACGGAAGTACTCCCCCCGCTCCCGGACCTGCCCACCGATGCTGAGCCACACGGACCCGTCCGTCGTCAGCGGGATGAACTTCACTCGGTCCCAGAAGTCATCCGTCGTGCTCAGATCAACACCCCTCAGGACCGACCAGTCTTCGTCGAATCGTGCGGCATTTCCGATCTGAAGGGCGGGCCGTTGCGGTTCGCTTGGCGGCGGACCCGTCTGGGCCCACGCCGGCAGCGCGCCGGAAACGAAGGCCAGCAAGGGGAGCGCGAGACCGAGGACGACGGTGGTGCCGAAGTGACGGGGTAGCAGGCGCGACGACAAGAAACCCATGTCAGCCTCCAGCAGTGCAGCGAAATGGGCGCCGGCCGTTAAGAGGGCGGGTCGGGATGGAAAGTTACATGGTCTGCTGCCTCAGTCAAGGAGCACGCTTCATCGTGGACTTCCCGATTCTTGCTCGTGTCGAGCGATACCATCAACTCTGTCGCGCGAACAGGGCCGTAAGGTCGCGCCGCTCGACCTTTCCGGTCTCGCTCTTGGGAATTACCGAGACCATCCGGATCACCTTCGGTACTTTGAAATCGGCCAGGCGAGTGCGGCAGAATGCCTGGAGTCGCTCTGCGTCAGAGTCGCCCTTGAGCACCACGGCGGCCCAGACTTCTTCACCATACTTGGCGTCCGGTACGCCGAAGGCTGCCGCCTGAGCAACCGCGGGATGCTCCAGGAGCACGTCGTCGATCTCCGAGGGTGCGATTTTTTCTCCACCTCGATTGATCAGCTCCTTGATGCGCCCCGTCAGAGCAAGGTAGCCGTCGTCGTCGAGGACACCGGTGTCCTCGGTGCGAAGCCATCCATCGATGAAAGCGGCGGCCGTCGCCTCCGGGTCGTTACGGTACCCACGCATGACGTCGGGCCCCCGCACGACGACTTCTCCGGGATGATTCGGCGGCAGATGCCGGCCCGTCTGATCGATGATCGCGACCTCGACTCCGGTGCCGAACCCGACCGTGCCCGGCTTGCGTGGACGCGGCGGCAGAGGATTGGAGGCGACCTGGTGGGCTGCCTCGGTCAGTCCATAGGCTTCCAGGGCGGGTGCTCCGAAGCGTTTCTCCAGATTTGTCAGGACCGCAGGCGCGAGCGCCGCCGAACACGAACGGATGAAGCGTGCGCCGCGGTCCGGAGCACCGTCCGTGTCCGCGCGTGCAAGCAACACCTCATGAATCGTGGGGACGGCGGAATACCAACTGGCGCCATGCTTGAGAAACTGCGCCCAGAACTGCGAGGCGGAAAAGCGGGGCGGCACGATTACGGCTCCCCCCGACGCAAGCGTTGCCAGCGCGGCGCCAATCAATCCGTGACCGTGGAACAACGGCATCACCACGAGGCTTCGATCGGCGGATGTCAGCGCATAATGTGAGGCGATGTTCAGTGCTGAACGGAGCACGTTCGTGTGCGTGAGAGGCACGCCCTTTGGCCGGCTCGTCGTTCCGCTAGTATGCAGAAGCAGCGCGAAGTCCTCGCCGCCGGGATTCCCCGAAATGCAGCGCGATAACTGGGGGACTCCTTTCAGGCCAACTGCCCCGGACGATTCGACGGTTGCTGGCCATATCGCCAGGCTGCGCCCAGCCGCGGCCTCGATCACCGCGGGATTGCTGCTTCCTACGACGACCGCACGAGGTTGTATATCTTCGAGGAACATTCGCAACTCATCGGCTTTGTAGGCAGGGTTCAGCGGTGCTGCTATCAGCCCGGCCGCCGCGATGGCCAGCAGGACGACGATGAACTCCAGGCCGTTGGGCAAGACCATCACGACGCAGTCGCCGGGACGGAGTCCGGCGCATCGCAGTTGCTCAGCAAGTCGCTCAATCTGTTCGGCCAAAGCTCGGTAGCTGAGTACGACAGGGGGAGATTCTGTTATTACGGCTGGCGCCGCGGATTTGGGATCTGCCAGCAACTGCGTAAGCGTCGTTCGTTGCATCATCGCTCGCCTCACCCCGCTCGCGATAGAGCGGCCTTCGGTTCACGTCGCATTCAGGATGGGCGGCCTGCCAAGGCGCTGTGCATGAGATCACCCTGCTGCTCATCGGGGTGATGCCGGTTTTCGGCCGGCCGCAGCACCGCCAGCGCTAGGATGGTGGCAACCACGTTGATTCCTGCACCCAGTAAGAGCACGCTGTCCCAGCTACCGGTGCTCGCGACCAGCACAGTCCCAAGCGGCACCAGGAAGGCTCCGACACCCTTGGCGGTATAGAGCACCGACAAGTTCGCTGTCGCGTATTGCGGGCCGAACAGATCGGCGCACATCGCCGGGAACAGACTGAAAATGTTCCCCCAGCAAAAGAAGATCATCCCGGCGAAGAAGATATAGCCCCAGGGGTGATGTCCCGTGACGCTCAGAAGATAATAGCTCGCGGCACCAAGGGCGAACGCGATCGCCATGGCGGGAGTGTTGCCGACCCGATCGCCCACCCAGCCGAAAAGCGGCCGGCCGACGCCGTTCATGATGTTAGCAAAGATCAGCCCCACGGACAGCGCCGTCGTGCCCCATATCATCACATTGCCGACGCCATAGGAATGCGCGATCGGCGCGAGATTCGCAGTCACCATCAGGCCGCCCGCGCACATCATGAGATCCAGCATATAGAGAACCCAGAACACGGGCGTACGCAGCATCTCGCGCGTGCTGTAGCTGTAGGTTGTCTGCCTCCTGACAGCGGTCACCGCCGGTGCCTCGCCCGGGTGAGGCGCGCGAATGAATCGCGCCACGATCAGGATCACGCCGCCTTGGATCAGTCCCAACCAGAAAAACGCCGATTGGTAGCCGCTTGCAGCGATCATCATGCGGACGGGGATGATGGTGAGTGCGGCTCCAGCGCCAAAGCCAGCCGCGACCAAGCCGACCGCCAGGCCGCGGTTGTCCTTGAACCATTTCACCGCGATCCCGACGCATGTCGTGTAGACGGCCCCGGAACCGAGGCCCGCGAGGGCACCGCCGAGATAGAGCAGGGGCAGCGAGTCCGCCCAGGACTCGACGATCCAACCTACCGCGACCAGTACGCCGCCAGCGCTGATAGCGACGCGCGGGCCAATGTCCGGACCAAGCTTGTCTGCGATCCAACCGGGAAGCGGTGTTCCCCAGGTCTCCAGCGCCACGAATAAGGTGAAGGCAAACTGGATCTCGGCGATCGCCCAACCATGTGCCCGTTGCAGGGGTAAGACGAACAAGGTCCACCCATACTGCAGGTTGGCGATCATGAGCATGCACACGACGCCGAGAGTCAGATGGCGCCAGCGTGCGCTGTTGAGATGGAGATTGTCTGATTTGGGCGCGAGTATCGTGGTCATAGCAGAACCCTCCGGATATCCATCACCCGGGACTGTCACGGCGGGCGTCGGCCCGTTGCTGTTCAATGCGCTCGGTCACGTCGCGCGCTACGGCAACCGCGCCGCGCGCCGCGCCCCGGGCTTGTCTCTGGACGAGGGCGAAGGTCATTTCGAAGCCGCGCCAGTGGGCCGCCCGCAGGTGCTCGGGGATGATCAGGTCGAGATTCTGACCGAGCGCCTCCGCGGCGCTATAGCCGAACAGGGCTGCGGCGGCATGGTTCCACCGCCTGATCGTTCCCGTGTCGTCTGCATAGATCACGGCATCGGCGATCTGGTCGAGGATCGATTCAGCCAGCGAAGACATGTCTTGCACGCGAGACTTGCCTTGTCGCTCACGCCTTCTGCGCGATGCCGCTTTGCGGGTTGAGATTGCCGATGTGGCCGCTCTCCGTCCCCGCTGTCGGATCGATCGCGCAATTGATCAGGGCCGGATTCCCCGAAGCCAACGCATCGGTGAGCGCCTTCGCGAGCCCGTGGGGATCGACGGCGTAGTAGCCGACGCCGCCAAAGGCCTCGATCAGCTTTTCGTAGTGAGCGTGCTTCATCAGGACAGTCGGCGCGGGGTCGGCGCCGCCGCTGCGGTTGATATCGTCGCCGCGATAGATTCCGCCGTTGTTGAAGACGACGGTGACGATCGGCAAGTGATAGCGGCAAACGGTTCCGATTTCCATTCCACTGAAGCCGAGGGCGCTGTCACCTTCGATGGCCACGACCGGCTTGCCGCTGACAACCGCCGCGCCGATCGCGTAGCCCATGCCGATGCCCATCACGCCCCAGGTCCCGCTATCAAGGCGTTTGCGCGGACTGCACATGTCGATAACGTTGCGGGCGATGTCCAGCGTGTTTGCTCCTTCGTTGACGAGATAGACCTCCGGCTGGTCGGCGAGCACGCCTTTGATGGCGCCCAGAGCACTGTAGAAATCCATCGGGTCAGGGTTGGCGGCGAGGTGGGTCGCCATGCGCTCCAGGTTGCGCTGCTTGCGCCGGGCGAGCTCATCGAGCCATGCGGAACGAGGCCGGATCTGGCCGGGCTTGAGTATCGCCAGCAAGGCCGAGACGGAAGAGGCGATATCCCCTACGACCGGCGCAGCGATGGCGCGATTGCTGTCCATCTCAGTCGGCGCGATATCCAGCTGAACGAATTGCGCCGTCGGCGACCACTGCGGGCTCTTACCGTGGCCCAGCAGCCAGTTCAGCCGCGCGCCGATCAACATCACCACATCGGCCTGCGCCAGTGCGTAGGATCGGGCCGCCGCAGTCGATTGCGGGTGGTCGTCGGGCAGCAGGCCCTTGGCCATGGACATGGGCAGGAAGGGGATCCCGGTCTTCTCGACGAATGCGCGAATGTCAGCGTCCGTCTGCGCATACGCCGCTCCCTTGCCCAGGATGATGAGCGGCCGCTCAGCTTTAGCCAGCACATCGAGGGCGCGCTTGACTGATTCTGGCGCGGGAAGCTGCCGCGGTGTCGCGTCGACCACGCGGACCAGCGAGCGGGCTGCGGTCTCGGCGTCGAGGGTAGCACCCAGAACGCTGGCCGGGAGGTCGAGGTACACGCCGCCAGGACGTCCGGAGACGGCGGCCCGGATCGCGCGCGCCAGACCGATGCCGATGTCCTCGGCGCGATTGACCCGGTACGCTGCCTTTGCATACGGCTTGGCCGCGTTCATCTGGTCGAGTTCCTCATAGTCGCCTTGCTGCAGGTCCACGATCGCCCGGTCGCTCGATCCGCTGATCTGGATCATGGGGAACCCGTTCGTCGTGGCGTTGGCCAGCGCCACCATGCCGTTGAGAAAGCCGGGAGCCGAGACGGTGAGGCAGATGCCCGGTTTCTGCGTCAGATAGCCGGTGATCGCCGCCGCGTTGCCGGCCGATTGCTCATGCTGGAAGCCGACGTAGCGAATGCCTTTGGCCTGAGCTAACCGCGCCAAGTCGGTTACCGGAATGCCGGCCACACCGTAGATGGTGTCGAGGCCATTGAGCTTCAAGGCATCGACAACCAGGTGGAACCCGTTCGTCATGGAGGGCGAGTTCGTCTCGTTTGCCATGGGAAGTGCCTTTTCTATGAAGCGCGCGCGATGTCGCGCTTTTCTGGACTTAGACCCGACGATCCGACGACCTTTTCACCGCGCAATTTGGCGATCTGCTCCTTGCTGTAGCCCAGCTCCGTCAGCACTTGGTCGGTGTGCTCGCCTAGCAGCGGGGCTCCGGTAATCTTGGGCGTGAAGCCGGAGAACTTGATCGGGCAGCCGACTGTAAGGTACGTGCCGCGCGTCTCATGCTGCACCTCGACGATGCTGCCGCTGGCGCGCAGGAACGGATCGTGGGCAAGGTCCTTCATGGAAAGCACAGGCCCGCAAGGCACCTCGAACTTCCGCAGTATGTCGATCGCCTCGAACTTGGTCTTGTCGGCGAGCCACTTCTCGATCTCGGCAAAGATATCGAAGAGGTGCGGCTGGCGGGCGCGGGCGGTGGCGTATGCAGGATCTTTCGCCCATTCTGGCTTACCGATCGCCTCGCAGGTCCGTTCCCAATTCTGTTCCTGGATCGTGAAATAGATGTAGGAGTTCGGGTCGGTTTCCCAGCCCTTGCACTTGAGGACCCAGCCCGGCTGCCCGCCACCGCCGGCGTTGCCGCCGCGCGGGACCGCATCGCCAAACTTCCCGTTCGGATACTGCGGGTATTCCTCCAGGTAGCCAAGACGCTCCAGGCGTAGCTGATCGCGCAGCTTGACGCGGCACAAATTCAGTACCGCATCTTGCATGGACATCTCGACTCTCTGGCCTTTGCCGGTCTTCTCACGGCCGACGAGCGCGGCCAGGATACCGATCAAGAGATGCATGCCGGTGTTGCTGTCACCGAGCGCCGCTCCGCTGACCGTCGGAGGACCATCCCAAAAGCCGGTCGTCGAGGCGCCGCCGCCCGCGCACTGCGCCACGTTGTCATAAACACTGATGTCCTCATAAGGCGAGCCTGGGCTGAAGCCCTTGACCGATCCGAAGATGATCCGCGGATTGAGCTCCTGAATGTGCTCCCAGCTAAGCCCCATCCGGTCCATCGCGCCTGGCCTGAAGTTCTCGACCAACACGTCGGCCTCGCGGATAAGCTTCTCCATGATCGCCTTGCCTTCGGGCGTCCTTGTGTTCACCTCCAGCGACCTCTTGTTGCTGTTGAGCTGCGTGAAATACAGCGCGTCCAGATTGGGGATATCACGCAGCTGATGGCGCGTGACGTCGCCGACGCCTACACGCTCGACTTTCACTACGTCGGCGCCAAACCACGCCAGCATCTGGCAACAAGCTGGTCCGGCCTGTACGCCGGTGAAGTCGATAACCTTGATTCCTTTCAGTGGTAGTTCCATGATCAATACCTCCTCATCGGGAAGCGACTCCCTCTTGTGACGCTCCCCTTTACGACGACGCTCCCCTCGGGGGACGGTGTCACTGCCGCATTTCTTTCAGCAGGATTGCGACAGGCGGCTCGTGACCGATAGGCCTCCGAGGGCACTCCGCGGCGATGCCGACGCGGCGGCTTCCCCAGGGCTTCTGAGCCTTTGAAACCGGATTGTCGATGGCCTACGACGAAGGGAGGCGAGCGCTCCGTTCAATCCAAAGATGCACACAGACACAGAGGCGGCGGCCGCAACTTGTGGCGTCAACCCTCACGGGGTTCGACTTGACCGAGCAAAAAGACCAGGCCCTCCGATACAGTCGGGTGAGTGAAAATCGCATCGCGCAGCATCGTAAAGGGCATCCGCCCGACCATCGCGGTTTGGACGGCGGCCATCAGTTCGCTCGCCTCGACACCAAACGCGGTGAATCCCAGGATCTCGTCGCTCCGCGCGCCGATCAGCATCTTCATGAACCCGCGCGGTTCGGACACCGTCCTCGTGCGCAGCACATTCGCCATCGGCATCCTCGCCAGGCGATATTCGACCCCGTCGCGTCGCGCCTCCGATTCATTTCGTCCCACGCGAACAAGCTCCGGATCGGTGAACATACAGAACGGCACGAGGCGATCCTTCGTGGTCCGATTGCCGCCGTTCAGGTTGTCCTGCACGACACGAAAATCGTTATAGGCGGCGTGCGTGAATTGTGGACTACCCGCACAATCGCCCATCGCCCAGACGTGGGCCGCGGTCGTCTCCAGTCGCTCGTTCACCCTGATATAGCCATGCTCGTCGAGCTCGACTCCGGTCTGCTCAAGTCCGATCCCATCCGTGTTCGGCGTCCGGCCCGTAGCGACGAGGAGATCGGTACCTTCGACAATTCGCTCGCCCTGTCCGTCCTTGGCATGGATCCTGATGCTCTCGGCAGAACACCCCTCGACCCGACGGGTTTCGGTACCGAGCAACACCTCGATTCCTTCATCGTGAAACAGCTCGAGAAGGGCTGCGCCGACGTCGGGATCCTCACGGCCGGCGAGCTGCGGGCCCTTTTCGATCACGGTCACTTGCGAGCCGAAACGCCGCATAGCCTGCGCCAGTTCCAGGCCGACGTAGCCGCCGCCCATCACGATGAGGCTCGCCGGTAGCCGGTCGAGATCGAGCGCCTCGATATGGGTCATCGGATTCGCCGCGGCGAGTCCGGGCACCTTCGGCATCGTCGCGCGCGAACCCAGGACGAGGAACACGCGTTCGCCGAAGATCCGTCGACGGCCGCCATCGTTGAGAGCGATCTCAACGGTTTTGGGAGCGACGAACCGGCCCTCGCCCATGATCAGTTCCACTCCGCTCGCCACCGTGCGCGCGTCGTGCATCTGATGCAGCCCTTGGACCATCAGCCGCTTTCGGCGCTGGACCTCCTTCATGTTGACAGCGAGCGGCTTCGTCTCGAGGCCGAATTCCGCGCCACGCCGAGCCAGTGACGCCACCGTGGCGGAATGGATCAGGTTCTTGCTGGGCAGGCACGCGATGTTCGGGCACGACCCGCCTAGCCACCTCCGTTCGACCATCGCGGTCCGATGACCGGCCTTGGCCATCGTCCACGCGAGGTACTTACCCGCCTCTCCGCTCCCCAGAACGAGGACTTCGAACTGCTCAACGTTCGACATTTACGAGTTTTGGAACGGTGAATTTTGAATCTGCTCGTAGAAGTTGCTGCGTTCATAGTTTCGGATGAACTGCGAGCAGATGTCCTCGTTGCATGTTCCTTCAGTGGACGGTGTCTTATACTCGAAACCCCCGAGGAATGCCCTGGCGATCTCCTGTTTGAAGTTCACGCGTGGATACTGGGCAACCACTCTCGTCCGGAGATCTTCGGGAAACGTCTCGTATCCGATACCGAGTACATCCAGGCCTACTCCGTTGTACAAGAGCTCCACCTCCAACGGCTTGTATGCTGCGATCCCGGGGGTTGTGTGTAGAGAAATTGCGTCCCAGGCGGTCTGGATCCGAGCGGTGGGCACACCATGATGTTCGAGAAACTGACGAACAGCATTCGCACTGTCTACTTCGAAACGATCCGTCGCGCTGCTGAACTTCTTGAGCAATCCGAGGTCGTGGAATGCGGCACAGATGAAGACAAGCTCCGCATCGAACTTCTTGCCTGTCTGCCTACCAAGCTCGTTCGCCCAGAAGAAGACGCGATGAGAATGGTTAAAGAGCAGCGGCGTACTGAATTCCCGCAGCAGTCCGGTTGCTTCACGGGCAAGTTGAGTGTCAGGAACCCCAGCTTGCACGTGTTGAAACTCTGGCGAGGGGGTCGGAACTGGCAGGATGACCTTTGGGCGGCGGAAGGTCGGCGCGTCGTCCGAGTCGCTCGTCGACATCTTCGGCAATCTCCTCTTCCTCCCGGCTGGTTTGTTGGCCGGTCGACCTTGAGATGCCCGGCGGCGGACAGTGGTGACACGCACCGGCCCTGGCCGTGATTCGTTACGGGCCGGAATCTTCGACCGGGTCTCGCTGCGATGGTGCGCGCAGGAATTGGCTCGGTAGAGGCCAGCACCGTAGATGTAGGCCGCGACCGCCGGGTCGACGAGATCTTCGAGCCGCTGACCACTGCGCACGGCACGGCGAACCTCCGTGGCCGAAATGCGCTCGCTCACGCCAGGCAGCAGATGCAGCGTCGCACGGTCACGCACTCGCTCGGGCAACGCGGCCAGCGAGAATCCAGGGCGGCTCGCCACGACGAATTCCACCTCGCGCGTGAGGACGTCCGCGCCGCGCCACGTCGCGATGTCGAGGAACGCGTCGGCGCCGATCAGGAAGAACAGCCGGTCGCTCGGGCCGAGGGCGCGCCGGAGCCGGCGCACCGTGTCGATCGAGTACGTGGCGCCGGCGACGCGATCCGGGTCCTCCAGCCGCGAGGGCACGAACGGGCGCTCACTCGCGGTCGCGAGGACAACCATGGCATGGCGGTCGCGGAACGGCGTGACGGCGCCGGCGCGCTTGTGCGGGGGGACACCCGACGGAACGAACAGGATTTCCTCGAGCATGAGCTGACGCCGAGCGGCGCGGGCGACGGCGAGGTGCCCGCGGTGGATCGGATCGAACGTGCCACCGAAGAGGGCGACGTTCATGGCCCCGCCTGGATGGCGGCGAGCACCTTGGCCGGCGTGAAGGGCACCGATCGCAGTCGCACGCCGATCGCGTCGAAGACCGCGTTGGCGATGGCGGCGGGGACGACGGCAGCGGCCGGCTCGCCCGCGCCCCACGGCTTGTCGGTCGGGCGATCGACCAGCTCGATGTCGACGGTGGGGATCTCGGGGAACGTGAGGATCGGATAGCTCGCCCAGTCGAGGCTCGTCACGCGCGATCGATCGAAAGTGACCTGCTCCTTCAGCGTGCGGCTCACCGTCTGCACCACGTTGCCTTCGATCTGGTTCCGGACGCCGTCGGGATTGATGACCTGGCCGCAGTCGTGGACGATGGCGAAATGCGTCGCGCGCAGCACGCCGGTCTTGCGATTCACCTCCACCGTGGCGACGGCGCCGACGTACGTGCGATACAGCTCGTACTTCACGTACGAGACGCCGCGGCCGGTGGCGACATCGCCGGTCTGCCGCTGCTCGGAGGCGCGGCCTTCCCAGCTGGCCAGGCGAACCAGCCGCCTCAGCACCTCGGCGCCGCGCGGATCGTCGAGATATCGCAGCCGGAACGCGACGGGATCCACCTGGACGGCGGACGCCAACTCGTCCATGAACGACTCGTTGGCGAAGGTGTTCTGCAGGCGCCCCGGCGAGCGTATCCACGAGGGGCGGAGCGGCGTCGTGGCGAGCCGGTGCGCGACGGTCCGCACGTTGGCGAAGCCATACGGGATCGCCATGTCGTTGAGGATGCCGCCGGGATTGAGCCCGGTCTTGCCCGGAAGGTTGGCGAGCCCGACCGCGAGCAGCTCGACATCGCCCGTCCCGCCTTGCGGGACGAAGAACTGGGAGGACCACGCGAGCACCCGGCCGATCTCGTCGAGCCCGGCCTGGAGGTCGATCAGTGTCGGCGGCCCCTTGGGGTCCCAGCCGTGCTCGTCGGCGCGCATCCACTGCACACGCACCGGCCGCCCGACAGCGCGCGCGAGCAGCGCGGCGTCGGCGGCGGCGTCCTCGTGGCCGTTGCGGCCGTAGCAGCCTGCGCCTTCGACGTAGATCACGCGCACGTCACGCTCCGGCATCGACAGCATGGTGGCGAGCTGCTTGCGCAGATCGTGCGTCGCCTGGCTGGCCGACCAGCACGTGAGAGACCCGTCCTTGATCTCGGCGATCGCGCACGACGGCCCGATCGAGCCATGCGTGTGCATCGCGAAGTCGTACGTCGCGGCCAGCCGCCGCGCCGCGCGCGGGAGCGCCTGCTCGACGTCGCCGACGTTGCTGGTGACGTCATTCTTGACGACGGCCGTGTCGCGGACGTGCCGCCAGAGTCGGCTCTCGTCCGGTAGCCCTGCCCAGGGCGACCACGTGGCGCGGAGCTGCCGCGCGGCGGTGATGGCGCCCCACTCGGTCTCGGCCACGACACCGAGGAAATTGCCGAGGCGAACGACCTTCACGAGACCGGGGACGCTCTTGACCGACGCCTCGTCCACGCTCTGCAGCGCAGCACCGATGGCCGGCGGGCGCACCACCCGGCCGTGCAGCATGCCGGGCACGCGAACGTTCTGCATGAAGGTGAACCGCCCGGTGACCTTGGCGGGGATGTCGAGGCGGGCCACCGACCGCCCCACGATCGTGTAGGACGCCGGATCTTTGAGCGGCGCCTGAGAGTCGATCTTCAGCGAAAACGTCCGGCCGCGGAGCAGCTCGCCGTACGTCACCTGCTTGCCGCCCGACCGAGATCTGACGGTCCCGTTCTCCACTACCAGATCGCCGGCGGGTACGCCGAGCCGCTGCGCCGCCTGCTGCACCAGCGCGCGCCGCGCGGTGGCGGCCGCCTGGCGGATCTGCATCCCGCCCTTCTCGATGGACAGGCTGCCGGACGTGACGCCCTGATCCGGGGTGAGCGCGGTGTCGCCCTCGATGACGGTGACGAGCTCCAGCGGCACGTCCAGCTCGTCGGCCGCAATCTGGGTGATGGCCGTGCGCACGCCCGTCCCGAGGTCGACCTTGCCGGAAAAGACGGTGACGCCGCCCCGCGCATCGATCGCGAGGAAGGCGTCGACCTGGTCGGGCGCGAGCGTCCGCGTCGCGGCGCTGCCCCGCGCGCAACTCGCCACCAGCGGCGCGAGCGTGAAGCTCACGACGAGGACGCCGGTGCCCTTTAGAAAATCGCGACGGCTCGTCTCGGCGAACGACATCGTCAGCGGCGGCGAGCGACGCGCATGACGGCGCGGACGATTCTTAGATGAGTCCCGCACCGGCACAGGTTGCCGGCGAGCGCCTGCTTGAGGTCGGCTTCACTCGGGTCCTTGCTGGTGGCCAGAAAGGCGGCGGCCTGCATGATCATGCCGTTGATGCAGTAGCCGCACTGTACGGCCTGCTCATCGACGAAGGCCTGCTGCACGGGATGCGGCCGCTCCGGCGTGCCGAGACCTTCGAGCGTGACGACCTTCTGCGTCCCGACGGCCGCGAGCGGCATCACGCAGGAGCGCACCGCCTTGCCGTCGAGATGCACGGTGCAGGCGCCGCACTGGGCGAGGCCGCAGCCGAAGGTCGGGCCGTGGAGTCCCAGGTCATTGCGGAGAGCGTAGAGCAGCGGCATCTGGGGATCGTCGACCGTCACGGTGACCGATCGACCGTTGACATCGAGGGCAATCGCGGTGGCCATAATCAGAGCGGGAGCTGGTCCGCTGGCGGATAGCCGTGCTGCTGGCGGCCCACCGCCCCGTCGTACCGCTTGGTCGATTTGAACAGTTCGAGGTGCCCGTCCGCGGCGTAAGCGGCGCAGCGGCCGCGGAGCGCGCGCATCGCGTCCGGCGTCATCGGGGTGAAGCCGCGCGCGATCGCGAGGTTCTGGCGGAGGACGTCCACGGAGTCGATGCCGCTGATCGTGGTGACCACCGGCAGGCTCATCGCGTAGCGCAGCGCTTCCTCCGCGGTGACGACGCCATGCAGGATCGGCTGGCCGTCGCCGCCCAGGCTCTTCATCCCGAGCGCGGCGATGCCACGCCGCTCGAGCTCGGGCAACACCTGCTGCTCGAAGCTGCGATAGGTGCCGTCGAAACAGTTGAGCGGCATCTGCACGGTGTCGAACGGAAAGCTGTGCGCCAGCATCTTGAGGTGAATCGCCGGACTCTTGTGGCCGGTGAATCCGACGAACCGCACCTTGCCGTCCTTCCTGGCCTGGGCCAGGGCCTCGACGACCCCGCCGGGGGCGAAGTGCAGCTCGGGGTCGTTCTCGTAGATGACCTCGTGGATCTGCCAGAGGTCGAGATGATCCGTGCGCAGCCGCGCCAGCGACTCCTCGAGCTGACGCATCGCGACCTTCCCGTCGCGGCCGTGCGTGCAAACCTTGGTCATCAGGAAGACCTTGTCGCGCCGGCCCTGCAGCGCGTGGCCCAGCCATTCCTCGCTCCGGCCGTCGTGGTACTCCCAGGCGTTGTCGAAGAAGGTCAGGCCCGCGTCGATCGCCTCGTGGACGAGGGCGATCGCGTCCTGCAGCGAGGGCATGGTGCCGAGGTGATAGCCGCCGAGCCCGAGGATCGAGACGCGCTCGCCCGTGCGCCCGAGCGGCCGACGCGGGATCGGCAACGGGGCGCCGGCAAGGCCTTGTAGGAAGCTCCGGCGATCTACTTCGTTTTCCACGTGCCGTTGCCGTACTTCAGCATGTCCGTGACCTCGCGCTGCGTGGGATCGATCGGGAAGCCATGCGGCATGCGCGTCACGGGGTTGTCGTACCGCAGCGAGACCTTGTACGGCTCGTAGCGGCCGTCGGCCGCCGTCGGCGCGCAGCGGGCGCGCAGGTCGTCCATCGCCGCCGCCGTCATCGGCGTGAAGCCGCGTGCGATCGCGAGGTTCTGGCGCAGCACGGCGAGCGAGTCCATGCCGCTGATCGTGGTGGCGACCGGCAAGCTCATCGCGTAGCGGAGCAGCTCGTCGGCGCTGACGACGCCGCTCTTTACCGCCCAGGCGGTGCCGCCCATGCTCTTCATGCCGAGCGGCGCCATGCCCCGCCGGTTGACCTCGGGCAGGACTTGTCGCTCGAAGCTGTGGAAGCCTGCGTCGAACGGGTTGAGCGGCATCTGCACCGTGTCGAAGGGATACCCCAGCTCGAGCATTTTCATATGGAAGGCGGGATCCTTGTGGCCGGTAAAGCCGACGAAGCGGACCTTGCCCTGCTGCTTCGCGCGATCGAAGGCCTCGAGCACGCCGCCCTTGGCGTACGCCAGCTCGGGATCGTTGTCGTAGACGATGCCGTGGATCTGCCACAGGTCCAGGTGATCGGTCTGCAGCCGCCGCAGCGACTCCTCGAGCATCTCCAGTGCCAGCCGCCCGCTCCGGCCGTGTGTACAGACCTTGGTCATCAGGACGACCTTGTCCCGCCGGCCCCGGAGCGCGCGCCCCAGGAGGTTCTCGGTCTTGCCGTTGTAATACTCCCAGGCGTTGTCGAAGAAGGTGATGCCTGCATCCACGGCTTCGTGGACGAGGCGGATCGCCTCGTCCGCGGTGGGGAGATCGCCGAGGTGGTGACCGCCCACCCCCAGCGCCGACACCTGGGCGCCGGTACGACCCAGCGGTCGCCGGGGGATATCGCCGTCGCCGAGTTCGTTGCCGCCAGCGTCGGTGATGTGGAGTCCCATCCCGGTACCGAGCATGCCGGCGGCGCTCATGAACTGTCGCCGGGTGGTGTGCCACCGGCGGTCGGTCGCGGCGAGACCGTGGTCGAGCATCTCACCGTCACTCAGCGCCCTCGGATGACCGAGTTCAACTCTCGGGTCTGGATCCCGCCGATCACGTCGTCGCTGAGATCTGGCCGCAGCACCGCGGGGTCGATCGCGTCGCCGCTACTCTTCAGCGGGGTGTCGCTCGTGTGAGTAGACCCGCAGCCCACCAGACTGAGCACCGTCAGCGCAACGAGCACATGGCGTCTCATCGGCACCTCTGCCCCCAGAACGAGGTCCTTCTTTTCGTTTGGAGGGTCGTTGGAGCGCCGGCGTTACACGCGACTCAGCATCCCTCACGACAGCAGGATCGCCGCCGACGGAGTTGGACGGAGTTGGACGCAGTTTTCGCGAAGGATCAGTGACAGCGCAGCGCCGACGGTCGCGAGAAATTGGACCGCCGGCGGCGCTGCCCTGTCTCAACGGTGGCCTCCGCCGCCACCGCCACCATGCCCGCCGCCACCGCCGTGCCCGCTGAAGCCGCCATGCTCACCTCCGCCGCCATGCGCGGCGAAGCCGCCATGCTCGCCGAATCCCGCGTGCCCGTGCGCAAAGCCGTGGCCCCACCCACCATGATCCCAGTGGGGATCATGATCCCCGTCGTGATGACCCCAGCCACCGAACCAGCCATCGCCGTATATGTCATAGCCATAATCATCCGGCGGGTAACCAACGGGCTCCGCGCAAGCGGACAGGCCAAGACCGACGCCAACCAGCAACAGCAGTATTGTCCTCGTCCATATTCGGCTGCGATCCATCGCTACCCTCTTTTCACATCCGGTCGTACACGTCGACGTAGCTCGCGCTGTGGCCAGCTCCGTCGGTCAGTACGCCCTTGCATGTCATCTTCCGGTGGTCCGCCGAGACTGTGCACGTCTGAGCATCCGAGCGACCGGCCGGGCCTTTGAACGTCACCTGCAGAGCGTTGGCGGCCAGACGGACCGATGCGGTCGTATCGCTGCTGACGCGATGAGACTCGCCGTTGGCTGCCGCATCGAACGTCACGACATGGGGCTGATCGTCTGGCGTGACGATTGTCACCGACCATGTTACGGAGCTATCCGCTCGCGAGATTTCGCTCACGAGATCGTTCGGCGACGGCTCGCCGGGTGGCAGAGTGGATTGTGCCTTGTTCCAGTGCCACCGGCCGACGAACGGGCTGCTCTCCGCCCACGCGGCACCGGCGGCCAGCGCGACACAGAGTCCCAAGATGACTGTGGTGCCCCGAATTCGAATCATTGCGTCCCCCCGGCTTCGCCGATCTGCCTGGCGCCGCCTTCGAGCTGCTGCACGCCATTGGACTCATCCGCCGCGAATGCGGCCGCATTGACCAAGAGGATCGACGCGCCGAGTTCGCTCTCTGTTGTGACGATCACGGCCGATACGTGTGCTACCGATGGGCAAAGATCTGAGCAAAAATCCGTTGGTCTGGAGACGTGTGTATGTCCTTCCGCAACTCAGGCCGCTGGCCTCCGCTGGTCGATCTCGCGCGCGGGAGTCGAGGCCGTCATCGACTTGACCAAGTAGACGTGACCAACCGAGCGACGGCGCCAAGATGATCAACGCGGGCCATGATTTGGAGTCGAGGATCCGGCACGGCCGCGGTTAGAAATTCCCCCCACCGGGAGTGCCTCATCCCCACCAAGGTCGGGTAGACGCGTCCCGCTCGAACATTTAGCCTGGCAGTAGATGGATTCGACTCAGACGTTCACTGAGGGACAGCGAGGACGTATGGACGAGCACGACAGGTCGGCGGTCTCCGTTGTAGACGATGACGAATCGCTGCGCCGGTCCCTCGGGAATCTCCTGCGGTCCGTGGGCTTCGGAGTCCAGACGTTCGCCTCTGCGGAAGAGTTCTTGAGATCCGCGCAGCGAGAGAACACCCGTTGCCTGGTGCTCGATTTGCGCCTGACCGGGATGAGCGGCCTCGACCTCCTCCGGCATCTGGCGATCGCGGACTCCCACATTCCCGTTGTCATCCTGACTGCTCATGGCGACGACGAGCTGCGCCGGCGATCCCTGCGGGCCGGCGCGGTTGCGTTCCTCGACAAGCCTTTCCGTAGTGATGCGCTGCTGGATGCTGTACGGGCCGCGCTACGTTGAGCGAGGAGCGATTCTGGCTCGGCGAGGCTGAGATGCTGGCCGACTCTCGAAATGGAGGATGCAGACATGAGTCTTGAGGCGGTTCTCGAGCTCGAAACGAGCACGGTCGCTCATCGACCGTGCGCAGACCGGGATCGCGACCTCCTGGAGGCGCTTCGACTGCACGATCCGACGGGGGCGGAGCGTCTCGTCGCCACGTACGGTGAGCGTGCGTATCGCTTGGCCACGAGCATCACGGGAAACGAGCAGGATGCAGAGGAAGTCGTGCAGGACGCGTTCTGGACCGTGGTCCGGAAGATCGAGACCTTCAGGGGCGAGTCGGCCTTCGGCTCCTGGCTCTACCGGATCGTCGCGAACGCGGCCTATCAGAAACTCCGCGGTTGGCGGAGTCGAGGTCGAGACCTGTCCTTGGACGAGGTGCTGCCGTCGTTCGATGCACAGGGCGGCCACGTCGGCCCCATTGCCGACTGGTCGGCCCGCGTGGACGACCCCTCGGTCCAGACTGAATTGCGGATGGCGCTGACCACGGCGATCGACGAATTGCCTCCCGTCTCTCGGACGGTGCTGGTCCTGCGCGACGTCGAGGGCTTGTCGAATTTCGAGATCGCGGAGGCCTTGGGTCTCAGCGTCCCCGTCGTGAAGGCTCGCTTGCACCGGGCCCGATTGTTTCTCCGCAAACAGCTGGGCGAGGCCCTGACACCGTTGGATGTAACGACCGCCACTCCATGCGACTCGTGAATCAGAAAGCCGAGGCCGGAGTGGGATCAATGGAAGAGATGCTCGAGGCTGGCCCCGCGACGATCGCCGTGGCCAAAGGGGCGAGCAGCGAGCTGCCGGCATGCAGACTCCGACGCGTGACCCAGTACGTACAGGAGAATCTGCAGCGGGAGCTTCGGCTCGCGGAGCTCAGTGCCCTTGTGCACATGAGCCCCTACCATTTCGCGCGCCTCTTCAGGCGAAGCATCGGCATGCCACCCCATAAGTTCGTGGTTCGGTGCCGGATCGACGCGGCGCGAACGTTACTGGCGGCTCGAAGGTCGCCGATTGCCGAGATCGGGCAGTTAGTGGGATTTCGGACGCCGAGTCACTTCACGACGACGTTTCGGCGGGTCATCGGGCTGACGCCGACCGCGTACCGAAGCGCTTCAGAAGAGAGGAATGAGGTATGAAGGACTCTTCAATCGCTGTCAGGCTTCCTTCACACGACGAATTCATCGCTCCGGTCACGATCCTCGATGGGCACGGGAGCGTCCTGCGGATCGTGCCCGCCGCAGAGTTCCGTCGCCTCCATCCGAGCTCCCCCGACCTCGGCCACGCTCGGGCGACGGCGCGGCGTGAGCGCCGCTCGGCTGTTACAACGCCTTGATTCGGTCCTGCCGGTGGCCGACGAAGCGAAGCAACAGGACGACGAGGATCGCGCTCGCTGCCATCCAGATCCACTTGAACCAGCCATGGAAGATCTCGGTCACGAGCCCGCCAAGCAGATAGGCGACTCCGCCGATGAGGCCGGCCCATACGAGGCAGTTGACGATCTGGTACAACACGAATCGCAGGAGCGAGAACTCCGTCAGGCCGAACGCGACGGCGCCGACCAGCCGCAGGCCGTACAGGTACTGCAGCAGCAAGATGGCGGTCACGGGACGGTCTTCGATCAACCGCTTGATCTGTGCCGCACGCGCCCTGAAGGCAGCAGAACCCAGCGCGAGTCGGCGGTCGCGAATCACCCGGCCCGTTATGAACCAGAACATATGTCCGAGCCAAGCACCAGTGGATGCAGTTAGCCAAACTCGTACGGGGTCGAGCACACCCTGTGCTGAGAGCGTCGCTGCGACGATGAGTATGCCCTCCCCTTCGAGCAGCGTTCCCCCGAACACAGCAAGCAGACCGTATCTGGAAACCAGAGCCGCGACTGAGCCAGTCGTCATGGGTTCAACTATATGGGACCGAGGCGTGGGCACTCGATTCCGGGTCTTTCTGATTCACCGGGATCAGCTTTGCGATCCCAACGCGGCCTAGCCAGCGCACGATTTCCGCAAGAATCGGATAGGGTGGCTTCCAATTACCGGCGTGGGCGCTTGACGCTGCTGCTATGCCCCGGCTACGATACCTTCCCTCCAGGCGCACCTGCGTACGAGGTACGAGACATGGAGTCGGCTGAGCGCCGCCGCCGCATTGCGATTGCAGAGGCGTCCGACAAGCTCTGGAACGGTGAGATAACTCGGTCGGCCTTTCTTCGGATTTGCGCGCGCGCGGGTATCGGGCTTGCGGGACTCACCACTCTTTCGAGCCCGAGACGGGCGACGGCGGGGCCACCGACAGTCCAAGAGATCAGAGCCACGGCCGGCCCGAGCTCCGCGATCGAGCCATCCAGTGATCAGCACAGATTTCTTCGTGACGCAGGCCGGAGCTTGTCCGGGCAGACGGTGCGCGTCGTGACCGAGGATACGCCGCCCTCCTTGGCAACGCGCGAGATCATGAAGCATGAGTTCATTCCGCTCACTGGCATCAACGTCGTATGGGAGCTGCTGCCGCTCGACCGTGTCCTGGCGAAGGTGAGCGCGGACACCGCGAGGCGAGCGGGCACGAACGACATCTTCTACCTGGATCAGGCGTGGGTCGGTCGCTTCGCCAATGACACGGTGCCAGTGCAGAAATTGCTGGCCAGGAAGGATCTCACCTACCCCGGTTATGATTTCGACGACATCCTGCCGGCGCTCGTCAGGCATATCGCATCGTACGACGGTCAGGTCGTGGGCGTCCCCTACGACATTCCAATCCAGATCCTGCTGTACCGGAGGGATATCTTCGATCGGCTCCGCTTGCCGCTCCCCAAGACCGTCCCCGAGTATCTCGTGGCCGTCCAGGTAATCCAGCGCGAGATGCAACCCCACGTCTACGGGACCACGGCGATGTGGAAATCAGGCCATTACTCCCTGCTCATCGATGCTGCGACGTGGTTGTGGGCGTATGGCGGCTCCTTCTTCGGTCCCGGCAATCGGCCCACCGTCAATGATGACCGCGCCGGGGCGGCGATGGAGTTCATGCGGACGCTCGCGAAGTACGCCCCACCGGAGGCCATCACCTGGGACTGGAACGGCGCGACCAAGAGCTTCTTAGAAGGCCGCGCGGGCATGTACATCAACGCGGGGGAGTGGTTTTCGGTCTTCGACGACCCGGCGCAGTCGAAGGTAGTCGGGCTCGTCGAGGCCGCCCCCTGTCCAACGGAGCGCGCGCTCCGGCCGGCAAGCGAGTGCAGCTTCGACGAGACGCCGGGCTTCAGTCGTCAAGGCGGCTCGTATCTTGGACTTTCGACGTACAGCAAGAGGCCGGAGGCGGCCTGGATCCTGATGCAATGGGCCACGAGCTCCGACGTCACGACCCGCGCCAGCCTGCTCGGCGGCAGCGCGAGCCCGGTCCGTCGCAGCAATTTCGACGACCCGCGGATCAAAGCCAAGGCCAAAGTCGGAACCGGCACCACCCGCCACTTCGGCGTCACGCTCGACGCCATCAACAACCGCATGGGCACGGAGCCGCACCTGCCGGCGTGGCCGAGCCTCGTGGACCGCTTTGCGATCGAGCTGGGAAAGATGATGACGGGCCAGCAGGGTATTCGAGCGACGCTCGACACCATGGCGAAGCACGCCGATGCGGCTGTCCGGCGAGACGCTCGTCGATCGAAATAGGTGACGGAGCCCCCGTTGACGGTTCGCCTGCGGACCAAAGTGCTGTTCGCGTTCCTGGCCGTCTCGCTCTGCCCGTTGTCGCTCATTGCCTATCGCCACTCCGAAGTTACGCGCAGCGCCCTGACACGCTCTGCCCATCAATCGCTCTTTGCGGCGGCCTCGCAGACCGCGCTTCGTCTGGACACCTTCATGGCTGCCACGGCGAACGTCGTCGGCACCGAGGCGAAAATGCCGGCCCTCGCCGAATACCTCAGCCGTCCCGCGGGCGTACGGGCACAGGCGAAGGCAGACGAAGTCGTCGACATGCTTCAGGCATTCGCGGAGAAGAACTCGGTGTTCACTTCGTCGGTCGCGGTGCTCGATCTCCATGGTCGAATCGTCCTCGACACCCAGCCCTCGAACGTCGGTCTCAACGAGTCCGCCACGCGGCATTTCCGGGGCGCGCTAGAGACGGGGCTTCCGCACGCGTCGGGGCTCGAGTTCTCTGCGAGCGACGGCAAGCCATATCTGAGCTTCAGCAGCCCGGTGAAGGCGGCCGATGGGAAGCCTGTTGGAGTGCTGCGCGAGCGGTACAGCGCCGCGGTCTTGCAGTACATGATCGTCGAAACCAATCGGCTGGTCGGCCCTGAATCGTTCGCGATCGTCCTGGGCGACGACGGGTTGGTGCTGGCCGATGGCCATCAGTCGCCCTGGCAGCTGGGCGAGGGCATGTTCGAATCGACACGACCTCCCGGACTGGCCGAAGCTCTTACGAGTGCGGGCCGCCCGGTGCCGTATTTCACCGCACGGCTTTCGAAGGACGGGAGCCCTTGGCAAGCAGCGGTCAGCAGCATGACGACGCAGCCATGGACTGTGGTCTTTCTCCAGCCCCAGGACGTGTTCCTCGCGCCGATCCGCGCGCAGATGCGAGACACGGTTCTGCTGGCAGTGCTGATCGCGGGCGCCGTCGCGGTGGCGGCGATCGGTGGCGCTCAACTCTTGACCGGCCCGATCGTGCGGCTGATGGCCGCGGCACGGCGAGTGGCCGAGGGACACTTCGAAGGAAAGGTCACCGTTCGATCGCGTGACGAGATCGGGGCGCTGGCAAACGCCTTCAACGTCATGACGGACCGACTCAAGGCGACCGTCGATGGGCTCCGGCGAAGCGAGGAGAATTACCGAGGAATCTACGAGAACGCCCTGGAAGGGATGTGGCGAGTCTCACCCGACGGGCGTGTCCTGAGCTCGAATCCGGCCGTGGCCCGCATCCTGGGCTACGCGTCGCCGGAGGAGCTGATGGCGAGCGTGACCGATATCGGACGGCAACTCTATGTTCGCCCCCAGGAGAGAGACGCGCTGCTCCTGGCCTATGGTCGAGGAACCGCCATCGAAGGGCGCGAGTGCGAGTTCTATCGCAAGGACGGCCAACGCATCTGGGTGTTGACCAGTGGGCGGGCCGTCCACGACGACAGCGGCCAGTTCCTCTTCATCGAGGCCTTTGTCACCGACATCACCCGGCGCAAGCGCGCGGAAGAAGAGCTGCGGCGCAGCGCGGCCTATGTGACGGCCGCTCAGCCCTTGAGTCGGACGGGCAGTTTTGGCTGGCATGTTTCGAGCGGAACGATCTACTGGTCGGACGAAACGTTCCGCATCTTCCAATACGACCGGGCCAGTGTCCCGACGGTGGAATTCATCCTCGAGCGGACTCATCCGCAAGACCGCGCCTTCGTCCAGCACGTGATCGATCAGGCTCGACAGGAGAGAACGGACTTCGACTGTGAGCATCGATTGTTGTTGCCCGATGGCTCGGTCCGATATCTCCACATCGTGGCCCATGCTCTGGAGAAGACCGAATCGGGCGACCTGGAATTCGTCGGGGCGGTGATGGACGTGACCGAACGCAAGCGGGCGGAGGAGGCGCTGCACCAGACGCAGGCGGAGCTCGCGCACGTGAGTCGCGTGACGACCCTGGGCGAGCTCGTCGCGTCGATCGCTCACGAAACCAACCAGCCGCTGGCCGCAATCGTCGCGAACGCCAGCGCATCCCTCAACCGGCTGACGGCAGCGACTCCCGACCTGGAAGAGGTCCGTGACGCGCTGGGCGCGATCGTGGCCGATGCCCATCGGGCGGGAGACGTCATCCATCGCATTCGCCAGCTCGCGATGAAAAGCGAACCGTGCCGGGTACCGCTGGACCTCAACGACGTCATCCGGGGCGTGGTTCCGCTGATCGTCGCCGAGGTGCGCCACCATCAGGTGTCGTTGCGCGTGGAGCTGGCAGCCGCGTTGCAGAACGTCCTCGGCGATCGCGTCCAGCTCCAGCAGGTCATCATCAACCTCGTGATCAACGGCGTCGAGGCGCTGGCGCCCGTCACGGACCGGCCACGCGAGCTGGTGATCCGGTCGCGCGCTCACACGGATGACGAGGTGCTGGTGGCCGTCGAGGACGCTGGTGTCGGGATCGACGTGACCAAGGCCGATCGGCTCTTCGACGCCTTCTTCACCACGAAGCCGGGCGGTATGGGCATGGGGTTGTCGATCAGCCGCTCGATCATCGAAGGGCATGGGGGGCGATTGTGGGCAACCCCGAACCCGACGCACGGCACCACGTTTTACCTCACCCTCCCGGCGATGACCACGACGTCGCCACCGCTATAGTAGCTGCCGCCGAAACCATCTCGGCCGTCGTCGCGTTCTTGGCCGCGAGGATCGCCGCTCCCCCGTTGCGGCCCTCGACATATCCGAGCTTGCCTAGAGATCCGCTTCCCAGAAGCGCAGCCTTCCTGCCATTCAGCCGGCTAGAGGCAACGGACCGAGACGGCAGTTCAGCGGACCAGCCCCAAGGAATTACACTAGCGGTCGATACTGACCGGACGTCGGTATCGAGGCGTGCATGAGCAGCTGCTGGCGGATCCTCCTGGTGCTTTCCGCGGTGCTGGCGACGGCCTGCTCGAGCCTCGTCGCTCCGTACCGACAATACGAGATCCGGTTCGATGCTCCGGCGAAGCCGCCGCTCGGCGGGAGCCCGAGCGACAGCGAGCTCATCGACTCGATCGCCTGGCTGATGCATCACCGGCTCGATCTACCGTTCCCACCGGACATCAAGGTCTACGTCTTCGTCAACGAGGCCGCATTCGTGGACGGACTTAACAAGATCGCGGGCGAGAAGTCCGAAGAGGCGCGGGAACGGCGCTTCGCGTTCGGTGTCGCCGCACGCGGCGCCCTTTTTTTGCGTGGCGACTATCTGGCCCGGATGAACCTGGCGGGGCGGGCGTCGCTGATCGCCCACGAGCTAACGCATATCAGCCAGGATAGGCTCCGCCAAGGCGGACGGGCCCGACCCGCGCAGTGGGTCCTGGAGGGCCATGCCGAATGGGTCAAGTTCAAGGTAGTCGACCTGCTCGGATATCGAGCCTACGCCGAGTCACGCGACATAATGGTGCGCGCCGCCCTCGGGTCGACGATCCAATCCTTCCCCGACCTTCCGGCGCTCACCGACAATGCGGCCTGGATCGAGGCGACACGTCGGATCGGCGCGATGGCCACCTACGGTCAGGCGTTCCTGGCAGTAGACTGGCTCGTGGAACAGTACGGCAATGCGAAGCTGCTCGAATTTCTCGGGCGCTTTGCGCTCGACGCCGATCCGCGAGAACACTGGCGGACGGTCTTTCCACTTTCGTACCGCGAGTTCGCCGACAAGTTCCGCACCAGGCTGGAAGGTCTGGGCCGACCTCGGCCGCCAGCACCTCGGGGATCATGAGGGATCATTTCCGGTCACGTTCCGCCGGGACGGGGCAGGCTGGCGACGAGACCGCTCCCAACAGGAGCGCCCATGTTTGCCACGAAGATGGGGACTGTGCTGGCCGCGAGCTTTGCGGCACGGGCAACCGGCGTGCCCGTTACGACGTCGAACCACCCGAGCGCACGAACCACGACCTCGACGACTTCCCAGCCGTATACAAGCACTGAGCTCGGTCGCGGGCTCGATCGAAGTTGCGCTTGCGGGATCGTGTCTTCGATGCACGCTCACCGTGCCGCCCGCCCGCGGGTCGTCGACCGAGAACGGTAACGACCCAACCAAAGTAGAGTGTATCGCCACCCGACCAACGTCGGGTAGAAACAGCCCGCCTCGCCCAGGTACCTTCACGACAGATGAATACGACATTTCGACCGACGACGCGAGGCAGGGAGATGAATGTTGAGGCGGTGCCCGGCGATGGGCAGGACGCGGAGGAAGTCGTGCAGGACGCGTTCTGGACCGTAGTCCGGAAGATCGATACCTTCCGCGGCGAGCCGGCGTTCGGGTCGTGGTTGCATGGAGAAAGAGCGACGAGCACATATCGATCGTGGCTCGCCCTGGCGCTGGCGCCGCTGGCTGTAACCCGTTGACGCCTGCCGACCTCGAAAGAGGTGAGCAGGACACAACGGAACGGAGGAGGAAGACGATGAGGATGTTCAAGAAGATCACGTTCGTGCTCGCGGCGGTCGCCCCGCTTGCTATGAGCGCGTGCACTGTCAGCACGTCTGGCGCGGTCGGCACGGGCGAGTCGTCCGGCTACAGTACCTCGGTGCCCACCGCCACCGACGCGCAGCAGTCCGGCTCTTCGGTGGCCCCCGGTCACTACGGTGACACGTTTGTTGGCAGCCCGGAGCCGGGCTTCGACCCCGACAAGATCATCGAGGCCCCCTGATCGTGCGGTTCGGCACTCGTCGAGGCTTTTAGTCAGTCATCCGAGCGGCCCGTACGGGCGTCTTTGCTCTTGAGAAGAGCGATCCTCGAATCGCATTGAGCACCAGCGACATCAAGAATAGTGTCAAATCTGGTCATGAGGAGTTCTCTGCTGAATGGGCTGGAGTGGATCGTTCTTGCGGCGGCGGTTCTCGGGGTCTTTGTCGTGGGGGATCTCGTCCTCTGTGGCGGCCACGCCTACTGTAGGCAATTCATGGGCCGGCAATAGCAGCGACGGCCTTCCTCAGCAACTCGACCGCGCCGAGGATCGTGGCGATCACCACGACCACCGCGCCGGCCACGCCGACCGCCAGAACGTCATTTAGCATCACGTTCCCGAGCCCTCTCAGCGGCGAGGGATCGCCGCGCCATGGGCGGATCTGAGAAGGCGGTCGGACGAAGACCTACATCGTCCTCAGGACGCGCGCGGCAAAGCTCACGAGCGCGTACCAATCTCATTTCTTGAAAAGAAGTTCAAGCCCATCGGCGCATGCTCGGGCCACCGCATAGCCAGCCTTTGCTTGCCCCGGCATCTTATCCCAGCCACCCTTTTCAATGACTTCAGCTCTCTGCCAGCTACTTACTGCCTCGAGTTCTTTGAGTTTCGCTTCGGGGTTCGGTTGCTTCATAAATTGCGCGACGCAGATCGCCGCCTGACTCGCCAAGACCGCCTCTGTGGTCATCGTTTGGGTCGTGCCGGAGGTTGTCCAGCCACCCCACGCAAAGCCGATGATCATTGCGATGACTGCCCCACAAATCAGGCCCCACACTCCATACTTAATCTTCGCTGCCGTCTCTGGCTTCATTGACAAGACCTCCTGAACCGGGATCCCCGATATGGAGTCATTCCGCCTCTTATGGCAGCGTCCACCGAGCGACTGTCCCCTCAGTCAACTTGTTCACGCTTCCCGCCACGTTGCCGGCGGTGCTTCTGGCAAACGCTGGGGCTTGCCCATTTCCTCCGATTCCTGCACGGTCCTCCGTATCACGCTGGTGCTGGAGCCCCGCTTCGCGCTTACGCGCGCGTCTTCTCAGAATCCATTCCGTCGCATGCACGTGCGATATGTGGCCTGATACGCGGCGTCCGTGATCCCGTCCGTCGCCATCCCCATCAGCTGAGGATCCGAGGACTCCATGCGGATCGGCCCGAACCACGTGGTCCACGTCGCCGCGCTGTCCGTCCGGGCTGACTCCACGCGCACATAGTCCATTGTCGTCGGACTGGCGGTGCCCGCCTTCACGGCGACGTGCGCGTCCGCATTGCAGGCAGCAAAATCCGTCGCCGTCGGCGGCAGGGCATACACGCTCACCGCCACGAGGGCGCCAACAAGAACACGCGTCACGTTCCGCATGGAGCACCTCCTGAGCACAGTCACCGCCCGACAACCACCGACTTCACGAACAGCGCAGCCGCCCGAACGCCCGGTCTGGCAGCGATGAAATCATACTTGATATATAATTTATATAATGATATCGTGATCGAGTCAAGCGGAATCGCGAAGGGGAGGCGGCGGCCAACGCTCCTCGCCCCCGAAGAAGGAGGACGGATCATGGAGTTCGGAATGTTCGTCTCGTGGGTGGTCGTGGGGTTGCTGGCTGGCGGGCTGGCCGAGATCGTGATGAAGGATGGAGGGTACGGGCTGATCGGGGATCTGGTGCTCGGCCTGGTCGGGAGCGTCGTGGGGGGCGGGATCTTCTGGGCCCTGGGCGTCTCTGCGGGCGGGGGGCTCTTCCCGACGGTGTACGTCGCCTTCGCCGGGGCGGTCATCGCGATCGTCGCCCAGCGAAAGGTCTGGGCGCACGCCTAGGAATGAACCTCGCATCGCGGGTGACCAGGTCGAGCCTCGACCTGGTCACGCTGTACGGCCGAGGTAAAGTCTACCGCAGGAGGAGGAGCGTATGAAGATTCGTCCGTTGCACGATCGG
>WNGJ01000641.1_pt1 | contig 39029 bp, 32 predicted proteins | sample 5400611 | NCBI WGS metagenome assembly WNGJ01 (sample SAMN13153375, study PRJNA577476) | soil metagenome | isolation source: 40 cm soil or saprolite under Garry oak tree replicate 1 | place: USA:California | collected 2016-06-15
CACTCGATCACCTCCATGCAGGCGATCTACGTGCCCGCGGACGACATCACCGACCCCGCGCCGCACACCACGTTCGCCCACCTCGACGCGACCACGGTGCTGTCCAGGGAGATCACCGAGAAGGGGATCTACCCGGCCGTGGACCCGCTAGACTCCACCTCACGGATCCTGGACGCCAAGTACATCGGCCAGGAGCACTACGACGTAGCCCGCGAGGTGCAGCGGATCCTGCAGCGGTACAAGGAACTGCAGGACATCATCGCCATCCTCGGCGTCGACGAGCTCGGCGAAGAGGACAAGGTCGTCGTGCAGCGGGCCAGGCGGATCGAGCGGTTCCTGTCCCAGCCCATGTACGTGGCCGAGCAGTTCACCGGCCAGCCGGGTGTCTTCACGCCGCTGGAGGAGACGATCTCCTCGTTCAAGGCGATCGCCGAGGGCAAGTACGACAACCTGCCCGAGCAGGCGTTCTACATGGTCGGCGGGATCGAGGACGTGGAGAAGAAGGCCAGGGAGATGGAGCGGTGACCTTGCGGGTAGCGCTGGTCATCCCGGACCGCGAGCTGTGGTCGGGCGAGGCCAGGACGGTGATCGCCAAGACCACCGAGGGCGATATCGGCGTCCTCACCGGGCACTCGCCGGTGTTCGGCATCCTGGCCGAGGGCAGCCTGGTCGAGATCCTCACCGAGGAGTCCTCGGTGAAAGCGGCGGTCAGCGGCGGGTTCCTCGCCGTGGCGGACGACCAGGTGTCCATCCTGGCCGCCCAGGCCCAGCTCGGCCAGGAGGTCGACGTTGAGGTGACGCGTCAGGAGCTTGCCGCCGCGCTCGCCGAAGCCAGCCCGGCCGCGGAGGACACCCCCGAGGCCAAGTACGCCCAGGCGCTGCTGCGGGCCGCAGGGGACCAGGCTTAACCTTCGGTGGGTGGGGCGCTGGCGCTTGATGCAGCCTGGCTCTTCGCCGCCTTCCTGGTCATCGCGATCCTGGCCGCCGCCGGGATCGCCGCCCGCCGGTTCCTGCTCGAGCGCGGTGGCGGTACGGTCGAGTGCGGGCTGCGCAAAGGGAGCGGGTCCTGGCGTCTCGGCGTGGCGTCCTACCAGCGCGAGGAGCTCTGCTGGTTCGGCGCCCTCGGGATCTCGATGCGGCCGGACGAGGTGTTCCCGCGGCGCGACCTGAGCGTGGTGTCCCGGCGCCTGCCCAGCGACGCCGAGGCGGCCAGCCTGGGGCCCGGCAGGATCGTGGTGGAGTGCCGGCTCGGCGAGGACGGTGGTTCGGCCGGAACTCCTGGTCAGGGCAGGACCGTCGAGCTGGCCTTGGGCGAGGCGGCGCTCACCGGCCTGCTCTCCTGGCTCGAGGCCGCGCCGCCCGGCTCCCACCGGAACGCAGCCCGGTAGAAGCCATCGCCTCAGCCGCGTTCGCCGCCGGGCTTCCACAGCACGTCGTCGTGGCCCGCGTTGGCCTGGCGGGCGAGGATGAACAGCAGGTCGGACAGCCGGTTCAGGTAACGGGCAGGCAGCGGGCTCACCGCGTCGCCGTGCTCGCCGGCCGCGGCCCACGCGCTGCGTTCGGCCCGGCGGGTGACGGTCCGCGCCACGTGCAGCAGCGTGGCCCCGGGCGTCCCGCCCGGCAGCAGGAAGCTCCGCAGCGTCGGCAGCTCGGCATTGTAGGAGTCGCACTCGTTCTCCAGCCGGGTGATGTAGGCCTCGTCGATCCGCAGCGGCGGGTAGGGCGGCGGCGTGTCGGTCATCGGGTTGGCCAGGTCGGCGCCGACGTCGAAGAGCTCGTTCTGCACCCGGGAGAGCAGCTGGGAAATGTCCGCCGCGAGATTACCGAAAGTAATCGCCATGCCGATGGCGCAGTTCGCTTCCTCGACATCGGCGTAGGCGGCGAGGCGCGAGTCGGTCTTGGCGGTGCGGCTGCCGTCGGCGAGCGCGGTGCTGCCGTCGTCGCCGGTGCGGGTGTAGATGCGAGACAGCACGACAGGGTTTTCGCTGCGGTTACGCGACATGAACCCACCCTAAGGGAACCGGTGAGCGGACCTCGCTGACCCAGGCCCGAACGCCGCGATCAAAAAGAGATCATCCGATTGACCTGGGGTGTTCACATTCAGCGTACGTTGTGGCATCGTATGACTACGATCAGTGATCACATTGGTGATCAGCAGTGGCGGAACACGCAGGGCTTCCCACCGCTGTTACCGTGCGTATCTGAAATGGTCGGCATGTCAGCTCATGGTGAGCATCGCAGACGTCCGGGCCCGGCGGTTCTCGGGGGCCCGCCGGACCCGGACTCCAGCCGCACGCCCTGGCCCCTGACCCCCGGGCCAAACCACGGTGTCTCCCGCTCGTCTCCGGGGCCCCACCCACCTCCCCATCCCCCTTCACTGCGCTGCCTTCCCTCGTCGCTCGTCCCTCGCTCCTCAGTCCAGGCACCGTCGCGCCCCTCCGGCTCGCTTTAGGCGTTATTGTTCCCCTGATCCCTTTTAGGAGACCGCCGTGTATGACTACATCATCGTGGGCGCCGGAAGCGCTGGCTGCGTCCTGGCGGCGCGCCTGTCCGCCGACCCGAGCGTCAGCGTCCTGCTCCTGGAAGCGGGGCCGGCCGACGACGTCGTCGAGATCCGCGCCCCCGCCGCGCTGAACAGGCTGTTCCAGACCGCCTACGACTGGAACTACCGGACGGTCCCGCAGCGCAGCGCGGCCAGCCGAACCGTCTACTGGCCGCGCGGGAAGGTGCTGGGCGGGTCCAGCAGCATCAACGCGATGATCTACATCCGCGGCCACCGCCACGACTTCCAGACCTGGCGGGACGAGTACGGCTGCACCGGCTGGGGCTACTCGGACCTCATGCCGTACTTCAGGAGGGCCGAGGACAACTCCCGCGGCACGGGCCCGTACCACGGCACCGGCGGCCCGCTGGCGGTCACCGATCCCCGGTACAAATCCCAGGCGTGCGAGGCGTTCATCGCGGCCGCCAAGGAGCAGGGCGCGGTGGCCAACGACGACTTCAACGGGCCGCGCCAGGACGGCGTCGGCTGGTACCAGCTGACCCAGCGGAACGGCCAGAGGTGCTCGGCCGCCACCGCCTACCTGCACCCCGCCATGTCCCGGCCGAACCTCACCGTCCACACCGACGCCCTGGTCACGAAGGTGATCATCGAGGGCGGCCAGGCGACCGGCGTGAGCTACCTGCACCACGGCGAGCCCCAGACCGCCCAGGCCAACGCCGAGGTCATCCTGTCCGGTGGCGCGGTCAACAGCCCTCAGCTGCTGATGCTGTCCGGTGTCGGCCCGGCCGAGCACCTGATCGAGATGGGCATCGACGTGGTGGCGGACAGCCGCGGGGTCGGCGCTAACCTCAGCGACCACCCGGTGCTGCCGGTCATCTGGTCCACGCCGCGGATCCGCGGCCTGTGGGAGAAGGCGGGCAACGCGAACCAGCTGCGCTGGCAGCTGACCCACCGCGGCCCGCTGGCCAGCAACACGGCGGAGTCGGGCGGCTTCGCCCACTCCGAGGCCGGGCTGCCCGCGCCGGACCTGCAGCTGCACGTGCTGCCTGCGCCGTACCAGGACCAGGGCCTGGCCGATCCGGCCAAGCGCGCGATGTCGGTGCTGGTCGGCCTGGTCGACGTGGCCAGCCGGGGCCGGATCAGGCTGCGCAGCGCCGACCCGAGGCACCGCCCGGCCATCGACCCGGGCTACCTGTCCGACGACCGGGATGGCCGGGCGCTGGCCGCCGGGCTGAAGATGGCCAGGGAGTTCGTGACGGCCAGGCCGATGGCCGCGATCTGCACGAGCGAGCTGGCCCCCGGCGCGCACATCCGCTCCGACGCCGAGCTCATGGCGTACGTCCGCGGCAGCGTGGTGACCCTCTACCACCCGGTCGGCACCTGCGCGATGGGCGGTGAGGCGCGGTGGAACAGCGTGGTCGACCCCGAGCTCCGCGTCCGCGGCGTGGCCGGGCTGCGGGTGGTCGACGCGTCGGTGATGCCGTTCGTGCCGCGGGGGAACACCAACGCGCCCACGATCGCGATCGCCGAGCGGGCCGCCGACCTCATCGCAGGCCGGGCGCCGCTGGCGGCGGCCGACCCCGCCGATCCCGTCGACGCCCTCGCCAGCGCCGCCAGCCCCGCTAGCAGCTAGCGCTCCACCTCGCCCGAACCGATTTGTCTGCAGTTTCGGGTGTCGGAGCCCCCGAAACCGCAGACAAATCCCGGGGTGATCGCGGACCGGCTAACGAACCCCGGCGCGCGCCCCGGGGGCGGTAGAGCCGCCCGTGCAGCAACGTGACCAGGGTGACGATCCGCCGCATATCCCGGTCGGTCCGGCCGAACGACGTGAGGTTGATCAGCGGCCGCATCCGCTGGCGCGTGATGGCCTTGGGCCGGGTGAACTCGCGCAGCCCGTCCGCGCCGTGGATCCGTCCGAAGCCCGACTCGCCCACGCCGCCGAACGGCAGCGCCGGCACGATCGCGAACCCGAGCACGGAGTTGACCGAGGTCATCCCGCTGCGCAGCGACCGTGCCGCCGTCATGGCGGCCGAACGGTCGCGAGCGAACACCGCCGATCCGAGCCCGTAGCGCCCCGCGTTGGCGAACGAGACCGCCTCGGCCAGGTTCACCACGGACGTCACCGTCACCGTGGGCCCGAACGTCTCTTCCGTCACCGCCGCGGAGTTCTCAGGCACGTCCGTCAAGATCACCGGCCGCACGTAAGGCGCCGCCACCGCGTCCGGGCCCCCGACCACCGGGCGACCGCCCCGGGCCAGCGCGTCCGCCACGTGCTTGGCCACGGTCTCCGGCTGCGACGGCAGCGTCATCGGCCCGTACGACGCCTCGCTGTCGAACCCCGGCCGCAGCCCGGACACCCGTTCGGTCAGCCGCTCAAGGAAGCTGTGGTACACCGCTTCGGCCACGTAGACGCGCTCGATCCCGATACAGGTCTGCCCGGCATTAGACATCGCGCCCCACGCGGTGGCGTCGGCGGCCGCGTCGAGGTCGGCGTCGGCGCTCACCAGCAGGGCATCCTTGCCGCCGCATTCGGCCAGCACCGGGGTGAGGGTGTCCGCGGCGGCGGCCATCACCTTGCGCGCGGTGGCCGCGGACCCGGTGAAGGCGATCTTGGCGATGCCGCTGCGGGCCAGCGCCTCCCCGGTCGATCCCGGCCCGGTGATCAGCTGGAGCACGGGCTGCGGGTCCCCGAAGATGCCGAGTGCCTCATTAAACGCCCGCACCAGCCAGTCCCCGGTCGCCGGGGTCAGCTCGGACGGCTTGAACACGACCGCGTTCCCGGCCGCCAGCGCGTAGGCGATCGAGCCGATCGGGGTGAACACCGGGTAGTTCCACGGCCCGATCACGCCGACCACGCCGAGCGGCTGGTACTCCACCGTGGACGCCTGGTTGATGGCGGCGAGCCCGCTGCGCACCCGGCGCGGGCGCAGCACCCGGCGGGCGTGCCGGGCGGCCCAGTCGATGTGCACGATGGCCAGGATGATCTCTAGCTTGGCGTCGTCGAGCGGCTTGCCGGTCTCCTCGTGCATAAGCTGGGCCAGGCGGCCCATGTACCTGGTCAGGTGCGACTTCCAGGCGAGCAGCCGGATCCGCCGCCCGGGCCAGCCGAGCCCGGCCCACCAGACGGCAGCCTCGCGCGCGGCCGCCACGGCCGCATCCACCTCGCGTCGCCCGTGTACGGGGAAGGTGGCCAGCACTTCCCCGGTCGCCGGGTTTACTGTCTCAAGCATCGCTGACCAGTAAAGCACCGCTTCCTGCCGGGGGGTACCAGGGGGGTCGTCCCCCCGCGGCCAACACTGCCCCGAAGCTACGCTGGGTGCGTGCCGCCACGTCCCTACGTCCTGCTGTCCTGCGCCACATCGGCCGACGGCTACCTGGACGACGCGAGCCCGCGACGGCTGATCCTGTCCGGCCCGGCCGACCTGGACCGCGTGGACGAGGTGCGGGCGGGCTGCGACGCCGTCCTGGTCGGAGCGCAGACGGTCCGCAGGGACAACCCGCGGCTGCTGATCAGGGATCCGCGGCGCAGCGCCCGCCGCGCCGCCCGCGGCCTGCCCGCGCACCCGGCCCGGATCACCCTCACCGCCACCGGCGACCTGGACCCGCAGGCTCGTTTCTTCGCCCCCGGCGCACTCCGCCTGGTGTACTGCGCCACCCCCGCCCTCGGCCGCGCCCGGCGGCGCCTGGAGGGGGCCGCCGTACTCATTGACGCAGGCGATCCGCTATCCCTCGGCTTCATGCTTTCCGATTTGGCCGAACGGTCCATGGCGCGTGTCCTCGTCGAAGGAGGAGCCCGGCTGCTCGGCGCCTTCCTGGCTGACGGCCTGGCCGACGAGCTCCACCTGGCCGTGGCCCCGTTCTTCGTCGCCGACCCCGCGGCGCCCCGCCTCAACCTCCCGGGCCCCGGCCCGGACGGCCCCATGACCCTCGCGGAAGTCTCCCGGGTGGGCGAGGTCGGGCTGCTGCGCCACCTGCTGGGTCCCGGCGGCCCGGAGTACCGGTTCCTGCGCTGGGCGGTGGAGCTGTCCCGGCTGTGCCCGCCGTCGGACCCATGACCCTCGCCGAAGTCTCCCGGGTGGGCGAGGTCGGGCTGCTGCGCTACCTGCTGGGTCCCGGCGGCCCGGATCACCGGTTCCTGCGCTGGGCGGTGGAGTTGTCCCGGCTGTGCCCGCCGTCGGACTCCGCGTTTTCTGTCGGGGCGGTCATCGTCGGCGAGGACGGCGAGGTGCTGGCCACCGGGTTCTCCCGCGAGCAGGAGGACCACGACCACGCCGAGGAGGTGGCGCTCCGTAAGCTAGCACTGGGCAAGCTCGGTTCGTCCGATCCGCGGCTGCGGCACGCCACCCTCTACAGCTCGCTCGTGCCCTGCGGCGCACGCGCATCGCGCCCGGTGACCTGCGTCCAGCACATCGTCGCGGCGGGCATACCGCGGGTCGTCTTCGCCTGGCGCGAGCCCCGCCTGTTCACCGACGGGGAGGGGGCCGAACAACTCCGGGCCGCCGGCGTGGCCGTCACCGAGGTGCCCGCCCTAGCCGAACGGGCCAGGGCGGTCAACGCCCATCTGGTCGGGCCCGGCGCGTGACATCACCGGAACTGCGCTGGTCCAGGATCGCGATTCTCGGTTACTTCTTCGTGCTCGGCGTGGCCACGGCGACGTGGAGCGCCCGGCTGCCGGCCATCAAGGAGTCGCTGCGGCTGAGCGACGGACGACTGGGGCTGGCGCTGTTCGCGGTGCCCGCGGGCAGCGTGCTGACGCTGGCGCTGAGCGGGCGGATCGCCGACAGGTTCGGCGCGGTCCGGGTGATGAGGATCGCCGGGGTGCTGACCTCGGCCGCGCTGATCCCCATCGGCCTGGCCCGCGACCTGCCGGCGCTGATGGCGACGCTGGCCGCTTACGGGGCGGTGGCCGGGCTGCTCGACGTGTCGATGAACGCCTGCGGCGCCCGGCTCGAGCTCGGCTACGACCGGCCCATCATGTCCTCGCTGCACGCCGGCTACAGCATCGCCGGGCTGGCCGGCGCGGGGATCGGCGGGGTCTCTGCGTGGCTGGGGATCAGCCCGCTGCCGACGTTCGCCGCGGCCGCCGGGACGCTGATCGTCCTCGGCCTGCTGGCCGGCCCGCGCGTGGTGATCCCCGCGGTCAAGGCGGTTCCTGAGCGCCCGGACGATCCGCCGCGCCGCACCCCGCGGCAGACTGTGCTGCCCCGGGGGGACGACCCTGCTGGCCTCCTCCCGGACCCCCCTGGCAGACCCCCCCGAAACCCCCTGCAATTGATCTGGCTGCTGGGGTTGGTGGCGCTGTGCGGGCAGGTCGGCGAGGGCTCGGCCGGCGACTGGAGCGCCGTCTACCTGCACGTCAACCTGGGTGCCCCGGCTGGCGTCGCGGCCGTGGCCCTCGGCGCGTTCTCGGTGACGATGGCGGTCGGGCGGGTGGCCGGCGACCGGCTGGCCGCCCGGTTCGGCCCGGTTCGGCTGGTGCGGGCCAGCGGCCTGGTGGCCGGTCTCTGGCTGGCGGCCGGCCTGCTGACCGGCACCCCGGACGCGGCCATAGCCGGCTTCGCGCTGCTCGGCGTGGGCCTGGCCGGGATCTTCCCGCAGATCGTCTCGGTCGCGGCGCGGCTGGACCCGGAGCAGGCGGGGCGCAATATCGGGCGGATTGCCGCGGTGGCCTACTCGGGCCTGCTCAGCGGCCCGGTCGCGATCGGCGCGATCGCCTCAGGCGTGGGCCTGCGGGACGCGCTCCTGGTCCCCGCCGCCCTCGCGCTCCTCGTCAGCGCGGTGGCCGGCGTGATGCGCCCGCGCGCCCCGGCGCGGTGACCGCCCCGGCCTCCGGGTCACCGCAGGATCGCCTGCGCGAGGGCGTCGGTCAGCCAGCTTTGCCATTGTGCCGGGCTCCAGCCGCGTTCGACGGTGAGCAGCAGATACACCTCGGGGCTGTCGAGGGTGAAGATGATGTCCGCGGCCTTCTGCACCGTCAGGCCCCGGCGCAGGGCCTTCTTGGCCGCGAGTATCTCCGCGAGCGTCCGAAAGGCGAGATACCGCTCGTGCTGGTTAGTCCGCCACTGCTCGGCCATCTCGGGATCGGCGCCGGCCGCATCGCGCACGATGGACAGCATCGGCGCCACGCGGCCGAAGATGACGCGGCCGTTCCGTAGCCAGATACCGAGCGCGCGCCGGGCATCGGGCTCGTCGCGGACCTGCTCGACCCATGGCCGTTCCAGCAGCGGTATGGGCGCGTCGTCGCCCACGGCGAGCACATCCATGACTTCCTTGAGCACCGTGTGCTTGTTCCCGAAGTGGAAGTAGACCGTCTGCACCGCCACGCCGGCCCGCGACGCGATCTGGTCGAGGGTGGTCGCCGCGTATCCCTGATCGAGGAACAACTCCAGTGCGCACTCGATGATCCGGCGGCGGGTGGCCCGGGCCTGCTCCGTGCGCCGGTTGGTCTTGACAAACTCCGTCACTCGCTAGAGACTACTCTAGTCAGTTTCACTAGAGCCTACTCTAGTGAGTTTTGGAGGTAGGCATGGACACGACCCTCAACGGTATGAGCTTCGACCCGAAGGGCTACGTGCTGCGCGCCGAGGACGGTCCGCACGTGTGGTTCCTGGACACGCGGATGAGCGTCAAGGCCGGCGGGGAGCAGACGAACGGCGCCTTCACCTTCCTCGAATGGTCGGCGCCCGCGGGGTTCGGGCCGCCGCTGCACCGCCACGACCGCGAGGACGAGGCGTTCTACCTGCTCGAGGGCGCCATCGAGGTCAACTGCGGGGACAAGCAGTGGGAGGCGCGGCCTGGTGACTTCGTCTTCATGCCGCGCGGCATCCCCCATGCGTTCGTCGTGTCCGACGGGCCGGTCAGGGGTTTGCAGATCACGGCGCCTGCTGGCTTCGAGCGGTTCATCGAAGAGCTAGGCCGCCCGGCACAGGGGCCGGGGCTGCCCGCGCCGGCGTCGGAGCCGCCTGACGTGCCCACAATGATCGAGGTGAGCAGGAGATACGGGATCGAGACGCTCGGGCCGCCGCCGGCCTGACCGTGGGTGGCCGGTCTAAAACAGCGTGCCCTCACGTTCAATTCCGCGCATAGCGTCGTAGTCTAGGACCACGCAGCGGATGCCCCTATCCTCAGCCAGCGTCCGGGCTTGTGGCCTGATCGACTGTGCGGCCAGTACGCCCTTGACGGGCCGTAGCAATGGATCGCGGTTCAATAGCTCCAGGTATCGAGTCAATTGTTCTACGGCGTCGATTCCAGCAACGCGCTTGACCTCCACCGCCACATGGACCCCTCCGGCCGAAGCGGTACCTTTAGTAGAATTGGTCCCGTCGATCTCGCCGCGCCGCTTGATCTCCACCGCGACGCTGCGGCCCGCCTCGTCCCGGCACATCAGGTCGACCGGTCCGATCGGAGTCGGGTACTCGCGGCGGACCAGCCGCCAGCCGTCGCCGAGCAGGTCGAGCTGGACGGCGAGCAGTTCCTGCAGGTGCGCCTCGACGCCGTCCTTGACCAGGCCAGGGTCGATGCCGAGGTCGACCGAGGTATCGCTGACCACCTCGGTGAGGGTGATCGCGAGCCTCTCGCCGGCCTTGTTGGTGACGGACCACTTGCCCGGCTCCTCGGTGAGTCGGCACGGCGGTGACATCCAGTTCAGCGGCTTGTACGAGCCGCCGTCGGAGTGCACGAGCACCGAGCCGTCCGCCTTGACGATGAGCAGGCGCAGGGCCGAGGGGAGATGAGCGGTGAGCCGGCCGACGTAGTCGACGCTGCACCGGGCGATGACGAGCCGCACGTCCGGTAACTCTACTGCGTCAGGGGCAATAGCCTTGACAGGCGTGAGCCCGCGCCGGACCCGCCGCGAGCGCTCCGGCCCTCCCGACCCCGTGCCCGGGCCCGAGCGCGTCGAGTCATGGCCGGACGGGGACTGGGTCGTCCGGCGCGTGCCCGGCGCGGCGACCGCGAAGGCGTACCGCTGCCCCGGGTGTGACCAGGAGATCGTGCCCGGGACGCCGCACATCGTGGCCTGGCCCGCCGACGGCGCCCGGATGGCCGGCGGCATCGGCGTGGAGGAGCGCAGGCACTGGCACACCGCGTGCTGGCAGCACCGGTTGCGCCGCGGGCCGGCCGGGCGAGTGGGACGATAAGCACATGACAGGCGAGCGGCTGGAAGTCCAGCGGATGATCGAAGCTGACCCGGCCGCGATCTTCCGGGTGCTGTGCGATCCGCAGGGACATGTGGCCATCGACAGCTCGGGCATGCTGATGGGCGCGACCGGGGAGCCGGTTACCGCCCTCGGCGACAGCTTCGTGGTCCACATGGACCGCGAGGCGCTGAACGACTACCCCCTGGGCCGCTACGACGTGACCGTCACGATCACCGCGCTGGTCCCGGGCCGGGAGATCGCCTGGACCGTCAGGGGCCGGATCAGGCCGCAGATCGGCCATGTCTACGGGTACCGGCTCGAGCCCGCCGGGGACGCGGGCACGCTCGTCACCTCGTACTACGACTGGTCATCGATCGACCCGCACTGGCGGGAAGCCGGGATCTTCCCGGTCGTTCCCGAAGCGGCGCTGCGAGCCACGCTCGGCATCCTGGCCCGGACCGTCGCCCGGGGCTATGTCGACGGGCGGACATAACGGGCGAGGGACACGGAGTTTCCCCGGACATCGCGTCTGCCGGGGGGCCTAGAATGCCTCGAGGGACGCCCGCGACCGACCGAAACTCTGGTCGGACAGCAGCACGCTGCCTGCGCCGGTGACCGCTCAAGCTGACTGACTCGGAGGGTCTCGTGTACCTGTTCGATCTCACCGGCAAGGTTGCCGTCGTCACCGGCGGGACCCGCGGGATCGGCCTGATGATGGCGCGTGGTCTGCTGCAGGCCGGCGCGTCGGTCTACGTCAGCTCGCGCAAGCCCGAGGCGGGCGATGCCGCGGTTGCCGAACTCTCCCAGTTCGGCGTCGTGCTGTCGGTACCCGCCGACCTGTCACGCGAAGAGGAGTGCCGGCGGCTGGCCGATGAGGTCGGCCGGTCCGAGGAGGGCGTCCACATCCTGGTCAACAACGCCGGCACCAACTGGGGCGCGACCCTGGAGGAGTTCCCGGCCCAGGGCTGGGACAAGGTCGTCGACCTCAACCTCAAGACGCCGTTCTACCTGACCCGGGCGTTCCTGCCGCTGCTCGAGGCGGCGGGGACCGCCGACGACCCGGCCCGGGTGATCAACGTCGGCAGCATCGACGGGCTGCGCGTACCGGAGTTCCACACCTACTCCTATGCGGCCAGCAAGGCCGGCCTGCACCAGCTCACCCGGGTGCTTGCCCGCGAGCTCGGGCCGCGGCACATCACCGTCAACGCGGTGGCCCCGGGCCCCTTCGAGTCCAAGATGATGGCGGCGACCCTGGCCGCCCGCGGCGATGAGATCGCGGCCGCCTCCCCGCTCGGGCGCATCGGGCGCTCGGACGACATGGCCGGCGTCGCGGTCTTCCTGGGCGGCCGCGGGTCGGCCTACATCACCGGCGCCGTCATCCCGGTCGACGGCGGCATCTGGGCCGCCAGCTGAGCCAGAACTCAGGGCTCGGGGGTGAGCCAGAGCACGCCCAGCGGGGGCAGGGTGATGGTGGCCGAGGCGGGGCGCCCGTGCCACGGTTCGGGCAGCGCCTCGATGCCGCCCAGATTGCCGACGCCGCTGCCGCCGTAGACGGCCGCGTCGGTGTTGAGGACCTCGCGCCAGCGGCCCGCCCGGGGCAGGCCCACCTTGTACTCCAAATGCGGCAGCGCAGAGAAGTTGGCGATGCAGGCGATCACGGCGGGCTCGTCCCCGTCAGCGGATGCACTGCCAGCGGATGCACTGCCAGCGGATGCACTGCCAGCGGACGCACCAGAAACACGCGGATCGGGCATCCGCAGGAAGGACAGCGTGTTGCCCGGGGCGTCGTTGGAGTCGATCCAGCTGAATCCCTCCGGCGAGGCGTCCAGCTGCCACAGTGCCGGGGTCTGCCGGTAGATCGCGTTCAGGTCGCGGGACAGCCGCTGCACGCCCTGGTGGACGTCGAAGTCCAGCACCCACCAGTCGAGCCCGTTGTCCGCCGACCACTCACTCACCTGGCCCCACTCCGACCCCATAAAGAGAAGCTGCTTGCCGGGATGCGCCCACATGTACGCCAGCAGCGAGCGCAGCCCGGCGAACCGGCGCCATTCGTCGCCGGGCATCTTGCCGAGCAGCGAGCCCTTCCCGTGCACCACCTCGTCGTGCGACAGCGGCAGGATGAAGTTCTCCGAGAACGCGTAGATCAGCGAGAACGTTATCTCGTTGTGGTGAAACTGCCGGTAGATGGGGTCCTGGCTCAGGTAGGCGAGGGTGTCGTGCATCCAGCCCATGTTCCACTTGAAGCCGAACCCGAGGCCGCCCAGGTGCGCCGGCCGGGACACGCCGGGCCACGCGGTCGATTCCTCGGCGATCATCGTGATGCCGGGCACGCGCTTGTAACAGGTGGCGTTGACCTCTTGCAAGAATGAGATCGCGTCCAGGTTCTCCCGGCCGCCGTACTGGTTGGGCACCCACTCGCCGTCCTTGCGCGAGTAGTCCAGGTACAGCATGGAGGCCACGGCGTCGACGCGCAGCCCGTCGACGTGGAACTCCTCCAGCCAGTACACGGCGTTGGCGACGAGGAAGTTGCGCACCTCGGTCCGGCCGAAGTTGAAGACGAGCGTGCCCCAGTCGGGCTGCTCGCCACGGCGCGGGTCGGAGTGCTCGTACAGCGGGGTGCCGTCGAACCGGGCCAGCGCCCACTCGTCCCGCGGGAAGTGCCCGGGCACCCAGTCAAGGATCACGCCGATCCCGGCCTGGTGCAGCGCGTCGACCAGGTGGCGGAAGTCGTCCGGGCTGCCGAACCGCGACGTCGGCGCGTAGTACGAGGTGACCTGATAGCCCCAGGAGCCGCCGAACGGGTGCTCGGCGACGGGCAGGAACTCCACGTGAGTGAAGCCGAGATCGGTGACGTAGTCGACGAGCTCGGTGGCCAGCTCCCGGTAGGACAGGCCCGGCCGCCACGAGCCGACGTGCACCTCGTAGATGCTCATCGGCTCGCGCACCGGCTCGTGCTCGGCCCGCGCCGTCACCCAGCCGTCGTCGTTCCAGGTGTACCGCGAGGTGAACACCACCGACGCGGTGGCGGGCGGCTTCTCGGCGGCGCTGGCCATCGGGTCGGCCTTCTCCCGCCACACCCCGTCCGGGCCGCAGATCGCGTACTTGTACCTGGCGCCGTCGATCACGCCCGGGATGAAGAGCTCCCACACGCCGGAGCTGCCGAGCGAGCGCATCGGGAAGGCGCGGCCGTCCCAGTAGTTGAAGTCGCCGGTGACGCGGACACCGTGGGCGTTCGGCGCCCAGACGGCGAACGACGTGCCGGTGGCCTGGCCGACCTCGCGGACGTGCGCGCCGAGCACGCGCCACAGCTCCTCGTGCCTGCCCTCGCCGATCAGGTACATGTCGAACTCGCCCAGCGTGGGCAGGTAACGGTACGGATCGTCGTGCACCTCCTCGGCTTCTGGAGCGGAGGCGCCGGAGCGTCCGGGGTACGTCGTGGCGATCCGGTAGCCGGGCACCTTCTCGTCTGGCACCGTAACGGCGAAGACGCCCTGGTGCACGTGCTCCATGGGCAGCCTGCGGCCGTCGTCGAGGACGGCGGTCACCGACTTGGCCATCGGCCGGAGCGCGCGGATGATCACGCCGCCCGGCCCGGGGTGCGCGCCGAGCACCGAGTGCGGGTCGTGATGATGGCCCGCGACGATCCGTTCGATCTCGCCCAGGCTCAGGTCAGCCGGGTTGGGGTCAGCCGGGTTGGAGTCAGGTTGTGTCATGACGGCCACTCGATCTGTGGAAGCAACAAAGGGGGCTACAACTCGGCAATGGACTCTAGCGGAATGGGGATCCACGTCGGCCGGTTCCTGGCCTCGTAGATGACCTCGTACACCGCCTTGTCGAGCAGCATCGCACGAAGCAGGACGGAATTCTCGGCTGGGTCCAGACCGCCGGCCGCGGCGTAGCCGGCACAGAACGCGTTGCTGTTGCGCCGGACCCAGTCGCTCGCCTTGGCCGCGAGGCTGGCCGCGTCCGGGTGGGTGAGCAACTGGTGCCGGGCCGCGTAGTCGAACGAGCGGAGCATGCCGGCCACGTCCCGCAGCGGGGAGGACCGGGCGCGGCGCTGGGCCAGCGGGCTGGCGGGCTCGCCCTCGAAGTCGAGCACGACCCAGCCGGTCTGGGTCCGCATGACCTGGCCCAGGTGGTAGTCGCCGTGGACGCGCTGGGCTGGTATCGGCTCGATCAGCTTGGCCAGGTGAGAGTACGCGTCGCCGACCTTGTCGGCGTACCTGGACAGCTCGGGCACGGCCGCGGTGGCGATGTCGAACCGCCGGTACATCTGCTCGGCCAGTTCGCGGATGGCCTCCGGCTCGAGCTCGGAATGGCCGAACGCGTTGGCCAGGTCCCGGTGGACCTGCGCGCTGGCCGCGCCGAGCCGCTCGGCCTCGCCCGCGAAGTCGCCGCCGGCCTCGGCCGCGCGGGTGCCCTCCTCGGTGGCGTACAGGTCGCGCACGCTGGTCGCGGCCAGCGACCAGCCGTCCGAGGCGGCCCGGAGGTACCTGGACAAGATGGCGAGTACCGTGGTGGCGCCGTCCATCCTGGTCTCGACCCAGCCGAACGGCTCCGCGATGTGCGACGAGCCGAGCTGGGCCAGCGCCGAAGCCACCTCAAGGTCAGGGTTCGGCCCCGGGGTGACCCGGCGGAACACCTTGAAGATGGCCGACTCGCCGAACACCAGGCTGGTGTTGCTCTGCTCTCCGGTGAGCACCAGGCTGTCAAGACCCGCCTCGTCCCCAGAACCCCAAGAAATCTGCGCCCCGGGCATCCGGCAGAACCGCAGCGTGCCGACGGTCCGGTCGGCCGCGATCGCGTCGAGCAGCGTCCGGGTCAGCGCCGTGTCGTGCAGGCCGTCGTAGATCTGCAGGCCCGCGTGCGTGCCGATCCGCGCGTGCCGCAGCCGGGCCGGGAGCCGGGCGCGATAACCGATGAACAGCTGATAGCAGTCCGATGTCGCGCCGTGCGAGACGGTGACGATCAGGTGCCGCAGGCCGGGGTCACCGGGGATGATCTCGGTGTCGGCCACGACCGCGAGGTCGTGGACGGTCCGCCCTTTACCTGCGAACCATCGCTGCTTGACCAGCCATGTTGCCAGTGTGTCTTCGAAAGTCATGAGCGCTTACCACATCCCCATGGCTGGTCCCGGCAAACACGGCCCCAGCTGATTTCCGGACTAGATAGTCGCATATCTCCGGAAACGGCCGGGGATCGGGGCCGGGATTAGGGCACTGTCATTGCTGGTGGCTCTCGGGCGGCCCGGCGAGATGCTCCCCCGTGGGCTCGGCGGCGGACCGGTCATCCCGGACCGCGGGCAGCTGGAACCAGTAGAACCCGTGGCCGGGCAGCGTCAGCAGGTAGCTGAGCTCGCCGATCCTGGGGAAGGTCACGCCGCCCATGCACTCCACCGGCGTGACGCCCATGAACCGGCGCAGGTCGAGCTCGACCGGCTGCGGGAACCTGGACAGGTTGTTGACGCACAAGATGCGATCCGAGCCGTCGGAGTCGCCGTCGGCCGAGGCGTCCGGCAGCCGGACGAAGGCCAGCACGCTCGGGTTGGAGGAGCTCAGCTCCTCGTATATGCCGGTGCCGAAGACCGGGTGCCGCTTGCGGATCTCGATCATCCGCTTGGTCCAGTGCAGCAGCGAGCCGGCGTTGCGCTGCTGCGCCTCCACGTTGAGCGCCTGGAAGCCGTAGATCGGGTCCATGACCGGCGGCAGGTAGAGCCGCTGCGGGTCGACCTGGGAGAACCCGCCGTTGCGGTCCGGCGTCCACTGCATCGGGGTCCGGACGCCGTCCCGGTCGCCCAGCCAGATGTTGTCGCCCATGCCGATCTCGTCGCCGTAGTACAGCACCGGCGAGCCGGGCAGCGACAGCAGCAGCGCGGTGAACAGCTCGAGCTGGTTCAGGTCGTTCTCAAGCAGCGGGGCCAGCCGCCGCCTGATCCCGATGTTGGCCTTCATCCGGGGATCCTTGGCGTACTCGGCGTACATGTAGTCGCGCTCGTCGTCGGCGACCATCTCCAGCGTCAGCTCGTCGTGGTTGCGCAGGAAGATGCCCCACTGGCAGCCGGAAGGGATGGCCGGGGTCTGGGCCAGGATCTCGGTGATCGGGTAGCGCTGCTCCCGGCGGACGGCCATGAAGATGCGCGGCATCAGCGGGAAGTGGAACGCCATGTGGCACTCGTCGCCGCCGGTCTCGGCGTCGCCGAAGTACTCGATCACGTCGGCCGGCCACTGGTTCGCCTCGGCCAGCAGCACCCGGTCCGGGTAGAGCTTGTCGATCTCGGCCCGGACCCGCTTCAGGTACTCGTGCGTCTCCTTCAGGTTCTCGCAGTTCGTGCCCTCTCGCTCGTACAGGTAGGGCACGGCGTCGAGCCGGAAGCCGTCGATGCCGAGGTCCAGCCAGAACCGCAGCACCTCGAGCATCGCGTCCTGGACCCTGGGGTTCTCGAAGTTCAGGTCCGGCTGGTGGGAGAAGAACCGGTGCCAGTAGTACTGGCCGCGGACCGGGTCGAAGGTCCAGTTGGACTGCTCGGTGTCGACGAAGATGACCCGGGCGCCCGGGTACTTGTCGTCGGTGTCGGACCACACGTAGAAGTCGCCGAACGGGCCGTCCGGGTCGCTCCGCGACGCCTGGAACCAGGGGTGCTGGTCGCTGGTGTGGTTCATGACCAGGTCGGCGATGACCCGGATGCCGCGCTTGTGCGCCTCGTCGACGAACGCGACGAAGTCGCCGATGTTCCCGTAGTCGGGCAGCACCGACATGAAATCGGCGATGTCATAGCCGCCGTCCCGCAGCGGCGAGGCGTAGATCGGCAGCAGCCAGATGCAGTCGATGCCGAGCCACTCCAGGTAGTCCAGCCGGGACGTCAGCCCGCGCAGGTCGCCGGTGCCGTCGCCGGTCGAATCCTGGAAACCCCGGACGAGTACCTCATAGAACACCGCGCGCTTGTACCACTCCGGGTCACGTGGCTGGTCCACGTCGAAAGAGTCGGCTATTGCCTCGTGATGTTCGGTCACGGCAAGATCTCCTGGGTCTTACTGGTCCGTGCGGGTCTGGCACGTTCAGGTCTACGAGGTGGGCGTAACGTTGAAGATGTGGGCAGGCCGCGTCGCCGGGTCAAGGCGCACGTAGTTGACAGGCCCCCACCGGTAGGACTCGCCGGTAAGCTCGTCCGTCACGATGAACTCGCGGTCCACGCCAAGCGCGGGCATATCGAGCCAGACCGTGGCTTCCCTGGTCTGGTGTGGGTCGAGGTTCGCGACCACCAGTACGGTATCGCTCCCCGCAGTCCCCGGAGACTTATCAACGCTCTTCGAGAAGCAAATTAGTTCCGGCTGGTCAACGCCGTGAAAGCGCAGGTTGCGCAGCCTGTGCAGGGCCGGGTGGGCGCGCCTGATCCGGTTGAGTTCGGTGATGTAGTCCACGATCCCGAAACCGTCCCTGGCTGCCGCCTCCCAGTCACGCGGACGGTACTGGTACTTCTCCGAATTCATGTATTCCTCGCTGCCCGGCCTCAATGGTATGTTTTCGCACAGTTCGTATCCAGAGTAGATGCCCCAGGTCGGGGAAAGCATGGCCGCCAGCACGGCCCGGATCTTGAACGCGGGCTCCCCGCCGTGCTGGAGGTACTCGTGGAGGATGTCCGGGGTGTTGGTGAAGAAGTTGGGCCGCATGTACGCGGCCGCGTCGCCGGACAGCTCGCGCAGGTACTCGGTGAGCTCCCAGACGCCATTTCGCCAGGTGAAGTACGTGTAGGACTGGTGGAAGCCGATCTTGGCCAGGGTGTGCATCATGGCCGGCCTGGTGAACGCCTCGGCCAGGAACAGCACGTCCGGGTCGGTGACGCGGATCTCGGCGAGCAGCCGCTCCCAGAACCGCACCGGCTTGGTGTGCGGGTTGTCGACACGGAAGATCCGCACCCCGTGGTCCATCCAATGCCGGAAGATCCGCAGCGCCTCCGCGTAGATGCCCTCGGGGTCGTTGTCGAAGTTCAGCGGGTAGCTGTCCTGGTACTTCTTGGGCGGGTTCTCGGCGTACGCGATGGACCCGTCCGCCCGCCTGGTGAACCACTCCGGGTGCTCCTTGACCCACGGGTGGTCCGGCGAGGTCTGCAGCGCCAGGTCCAGGGCGATCTCCATGCCCAGCTCGCGGGTCCGGGCCACGAAGGCGTCGAAGTCCTCCATCGTGCCCAGGTCCGGATGGAGCGCGTCGTGCCCGCCGTCGGCGGACCCGATCGCCCACGGCGAGCCCGGATCGCCCTCGCCCGGGGTCAGCGTGTTGTTCCTGCCCTTGCGGAACGTGGTCCCGATGGGATGCACCGGCGGCAGGTACACCACGTCGAAGCCCATGACGGCGATCGCGTCGAGCCGCTTGGCCGCGGTGCGCAGCGTGCCCGACGCCGGCGCCCGGCGGCCCATTGGATCAACCTGGACCCCTTCGGAGCGCGGGAAGAACTCGTACCACGAGCCGTACAGCGCCCGCTCCCGGTCCACCTGGACGGTCAGCGGCCTGGATCTGGTGACCAGCTCGCGCAGCGGCCAAACGGCCAGGATGGCGGCGACCTGGGGATCCTCGGCCGCCGCCAGCCGGTCCCACGGGGTCAGCCCGCGGTCGCGCATCCGCGCGGCCAGCCCGCGCAGCGCGGTGCGGGCCGCGGCCGGGCGGCTCGCCCCCGGCGGCTGGGGAATCCGCCGCGCGGCGCGCTCGAACAGCAGCGCGCCCTGGGCGAGCATCAGCTCCACGTCCTGGCCGGCCGGTATCTTGATGGCCGCGTCGTGGTGCCAGCTGGCGATCGGATCGGCCCACGCCTCCACGTGGAAGCGCCACACGCCCTCACCGGTCACGGTCACGTCCGTGCCCCAGCGGTCGGTGCCCGGCGCGAGCTCGCGCATTCTCGCGATCGGGCTCACCGTGCGCTCGGGGTCGCGCAGCACCGCCCCGGCGTTGATGATGCCGTGGCCCTCGCGGAAAATGGTGGCGCTGACTTGGAATGTCTCGCCGGCCACCGCCTTCGCCGGGCGGCGCCCGCAGTCCACCGTCGGCTCCACGTCAAGGATCGGGATTCGTCCAATCACCCTGGTTACGCTACCGACCGCGGCCGGCTCCATGCCAGCGCGGGTACCGGTTTATATCTGGCGCCGGACCCTCGTCGGGTGATGAACCTAACGAACCGGCATCATGCCACTTCGTTAGGGATAATTTGAACTGATTTTCCGGTTCTGGACGGTTGGTTTATGCTCTGCCTTTCCCCTCGGACCCACCCTAGAGGTCGGCGGATAGTTCGTCGTTGCGGGCGCGGACCCATTAAGGTCTGCCCGTGAAAGCGATTCGCCGGTTCACCGTCCGCGTCACCCTGCCCGAGCGGCTGGCCGCGCTGCACGGCCTGATGCTGAACCTCCGCTGGTCCTGGCACGGACCGACCGCGGACCTGTTCGCGTCGATCGATCCCGCCGCCTGGGCGGCGTCGGGCGGCGATCCGATCGCGATGCTCAGCGGGCTGCCGTCGGCCCGGATCGCCGCGCTCGCGACCGACGAGGACTTCCTGCGCCGGCTCGGCGAGGCCGAGCGGGACCTGCAGCAGTACATGTCGGAGCCGCGCTGGTACGCGGCCGAGGGCAGCGGGCCCCAGGACCAGGCCGGCCCCGCCGCGGTGGCGTACTTCTCGCCCGAGTACGGCATCACCGCCGCGTTGCCGCAGTATTCGGGCGGCCTGGGCATCCTGGCCGGTGACCACCTGAAGTCGGCGAGCGACCTGGGCGTGCCGCTGATCGCCGTCGGCCTGCTGTACCGGCACGGCTACTTCACCCAGTCGCTGTCCGTCGACGGCTGGCAGGCCGAGCGGTACCCCTCCGACGACCCGAACGGGCTGCCGCTGGAGCTGCTCCGCGACGCGGCCGGCGCGCCGGTGCACGTCACGGTCGGGCTGACCGCGGGCCGGCAGCTGACCGCGCAGGTCTGGGTGGCCCAGGTCGGCCGGGTCCCGCTGCTGCTGCTCGACTCCTACGTGGAGGAGACCGAGGCCGACCTGCATGAGGTCACCGACCGGCTGTACGGCGGCGGCAGCGACCACAGGCTCCGCCAGGAACTGCTGCTCGGCGTGGGCGGGGTGCGCGCGGTCCGGGCGTTCTGCGCGCTGCGCGGGCACCCCTCGCCCGAGGTGTTCCACACCAACGAGGGGCACGCCGGGTTCCTCGGCCTGGAGCGGATCCGCGAGTACGCCGAGCAGGGGCTGAGCTTCGAGGAGGCCCTCGAGGTCTGCCGGGCAGGCACCGTGTTCACCACGCACACCCCGGTCGCCGCCGGGATCGACCGGTTCGAGCGCAGCCTGATCCGGGAGCACTTCGCCGACGACCCGCTGCTGCCCATCGACCGGGTGCTCGCGCTCGGCGCGGAGACCTACCCGGGCGGCGACCCCGAGGTGTTCAACATGGCCGTGATGGGCATGCGGCTGGCCCAGCGGGTCAACGGCGTCTCGGTGCTGCACGGCCAGGTCAGCCGGGAGATGTTCGCCGGCCTGTGGCCGGGCTTCGACACCCGCGAGGTGCCCATCGGCTCGGTCACCAACGGCGTGCACACCCCGACCTGGGTGGCGCCGGAGATCATTGTGCTGGCCCGGGGGGATTGGGGGCGGGCGGCGGCCGCCCCGGCCGGGGAGCTGTGGGAGGCCAGGCACGAGCTGCGCGCCCGGCTGGTGGCGGAGACCCGGCGCAGGCTGCGCGCCTCCTGGCGGCAGCGTGGCGCGTCGGAGGCCGAACTGACCTGGGTCGACGACGTGCTCGACGAGAACGTGCTCACCATCGGGTTCGCCCGGCGGGTGCCCTCCTACAAGCGGCTGACCCTCATGCTGAACGATCCCGCCACGCTCAGCCAGCTGCTGAACGACCCGTCGCAGCCGGTGCAGATCGTGGTGGCGGGCAAGGCCCACCCGGCCGACGAGGGCGGCAAGGGCCTCATCCAGCAGATGGTCCAGTTCAGCGACTCCCCGGATGTGCGCCGCCGGATCGTGTTCCTGCCCGACTACGACATGGCCATGGCGCACGCGCTGGTGCAGGGCTGCGACGTGTGGCTGAACAACCCGCTGCGGCCGCTGGAGGCCTGCGGCACCTCGGGCATGAAGGCCGCGCTGAACGGCGGGCTCAACGTCTCGGTCCGGGACGGCTGGTGGGACGAGTGGTACGACGGCGGGAACGGCTGGGAGATACCCTCGGCCGACGGCGTGGCCGACGCCACGCGGCGCGACGCGCTCGAGGCCACGGCGCTGTACGAGCTGCTGGGCAAGTCGGTGGCGCCGCTGTTCTACGACCGGGATCCGGACGGCGTTCCGCAGGGCTGGGTGGAGCGGATCAGGCACACGTTCCGCTCGCTCGGGCCGAAGGTGCAGGCCGAGCGGATGGTCCGGGAGTACGTCACGGCGCTGTACGTGCCCGCCGCGGTGGCCTCAGGTAACCTGGCCGACGCCGAGGGGTTCGGGCCCGCGCGGGAGCTGGCGGCCTGGAAACGGCGCGTGGTGCAGGCCTGGTCGCAGGTGCGGGTGGAGCACGTGGAGGCCGAGGCGGCCGGGCAGGCGCTGGGTTCGGCGCTGACCGTGCGGGTCTCGGTGGCGCTCGGTGAGCTCACCCCGGGCGACGTGGTGGTGGAGGTGGTCTACGGGCGGCCCGACGACGCCGACGAGATCGTCTCGCCGGCCTACACGGTGCTGACCCGGGGGGACACTCTGCCCCCCGGGGACACCCCGGACCCCATGGGCCCGGAACCCCCCGCTCCCTCTCCCGGGGGGACCCATCCCCCCGGACCCCCCTTGGGAGGGACTCCATCCCCCCAGACCCCCCTGGCCCCCGGGGGGGTGCGGTACTCCGGTGAGGTGCCGCTGGACCAGCCCGGGCCGTTCGGCTACACGGTGCGGGTGCTGCCGGACCACCCGCTGCTCGACAGCCGCGCCGAGCTCGGGCTCGTCACGTACCCACAGGCGCCGGCCGGCATGACCAACGGCGATCTGCGTTTAGGGAGGGGTCCACATGGGTGAGTTCGTCACGCTGGAGACCGCTGACGGCATCGGCACGATCCGCTTGAACCGGCCGCCGGTCAACGCGCTGAACGATCAGCTGATCAGCGAGCTCGCGGACGCCGCCCGCGCGGCGGCCGGCTCGGACGAGGTCCGCGCGGTGATCATCTACGGCGGCGAGAAGGTCTTCGCGGCCGGCGCCGACATCAACGACATGGCCGAGGCGGGCTACCCCGCGATGGCCATCCGTGCGGGCCAGCTGCAGGAGACCATGGGGCTGATCGCCGGCATCGGAAAGCCGGTGGTCGCCGCGATCACCGGGTACGCCCTGGGCGGCGGGCTCGAGCTCGCGCTCGCCGCCGACTTCCGGGTCGCGGGGGAGGGCGCCCGGGTCGGCCAGCCCGAGATCCTGCTCGGCGTCATCCCCGGGGCGGGCGGCACGCAGCGGCTGCCCCGCCTGGTCGGCCCGGCCAGGGCCAAGGACATCGTGTTCAGCGGCCGGATGGTCAAGGCCGCGGAGGCGCACGCCATCGGCCTGGTCGACCGGGTCGTCCCGGACGATTCGGTCTACCAGGCCGCGCTGGACATGGTGCAGCGGTACGCGGCCGGTCCCGCCCTCGCGCTGCGCGCGGCCAAGCAGGCCATCGACCACGGCCTCGACGTGGACCTGGCCACCGGCCTGGAGATCGAGCGGGTGCAGTTCGCCGCGCTGTTCGGCACCGAGGACCAGCGAGCCGGCATGCGCAGCTTCCTAGAAAACGGCCCAGGCAAGGCCACCTTCACCGGCCGCTGAGCCCGAGGCTGGCCGCTGAGCCCGATTGCACGCTGACGGCGGCCGAGTTCGCTATGTCGGCTGCGGGATGACGTGGCGATGGTGCTGGCCACCTGTGGGTGGCCGCCGTCGCTGCGGGTAGCATCCTGTGTCGTGGCAGAGCTTGGTGCGGTCCGCCGGTTCAATGTCCGGATCCCGTTGCGTGAGGGCATCACGCTCTCGGCTGACCTGGCCTTGCCTGAGCTGCTGCCCGCACCGGCGGTGGTGACGCGCACGCCGTATGGCAAGACGGGTGAATGGCAGTCGGAGCGTGGCGCGGTTTTCGCCAAAGGCGGGTATGCGTTCGTTTTCGTCGATGTCCGCGGCCGTGGTGACTCCGACGGCGTTTTCGAGCCGTACCGTAACGATGGCCGGGACGGGGCTGAGGTCATCGCGTGGGTGGCGGCGCAGGAATGGTGTACCGGCGACGTCGCGACCTATGGGCTCAGCTACGGCAGCCGCATCCAGTGGCTGACCGCGCTTGAGCACCCTCCCGCGCTGCGCGCGATGGTATGCCTGGTGACGCCGAGCGATCCGTTCGTGGAGATCCCGACGGGGCTGCCCTCCCCGATGCGCATCAACTGGCACCGGTTCACCGATGGCCGGATGCCCCAGTTCCGGGACGATGTCGACTGGATGGCCGTGTACCGTCACCGCCCGTTGCTGACGATGGACGAGGCGGCTGGGTTCGTCTCGCCCAACTGGCGCGCGGAGTTGCAGCACCGCACCCTGGACGAGTGGTGGGAGCCGGTCCGTTACCAGCACCGCATCACTGAGGTCGACGTGCCAGTGCTGCACATCTCCGGCTGGTATGACGATCAGGAGATAGGCACGCCGGCCAATTTCACCGCCATGGCCGCCGCCGGCCGGGTTGGCCAGCGGCTGCTGATGGGCCCGTGGGCCCACGACGTGAACACCACGCGAACGCTCGGTGAGGTGGACTTCGGCCCGGACGCACTGGTCGACCTTGACGCCAGCGTGCTGGCTTTCCTGGATGAGCACGTCAAAGGCATCCAGCCGGAACCGCCGCCCGCGCCGGTGCGGATCTTCGTCATGGGCGTCAACGAATGGCGCGACGCGCAGACCTGGCCGCCCGCCGGCGCCGCGTCCGTCGTCTTCCATTTCTCCAGCAATGGGCACGCTAATAGCCGGTTCGGCGACGGCCGGCTGGTTTCCCCGCCGGTCGCCAGCGATCAGCCACCGGATGAGTGGACGCATGACCCTGGTCGGCCGGTGCCCTTCATCACTGACGCGAGCAGCACGCAAGACGCCGGCCCGGATGACTATCACGGCGTCGAGAGCCGGGGCGACGTCCTGGTTTTTACCAGCGATCCGCTGTCAGAGCCGCTCGAGATCATCGGAGCGGTCAACGTGATCGCACACGTTGATACCTCGGCCGCCGACACCGACATCACGGCGAAGCTTGTGGAGGTGCACCCGGATGGCTTCGCGCAACGGCTGTGCGATGGAATCGTGCGGCTGCGCTACCGGGACGGATGTGACCGGGAGCGGCCAGTCATCCCAGGTGAGGTGTACGAGGTGGAGATCCTCATGTGGGACACCTGCGTGCGGTTGCCCGCCGGCCACCGTCTCCGCGTAGAGATCGCGTCCTCGGCCTTCCCGAAATACGACGTCAACCTCGGGACCGGCGCAGACATTATCACCGAAACCAAAGGTATTCCTGCTAGGAACCGGCTGTGGCACACGCCCTCCCGTCCCTCACGGCTCATCGTGAACTAAGGGCTCATGGATTATTACTTACGCAGACTGTTGGACGCTGCCGTGGCGCCGGCTATATGGACTGTTTACGCGGCGGGCAATTGGAGGATACGGTAGATTCGGCGCGCAACCCGGTGCGCGCCGTGAGGTGCACTGATACATGCGGTCTATTGGGCTCTCGGCTCTTGAGCGGGTGGTTCGCTGCCAGACAAGCAGGTTATTTCTGCCGCCTGCTAAAGGCCACCGGGGGTATGGGTTGAGGGGGTTGAATGGCTGAGCAAAGGCTTGTCAGAGCGGGAGGGACTGAGTTTTACGTCGAAGTGGCTGACGCTGGTGGCCCCGCGGCGATTCGCAGCGACGGCGTGCTGTCGTTTGACGGCGTTCGGGAGACGGTTGAGGGCATCGCGATCGAGCTGAGCCGGGCCTGGGAGAAGGTGCGGCCCAGCGAGGCTAGCGTCGAGTTTGCGCTGAAGCTCACCGCTAGGTCCGGCAAGCTGACCGGCCTGGTTGTCGAGGGCGGCGGCGAAGCCAGCCTCAAGGTGACTCTGGCATGGAGGCAGTCCGAGCCGGTCGGCGGGGAATGATCCAGCGTGCTGGATACCGAGGTCCAGGATGGGCAGTTGCGGCGGTTCGTGGTCCGCATCGACGAGGCCGGTAACAACGTCACCCGGGGCAGCGGGGTGCTCGTCGCGCCCGGCTGGGTACTCAGCTGCGCGCATGTTGTCGAAGGCCTGGATCGTGTCAGCGTGGTTCCTGACCGTGGTGCCGCCGCGGAAGGTGATGCGCCGCTGGCTGTGACGGGCTGGGTGCGGGCCCGCTCGGAGGCGCGGCCGGAGGTGAGCGAGACGGCGTTCTGGCCATTCCCTGATCTGGCGGTGATCGAGCTTGAGGACTGGTCCGATCACCTCTTCGCTCCCCTCGTCATGGCCGAGCCGCAGCGCAAGGGAGAATCGCATGCCTGGGGTTTCGGACGGCGGGAGGCCGGGGTAGCCGCCGTGGGGTCACCGGCATCGTTTGTCTACGTCGGCCAGGAGGGTGACGGGTTCTTGTCGCTGAAGGCCGGTGATGCCCCGCCCGGGCTCAGCGGCGCTCCGCTGGTATGCCCTGCCCAGCGCGGCGTGGTCGGAGTGATGTCGGTCAGCCGGAACCCAAGCGATGCCCGCGGGGGCTGGGCCTCTCCCGCCACGGCACTGACCGGGGACCAGGGCGCACCCGGCGAGCTGGCCGACCTTGGGACGCGGATGGTTGCCCACAACCAACGCGAGGCCTGGCGCCACCGGGACAGGTGGAACCGTGTTCTTCCCGTTACCGGCGCGGACCGGACCGTCAATATGCCCTGGGAGGGCCTGGCCGGGGCCCGGCTGCCTGCGCCGTCGGTGATGCTGCGCGCCGAGTTCTGCCTGGTCCACTACCTCTTCCGCGAGGCCGACCTGAATGCCGCTGTGTCCTGGTGCCGAAGCCAGTCACCGGTCGAGATCAGCTACATCGACGCGCAGGGCGGGGCGGGCAAGACGCGGTTCGCGATCGAGCTCTGCCAGCAAATGCGCCGCCGGGGATGGGTGGCCGGAATGCTGCCCAGGCAGGACCATGGCATCAGCGAGATACCGCAGCCGCGGCTGGTAGCGGTCGACTATGTCGAGGAGCGCGATTCCGCTGCGCTGGCCGAGCAGATCTCCGCGCTTGCCTCGTCGGCGACGGAAATGACCCCAGTGCGGATACTTCTGCTCAGCCGGCCTACCCGGGGTCAGCGACCGGGTGCCCGCATGGACGTACTGCGCGAGCAGGAGGCAGCTAGCGGCGCGGTGATCGTGGCCCTGGACGACGCGGAGGACCGCTCGGCCGCCGTGCCATCGCTGACCGTTCCCGAGCGTGGCATCTTGTTCGATTCCGCGCTGCTGGCCTTCGGCCGAAGATGGCATGGCGCTGAGTGGACTCCGCAGGCCAGCGGCCGGGTTGATCTGTCCGCAGACCGGTACGACCGACCACTCGATGTCCTGCTGGAGGCTTTCGATGCCGCGCTATCGGGGCGAGAATCGCAGTCTGGCGGCCGCCCTCCAGTCGAGCGGGCACTCGACCATGAGGAACGGCACTGGCGGCCGACACGCCTCCTGGGATTCGACGCTCTGGTACTGCGCCGTTGCGCCGCGCTCGCCACCCTCGCCGGTGCCCGGGATGAGCAGGAAGCGGCAGCTCTGCTCCGCCTCGTCCCGGAGCTGGCCGGCGAGTCGGCCGCTGCGGCTCGCGAACGCATGGATCGGTGGCTGGGAGGGCTCTACGACGGCCCTGACCGGTGGAATCCCCTGCGGCCCGACCGGCTCGCCGAAGCACTCGTCACCCGGGCAGTGCAGCAGGATGGCGATGATGGGCGGGGCCTGCTCGCCGCGGTGCTCGCGCTGCGGTCCGACCGGCAAGTCGAGCGGGCCCTGGACGTGCTCGCTCGGCTGGCCGACGACATGGCCATGGCCCCCGCTATCGCTGCCGCGTTGACTGAGCGGCACAGCGCCCTCGTGGACCGCTGCGCCCGCCAGGTTCGTGGAACCTCACAGCGGCCAGGGCGGATCGGACTGCTAGAGGGCCTGGCCCGGCTGCACACTGCCGTCCTGACTGACCAGCGGGTGGCCGATCTTCCCATCTCCGTCCAATCCCCGTTGCGCGCCTCCGCTGACACTTTTGGCGATCTGGCGCGGGACCACGGCCTCATTGGAGAGGCCACCGGGCTCTACCGGCAAGGGCTGGCCATCACCAAGCGGCTGGCCGAGCTCGAGCCAGACGACACCGGCTTCCAGCGCGACCTGTCGATCTCCTACGACCGGCTCGCCGACCTGGCCCAGCGCGCCGGCCACGCTGACGAGGCCACCGGGCTCTACCAGCAAGGGCTGGACATCAGCCAGCGGCTGACCGAGCTCGAGCCAGACAACGCCGACTTTCAGCGTGACCTATCGCTCTTCTACGCCCGGCTCGCCTACCTGGCCCACCGCGCCGGCCACATTGACAAGGCCACCGACCTCTACCAGCAAGGGCTGGACATCAGCCAGCGGATGTTCGAGGTCGAGCCAGATAACACCGGCTTCCGGCGCGACCTGTCCATCTCCTACGGTCGGCTTGCCGACCTGGCCCGCGATCACGGTGCCCCCGGCAAGGCCGCCGGGCTCTACCGCCGAGGGCTAGCCATCGCTGAGCGGCTGGCCGAGCTCGAGCCAGGCAACACCATCTTCCAGCGTGACCTGCCGGTCTTCTACGACCGGCTCGCCGACCATGCCCACCGCGCCGGCCACGCTGACGAGGCAGCCCGGCTTTACCGGAAGGGGCTGGCCATCGCCGAGCGGCTGTTCGAGGTCGAGCCAGATAACACCGGCTTCCAGCGTGACCTGCCGGTTTCCTACGACCGGCTCGCCGACCTGGCCCGCGATAGCGGGGCCACCGATGAGGCCTCCCAGCTCTACCAGCTGGCCCTGGCCCTCCGCGAGCGGCTGGCCGAGCTCGATCCAGACAACGTCGGCTTCCAGCGTGACCTGTCGATTTCCTACGATCGGCTCGCCGACCTGGCCCGCGATAGCGGGGCCACCGATGAGGCCTCCCGGCTCTACCAGCTGGCCCTGGCCCTCCGCGAGCGGGTGGTCGCGCTCAAGCCAGACGACACCGGCTTCCAGCGTGACCTGCCGGTCTCCTACGATCGGCTCGCTGACCTGGCCCGCGATAGCGGGGCCACCGATGAGGCCTCCCGGCTCTACCGGATGGGGCTGGCCATCCGCAAGCGGCTGGCCGCGCTCAAGCCAGACGACACCGACTTTCAGCGTGACCTGTCGATTTCCTACGACCGGCTCGCCGACCTGGCCCAGCGTGCCGGCCACACTGACAAGGCGACCCGGCTTTACCGGAAGGGACTGGCCATCGCAGAGCGGCTGGCCAGGCTCGACCCGGACAACGCCGTCTTCCAGCGTGACCTATCGCTCTCCGCCGACCGGCTCGCCGATCTCGCCGATCTCGCCGTTGCCCGTGCCGACCGGGCCGACGTCGCACGCAAATACCGGCATGCATTCGACCTTTGCGAGCGGCTCTTCAGGGCCGACTAACCTCGATTCCCGGTGAGCTGGCCGAACCGGTGCCCTCATAGCTTCGGCCTCGCTGCATGCACCACAGTAGGCACAGGCATCAGCAGGGGAGCGATGAGCCTGGACGCTGAATTCAGCTGCCGGCGACGAGCTTGCGGAGGGCCTGGGCGGCCTGGGCGTTCTGCTCGGCGTAGCTGACCAGCGCGCCGGCCAGCGTCGCGGCCCATTCCCCGATCGGCACCGTCTGCCTGGACAGCACCACGCCGCGCACTGCGCGGCAGACCTCGGCCACCGGCTGGCCGTTGCGCACCGCCAGCGTCATCTGCAGCTCGCCGAGCCGGGCCACGATCTTGGAGATCTCGCCGGGGCGGCCGCGCATCCGGTCGGACATGGACCGGTCCCGCTCGACCGACACGAAGTCGCCGGGCAGCGCCTCACCTAGGGACTGGGCCAGCACGCGCGCGTAGATGGCCACATCCGTGCTGTCGGCGCGCAGCGCGGCGGTGACCATGTCCAGCGAGAGCGCGTCGTCATGCTCAGTCATAGGTCAGTCCCACGCTTAGATTCTAGTGCTCCCGGCAAGATCGGCCCCTGTCGGGCCTAGGGCAGCCGAGCCGTTACAGATAGGCAACATTTGGTTCGCTCCACAACACGCGATCTGTCTCGTACTCTGGAAGCCGCGATGCCTGCGACGGAACACCTGCCGAGGACCCTCGGCCCGTATCGCCTTCAGGACCGCCTCGGGGAAGGCGGTATGGGGGTGGTGCACCTCGCCCGCGATCCGGAAGGCCGCCCGGTGGCGGTCAAGGTGCTTCATCCGCTCGGCACCGAGGGCGTCAACGCGCGCCGCCGGCTGGCCCGCGAGGTGGAGACCATGCGCCGGGTCCGCAGCCCGTACGTCGCCGAGGTTCTCGACGCCGACGTGACCGGCGAATATCCCTACATCGTCACGCGGTTCGTGCCCGGCCCTACGCTGGACGAGATGGTGCGCGGCCGCGGCCCGCTGTCCGGCCAGGGCTTGCGGCGGCTGGCCTACGGCATGGCCGAGGCGCTGACCGCGATCCACGCGGCGGGCGTGGTGCACCGCGACCTGAAGCCGGGCAACGTGATGCTCACCGACGACCGGCCCATCGTGATCGACTTCGGCATCGCCCAGACCGGCGACGCCACCCGGCTGACCCAGACCGGGCTGGTGATGGGCACACCCGGGTATCTCGCCCCCGAGGTGATCGAGGGCCAGCCGAGCAGCCCCGCGTCGGACATACATTCCTGGGGCTCGACGATGGCGTTCGCGGCGACCGGCCACCTGCCGTTCGGCGGCGGCTCCTACGAGACGATCTTCTACCGCATTGTCTCCGGCCGCGCCGACCTGACCCGCGTCCCCGCGCCGCTCGTGCCGCTGATCACCGCGGCGCTGGCCAGGGACCCCTCGCACCGCCCGTCGGCCAGCTGGCTCAGCGCCCAGGCCACCGCGCTCGACATGTCGGCGGCGGGCCCGTCCCCGACCGCCGTGAATACCGGCTCACCGTTCGCCGCGACCCCGGCCCCCGCGCCGCAAGCGATGTTTACCCCATTGGCCGCCGCCGCGCCCGCGATCCCACCCGCCAGCCCCGCGATCCCGTCCGCCGCGCCCCAGGTGCCCAAGGCCTCGCAGGCGCCCAAGCAGGCGGCCAGGGATGTCGCTGACCTGCTGCCGCCGGTCGACTATGCGCCGCCCCGAAGAGCCCAACACAACCCCCAGCCAGGCCGGCCCGGGCCGCCCGCGGACTATCAGGACCAGGCCGGCCCGTGGGGCCCGCGGGGCCCCAAGCCCGCGGCTCCCGGCCCGCGCCCCCAGGCCCGCCCGAACACCATGGCCGGCCTCGCCTTCATGGTCGCGGCGGTGGCGCTGACCGTGGTGCTGCCGGTGGCCGGGCTGCTCGCCTCGCTGGCCGTGATCACCTTGCTCCGGGCCGCGGACCGGGCGCAGAGCAAGCTGGCGGTACGCCGGTCGGTGCGCGGGCCCCGGGCTAGCGACCTGGTGGTCGTGCTGGTCACCGCGCCGCTGACGGTGGCCAGGGCGCTGCTCACCGAGATCCTGATGGCCCCGCTCGCGATCATCGTCGGCGCGGCCGCTTACGGTCTCGCGGTGGTGTTCACGCACAGCATGAACATGCCGCGGGCCGGGGCGTTCGCGGCCGCGGCCGTGGTGGCCTGGTACGGGTTCGGTCCCGGCTCGGGCCGCCCGCGGCGGCAGCTGAACCGGATGGCCGGGGCCGTGGCGCGCACGCGGACGTCGGCGGCGGTGATCGCGCTGAGCGTCTGGGCGCTCGCGGTCGCCGCCGTCTTGTTCGCCTCGTCGCAGACCCCGTACTACTGGCCCGCGGTGACTCTGGACATATCCGGGCACCTACCCGGGCCCCTCCCCAGCCTGCATAGCCTGATCACGTCGGCCTCGCACTGGCTGCTCAGGAACATTCACGCCTAACTGCTCGCCGAGGTCGGCCGGCGGCATCGGCTTGACCAGGCCGAGCGCGACGACCTCGTTGGCCAGCCTGGTACGCCGGTTCGCGCCCTCGGGGATCCGGAACTTCTGGTAGAGCCGGAGCAGGTGCTGCTTGACCGCCGCCTCGGTCACCACCAGGTCGACGGCGATCTCGTGCGCCGTAGCGGGGGTGGCGAAGGCCTCATCGGAGAGCGCGGGCCGGCACAGCGAGGTCAGCACGTCCAGCTCACGGCGGGTGAGTTCGGGGACGGCCGAACGGCGCAACTCGGCCTCGGCGATGATCTCTTCCTGCTGGATGCCGCCGATCCGGCAGCGGGCCATGCCAAAACTCAGTACGTCGCCTTCGTCCAGGACCCGGCGGGCTATGGGCCGCCCGTTAACCCTGGTTCCGTTCCGTGATAAACCGAGGTCGACGACGTAGACGTACGGGCCGCGGCGGATGAGTTCGGCGTGCAGCCGGGAAACGCTGGGATCCTCCAGGCGGATGTCGACGCCCTGGCCGCGGCCAACCGTTGTCACCTCGTCGCGCAGCGGAAAGACTTCGCCTGTTTCCTCGATGCGGAGGAATGGTGCGTCCACCGCGGTCCCCCCCTTCTATCGGAGCCGTGACTAAGGTCTTACCACTGGGTTACCCCCCGTGTCACGGGTCCTAGTGTGAGATTGCCCGTCGATCCTGGGTACACCGTGGTAACGGCCTGGCGTAGCCCCGGTAAACTTCCGAGCGGAAAGCCGGGAGGCACATGCATGGCGAATAGGCCGGCGAACGCTGGCTCTGGTAGTGGTGGCTTGGGCAGTGGTGGCTTGGGCAGTGTTGGCTTGGGCAGTGTTGGCTTGGGCAGGGGACTGGCGCCCGTGGGTGACGTAGCGCCACCACTGGATGCCACCGCGCCGCCGCAGCCCGTTCACCACGTCGCCGCCCCCCGCGCCGGCGCCCCCCGCGCCGCCGCCCCCCGCGCCGAAGCGCGCCAGGCGGCCGTGCCCCGCGCCCCGGCCGGCCACCGCGCCGCCCGCCCCCGGCCGTCCCGTGAATCCCGCGCGTCCCGCGCGTCCCGTGAGCCCAGGGGGGCCGGTCCGTCCGGGAACCGCGCCGAGGCTGGGACCAGCGGGCTGGCCTGGCTGCCCTACCTGATCGTGCTGGCCGGCGTCGGCGCCGGGATGTTCGTCGCCTGGCAGGGGTCGAAGTACGCGGGCCGGGGCACCGGGCTGGTGGGCTGCTCGCTGCTGGCCGCGGCGCTGGCCCGGCTGATATTGCCGGCGCGCTACGCGGGCCTGCTGTCCTCCCGCCGAAAAGCCTCCGACGTGCTGGCCTTCGCGGTGTTCGGCGCCGCGGTGCTCGCGGTCGCGCTGACGCTGCCATAAGCAGCAATTCCATGAAGGGAACCCGAGAAAATCATGGCCAAGATCAAGGTGGCGAACCCCGTCGTCGAACTCGACGGCGACGAGATGACCCGCATCATCTGGCAGTACATCAAGGACCAGCTGATACTGCCCTACCTGGACGTCGAGCTCGAGTATTACGACCTGTCCGTGCAGCACCGCGACGAGACCGACGACCAGGTGACGATCGACGCGGCGCACGCCATCCAGCGGCACGGCGTCGGCGTGAAGTGCGCGACGATCACGCCGGACGAGGCGCGGGTCACCGAGTTCGGGCTGAAGAAGATGTGGCGCTCGCCGAACGGCACGATCCGCAACATCCTGGGCGGCGTCATCTTCCGCGAGCCGATCGTGATCTCCAACATCCCCCGGCTGGTGCCGAGCTGGAACAAGCCCATCATCATCGGCCGGCACGCGCACGCCGACCAGTACAAGGCCAGCGACTTCGTGGTGCCCGGCCCCGGCACGGTGACGATCACCTACGTCCCCGACGGCGACAATCAGCCGATCGAGATGGAAGTCGCGCGGTTCACCGGCGGCGGCGTCGCGATGGCCATGTACAACTTCGACGACTCGATCCGCGATTTCGCCAGGGCCACGATGCGCTACGCGCTGGACCGCAGGTTGCCGCTCTACCTGTCCACCAAGAACACCATTCTCAAGGCCTACGACGGCCGGTTCAAGGACATCTTCGCGGAGGTCTTCGAGTCCGAGTTCAAGGCGGACTTCGAGGCGGCCGGGATCACTTATGAGCACCGGCTGATCGACGACATGGTCGCGCAGGTGCTCAAGTGGGAGGGCGGCCTCGTCTGGGCCACCAAGAACTACGACGGCGACGTGCAGTCCGACGTGGTGGCCCAGGGCTTCGGCTCGCTCGGCCTGATGACCAGCGTGCTGATGACGCCGGACGGCCGCACGGTGGAGGCCGAAGCCGCCCACGGCACCGTGACCAGGCATTACCGCCAGCACCAGCAGGGTAAGCCCACGTCCACCAACCCGGTCGCGTCGATCTTCGCCTGGACCAGGGGGCTGGCCCACCGCGGCAAGCTCGACGGCACGCCCGAGGTCACCCGGTTCGCCCGCACGCTGGAGGACGTCTGCGTGCGGACCATCGAGGGCGGCGCGATGACCAAGGACCTCGCCCTGCTCGTCGGCCAGGACACCCCGTTCCTGACCACCCAGGAATTCCTCGGCGCGCTGGACGACAACCTGCGCAAGGCCATGGGTTCGTAAAAAACACAATCAATAGTCCCGAACGAGCCTGGTGTCTGCCCCGGGCCCACTGACGTGCAGTCACGGACGAAGGAGTCTTAAGAGATATGTCTCACAGTACTAGCCAGGGGGGTCAGCCCCCCCTAACCCCCCGCAGGGGAAAGGTAACCGTCGTCGGGGCCGGGTTCTATGGCTCCACCACCGCGCAGCGGCTGGCCGAGTACGACATTTTCGAGGAGGTCGTGCTCACCGACATCATCGAGGGCAAGCCGGAGGGGCTGGCCCTGGACATGAACCAGTCGCGCCCGGTCGAGGGGTTCGAGACCAAGGTGACCGGCCAGACGACCGGTTCTGGGGACCAGGCCGGCGAGGGCTACGAGGTGATCGGCGGCTCGGACATCGTGGTGGTCAGCGCGGGGCTGGCGCGCAAGCCCGGCATGAGCCGGATGGACCTGATCGAGGTCAACGCCAAGATCGTCAGGAACGTGGTGGAGAACGTCGCCAAGTACGCGCCGGACGCGGTGCTGATCGTGGTGTCCAACCCGCTGGACGAGATGACCGCGCTGGCCGCCAAGGTGTCCGGCTTCCCGTCGGCGCGGGTCATGGGCCAGGCGGGCATGCTGGACACCGCCAGGTTCAGCTACTTCGTGGCGGAGAAGCTGGCCGTCCCGGTCGGGTCGGTGCGGACGCTGACGCTCGGCTCGCACGGCGACACGATGGTCCCGGTGCCCTCGGCCTGCACGGTGAACGGCCAGCCGCTGGCCAGCCTGCTGCCCGCCGACGAGATCGAGGCGCTGGTCAACCGGACCAGGAACGGCGGCGGTGAGATCGTCGCGCTGCTGAAGACCGGCTCGGCGTACTACGCCCCCTCGGCCGCCGCGGCCCGGATGGCCCGCGCGGTGGCGGAAGATTCCGGCGCGGTCATGCCGGTGTGCGCGTGGGTGGACGGGCAGTATGGCATCTCCGGCGTCTACCTGGGCGTGGAGGCCGAGATCGGCGCGGCCGGCATCCGCCGGGTGGTCGAGCGCGACCTGACCGAAGCCGAGCTGGCCGGCCTGCGCGCCGCGGCCGAGGCCGTCCGCGCCAAGCAAGCCGACGTCGCCAGCCTCTGAGGGGCCGGTCTCAGCGCTTAACCGGCCGCCAGGCGGCGCAGGGCCAGCTCGGCGTAGAGGGCGGTGCCCTCGGCCAGCGCGACGTCGTCGAAGACCGCGATCGCCGAGTGGTTGGTGGGGGCGGTCTCCGGGTCGCGGTCCGGCGGGCAGGCGCCGAGGAAGACGAACGCGCCGGGTACTTCCTCCAGCACGAAGGAGAAGTCCTCGGCGCCGGTGATGGGGAACTGCGCCAGTCGGCCCCGGTCCGGGCCGAACGCTTCGGTGACCGTCTGCAGCGCGAAGGCCGCCTCGGCCGCGTCGTTGACGGTGACCGGGTACTCGCCCGCGTATTCGGTGTCGGCGGTCAGCCCGTGCGCGCCGGCGATGTCCCTGACCAGCCGCGGCACCTCCTCCGCCAGCGCGGCCCGGGAGGAGGCGCTGTAGGAGCGGGCGGTGGCCAGGAACCTGGCCTGGTCCGGGATCACGTTGTCGGTGGTGCCGGCGTGGAAGCTGCCGACCGTGATGACGACCGGGTCGAACACGTCGAACTTCCTGGTCACCATCGTCTGCAGGGCGAGCACGATCTCGCACGCGGCCGGGATCGGGTCGGCGGCCCGGTGCGGCTGGGAGGCGTGCCCGCCGCGCCCGTGCACGGTGACCGTGATCTGGTCGGCGGCGGCCAGCATCGGGCCGGGCCGGGTGGAGAATTCCCGGCAGGCGAGCTTGCTCGAGGATACGTGCAGGCCGTAGGCCGCGACCGGGCGCTCGCCCGCCGCGTCGAGCACGCCCTCCTCGATCATGTGCCGGGCGCCGGCGTGCCCCTCCTCGCCCGGCTGGAACATGAAGATGACCGAGCCGGGCAGGTCGGCCTGCCGGGCGCAGAGCAGTTTGGCTGCGCCGGCCAGCATGGCCGTATGCAGGTCGTGGCCGCAGGCGTGCATCACGCCGGGCACCGTCGAGGCATACGGCAGCCCGGTCGCCTCGGTCACGGGCAGCGCGTCCATGTCGCCGCGCAGCAGCACCACCGGGCCTGGCCGGGAATGGGCAGCGCCGCCGCGGAGCACCGCGGTCACCGAACTGAGCGCCCGGCCGGTGCTGATCTCCAGCGGCAGCCCGGCCAGGGCGTCGAGCACCTTGGCTTGCGTCTTCGGCAGGTCCAGGCCGATCTCGGGCTCCCGGTGGATCGAATGCCGCAGTTCGGCGATCTCACCCGCTAGCTTCGCCGCCTCGTCGCGCACCGGCACTGGTCTCCTCCTCGGGGTCGGGGCCACACCAACTGTAAACTCAGCCGCCTGGCGCTATCCGCCGGGACGGCGTCCAGGAACTCGGGCTCGGTCCAGGCGTGCCGGGCGAACGCCTCGGTGACCGCGTCGCGGACCAGGCGGCCGGCCGCCGCGGGCACCAGGGCGAGCACCGAGCCGCCGAACCCGCCGCCGATCATCCGCGCGCCGGCCGCGCCCGCGGCCAGCGCCGCCTCCACCGCCGCGTCGGCCTCGGGCCAGGACACCTCGAAGTCGTCGCGCAGCGACGCGTGCGCCTGCGCCAGCAGCCGCCCGATGTCGCGATAGGTGTCCGCCCTGTGCTGGCCAGGAGGGGGCTGGCCAGGAGGGGGCTGGCCAGGCGGGGGCGCCGGGGCGCGCAGCAGCGCCACCACCTCCAGGACGCGCTGGTTGTCCGCGACGACGTGCCGGGCTCGGCGCCGCAGGACAGGATCGGTCAGCCGGTCGGTATCACCCAGGTCCGTTAGGTATCGCAGGGACGGGATGCCGAGACGGCGGGCCGCCTCTTCGCACTCGGCCCGCCGCGCCCCGTACTCCCCGTCCACCAGGTCATGCTTGGCCCGGGTATTGATGAGGAGCAGGCTCGCCCCGGCCGCGGCGGGCTCGAACGGCACCTGCGCGACCTCCAGCGAGCGGCAGTCGAGCAGCAGCGCGTGCCCGGCCTGGCAGAGCAGCGAGGCGGACTGGTCCATGATGCCGGACGGCACCCCGACGAACTCGTTCTCGGCCCGGCGGGCGAGCGTGACCAGGTCGGCGCGGGGGACCGCCAGCTCGCCCAGTTCGGTCAGGGCCAGCGCGGTCGCGCACTCCAGGGCGGCCGAGGAGGACAGGCCGGCGCCCACGGGGACGTCGGAGTCGATGGCGATGCAGGCGCCGGGCACCCGGTGGCCGGCCGCCTCGAGCGCCCAGGCGACGCCCGCCGGGTAGGCGGCCCAGCCGGTCACCTGGCCGGGTGCCAGGCCGTCGAGGTCGACCTCCACCGCGGCCGCGGGCTCCTGCCGGGAGCACAGCGTCAGCCGCCGCCCGGCCCGGCGCGCCGCCGCGGCCGCGACGCCCTGGCTGAGCGCGAACGGGAGCACATACCCCTCGTTGTAGTCGGTGTGCTCGCCCATCAGGTTGGCCCGTCCCGGGGCCAGCCACACGCCGTCCGGCTCCCCGCCGAACCGCGACCGGAAGAGCTCAGCCGCTCTCACTCTGTCTCCCCGCTCGCCTCCGGGCGCCCCTTGAGGCGGCTCCTTCCCTCGTCGCTCGTCCCTCGCTCCTCAGTCCAGTCGCCGCCGGCGCCCTTTGGCTCGCTCACCGGTGAGCGCGGGCCTGGGTGAACCGCCAGGCGTCGGCGGCCATGGCGCGCAGGTCCTTGCCTGCCCGCCAGCCCAGCTCGGACTGGATCTTCGCGGACGAGGCGACCAGCACGGCCGGGTCGCCGGCCCGGCGCGGGCCCACGTCCGCGCCGATGTCGGCCCCGGTGACCTCGCGGCACACCTCGATCACCTCGCGGACCGAGAAGCCCGCCCCGTTGCCCAGGTTGTAGACGCTGTGCTGGCCGGGCCGGCAGGCCGCCAGCGCGCGCAGGTGCGCGTCGGCCAGGTCGGTGACATGGATGTAGTCCCGGACGCAGGTCCCGTCCGGGGTGGGGTAGTCGTCGCCGAAGACCTGCACCGGGCGGCCTTCGGTCGCGGCGGCTAGCACGTTGGGGATGAGATGGGTCTCCGGGTTGTGCCGCTCGCCCAGCCAGCCGCCGCCGGGGGCCTGGTGCGCGCCGGCCACGTTGAAATAGCGCAGGCTGACCGCGCCGAACCCGTATAGCCGGCAGAACTCCGTCAGGGTGGTGTCCACGGCGAGCTTGGACGCGCCGTAGGGGCTGGTCGGGCGGGTCGGGTCGGTCTCGGTGACGGGCGTGCGCTCGGGCTCGCCGTAGACGGCCGCGGTGGAGGAGAAGACGATCGTGCGGATCCGCATCTCGCGCATCGCCTCGAGCAGCGCGACCGTGCCGCCCAGGTTGTTTGACCAGTACCTGGCCGGGTCCGCCACCGACTCGCCGACCAGCGACTTGGCCGCGAAGTGCAGCACCGCCTCGACACCGTCGGAGAGCACCTCGGCGGCGCAGTCGCGCAGCGTGCCCTTGACGAACGTGGTGCCGGGCGGCACGGCGTCGGCGAACCCCGTGGACAGGTCGTCGAGCACGGTGACCTCGTGCCCGGCCGCGACCAGCTGCGCGGCGACGACGCTGCCGATATATCCGGCACCGCCGGTGACGAGCACTCTCATCAGGCCTCCCTGAGCCGTTGCGCCGCCTCTTCAGGGACGATGTCGTTGATCCACACGCCCATGCCGGATTCCGTGCCGGCCAGGTACTTCAGCTTGCC
>WNGJ01000519.1_pt1 | contig 39027 bp, 42 predicted proteins | sample 5400611 | NCBI WGS metagenome assembly WNGJ01 (sample SAMN13153375, study PRJNA577476) | soil metagenome | isolation source: 40 cm soil or saprolite under Garry oak tree replicate 1 | place: USA:California | collected 2016-06-15
GCGGGCCCGCAGCCGCCCCGCACGACGGCCGGTGAAGACACCGAAGCGCCCCTAGGAAAGGGAATCTCCCCACCCGGCTGCGCTCCGCGCAGCCGACCTCCCCACCCGGTGGGGAGGGGACCAGCAACAGTGACCCCCCTTAGCGGAGATGCAATTAACAGGCAGGGTTTTTCTTTTCGGCACTCCTGGCGATGCTGCTCGGCGCCGTGCCGTTGTCGAAAATCCAGCTGGCCAGATACCTGCGCCGGACCATGAGCAGCCTCGAGTGGGAGCTGTGGTCGTGCCTGCGCCTCAAGCGGCTCGATGGCTTCAAATTTCGGCGCAAAGCTTTGATCGGGCCCTACATCGTCGACTTCGCCTGCCTGTCGGCGCGCCTGGTGGTGGAGATCGGCGGCGACGTGTACGACCGATCTCCGCCCAGCGATGCGGGCCGCAGGGCATGGCTCGAAACTCGGGGATTTCGAGTCATTCGCTTTGTGCCCCACGACATTCACGACCGGTTGGAGTTCGTGCTGGCGACGATTTCCGCGGAGCTCTCTAACTCGGTGAGCGCCCCGAGCGTGCCAGGATTTTTTCGTGCGCGGCGAGCTCGGCGGTATCGTCGAGTGGAGCGAGGTCCGTGATGCCGCGCCGGCGCAGTGCGCTCCTGGTCACATGGTCGGCGAGGTGCGGGTTCTTCGGCAGCAGAGACCCGTGGAGGTACGTGCCGAGGATGCCGCCCTGGAGGCAGCCTTCGGTGTGGTCCTCACCGTTGTTGCCGAAACCGACTCGTACGCGCCCAAGGGCCTTGGCCTTGGGTCCCAGGTAGGTGCGGCCGCTATGGTTTTCGAAACCGACGAGCGTCGTCGGCTGGATGTCGACCAGCGCCGAGTCGACGACCACATCGCCGATGAACCGGCGCTTGCCCGCCTCGGTTCGGACATCGATCAGGCCGATGCCCGGAAACCGTTCGCCTTCGGCCGTCTGGTAGTAGTGGCCGAGCAGTTGGTAGCCGCCGCAGACGGCGAACACGCTTGCGCCCGCCGCCACGGCGCGCTCGAGCCGAGGCTGCTTGTGTTCGAGGAGGTCTTCGTACACGAGCGCCTGCTCGCGGTCCTGCCCACCTCCGAAGAAGAAAACGTCGACCTCGTCCATGCGCTTGGTCGTGCCCCGCCCCAGCTCGATCAGCCGAGCCTCAAAGTCGCGCCACTCGGCGCGCTTGAGGAGGGTGAGGATGTTGCCGCGGTCGCCATAGATGTTCATGAGGTCCGGATACAGCCAGCCGACCGTGAACGTCTTTCGATGCCGTGCCATCTTCCTTCTAAGTCTCCCAGTACGGCTTGGCCCATCCGCGGCGGACGAGCTCGGCACGCAGGTCGAGCATGGCGGTATATGTGCAGAGGAGGTGGGCGGTCTCGCCCTCGGGCGTCGATTCGATCAGCGCGTCGATGGCACGGGCGGGATCCGTCTCGGGCCGCAGCGCGTCCACGCCCGCGTACTTGAGCCGCACGGCGAGGTCATTGGCGCGGTTGCCGGCCGGCACGACCACACGCGCCCGTCCCCGCAGTCGTTCGAAGTCGACGTCCCAGATCCAGGAGACATCGGTGCCATCGGCGCGGCGGTCGTTCAAACCGATCAGGAACCAGTGGCCGCCCGCAAGATCGACCGCCGTGCGCAGCGTCTCGTTGAATCCCGCCGGGTTCTTGGACAGAACGACGTTGAGCTTTCGGCCTTTGGCTTCGAGCCGCTCCTGGCGGCCGAATGCGGCTTGAACAGTCCGGAAGCGCTCGGCGATGACAGCAGGCTCGAAGCCCAGGGCACTCCCCGTTGCGAATGCCGCGAGCGCGTTGTACGCGTTGTAGAGGCCGCCAAGCGGCAGCTCGATGCGTACCCCGCTCACGCCCATCGCCACGCTGTCGAATCCGTCCAGCTCGATGTGGGTCGCGGCGAGATCGGGTGCCGGCCTGGCGAAATCTCCGTTGGGGCAGCGATAAACGCCGTCGTGGCCGACGTAGACAGCATCAAACAGGAGGCTCGCGCCGCAGCGGGGACACGTCCGCGCATCGGCTGCGTGAGGAAGCTCACGCATCGCGACAGTGGGATCGTCGAGCCCAAACCAGACAGGCTTGCGTTTCAGATTCAAGCCAATTTCAGCGACGCGAGGGTCGTCGGCGTTCATCAGCACGTGGCTTTCGTCTGGCAGGCGCGCTAATGCCGACTCGATCCTCTTCGCGATCGCCTCCAGCTCGCCGTAGCGGTCGAGCTGATCGCGAAAGAGATTGAGAACGACGGCTGCCCGCGGCTGAATCTCGTCCACGGCGCGCTCGAGGCTGGCCTCGTCGATCTCGAACACGCCCCAATCCGCCTCCAGGCGGCCGTTGGCCCCGGCCCTTTCCAGGGCGGCCGCAGTGGCGCCGAAGATGAGGTTGGCACCCGCGCGATTGGAAACCACGCTGTGACCCGCGCCTTCGAGCAGCCAGGTGACCAGTCGTGCCGTCGTCGTCTTGCCGTTGGTGCCGGTGACGACTATGGCTCCGTGTTTGAGATCACGCGACAGCTTGCGCAGGACGTCTGGGTCGATCGCACGGGCGACGTCGCCGGGCAGGGTCGTGCCGCCGCCGAGACGGCTGATCCTCGACAGGGCGCCGGTGGCCTTGCCGGCCCAGACCGCGGCCGTGCGCCGCATCACGCCCACGCGCCGACGGCCTGCGTCACCGCCGTCCAGCAGTCGAGCGACTCGATCGTCCGCATCCCCTCCTCTCGGCTGGCGCAGGGTGTGAAGAAGGCCGAACCGCTGCCGGTCATCTGCCAGCCATCACCCAAGCGGCGCGCGAAATCGTGCACTCGGGGATCTGTGCGCACGGCCGCATCGAACAGCTCATTTGGCGGCCCGCCTCTCGTTTCGTCCCACGCTTCGTAAACGCCGGCGGTCGAAAGTTCGATACCCGGCCAGGCGATCGCGTACCAGGCGGATTCCGTTGGCAGCGGCGCCAGGCGATCACCGGTTCCCCCTGCCAGCGCGCTGCCGCCGGTCATGAAAAACGGGACGTCAGCGCCGATCGCTTGCGCGATGGCGGACAGGTCGACGTCGAGCCCATGAACCATCTTTGCAGCCCTAAGCGCGGTGGCGGCATCGGAGCTGGCTCCTCCTAGCCCGGCGCCCGGCGGTATGCGCTTGTGCAGATGGAATTGCGTGGGTAATGCCCGACCTACGGCGCCTTCGAGCGCGGCCAGCGCCTTGAAGATGATGTTGTCGCCTTGAGCCGTCACCGGTATGCCGTCCACGACGAGCGCGGTTCGCTCGGAACGTGAAGCCTCGACGAGGTCGTGCAGCGCGACCGCCTGCATGTGCGTCCTGATCTCGTGGAAACCGTCGGCGCGGCGCTTGATGACTTGAAGGTCCAGGTTCAGCTTCGCGCGCGCGGGCAGCGCGACCTTCAACTGCCGCCGGGTCGAAGATTCGCTCGGTACAGGACGGCGCGATCCTGGTAGTGCTTGGCGGTCTTGCCGACCCAGTTTCCCGCGGAGCCGTCCAGCGGCTTCTTCACCGTGGCGGGCACGCCGGCCGCCATGTGGCCGGCCGGAACCGATTGGCCTTCGCCGAGCAAAGCACCTGCCGCCAGCATCGATCCAGCGCCGAGGCGGCTCCGCTGCAGCATCGTCGCTCCCATGCCCACGACGGCTCCCTGCTCGACGACGCAGCCCTCGAGCTGCGCGGAGTGGCCGACGCTTGCATTGCGTTCGATCAGGGTCGGCAGGTTGCGAGCGCAATGGATGACCGCGTTGTCCTGCACATTGGCGCCATCGCCGATCGTGATCGCGGCCTCGTCGCCACGGAGCACCGCACCGAACCAGACGCTTGCACCGGCGCCGATCTCGACGTCACCGATGAGCACGGCCGTCGGGGCAATGTATGCGTCGGGATGCACCCTGGGGCGCTTCCCGCTGAGCTCGAACTCCACTGGCCTCTATAATCCTAGCTTCGTGCTCATCTCCCACCTGGAATCCAAACGTGGCTAAGCGAACTGCATCCGCGAAGAAGCAGGCGCGCGCGAGCGTGCGCCGGACGATTCGCAACCGCGCCGTGCGCTCCGAGGTCAAGACCAAGGTCGTCAAAGCTCGTCGGACCCTACAGGAGACGCCGGTCGCCGAGTCGGACCGGTACGCGATGGCACTCGACGCGATACGCGCCCTCGACCGCGCCGCGGCTAAAGGCGTCTTGCATCGCAGGAACGCCGCGCGCCGCAAGGCTCGGCTGACGCGACAGCTGGTGAAGGTTGCCGGCCTGCCGGCGCCTGGCGCAGGTGCGTCGAAGAAGTCAGCCGCGCCGGCAGCCAAGAAGGGCGCCGCGCCCGTGGCCGCCAAGTCCCCCGACAAGAAGAACAGGAAGTAGCGCTAGAGCCGGGTCAGCAGCACATCGAGCCCGAGCTCGGGATCGATCTGTCCGGACTTCACCTCCCACTCGTAGTCGCGGATCGCGCGCAGGGCGGCTTCGAGGCGATCGGGGTCAGCATTGCGGGCGACGTCGAACGCCTTCTGGATCACGAAGGGATGCTCGCTCATCTCTGACTTGACCTCGGACAACGATTCGCCCCGCTCCTGCTTGGCGCGCACTTCGAGAACAAGCGCGATGTGGCGAGCCATCCGGTAAGCGACCGACGTCGGCTGCATTCCCCCGCGCGAAAGGCCGCGGGCGATCTTCAGCGCCTCCGGCGTCGGGTGCGGCAGGAGATTGTCGGTGAGCTTGAAGATTTCGTCCTCCCTGCCGCCCGCGAGCAGCTCGGTGACGACCTCCGCCGTAAGCCTGGAGCCAGACGCCTTGTAGGCGGCGAGCTTGCTGAGCTCGGAGTCGATGATGGTGAGGTCCGGCGGCGTTACCCGGACGACCTGTGCGGCGATCGCCGGCGTGAGACCGTGTTCAATCGCTCTCCGGGCGGCCCACTCGCTCAAAGACCTGCCTTTGAGGTGCGTCATCTCTTCCACGATTCCACCCGCGGCCGTGATGGCCCTGGCCAGCCGGTTGCCGCCCCCAAGCCGACCGGCAATGGTGATCAGGACCCGGGTCGAGGACGGTACCTCGCTCAACGCGGGGGCCAGACTCTCTGCCCGAGGGGCCGGCACCATCGTCACGGCGACCACGCGATACGGGTCGAGGAAGGGCGCCTGGAGCACCGCATCCTGGAGCCGCGCAGCGTTCAGGCCCTGACCTTCGAGGCGCTCGAAACCGAAGTCCGAGACGAGCTCGGAGCGCCAACCTTCGAGGGTGGCCCTGGCCTTCTCGTCGATGAGGAACCGCTCATCGCCGTGAAGCAGCAGGACGTCGGCTTTGGGCTTCGGACTCGGCATTCGTGCCCGCCGATCGTAACCCGGCTTAAATTCGCGGGGGGACAGATGTCCCCCGCCGCGGAACCCTCCCCTCTCCTCGGCGCCGCTGGGTGGCGCCTGGATGGTGGCATGCCTGGGGACGGCCGGAGTGAATCCGGCCTTTGGCTCCACTTGGTCCTTTTCGATGGCTAGCGGTTTCTACATGGGCAAGGTGAGCGGCTTAATTCTCGGGGGGACAGATGTCGCCCGCCGCGGAACCCTGCCCTCTCGTCGGCGACGCTGGGTGGCGCTTCTACATGGGCAAGGTGATCGTGCCCTCCTCGTCCGTGCGGAGGACGGTGACGGGGATGCCGCGCGCGAGGCGTCCCGAGGCAAGCGAGGCGACCATCTGTGCCCGTGCGGCGGCGCGTTCGAGGTCAGGCGACGGCAAGCTGTGGCCTCCGGCGGGAAGCAGCAGGTAGGTGCAGGGCCCTCGCAATCGGGCAGCGGCGAGCGTCTGGGCATCAATGTCGAGATCGCTGAGGTCGCAGAAGGCCCGCCCGGACGGCGCCACGACGCGCAGCCCGAGATAGCCCGCGCCCACCTGGTCGCCAGGGGCGCCGGGCTCCGGTGCAAGCACCTCGAGCCTGAAACCCGCGGCCTGCAGCACCTGGCCGGCGAGCACCCCCTGTACGTGCGCACCGCGTACGACGGCCTCGTACGCCGCGGTGCGCCAGGCCGAGCCGGAAAGCGGCACGCCAGGGATGATCAGCGTGCCCGCGGGCCGGTCGAGGCCGGCCAGCCCGCCGACGTGCCCCAGGCCGGGGGCGGTGATGGCCAGGACGTCGAGCCTGGCTTGCCAGGGCGGAAGGATCTGGCCGAGCTCGTCCTCGAGTCGGGCTGGGCTGGGTCCGGCGTCGACGAGGATGGTCCCCGCCGGGCCTCGGAACAGCACCGCCTGCCCGTTGCCGACGGCCAGCACGCTCGCCTGCGGCGGCGAAGCGGCCCAGAACGCGAGGGCAGTGCCCGCGATGAGAGCCGGCGCTGCGACCGCCGCACCGAAGACGATCGCGCGGCGGCGCCGGTCGACGTGGCCGGCACCGATGACGGCGCCCAGGCCGGCGTAGTAGGCAATTCCCGCCCACGGCGGGAATCGCACCACTGGGACGGCCGCTGCAGGCACCCTCGCGAGCACGTAGGCGACCTGTTCCATGTAGAAGAGGAGGCCAGTGATCGGGATCGCGGCCAGGCGGGCGAGCTCCGGAATCAGAGAGAGGGGTCCGAGAACCAATCCGGCCGCAACGATGGCGGGCAGTATGGGCAGAACGAGCGCATTGGCGACAGGCCCCACTGGCGAGAGGACGTGAAAATCCGTGGCCATCATTGGGAGCGTGCCCACCTGGGCGGCGCAGGTGACGGCAAACGGTTCTCGAAAGAAATGCGGCAGCCGGCGAGCGCGCCGCTCGATCGAGGGTGTGAGCAGGATGATCGCGGCGGTGCCCGCGAAGGACAGCTGGAAGCCAACATCCCATGCGAGCTCGGGACGCCAGGCGAGCATGGCGGCAGCTGCGATGGCGAGTGAGGTCCACACATGCGAGGGGCGGCCGATCTCAGCGGCAACGATGGCCAGGCCGCCCATCAGCGCGGCGCGAATGGCAGCAGGCGTCGCCCCGCCCGAAAGCGCATAGACGCCGATGAGACACAAGGCCGGCCACATCGCATGACCGCGAAGAAGCGGCCGGAGAGCGCCCTGGACGATGCGAGCGAAAACCGCGACCTTGAGCCCGCTGAGGACGAGCAGGTGGATCAGGCCGGTTGCGATCAGTGCTTGCTGGAGCTCGGGCGGGATTCCGTGGCGGATGCCAAGGACCACGCCCAGGAGAACGGCGGCGTGTGGAGCCGGCAGGGCAGCATCGAGTGCCGCCGTGTATCGCTTGCGCACCCAGGTCGGCAGCGCCTGGAGACCGGATGACGGGCTGGTGACATTGATTCCGGTGGTGTCGAGCTCGAGGTATGCGTTTCGTTGCGCGAGGTATGCGCGTCGATCGAAGGCGGGCAGGTCTCTGGGCAGGATGAGCTTTCCGGTGGCGGTGACCTGGTCGCCGAAGCCGGCGTCCTCCGGCCCTCGCCAGCGCACGACGAGGTTGCCGATGTCGGAGACGGCGGAGCCGCCGGCGACGACCAGGCTGGGTTCGACGAGAGCCTCGGATCCGCCTCCGGCGGCCCGGCTGTCGTCGGCAACGCGGCCGATGATCGTCGCCGTCTGCCCGGCCAAAGCTGAAGCCCGGGCGGAGGCTCCTGTATCGGCGGCCGGCAGCTCGGCGCGACCGACGCCAAGCAGCGCTGCCACGAGCGCGAGCGCGATCAGCGCGGGGCGGATGGCGAATGCCAGTGCCAGGCAAGGAATGGCGAGGGCGACAGCGAGTGCGCCAAGCCACGCCTGCGCCGGCGCCACCACCACCGCCGCCGCAAGCGCCACCGACCACGAAAGGGCGACCACGAGTGCCGGGATTTGCGCGAGAGAGCGGAGGCCGGGAGCGCCGCCAGGATCGTTCACAGCGTGAGATAGCGGCGAGCGATGACAAAGTCGGCCTCGCTCATGCGAAGCTATAATATGTCCCATGTCCCGAACTGCCGCCCTGACCGTCGAAGCTCCGCCCCGTGGTATCGCCGCCGTCTACGTCCGCCTCTCCAGCGACCGCACCGGCGCCGGGGTCGGCGTCACCCGCCAGGAGGAGGATTGCCGTCCCCTGGCCGAGCGAAGGGGCTACCTACCGGAGCAAATCGAGATCTACTCCGACAACGACATCTCGGCCTACAACGGCAAGGTCCGGCCTCGCTACCGCGACCTGCTGCGCGACATCGAGTCGGGCAAGGTCACGTTCCTCTGCGCCTGGCACCCCGACCGCCTCCACCGCTCGATGCGTGAGCTTGCAACTTTTATCGATGTGGTCCGCGAGTCCGGCATCGACGTTGAGACCGCGCGTGCAGGCGACCTTGACCTGAGCACGCCGACCGGCCGGATGATCGCCTTCAACGTCGGCAACATCGCCGAGTACGAGTCGGCGCACAAGTCAGAGAGGCACCTGATTGCAGAAGTTCGCATCGCGGAGAAGGGCAAGGCCCACGGCGGTCGCCGACCGTTCGGATTCGAGGCCGACCGAGTCACCGTCCGCGAGGAAGAGGCGGAGCTGATTCGCGAGGCGGCTCGCCGGGTCCTGGCCGGGGAGACCGTGTTCGGTATCTGCAACGACTGGGCCCGACGCGAGATCCGCACCCCGATCTCTGTAAGCAACAAGGGAAAGCAGACTGGCGGGCTGCGTTGGGGCATCAGCGGCCTAAGAAAGGTCCTGCTCTCAGGGCGGGTCGCGGGTCGCCGCGATCACCACGGTAAGGACGTAGCCAAGGCCGAGTGGCGGGCGATCATCACCGCTGAGGAGTCGAGGTCGCTGAAGGACTCACTCCGCCGCCCGAACCTCCGAGGCAAGGGGACCGGCAACCGACCCACCAAGTACATCCTGTCGGGCCTCGCCTTCTGCGGCGTGTGCGGCGCCCGCCTGATCGCGCGCCCGGCCAACGGTCGCCGCTCGATGCAGTGCTCACCTGACCCCCGCGACGATCCTCGAGACGGCCCCGCGCGAGAGCATCGCGGTCATGTGCGCGTCGTCGCCGACCCGATGGAAGCTCTCGTCATCGAGGCGGTGATGCTGGCGATCGAAGGAGGCAAGCTGGCGAGGCTGCTGGCTGGCCGACACGGCGACCGGATCGCGAGCCTCCGTACGGAGCTCGCCAGCGTCGAGACGAAACTCGAAACGCTAGCTGCGATGTTGGCGACGGACGAGCTCGCGGATGTCGAATGGAGGGCATTGCGTGAGCCGCTGACCGGTCGTCGCAAGGACCTGATCGCCCGCATCGAGTCGGCTCTGGAACACGGCCAGCTTGCCGCGATCCCCGACCCGCTTAGGGATGCCTGGCCGCGCATGGACTTCGCTCAGCGGCGCTCGGCGATCCAAGCCGTCGTCGACAAGGTCATTGTCAACCGTACGCGACATGGCGTTCCGCGCTTCGACCGAGGACGCATCGAGGTCTTGTGGCGGTGAGCGCGTCCATCGGTCCGGTGCGATCGCGCATCGTCCTCGGCAACCTACCGCACCGCCGCAAATGATCTAGACATCCACAGTCCCCAAAGCGCGTACGGTGGACATGCCCGCGCATTTTGGAGGACCGCCAACAATGTCGCAGACAGCGTTGACTCTTGCACCCAGCGCAATCGCTGTGATCATCGCCGTAGTCGTCCCTTGGTTCACTTTCCGATTGGCTCTCCGCCAGGACCGAGATCGACGCCAGCACGACCAGCGGGCGCAGCTTTATATGGACCTGCTCACGGAGGCGTACGCGGAGACGAAGCAGTTCGAATACGAGATCGCCGATGACGACACGAGAAGGCGGATGCAGGCATACCGGACCGACCTCCGCTTACCGCCGCTCGAGCGAGCCCGGCTTGGATCGCGGGGGACGCTCTTCGCGAGTCGCTTAGTCAATCGCCTGTTTACTCAGCTTCAGGGAATTGCCGCCCTCGCAACGCTCGTTGACCGAGCAAAGGATGAGAGTGAGCGAACCGCAGCCCGCGTCCGAATTGCGGGCGCGTTTGAAGCCTTGGAAATCCAGGTGCGGCTGGAGATGGGCGCAGACGCCGTCGAACCGAAGGATGTAAGGCGATGAGCGATCTTCTGGACCAGATCATGGTCGCTGTCGAGGCGAGGCTTTATTTCCTGGCATTGCTCGGTGCTCTGATCGTTCCCGACATTGCCGGAGCGATCGACCAACCAGGCGCAGGTGTAGGTGTGAGGTATCGAGCCTGGTTTAGGCAATGGGTAGCCGGTCACTTTCCGGTCTTTCAACAAGTGCTACCTGACGGTCAAGCCGCACCGCTGCTGACCGCGGACGATTGCTACCTCTTTCGGTGCACCCTCGTCCATCAGGCGGTTATCCCGTCACCTGCGCAGCACAGCGTTGGCCGGCGGATCATCTTCATTGAGACGCCGGTCGGATGGGCGGTTCACTACAACGCGCTTGATGACGCCGTGCAATTCGATGTCAGGGTCTTTTGCCAATCTATGGTGCAGGGAGCCAAGGATTGGTTTGCTGATCCGGGTCACTCGGCAGAGTGGACTGCTCGCTACGAAGCCTTAATCCGTAGGCATCCAGATGGACTCAGCCCCTACGTGCACGGAATGCCAGTCATCGCCTAGCCGGACTTCCCTAGGGTCGTAAGGTCGGGGTCGGTCCCGGGATGACTGGCCGGTCCGCTTCCGGGACTCCTGGTGGCTCTGGTGGCTCCGAACGGGCGTTCGATTGGGTACCCTACCCCGCGCAAATTGCCCGGAGCAAGAGCCGACGGGGTGGTCGCCGACCTGGAGCACGTTCCGAGAGCGGCTGCGTGGTGCATCGGTGGCCCGCCTGGCCGCGAAGAGTACTCGCTCTTCCCATCGAGCTTTACCCCCGTTACACTCGCGGGCAACTGTTAAGTCATTGTTCACTGAGGGGATGTAGCGCCAGCCGGCATGGCCCACCGAGCCGCGATATATACCGTACGGGTACGTCCGAAGCGCAAGAAGGCAGATGACGAATATCGGCTTCTTGGGGACATTGATGACGAGGGCACAAGCTTGGCTCAGGCCATTGGCAAGATAGGCGACGGACTGACCGAGGAGACCGATGAAGGCTCGACCCGGATCAGGTGCTTCGACATTACGAAGACCAGAGCCGAGGTATTCATGATGTTGACCCATGGTGAAAGCGGTACCGTCGCTGACATTTTCGACAAGGAGTACCAGCCTACTTACCATCAAAATCTGGAAGATACCTATGAAGTCAAATGTGGAGCGCTGTTTCAGCTCCCCCCAGCTCAGCGGCTGGGATGGCTTGGCGTTCACATAAATGCAGGACGAGGCGTAAAAGGCTTGCTCGTGAGGGGCATCGACGAGGCATTCCGTCTCGAATACCAAGACTTGGTGCTTGAGATCAATCCCTGTGTCTCGGCCTCCGCGCTGAAGAACGCGGCCCAGGCCAACCGAATCGAGAAGGTGAAGCTTGTGAAGCTCGTCCGACCCAACGATCCGGCGCGAGCCATATCAGACAAGTGGGTGCGGGGAAACACAATCGGCAGGCTCGAGCTTGATATCACCGGATTGGGTAGAGCTAATGAGAATGAACCCCAAGGCAGACGTGGCCGCCAGATCCGGGAATGGCTGCGACCGGACCTTGTGCTGCGGTACTTTCGTCAGGGCCAAAGGGATGCAGCATTCCGGGAAATGGTCGAGGCAATTGGTTTTGACTTTGACCAGGTCAAATTTGAGGTTCGTCTTCCAGATGGAGCCGTCAGGACGTACAACATCGAGAAGCCAGAAGCAGGCCACGCCATTACCGAAGACCTCAACGACTTAACCCTGCGAGACGGCGAGCCGACGACAGATAGCCTCCGTAGTAACCTCCGCGCAGCTATCGCGCACGCCCAGGAGGAACAGTGAAGTTCAGTCCGATTCGAATCATTCGGGCCCATCGGCAGACATACTCCGATGCGAGAACCGGTCGCGTGATGCCGAGCGACATCATCGGCTTTGAAATAGTCCCGGCACTCGTCGGCCTGATATCGGCGGCTCTTTATGTCCAACTGAATCCAGTGGCTGCCGCAGCTCTCCTGATGGTCACCGGTCTCATCGGCGCGCTTCTGTTCGGAGCTATGCTTCAGGCATCGCAACGGGCCTTGGACTGGGCCGATTCGGCGCCTGCGCCATCGGCGGAAACATCGTCTCACGCAATGTTTATGGGCCAGCTTGCTGCCAACGCCGGCTATGCCTCACTTGTTTGCATCGCCGCAGCGATCTCATACTTCTTCGCGACGGTCGCGACGGGCTCGGCATTGGCGTTGGCATCTGCCGTGAGCCTCGGCATCAGCGCTCATCTAGTGCTCGTCCTCTTGATGGTGATGCGTCGTGTTTATGCACTGACCGAAGAGCGTCTTAACCGAGCAAGGACAGGGGCAGACAGGCAACGGCGAGCTAGCTGAGGTCGTGGACCCCGCCCAGTCCAGCATTACACGTCAGGCTGAGGCGGCGATTGCTGCAGTTGTCGAAGCCGAGTGCCCGCTCTGCAACGTCGAGATGAAGGTCCACGACGGCCGCGCCTGCTGTCCTTGCTGCGGTGACAGCTATGTGGCCGAACAGAGGCGACTAGAGATCACTTCGTGCCCGACGCATGGTCGGCACTGCGAACACTGGCAAGCCGCCTGGGCGCAGATCACATGAATTGGCATCAAGCGGATACCGCCAAGCCGGAAACTGCCCCAGGACTTCCGTTATCGGCGTCCTACAGTCCGGGCCGACTTACGGGGATGAGGTATCTTCGGTGACGCAACGCGCGTGAAGACCGCGGTGGGGTCGTCTTGATGTTTGAGCTTAAGCGACACGCGCACGACGCCAACCTGAGCAAACTTGCGCTCGCTGAGCGGCTTCTTCTTCGAGTTGGTATCGGCTGGCGGACTGACCTTTTCGTGCTCGTCGAACCTCTGCTTCACAGAATCGACAGCCGCATTCAGTCGTTCAAGAGTTGTGTACCCACGCGCTAGGACTTCAGCCACCAGCTGGGATGTGTCCCCTTCATCTGGCTCTGAACGATCTGGAAACTTCCACGCGAGATAGGCGGTCATGCTGTCGAGATTCACATCTTGCTTTAGGTCAGGCTGTCGTGATGAAAGAGATTTCACGGCGGCTTCGCGCGACTTTACGCTTGACTGGAAGAACAACTCAAAGTGTTTATCCGCCATGTAGAAGAGACCGCTGATTGCATTGAAGTCGTGCTTGAGGTCGTCGGGGATGTCCGTGTCGCTCTTATACGACAGGTAGTGCGACACATTCGCCCACGAATGCATGAGCAGTGTCCGGATCTGAATTTCAAGCGGCAGGCCACCAATGCGCTCATATCGAGGCCCAACGTAAGACGCTTTCATCTGGACCAAATAGTGAACAGACATGTAGCCGAATTGCGAAGCACTGTACCCCTCAACCTTGTCATCAACAGCAATGACATCGAAGCTGGCTCTGATGATCTCGCCTAGTCTCGGCAGATCAGAAATAAAGAGGCAGATGACACGGATTCCGGCGACATCCGTAATGCTGCCGAAATCGCTGACTTGCTTCGTTATCCCCTTTGCGACAAATGACTTCTCCGTCTTGACCCGATGCTCGACCATTGCAACTCTAATCCCAGAGTCTTGTAAGGCTGGTTCGAGGATGAACATCGCTTCTTCGCACAAAGAGGTGTACCGCTTGGATACGGTGGAGTAGTGAGCGCGAAGTTCCTGTTCAGTGAGTGCTTTGGCCATTTGAGTGACACCGGAATTATGGAGGCAACCCGAGCACTGCTGGCGCATGCAGCGCGCTTGGCTCGGCAATGTAATGCGCGGTGAGTAGCAGACTGGCGCCAACGAAGATCGCGCTAGGCGATCAGGTGAGTCCTTGTCGCCGGTTTCGGTTCAGCCGCCTTGAGCACCGGCCGCTTAACCGCGAGATCGCTCTACCCCGTCCGTCGACTCCGCCACCAGAGCCAGCGCCAGAGCGCAGCCTGGCGCGCACTATCCGATCAGGTGCCCGGATGCAGGTCTCGATGAAGTAGTGCTCGGGACCGGCCGGTCGACCCCGAGATCGGAAGTCCTAGAAAATGGGGGCTGCCTGTCCTCTGTCGCCAGAAGCCTTGATCTGCTGCGCCCGCAAGCGCAGACTCCCGAAAGCCGGCGGGTTGCCTCGAGGCGACCCGATGGTGCGCCGGCACCTTTAATAGATAGCGCGCCCGCCGGGGCCAGGAGAAATAACCAATGGGTGGTCCGCTTCACCGTATTCGTATGTTCATCCAGCGACGCAGCGGCACCAGCGCCACCGTCGCGATCGGATTGCTCCTCCTGGCCAGCGGCGTGGTAATCGCCAGCATTCCGGATTCGAACGGCGTCATCAATGGTTGTTACAACAAGTCGAATGGCAGCCTTCGGGTCATCGATACCGCCGCGGACAGCTGTCGTAACAACGAGACAGCCATCTCGTGGAACCAGACAGGGCCGCAAGGGCCAGCGGGTCCCCAGGGGCCGGCCGGACCTCCAGGGACAGGGCAGGGCTCACCCGCATATTCAACCGTCATTGGGGAATGCGGCAGCGGAAATTTGAACGCAGAGAATGATGGAGGCGCCATCGCCGGTACGTTCAACGCCCCTACGAGCTTTCCTGGACTGGCATGCGGGGGTTTCGTGATGATGCGCACCTGGGACTACCAGAACGCGAATGGACCTGGGGGCCCGTTTGAAACTGGGACTGGAACCGCGACCTGCAACGCCTGTACCGTTGCTGGTCGAACCGGGACCGTCAGCTTTGCTCTTACGGTGGTCGGAACAGCCTTGACGGATGATTCGGGCGCAATCCTAGGGGCGAAGAATCTCGGCGGTTCGTGGGCGGTTTCCGGCGCCACAGGCGGCCTGGCTGGGCTTACCGGTCAAGGCACTTATAGCCAATCGCCCACAAACACAATCGTGTTCATCGGCACTATCCTTCTGCCGGCCTAACCGCTGCCTAAGCACACTGAATTGGATGCGCCGCCAAGCTGAGCGGGCGATCGCTTCGGTGAAGTCCGAATGCCCGCTGCGCAAGGTCGAGCTGCTGGTGCGTGGCGGCCCACGCCTGCTGTCCGTGCTGCGGGGACAGCTACCAAGCAGGCCACCATCGCCTCGAAATCCGGAAGTGCGCCGAGCATGGCCGGGACTGTGAGCATTGGAGGCGGTCTGGGCATCGCGACGTCCTGCTGCCTGCCCTCGTCTCGGCTAGTCCATATCTCTGAGCTTGTCCGCGACCACATTGAAGAGGTCGGCGATTTCAGGACTCAGCTCGCGACCGGGTGGCAGCCGGCGTCCGATGGTCTCAAGTCCGAAAGCCAGGGACTCTGCGCCGAGCGAAATGGCCACCGTCCAGTCGCGAGGCTTGGTCCTGTAGCTGTAGGTGGCGAGGGGCACCTCGTCCGCATGTGCCTGGAGATCCCGAACGTGTGCGAGTGCTCGAGTCGATGGGTGAACCAATTGGCAGGCAACTTTGTAGGTGACGTAGTGGCGGCCCTGTCCCACTTCCTCGATGCGTACATCGAAGGTGGGCAGCTTGCGAGGGATAGCCCCAGCACCGATCGCGTCAAGCTGCGGCTGCACCGCGTCGATTAGCGCGGTCACACGTTGAACTTCCACCTGAAGGGCGGTGACGATGGCTTGCGAATCATTTCGCTTGATCGCCTCGTCTACCACCCGCTGCCAAAACGCACGCTCTTCGAAAAAGAGCGCCATCCACCGGCGATCGCGCTCCGCGAGGTCGTTGGGGGCGAGCATCCAGGCCAACGTCACAATGCCCTCGTACGCAGAGCGTCCGGCCGCCGTGGCCGCAATGGCCAGCCGCGCATCGGCACGCGCTAACGTCTCGATCGCCCCCACATCGCCGATCGCGAGCTGCATGAACGCAAGAGCTTCGGTGTCGGCGTGACTGCCGGCCATGATCCAACCGCCGCCTTCGAGAACCTCTTCGACTCGTACTCGCAGCGCCGACAGGGCTGCGATCACCTCGAGTAGGGAGCTTGCCATCAGCCCCGCTGCAGCCGCTCGACTTCGCGCGTCGGGATCACACATCCGACCGCGATCGGCAGCGTCTCGACCACGCCGCGAGCGATCATCGCGTCGAGCTGCGCGCGACTCATGCCGAGCCGCGTTGCTGCCTCCCCGACCGTGAGCACTCTGACGCCGGGACTGTGCGCGATCGGAGTGGGAGCTGGTGGCGCCGGCAGCGGCGCCCGTGGCTTCGGTCTACCGCCGTAGTCGTCCGGTCCGTCCGGATCCATTCCGAGCGCAAACCGAGCCTGCCTGCGCGCTTCCCCCGCACGCTCCCGCCTTACTCGTCCGCTGTGGCCCGTCACGGGATGAGCGTAACGGGCCGAGGCGCGCTAGGCGGCCCGCCCATGCTGTCAAGGCTCTCGATGTGTGCCGGTGCGCACCGGCATTCGCTGCCTGACCGGAATTCTTTCGGCCAGGGCGCGATCGATCTGCTTTCGTAGGTCTCCGGCACCGACCTCGCTAGCAATCACCCTCCTCATGGCCTCCCTGTACCTAGGGTGGTCAGCGTAAGGGAGTCCGCACGCGCAGCCGGCAGAGAAGAGGTGTCCGTCCTCGGGGTCAGTCTTCCATTGGAAGCCGCAAGGCGGACGCTCACCCTCGGCGAGCGCCGGCTCTGGTTTCGGGCGCCGCTTCATTTCACAACCTCCAACCCTCGCCGATGTTCAGCCAGGTGTTTTCGGTAGAAGCCCCGGACGCCGCGATACTGGGGTCGCGAGTTCTCGTCGTCGGAGGGCATGCGGAGAGCGACCAGCAGCCTCGCGAGAAGCTGTGACTGCAGTCGGCTCTCGACAAGGGCGGGATGGATCCTGTCGCCGACGCCAAGGCCGTCACGCGCGACCACCGCATCGAGCTCTGTGATGTAGTCGGCCGTTCGGCACGCCCGCTCGAGCAAGTCGAGCTCCGCCCGATGCAGCTCAAAGTCCGAGACGACCGCATCCCAGAGGCGCCGGCCATCTCGCTTGAGTCCATCTGGTGCAGTCGGAAGTTCACTCATCGTTTCGAGGATGCCCCACCTCTCGCGCACGCGCACCCGCACGGAACTTTTTCAGGTGTCGTTCATCGCGAAGGGCCGAGACGTAGGTCCTCGTCCGGTTGAGTCCTTTCGCGGCCGAGGCCCCCGCCCCCGTCAGTGTTTCCGTCAGCGGTTCCAGGGGCTTGCACGGGCTTGCGTCACGCGGCGCGACTATGGGCGCGGTCGCAGCTGCGCGCGTCACTGGACCGGCGACAACCGCTTGCAAGGCCGGCGTTGTAGTAGCCCTGCCAGCGTCTACCACGCCTTCGGCCGAGATAACCGACGCGGACCAGTCGAAGTAGTCCCGCGCCGCGCCACGTCTGCAACGCCTCGAATGACCCTGACATTCACGGTGCCAGTGCTAGGACATTTCCATTGGGCCTGTCTAACTAAGGTCACGGGGCTCGGCGGCGTCACCCCGGACCCAGAGGCAAGCCGCGCACACAAGGAGCGCTCGTCATGAAAAAGTTCACCGTCAAGAAGTCGGCCGGTGTCACCGTCACGCTGCGAACCCTGGCTCGCGATTTCGGAGCTGGGAAGAAGGGCGAAGTTGCCCTCATCCTCAATCCGAAGCTCTATGGCAGCCAGGGCAAGAACTGGCTGGGAGGGCGGACCTACAAGGACAAGTCGGCGGCCATCGCAGCGGCGAAAGCAGCGGGGGCGACCATCGCCGCCTGACGCTTGCTCGTGAGCCCCGAGTCCATCGCGGACTCGGGGCTTCTTGTCTTTCCTCATTCGGGTGCGTTCCCGATGTGCCAGCCTTTGTGAACCGAACAGCGATATGGGGCTAGCAGGTAGTAATCGCGCTCCGGATTGGCCGCCTGGAGATGCTCGATCTCGTCCCAGGCTGCACGCTCACTGGAAAAGGTCGTCTTGTCGGAACGCTGGCAGACCGTGACCCGGCGGCGCTTCAGGGTCACGCTCACTTCGCAGGCTCGACATCGTCATCCAGGCTTATTGGGCCTGACCCGGCAAGGAGCAACCGGACCGCGCCCACGGGAATCCCTAAGGCGATCACGGATCGGGCGCACTCTTCTGTTGCTGCGGATACGGCGCCGTCGAAACTTTCGGCGCCGATGCCGCAGAAGGCAACGGCCTGCCGTGGTGGTCGAATTTTTGAGGACCTGGCGAGGACTGGCCAGTTGCGGGTCGGTGTGGCGATGGCGCCGGGGCTGTGATCTTCGCGACCACCGCGGGCTTGAAGCTAGGTCTCGTCATCGTGCTAACGCCCTGAGAGGGGACGCACCGCGGCTCAACATCGCGACGAGGTCGATGGCGCGAACGACCTGCAGCCTGCCGCCGTCGGGCTGGATTTCCCACGTCTCACAGATCTGCCCTCGACGCGCCAGGTCGCGGACCTCGTCGACGCTGATGCCGAGGACTTCGGCCGCCGTCTCGAGGTCGAGGCGAGGCGCCGTCTGCACCGATCGCAGCGGCCGGCCGTCGCCCAGCTGCATCAGTCGCGATCGCAGCGAGCCGACGTCCAGCTGATCACGCGTCGACGTGCCGCGCGCTCGGTTGCGTGGATTTCGGAACACGACCAGTGGCGGGAGTCCGGTGCGAAGTCTTGGATTGCAAATCACCGCGCAACCGGCCGCTGGGAGGTAGTTGTTGAGGCCGTAATGAAGCATCTACGCCGGCTCCACGGCCGGATCGACGCCTGCCAGCAACACCGGGATGAACGCCTGGGGTTGCTCGCGAACCATCGGGTCGCGGTACGAGAACCGCTGGCCCGGCAGCGCAATCGCGTACATGCCGGAGAATAACGTCGCGATCGCGATGACAGCGTCGGAGTCTTTGACGGACTCGAGGATCTCGACTGCACGGTTTTCGGTTTTCACTGTGCACCCCGGTGCGACCAGCTCGCCAGGGCATCGTCGACGTCTCGCCGGCGGAAGCGAAGCGGCCGACCGGGCTGGCCTCCAAGTCGCGTCACTGCGAGTTCCCGGCGGTCGATCATGCGGGCTATCGTCGATGGACTCACGCGCAACCGTTCGCCGGCTTCTTTCAGGGTCAGAAGCTCGTCGTCAAGCGCGTTCATGGGCACGCATAGTTTAGCAGATAGTTGCGTACGCAACTAGACTGACCTGCTGGCACGGGTTTCGATTGTTCGGGTCGGTGCTCTCCGCGATGAGGTACTTCGCCTGCCGCCAAGGTCCGCTCGACATCCCGACACCGCAGACCTCGACCGGGTACGTGGCTAAAGGCGGGACCATGCTGCATTCACACGGAGAGGCCCGAAGACAAGTGCGGGAACGCTACCTGCCGACATCGGCGTGCTGACCACGAAGCGGGCGGTGGACGGTGTCTGGCGCCGGTCCTAGACGACAAGGGTCGGGCCGACGGTAAGTGCTGGTGCAGGATGTTCGTTTCGACCAAGTCGTAGCGGCCCATGCCCAAGTCCTTAAGGCATCAAGCAGAGGTCTCGGTTGGCGACGTCGTCGAAGGCACTTGTCCTCTATGTAAGCTGGGGTTCACGATTCCTTCATGACCGCGATGGCCAGGTCAGGTGATGTCGATGCCGGTCCAGCGGCGCTCCAGCTTCTGTGCCGCGCCGAGAGCCGTGCCGATTCACCCGAGACGTTTCCTCAATCGGACACTGCGGGACAGGCGATCTGGAGATCACGCTTGCCTCCGGCGCCGATCTCGAGAAGGCTAAGCCACTAATCCTCGCCAGCTATGAGCGTGCATAGCGACATCTGGTTGGCCGGTGCGATAGGCCCCTTCAGTCAGCACTAGAGTCGGAGCCAGAGACCACGCCGCGCCCGGGCTAATGAATGACTGTTAGCGGCCCGACGCTCATCCAGTGCAGACGCAAAGGTGTAGTTCCGATCTTGACGATTACCAACTCCGGGGTTACAGCTCTTTTTGATCGGTCTAAGGACGCGAGGATAACGGTGTCCCCATAGGTCGCCAAGACAACTTCGGGAGTTGAGCCATCCAGAACGAGAAAGTCTTTGGTTGTGTGTGCTTCGACCGAGCCTGCGTCATAAGCCAGGATGCCAACTAAGAAAACGACCAGAGCTACCGTGAACAAGAATGCGCCGAGTCGATTCTGTAGCTCGGTCACCATGGGAGATGGGGGAGGTTCTCGGCGTGCAGCGTCGGCGCGCCTGAGTCGATCTCGCACTGTCCCATCGCGAGTGCGAAGTGCCGGCCAGAACGCGCCAATCACCACGATGACCAAAAGCACGCCAATGACGAGCACCTGCTGACCGGACGGCCAACTTAAGCCCGCCAAGAGAAGAGCGAGTGCGGTCGCGATGAGAATCAACCCGATCCGGCCCTCTATCGGCCCAAAATTACCCCGCGACCAACGTAGGACACGAGTCTCGAACATCAGGGTCACGCTAAAGATCATCAGGATTCCAATCCCGACCCCAAATGTTGTAGCGAGAACGTCGCCTAGTTGGGGCGCAATGAGATCGTGCGGGATGTCGAATTGATTTGCATATCCGAGCAGATGCACCCATGTCAGTAGGTAACCAACCGCCGGAGCAGTGGCCACCAAGAGTGCTGTAGACGCCGCATTCAATCCCGCTAAGAAGGGCATCGGTTCGGTGGATGCCTCTTGATGGTCCACGTTGACTTGAGAGCTTATGTCAGCGACTCGACTTCGGGCCGCGAAACAGGTCGCCTGCGGCGCCTCGCGGCCTTGGAGTCCTGAGTCGGGTTTGGACGGGCTCTACCGGCTGGATCGTGCGTACCTCGAACCGCTGACCGCACGTCAGCGTGCAACACTGCGGTAACGAGGACAATGCCGAAAGCCAAACCAGCATCAATGACAACCGCCCAGCTCTCATTGCTTAAGCGAGGCGCAGTTACCTTCCTGCACCGGCTTCTATGTAAATCGGTCCTTCGGTAACTGAGAAAAAGGTATCTAGGTACTGCAGTAGGAGACCGCAAAACCAGGCCGCCGTGCCCAGCAGAGTGAAGACAACAACAAACGCACCGATATACCAAGCGAAGTAATAAAAGATCAAGTACGGTAGGAGCGCACCTATTACGACGAGTCTGCGGTGAGTGTTCCTACTGCCAATCTTGTAGTGACTACCGCCAACGACGATGACCACGCGGCGGCTGCCCTTGCGCCCGCCGTCGTCGTCTGGAGGCGGAGGCCTATTCCACTTTCGGAAGAGCCGGAGGAGCGACAGAACGCCACCAAAGGCAGCACCTGCCACGATCGGGTTGAAATCGTGGGTAAACACTCCGACCGCGGTACCACCGCCGCCGAATCCGGTGAGCACTGCCTCGATCGCTTCAAGGGCCTTGTCCATTCGCAGTCCTAGCCCGTCCGGAAGACTAAACCTCGAAACGGCAGGCTGTCCAGCAGGCGGCGAGACTGTCAACAGCGGCTCGGCGGCCTGGGGCTACAGGATCGAGGCGCCGCGCCAATCAGGCTGAGCCCCTCGAGCGGACCAGTCGCGCCTTCGGCCGTTTGAAGTTGAGGGTAATGATGCTGCCGTCATGGACATGGCTTCGTGGTTCCACTGGTGGCAAAAGCGCCAGCAGCGACGCCCGGGTGGACCGACCCTCGACCAGGTGAAGGCACAGTGTGCGCAGCGAGGGCAGTTGATCGGCTTCACCCCGTTCAACGTCCTCGGTAGTCCGGGTCGTACGTGAACCGGCGGTTGGCGATCGCTCTGCGAATGGTCCGCCCGATGTACTTCTTCTGGCGTAGATGGGGACGGTTCAGACCTGATCCCGCCCAGATGCGGGCCAACTGCTCATCGTCCTGCGTGTAGCAGGCGAGAGCACCCATCAGCGCCATGTCGGCCTCCGACGGCGAAGCGTAACCACTTGTATCGCCGGCCAGGAGCCACTCCACCTTGGCGCCGTTTCTGGCCCGGGTCGCGACCCGGAGGACCTGGTCATCCGTCATCGTGAGCCCCCGTGTGTTCCTCTCGTCCGGCGTCCGGTAGCCCCCTGGGTTTGTCTTCGCTCCCCATCGGCAGCAGGCCACCGAAGGACGAACGAACGAATCCAGACGGTCCCGCTGGGCCCCTGCACCGGCTCCCTGCATCCCTTCGCACTTTTTGAAGCGCGCTCACACCACCCGAAGCCGTATGCAGTCCGCCCTGGCGGTCCCTGGATACGACCGTCTGCCTGTGAAGGTGTCGACCCCAGGACAGACGGAGCCATCCCCCTTTGACGGCATATAAGGCACCGCCCGAACATGCGGTGGAGGTTCCGAGGCTCATCCTCACCAAGCCTGCCGGCGCTATTCGGCGCACCTCGCCAGGCACGCCGTTGGGCATGTCAGGGCGATAGGGGTGTCCAGTCACTGTGGGTCTCCTTGTGTGAAGTGCTCCTTGGTCGTGAGAGCACGGTAAAGACGCGCGTTTGTACACACGACGCGAGCTCGCGCCGGCGATGTGAAGGGCTAAGCTGATCGTCGGGTTCGTGCAGGCTCAATCTGCTCGGACCTCCCTGATCGCCGCGGTGGTCCAGCCGCGGCGATTTTCTTGTTCGGTGCGTCGCTCTCAAGCGAATCGCCGATCAGTGCGGCGATCCGCGATAGGGTGGCGACGTCATCGATGTGGGCGGACTTGCCTTGAGCCCGTCGCGCGCTAACCAGCCGCTCGGCGGCCTCACGAAGCTCGCGCGCGGACTTTAGTTCGTCGAACACAAGCCGGGCGCCGACAACATCGCCGCCGCTCGTCTTGGCCTGTCCGATGCGGCCGCGCTGCTCGCGTTCGGCGCGCGACAATCGACTGATTCCGTTTCGTGCAACATCGCCCAAAGGGACGCCAACCTCCGTCGGAGATTGGTCCCTCTTCTACAGGGCGACTGAGGACCGCGCAGCGCCCGTGGCCCGTCTTAGGCTTCGCTAGCTTAAGTAACCTCGGCGCCGTTGTCCACCGGCATTTCCTCGAAGGATTTGCCCTACATGGGACATGCCTACGGCTTTCGTCATGCCGAGAATCTCCACCAGCTCGCGGGTGTTCTGGAAACCGCCGAAGTTGGTGCGATAGTCGATGACCTCCTGGGCGAAGGCGGCGGTGAAGCCTGGGAGCACCTCGAGCTCTTCGAGCGTGGCCTGGTTGAGGTTGACTCGCGTGAGCACGGTGGTGCCGGACGTGCCTTTGGCGAACGGGACCTTGATCTGCTCCCCGTCTTTCAAGCGGCCCGCCAGGTTGGGCAGGCGGGTGATGTCCGCCTCGACCGACAGGCCGCCGGCGGCCGCGATGGCGTCGTAGACGCGATCCCCACGCTTCATTCGATAGAGGCCGGGATGCTCGACGGCGCCGACGACGTGGACCAGGAGGCCGGCCGGGGCCGGCACGTCCGCGGCGGCCGCCGCCGCCAGGTCCGGGGTCGCCGGGGCCGGCTTCGGGGTGCTGGATGTGTATGCGTAGGCGCCCGCCACCGCGCCGATGGCGAGCAGAACGGGAACGGTGATCGCAAGAAGGCTCTTCCAGCCGGGGATGAACGTGATGTGGCCGCGCATGGCTGCGAGGCTAGGGCGCGGGTTTGCGGGTGCAAACCCAGCCTGTTAAGGGCGCGTCGATGCGGATGGTTCCGGGGGAAGGATTCGAACCTTCGGTCGAGGATCCAAAGTCCTCTGCCTTACCTCTTGGCCACCCCGGAAAAAAAGCTGCCCGGTTGCCGCGGGTCGCTCCCCTCTGCTCGGCTCCCGCTCGAGGCTACAGAGTATGCAAAACGCCTCGCGGGCCTGGGCGGGTTACGTCGGGGCTGCGACCAGCGTTGGATCCTTTGGTGAGAGTCGTCCTTATTGCGTTTCTGATCGTGGCCACGGCGGCGTGCGGCACTTACCGATTTCCGGGCGCGAGCCCGGCCGGTTCGGGAACGGTCAGTGGCCAGGTGACGGTGGTGCCCTGTGCGCCAATCGATCGCCCCAACGCGGTTCCATGCACGAACCGGGTGATGCCCGGCGTCGAGATCGATTTCACCAGCAACGGCACAACGATCACCGCGCACACGGATGCAAGCGGCTTCTATTCGGTCGAGCTGCCCGCGGGCAGGTGGAAGGTCAGCTTCAAGGGCTACATGCGGATCATCAAGGGACCATCGACGGTGACGGTGACTCCAGGTGCGAGCGTGACCGCCGACTTCGTGGTCGACTCCGGGATTCGCGTTCCGGTGAATTAGGGACCATCCCTAACCCCCACCCACCCGAGGGGGGTGATGGCGCAGTGGGCCAGAGTACGGCGGATCGGCGTGGGCGGCAACCCTGCCCGTTAATTGCGTCTTTCCCCACGGGGCGCCTGCAGCCACGAAAATGCGTCGTGCCGTCTAGACCGCCAAGACACTTTTCGGGTTGAGCCAGGGCTTAGGGGACCAGGTTGATCAGCTTGTCCGGGACGAAGATCACCTTGGAGGGCCGGCCGCCGTTCAGCGCCGCACGAACCCGCTCGCTCGCGAGAGCCGACGCGAGCGCTTGATCCTCGGACAGCCCGGCTGCCACTGTCAGCCGATCCCGAACCTTGCCCCCCACCTGGACCACTAGCGTCACCTGCGGCTCGGCCGCCGCCGCCGCATCGAACTCGGGCCACGCCGCGTCCGCGAGCAGACCTCGGTCCGGCCCACCCTCGCCCAGCCGCTCCCACATCTCCTCGCTCACATGAGGACCGAGCGGGTTCAGCAGCTTCACCAGCGTGCGGACGGCGGCATCCCAGCCGGCGTCGCGAGCTCCGCCCGCCTGCAGGTAATCCTGCATCGCGTTCGCCAGCTCCATCAGGTAAGCCACGGCCGTGTTGAAGCGAAGGTCGTCGTAGTCGTCGGTGACCTTTTTGACGGTCTGCGCGACCTTGCGGCGAAGGAGGGTTGGATCGGCGGCAGCTGGCGAAGCGCCGGTCACGTCGATCGACTCGGGCTCGAGCACCAAACGCCAAACCCGGTGCAGGAATTTCACGACCCCGTTCACGCCGGCGTCGTTCCACTCCACGTCCTCTTCGGGCGGGCCGATGAACATCTCGTAGATGCGGCCCGCGTCGGCGCCCTGCTTGTCCACCAGCTCGTCGGGCGAGACGCCGTTTCCCGCCGACTTCGACATCACCTGTCCGAAGCGCTTGACCATGCCCTGGTTGAACAGGCGCATGAACGGCTCCGTGACGCTGACCATGCCCGTGTCGAACAGCACCTTGGTGAAGAACCGCGAGTACAGCAGGTGCAGGATCGCGTGCTCGACGCCGCCCGTGTACTGGTCGACGGGCATCCAGTGGTTCGCGAGCTCCGAGTCGAAGGGTTCCTGGTCGTCGTGCGGGCTCGCGTAGCGCAGGAAATACCACGAGGAATCGACGAAGGTGTCCATCGTGTCTGTTTCGCGCCGCGCCTCACGCCCGCACTTCGGACACGTCGTGCGCCAGAAATCGGGATTGTCGGCGAGCGGCTTGTACTCCTTCGGCAGCACGACCGGCAGCTGGTTCAAGGGCATCGGCACGATGCCGTCGACCTCGCAGTACACGATGGGGATGGGGCAACCCCAGTAGCGCTGCCGGGAGATCAGCCAGTCTCGCAGCCGGTACTTGACCGTCCGTTTGCCCAGCCCCTTTTCCTCCAGCCACGCGATGACGCGCTCGAAACCCGCCTGGCTGTCGAGGCCGTCGAACTGGCTGCTGTTCACCATCACGCCGGGACCGATGTACGCCTCGGGCAGATCGTCGTCGTCGTCGTTCGCATCGGGAGGCGCGATGACCTTGCGAATGGGCAGGCCGAACTTCTTCGCGAACGCGAAGTCGCGCTCGTCGTGCGCGGGCACGGCCATGATCGCGCCGGTTCCGTAGGTGACGAGGACGTAGTCCGCGACCCAGATCGGGATCTTTTCGCCGTTGACCGGGTTGACAGCGAACCCGCCGGTCGGGACTCCGGTCTTCTCGCGCTCGGTCGACATGCGGTCGATCTCGGTTTCCTTACGCGCCTTCTCCACATACTCGCGCAAGCGTTCACGGTTTTCGTCCGTCGTCACCTTGTCCACGAGCGGATGCTCGGGCGCGAGCACCATGAAGGTCGCACCGAACAGCGTGTCGGGCCGCGTAGTGAAAATGCGGATGGATTCCCCTTCGCTTCGGGCCACAGGAAAATCGACCTCCGCACCCTCGCTGCGCCCGATCCAGTTGGTCTGCATCAGGCGCACCTTGTGCGGCCATTTGTCGAGCAGCTGCAGGTCGTTCAGCAGGCGCTCGGCGTAATCGGTGATCTTGAAGAACCACTGCTCGAGGTCGCGCTTCTCGACCTCCACATCGGGGTGCCGCCAGCAGCGCCCGTTGATGACCTGCTCGTTCGCGAGCACCGTCTTGTCCACCGGGCACCAGTTCACCGGCGACATCGCGCGATACGCGAGCCCGCGCTCGTAGAAGAGCAGGAAGAGCCATTCGGTCCACCGGTAGTAGTCCGGCATGCTCGTGGTGACCTCGCGGTCCCAGTCGTAGAGGATTCCCATCATCTTCAGCTCGCGCTTGGCCTTGGGGATGTTGTCCAGCGTCCAGGTCTGCGGATGCAGGCCTCCCCGCTTGATCGCCGCGTTCTCGGCCGGCAGGCCGAACGCGTCCCAACCGAAGGGATGCAGCACCTCGAAACCCTGCATGCGCTTCATTCGCCCGAGCACGTCGCCCATCACATAGTTGCGCGCGTGGCCCACGGTCAGGTCCCCGGATGGGTACGGGAACATGACCAGGTCGTAGTACTTCGGCTTCGGCGAGCTGTCCGACGCCTTCATGACCCCGCGCTCGGTCCAGATCTTCTGCCACTTCGGCTCGATCTCCTGCGGGACATACGTGCTACGTCGAGGCTTGGCCACCATGCGGATTGAATTTTAGATGCGCGAGCTCATGGCCCACGATCGAGGCCAGCATCACGAGGGCGCCCACGGCCTGTAGGCCAGTGAACCGCTGACCGGCGATGACGACCGCCGCCACCAGCGCCCATGCTGGTTCGGTCGTGAGGATCACGGCCGTCCGGCTGGCGCTCAGGTGCTGCTGAGCCCAGGTCTGGATGTAATAGGCGAGCGCCGACGCGAACACTCCGGTGACGATGATTGCGAACCAAACCTGCAGGTTCGGCATGTGCATCTGCCACACCCCGCCGCCAGTGAAGATGAGCGCGCTCGTGCCCATCTGCACCATCGCCAGCGGCGCGGATCGCAGTCCAGGCGACCACCGGCTGAGGAGCACGATGTGAAGGCCGTACAGAGCAGCGCACGCGACGGTGAGCAGGTCGCCCAGGCCGAATCCGGCGGGCCCGCCGACCAGCATCACTGTGCCGGCGACCGCACCGATCACCGCGACTACCGTCCACCTGTGCAGCGGCATGCCGAAGACGCGGTCGATGAGCGGCGTGAACACAACGAAAAGTCCGGTGATGAGGCCCGAGTTGCCAGGGCTCGTCATCGTGAGGCCGACCGTCTGCGTGAGGTAGCCGCCGGCCAGGACGGCGCCGGCGATGGCTCCCACCGATAGCTCCCGCCGGCTCGGAAGCCGGCGCACCAGGATGACCATGACCACGAACGCGAGCAGGAAGCGGAGCGCGAGAAACGGTAGGGTCGGATACTGTGAGATCGCGTCTTTGACCAGGACGAACGTCCAGCCCCAGACCGCGGTCACCAGCAACAGAAAGAAGACGTAGATCAATGAAGCGACTGTGGGCGCCCTGGCGCATGGAGTACATCACCGGCGAGCCGAAGGCCGGCTGCCTGTTCTGCCGCGTGCTCGAGAACCCCGACGATCCGGACGCAGAGCTCGTCGTGTGGCGACCTCCGGGGGCGCTGGTCATGCTGAACAAATTCCCATACAACGCCGGGCACGTCATGGTCGCGCCGACAGCTCACCGCGGAGAGCTCGATGACCTCGACGATGCCCAGACGGCAGACCTCATGCGCGCCACGCGGCGCGCGATTGTGGTTCTCCGTGAGCAGCTCAAGCCGCAGGGCTTCAACATCGGCGCCAACACCGGCCGCGCCGCCGGCGCCGGGATTCCAGACCACGTTCACCTTCACGTCGTGCCGCGGTGGAACGGCGACACGAACTTCATGCCTGTGCTGGCCGAAGTCAAGGTCGTGAACGAGCACCTGCTGCAGACCGCCGCGAAGCTGCGGAAGGCTTTCGCTTCCAGCTGAGGCGACCGCCCACGATGGTCGCGACGACGCCTTCGGCGTCGACCACCGTCATGTCGCACAGCATTCCTTTGTGCAGGGCACCGGCATCGGCCTCCATTCCCACCGCGAAGGCGGCGTCTGAGGTGTAGGCCCGCAAGGCCGAAGTCCGGGAGACGGACAGCTCGGGGTGCCATTTCGCCGGCCGGCGCCATGTGACCGCGGCGTCGATGCCGAGCAGCGGATCTGCAGTCTCGACCGGCGCGTCCGAGCCGAACACCAGGGTCGCACCCGCTCGTTCGAGAGCGCCCCACGCGTACGCGTGCGCCGTTACGTTTGGCCAGTGCTCATCCGCGAGCTCGCGATCGGCCGCGGCATGGATGGGCTGCATGGAGGCGATCACGCCGATGCGCCCGAAACGCTTCATGTCCTGTGGATCAACACATTGCGCGTGCTCGATGCGCGGCCGCCACAGCCGCCATGCCGAGCGATGGGGCTGCAGGGCGTCGAGGGCCCTCCGGACCGCTCCGTCGCCGATCGCGTGCAGGCACACGTTCAGCTCCGCGCGCGCGCAACGCTCGACCATGTCGCGAAGGTCGTCGTGCGTTAAGCGCTGCGTGCCCGACCCGTCGAGCATCTCGGCCGTCCTGCTGCCCAACGAGCCGTCCAGAAACGCCTTCACGCCCCAGATTCGCAACCATTCGTCGCCCCATCCCGAACGCACGCCCATCCGCTCGGCGTGATGGAGGTCGGCCAGCGGCACGTTGTAGGTGACACGGAGCGCGAGCCGGCCACGGGCGTGCAGGCGTTGGAGCGAGCCGAATCCGCGGGCGCTGTCCATCGAATGCACGGCGGTCAGCCCGAGGCGTGCGAGGCCGGCGAGCGCGCGGGCCATCGCGGCGTCGAGCTCGGTTTCATCCGGGCGTGGCAGGATCTTTGAGACGAGCTGCATGGCGGTTTCGCGCAGGATTCCCGCCGGCTCTCCGCGCTTGTCGCGGTCGATGACTCCACTGGGCGGGTCTTCTGTGCTGCGATCGATGGCCGCTTGTTTCAGCGCCGCTGACGAAACCCACGCCGAGTGGCCGTCCTTGCGACGAAGGTAGGCAGGACGGCCGCCCGCGGCCTCGTCCAGCTGTTTGCGATTCGGGAACGCGGCGTCAGGCCAGGCGTCGTTGTACCAGCCGGACCCCACGACCCACGCGTCCTTGGGCAGACGCGCCGACCAGCTCCGGACCGAGGCCAGGGCCTTCTCGAGGCTTGGCGCGCCGGTGAGGTCGAGCGCGAGATGGCGATCGGCCAGCCCTTCCAGGTGGATGTGCGCGTCGATCAGCCCGGGCCAGGCGGTGCCGCGCAGCAGCACCACCTCGGCGCTGCGCCCGGCGGCGGCGCGAGCCCGCGCGCCTACCGCGATGATCCTTCCGTCAGGCCCGGCGGCCACCTCCGGCTCGCAGCCCGCGAAGAGCACGGTCTGGGTCGCCATCAGGCAGGGTCCCCGCGAAATCCGGAATTTCGCGGGGTACTCATAGACCGTAGGTCTTGGCGATGATCTCCTTCATGATCTCGTCCGAGCCCGCGCCAATCCGCCCGAGGCGCGCGTTGCGCCACGCCCTCTCGACAGGGAATTCGTGCATGTATCCGTGCCCGCCCAGGATCTGGATGGCGTCGTCGGCGACCTCGCACGCGACCTGCGTGGCGAGCAGCTTGGACTGAGAGATCTCGCGGACCGGGTACTCGCCCTTGTCCCACTGCGCCGCGGTCTGGTAGACGAACGCCTGCACCGCTGCGATCTTCGTGCCCATATCGACCAGCCGGTGCTTGATGACCTGGAATTGCGAGATGGGCTGGCCGAACGCCTGCCGGTTCTGCGCGTAATCCATCGTGTACTCGAAGATGCGGGCGGCCCCTGCGATCGCACCCGCCGCGGCGATCATGCGCTCGCCCTGGAGCTCCCACATGAGGTTCTTGAAGCCATCCCCCTCCTCGCCGATCAGGTTGGCGACGGGGACGCGGCAGTCTTCGAACAGCAGCTCCGCCGTGTCTGAAGAGTGCATCCCCAGCTTCTTGAGTGTGCGGGTGACCTGGAAGCCGGGCGTGCCCTTCTCGATGACCAGCAGGTTGTAGCCCTTGTGGCCGCGCTCGCGGTCGGCCTTCGTGACCACGAGCGCCCAATGGCAGCGCGCGCCGCTGGTGATGAAGATCTTGCGGCCGTTGACGACGTAGTGGTCGCCATCGCGCTTTGCCACGGTGGTGATTCCGGCCACGTCGGAGCCGGCGTCGGGCTCCGTGATCGCCAGCGCCGCGATGTGCTCGCCACGGATGGCAGGAACCACCCACTTGCGCTTCTGCTCCTCGGTCCCGAACTTGAACACCGGCGGTGTCGCCATCTCGGTCTGGACGTCCACAGCCATGCCCAGCCCACCCAGTCCCGCCCTGGCCATCTCCTCGGACAGGACGACTGCCGAGAAGTAGTCCCCGCCCTGGCCGCCGTATTCGAGCGGGTAGCGCAGGCCAAGGAACCCGAGCTCGCCGAAACGCTTGAAGATGGAGTCGGGGAAGGTCGTCTCCTCCCACTCATCCAGATGCGGCTGCACCTCGCCGGCCAGGAACTTGCGGATGTGGAGGCGGAGCTCGTCGTGGGCGTCCGTGAAGTACATCGGGCTGAGTGTAGGCTGGGAACGGACGCGAGTCCCCTTACGGTATGATTCGCGGCCAGACCTCATTTTGAAGATCACGCACGCCTCAGGGGAGTTGGATTGGGCTCGGTAATCAAGAAGCGGCGCAAGAAGATGCGCAAGCACAAGCACAAGAAGATGCTCAAGAAGACGCGGTGGCAGCGCCGCGCGCACGCTTAGCGGCGCGACCGCGCCTAGAATGACGCGCTAGATGGGCTGGTGGATCGTCCTCGGGATCGTCGTCCTGGTCGTGCTGTGGCTCATCTTCACGTACAACGGCCTGATCTCGGCCCGCAACCGCACGCAGGAGGCCTGGTCTGAGATCGATGTCGAGCTCAAGCGCCGCCACGACCTGATCCCCAACCTGGTCAACACGGTGCAGGGCTACATGAGCCACGAACGCGGGACGCTGGAAGCGGTGACCAATGCCAGGGCGGCGGCGGTCGCGGCCGGGGCCACGGGTGACCCCGCCAAGATCGGGCAGGCCGAGAACATGCTCAGCCAGAGCCTGCGCAGCCTGTTCGCGGTCTCGGAGAACTACCCCGACCTCAAGGCGATCAGCGCCTTCACCAACCTCCAGGAAACCCTGACCGCGACCGAGGACAAGATCGAGTTCTCGCGGCGCTTCTACAACGGCAACGTGCGCGACTACAACATCAAGCTGCAGACGCTCCCCACGTCACTGATCGCCGGCGCCCTTGGATTCAAGGCATTCGGCTTCTTCCAGGCCGACGAGGGGGACCGCGCCGTCCCGCAGGTCAGCTTCGGCAACACGCCGCAGGCCGGCGGTCCGCCCGGGCCTGGGTCACTGCCTCCGGCGGCTGGTTCTGGGCCGCCCTCGATGGGTTCGTCGGGACCCCCGCCGCAAAGCTGAGCTTCGGAGGAGGCCACCGCTAGGCGGACCTCGACCAATCTGCCTCGAACCTGATCTCGTAGGCCGCCACGGCGTGCGGGTCTTGCGTTTCGATGTCGAGCTCGTGGTTGACGCCCAGCCCTGACAGCGTCCAGTTGGCCGAGCCCAGGACCAGCTCTCCGTCGAACAGCCCAATCTTGGCGTGCAGCAAGGCGCCGCGCGGGATCGGATACCAGCGCACGTCCACCCCGCTCGAGGCAAGGACCGCGTAGGCGTGCCGGTTGTACGCCTGGTTGGGGTCGAGCAGGACCCTGACCATGGCGCCGCGCCGATGGGCGGCCGCCAGCCCTGCCATGACCTCGGCATCGGTCAGCGTGTAGACCTCGGCCAGGACGCGCTGCCGGGCACGCCCGAGGGCTGCCTCCAGCATCGCCCTGATCTCCGCGCCGGGTGATGTCTGGGCGATTTCAGAAGGCGCCGCGGCCAGAGGTGCGGGATCGCCGCCGGCCAGGCTCCAGTCCTGATCGAAGATGCGTACGAGCCGGGCGAGCTCGGGAGGCGCGCGTGTCTCGAGCACGTAGTCGTGGTTCCGTTCGCTGTGGGCGCCCCAGTTCATCCCGCCGACCACGGCCTCGCCGTCGGCTATCAAGAGCTTCACGTGGTCGATCTGGTGGCGGACGTCGTCCACTGGATACACGCGCTCGGCGACCCCGATGCGATGGAGGACTGCCGCCGATCGCCGGCTGGCGTTGACTGTCGGGTCCGTGATCACGCGCACATCGACACCGCGAGACCGTGCGGCGCCGAGCGCGCTCGTGATGTCGCGCCGCCCGAGCTCGTACATCTCGACCATCACGCGCGTGCGCGCGGATGCGATGAGCCTGCCTACCAACCCGAAGATGGACGCGTCCTGCCAGAGCTCTACAGGCTCAGGGCGCCCCGACCCCGATGTCAGGGGCGCCCCGCCTACGCCTGGCGCTTGCGTGAGCTGCGCCGCGTTCGCGATCGGCGCCACGGAGGGAAGGGCCGAGCACGCCGTCAGGCAAACCGCAAGCAGCAGGAACGCAAATCGCGCCATGGCGAGGCGAACTTACGTGCTTGAAAACACGACGCCAACCCAGCCTGTTAAGGCCTCGATCAGCTCAGAGCAGGTCCACCTTCATGCCCGGCCGGGCACCGAGCACCCGGTCGGCGCGCGACTCGCGGATGCCTACCTCCAGGTAGCCCATGCTGCCGATGTACACGAATGGCTCGTTGGGCCGGGCGTCGGCGTAGGTCGTGGCGGATGCCGTGATGTAGTGGTTGTGGATTCGCATCGGCCGGACAGGCGGCTTCAGGTTCGTGACCAGGTTGCCAAAGCCATCGACCCAGAGCACTCGGGGTTCGGAGTCGTCGAGCATCGTCGGGGCTGCGGTTGGGTGCCCCAACGATTCGAGCGGCACCCCGGACGCCAGCGCCGCGGCTGCCGGCGCAAAGACATCACGTCCTTCGAATGTGGGCGCGCCGCCTGGCGCGGGGGCGAGCTCGACCGCCAGCTGCATGCCCACCTCCTCGATGACGATTGCAAACAGGCCATTGTCGGGTCCGACATAGAATCGCCCGCCCGCGCGAATCGCGAGGCGACGGCGCGAGCTGCCGACCCCTGGATCCACTACGGCCATGTGCACTGACCCGGCGCCGAAATGCCGCGTGCCGGCGAAGAGCATGAACGCCCCGGCGAAGACGTCGAATCGCGGCACCTCGTGGCTGACGTCCACCAGCGTGGCGTGAGGGCACCCGGCAAGAACCACCGCCTTCATCGCCGCGACGAGAGGAGATCCGGAACCGAAGTCGGACGTGAAGGTGACCAGCGGCGGGCCCGCGAGTGCGCCGCGGCTACCAGTAGCGTGTCTCCTTCCAGGGATCTGCTTCATCGTGGTATCCACGCTGCTCCCAGAAACCGAGCCGGTTGCGATCCATGAACTCTAGCCCGCGCAGCCACTTTGCCGATTTCCAAAAGTACTTCGAGGTCACGAAGAGTCGAAGGGGCCAACCGTGGTCGGGTGTCAGGTCCTGCCCGTTCCAGGCGTAGCAGAGGAGGTTCTGGTCGGAGTCGAGAACGTCCAGCGGCACTGAGGTTGTGTACCCGTACTCGCAGTGCGCCATCACGTATTTCGCCTGCGGTTTCGACTTGACGCGGTCGAGGATTTCGCGAATCGGCACGCCGGTCCAGGTGTCCCCGAGACGACTCCAGCCCGTCACGCAATGGATGTCTGCGACGACGTCCTTAGAGGGCAGGGCGCGGAGAGCGCCGTAGTCGAGGGTCAGTGGATTTTCGACCGCGCCGAACACCTTGAAATCCCAGGTGGCGATGTCCGTTTTCGGCACCGGCCCAAAGCTGAGGATGGGCCAGCGGTCGGGCGCCGTGAGGGTCTGGCCGGGCGGGATGCGGGAAGGATCGACGCCTTCCGGCAGGCGCTTCGTCTTGAAGAGGAACGACATCTGGTGAGTATAGGAATCACCCGCCGGGGCGCGATTGTTCCGGGGCTATACTGGCCTTTCGCTCAGCGTGTGGGCCCGTGGCGCAGCTGGGAGCGCGCGTGAATCGCACTCACGAGGTCAGGGGTTCGAATCCCCTCGGGTCCACCAAATTGCTCTCTTTTGCATAATGCCAATCCGCATAACGCGGATTCGCATCACGCATGTGCACGCAACGTAACCCGCTGCCGTTCAGGCGATTCGGGCTACGTCGAGGTGGTGGCATCGAGAACATACCTGCGGACGCGCCATGTTCGGCTCGCGTGGATCGGTTGAAACTCCCGGACACCGGGCAGTTGCAGTTTTCCGCCGGCACGACGAGCCGATAAGCGGAGTGTGGGAGTGCACGGCCCCTCGACGAAATGAACACCGGGCCGGCGGGGTCGATCGAGTCGGAGCGATGCACTGGACGCTGTCGTGCTCGATCACGAACCGATGGACTAGGCGGCTGACTGCCGGCGGAGGTTGGCAGGGTCGACCACAACCAACTTGAAGTGATTGCGTGAGGCCCCGTCAATCATTTTCACCCGTCTCCTTAAGACTCTGACCCGCGCGTTACCAACTGTTCAAGGCGCTCTAACGATGTCTCCAACACCTTGCCCGAGTATTCGGAGTTGCCGCGTATCGCCTGCTCCTTGTCGGGATCGGCGGGCCGCTGGCGCGACTCCAGAACCACCCGGGTGGCATCGGCCCCCTGGGCCTCGAGCTTGATCCTGACGACAGTTTCAAGTGCGAACCGGGGGGCGGGCTGCCCGCCGAGACGCTCCGCCTCGTGACGCCATTTGAGAAGGTGCTCGGGTTCGAAGGCGGTGATCAGTTGATCGACCTCGGAGTCTTGCCCCTGCCACTGGCTGCGAAGACGCTGGCGGCGGCCAAGTCCGGCGCCCTCCAGCACCTCGGCGCTGGCCGCCCTGGCGTACCACTCGGGCAGCCGTTCGGCTTCGGCCACGACCTCCCAAACGCGGGCCGCCGGCGCGGGGATGACCCGTTCCCTTGCTATCTCAATCATCGCTACTCCTCCACCGAAGCCCTTCCCACGTGAGCTGATATATTGTACGACATGGCGAACCAATCGCAAGCACGATCGCCAGCTGCTCCATCACGTCCCCGCCGAGAAAGGCATTCCGCTCGGCGTCGTCGCAAGCCACCTCGGCATGCCCAAAAGCTCAGCGTCTGAGCAGGTTAAAAGCCTCGAGCGCCGCGGCTTCCTCACCCGCCACCGCGATCCCCAGGACGAGCGCCAGCTTTCGATTGTCCTCACCGATGCGGGGGTCGCTCGAGTGAGGCAGGACAGCGTTTTGGACCTGGTCCGATTGGCGGCTGCACTCAAGAAGGTTTCGGCCGAGGATAGGCGGGCTCTGTTGACTGGCCTAGAGCGGCTGGTGGCGGCGGCCGATGGCTGACGCGGCGGCGCCAGCCGGGTCACTCCTCGAGCGCTTCGTCAGAGGCTCGGCTGCTGTTCAAACCTGACCGGAGGCGTCGTCCACCGAATTGCGCCCACGATGGCCCGGCTTTGCGTGCTCCTCAGGCACCATCGACACCTCGACGTCCGGCGGCCGGATCCATGTGATCTCCCACGCCCTGGCCAGCGCACTGGCATAGAGCCCGACGAGGGTGCCCAGCGGGGCCCTGAGAATCGTTTCGCTCTGAGGGTCGACCAACAGAGCTATGCCCAGCAGGAACTGAATGACGTAGAGGCCAACCGACACCGTGGCGAACACATAGTTCAGCATGCGGTGGGGCGCACCCGGGCGGAGGTTGCCGGCCCTGATGGACCTCGGCAGGAGATTGCTCACACCCCAAAAGCCCAAGGACGCCATGAGCACGTTGAGGATCGCGAAGTTGACATCGCCACCTAGGAGCGAGGCGATCGAGACGATGAAGATGTCGAAGAGGGCCAGGGAGGAGCTCCCGCCAAGGACTATCCGCCTCTCACGGGTCGCGTGATCACCGCCCCGGCCGGCCGCAACCGACAGCGACACGAACAGCAGCCCGATGAAAGCTGCTGAAGCGCCGCCACTCGTGATCAGAAAATCCCTGTAGCCCGCAATCATTGGCCGTATGCCTTGGCCACGTACTTTGGCACGACCATCCGCCATGCATCCAGGACCAGCTCGCGCATCTCGGTTTCGTCGATCGCGGCCATCTGTACCAGCACCCAGTGGTAGCGGAGGTCGGATTTTTCGGGCAGCATGAACTTGTCCGGCGATCCGCCGATGAGCCAGTCGCGCTGGTCCTTCGGGAACCCGAAACCCATCACCGTCTCGTCGCGCGAGAACGACACATAGACGATCTGCCCGACCCGGAACTTGACGCGGCCGTGGACCAGAGCTTCGGTTGTGCGCGGCAGTGTCATCGCAAACCGCCGCACGTCGGCCACCGTCAGCATTTGAGACAGATTATTTGACGCGCCACTCAGGGCGGACTCCCCGTACGATTCCCTGAATTCGGCAGCCGCCACAGAAGGGGGGTCACATGTCCAGTGGTTCTCAGCAGGCGGGCACTCTTCAAAAGGACGCGATCGGCCTCGCCCCGGTCCTCTTCCAGTCCATCACCCACATGGCGCCGGCCGCGGCGGTGGCCTTCTCCATCATCTTTGCCGTCACCTACGCCGGCGGCGCCACGCCGCTGGCCGTGCTCATGGCGCTCATCGCCTGCCTGCTGGTCGCCATCAGCATCGGGCAGCTGGCAAAGCACCTGCCGTCCGCGGGCGGCCTGTACACCTACAGCGCGCGGGGCCTTCATCCTACGGTCGGTTTCTTCGTCGCCTGGGGCTTCATGCTCGCCGAGCCGATCGTGGCGCCCCTGCTCTATCTGATCTTCGGGAACGTCATCGGCGTCTTCCTCACCAACCACGTCAACACCCCGACATGGCTTTGGGCGCCCTTTGCGGCGGCTGCCGGAATCGGCGTGTGGGCCCTCGTCTATCGAGGGGTGCGCATCTCCACCGAGGCGGGTGTGGTGCTCGGCGCGTTTGAGATCGTCGTCTTCCTCGCCCTCGCCATCACGCTGATCATCGCCGCCGGATCCAACAACACGCTCAGCGTGTTCAGCCCCAACACCGGCAACTCCAATGGATTGGGCTCTGTTTTCGCCGGCATGGTCTACACGGTGCTGGCGTTCATCGGCTTCGAGGCATCCGTGCCGCTGGCCGAGGAGACGAAGGACCCGCGCCGCACGCTGCCGAGGGCGGTGATCCTCTCGTGCGTGCTGATCGGACTCTTCTACCTTGTCTGCTACTACGCCGCGATCGTCTACTTCGGCCCCAACGCCGCGGCCGATCCCAAGAACGGCTTCTTCGCCTTCAACGGCGGCGACCCGTGGGACGGCCTCGCATCAAAGGTGTGGGGACCCTTCTCGATCCTCGTCCTGCTCGCGATCATCAACAGCGCCTTCGCCAACTCCAACGCGGGCGCCAACGCCGCCACCAGGGTCGGCTTCGCGCTGGGCCGCGTCGGCCTCCTGCCGCCGGCTCTTGCGCGCGTGCATCCGCGATTCAAGACCCCCTACATCGCAGTCCACGTCCAGGGCGCCCTCGGACTCGCAGTCGCCCTCATCCTGGGTTTCGCCCTCGGCGGGCCGCTCAACGCCTTCGCCTTGCTGGGCACCGTGGCGACGATCGTCATCGTCTGCATCTACATCCTCACGAACCTGAGCAACCTCGTGTTCTACATGCGCGAGCATCGCGACGAGCTCAACCCGATTCTCAACGTCGCGGTTCCCATCCTGGGCACGTTGATCTTCATCCCCGTACTCCTCGCCGCCTTCGGCATCGACTTCGCCGGGCTGGGCATCGCGGGCCTGACGGCGCCTGCCAATGCCGCGCCGTGGATCGTGCTGGCGTGGCTGGCGGTCGGCGTCGTGGTCTACATCTACTTGTCCTCGCGAGCTCCAGGCCGTATTCAGGAGACGGCGAAGACCTTCATCGAAGGCTGAGGCCGAGCCGGTCTAGGCGGTTTCGCGCCGGGCTTCGGCCACCGGTTCGCGCACCTCTGGACCGATCATCTGCGTGAAGACGGCGCGATAGTCGAGCAGTGCCCGCCGCAGGTCCTCCGTGCGATGCCGCTTGTGCCCCTCGGCAAGCTTCCGGCGCGCGGAACGCAACCGGTTCGGGAGGCGATGGGCGCCAAGGGGATGACCCCGCTCGCCAAGCATCGCGATGATCAACGCGTCGGCCCCCGTGACCGCCTCTTCAGGCGCATCCATGAATTGCCTCTCGATTCGGTCCCATGAGTCCAAATAGCGTGTGCGCGCCTCCGGCCGTAATGGCACGAGGCGCGTTCGAGGCGGCCGCGACCGCCAGGCTCTTACAACCGAGAACAGGACGGCCGCGACGGCGAGAAGGATCACGAGGTCGATGGCCAGGGTGGTCAGATCCATACGTCACCTCCATGTGAGGTAACGCCAAGCCCTCCCGACCGACCCGGTTCAAGTGCGGCCCGAAGCTGGGACGGCCGCCCAGAAGCTCCTTGCCCGCCCATTGGCATGCGGTCAGGCCGGGCGCAGCATCGGAATCCTGAAGGGAGCGGCAGGTCGAAGAGGGCAATTCCGTATTCAAGGCCCGGTGCGCGCAAGGCGCGCGCGAAAGTCCTGCCGTTCCCGCCAGCTCAGGCGTTATCTAGACGAAAGATGTGCGTTTCGCGAGCCCCTGCTGGGCTAGTGTTGTCGCGAGAAGGACGCGTTGCAGGTCGCTTTCAGGCTATCCAGCCGCTCGCGGAAGCAGCCGATGAGCTCGCGCTCTCGCTGGCTGTCCTTCCCGGCGCCGACTGAGATGAAGCGGCCGACCCGGGCTTGGGTCCGCGCTTGTGCCGCGATCGGGCGCAGGCAACGCACTCGGAAGCCCCTCGGCGTCGCGGGCCCTGTTGGGCGACAAGGCCCGCCGGAGCAGCTCAGATTGCTGCCCGCTCAGCATCGGACGATCGAGGCGGGATCCCTGGTTGTTCTCAGCGCGCT
>WNGJ01002811.1_pt1 | contig 39001 bp, 44 predicted proteins | sample 5400611 | NCBI WGS metagenome assembly WNGJ01 (sample SAMN13153375, study PRJNA577476) | soil metagenome | isolation source: 40 cm soil or saprolite under Garry oak tree replicate 1 | place: USA:California | collected 2016-06-15
TGGGCCGGACCGATGACGCGCGCGCCGAAGCCGAGACCGCGCTGAACATCGCCGGTACGCTCGGCACCCGCGTCCACAGCTCGCTCGCGCACTCGGTCCTCAGCGTGATCACGCTGCGCCAGGGAGATCTCCGCACCGCGGGCGGGCATATCAGGAACCGCCCCGATACCACTCATTACTGCGACGCTTACGCCCGCACCGAGGCCCTCCTGGCCCAGGCCCAGTTCGTGGAGGCCGCCGCCGGGGCCGAGACGGCGATGCAGGTGCTCGGCGGCATCTACGCCGGCCTGCCCGCCCACCGGCACGTCCTGGTCGGCGAGCCAACCGCCTCGGCCTGGCTCGCACGCACCGCCCTGGCGGTCGGCCGCCACGAGCTGGCGACCGGTGTGGCCCGCGTGGCCGATGAGCTTGCCCGTGACAATCCCGCGTTCGATGTCATCGCCGTCGCGGCGGCGCATTGCGGCGGCATTGCCGGCCAGGACCCCGCGCGTCTGGCGCATGCGGCCGCGATGCATCCCGATCCGTGGGCGCGCGCCTCGGCCGCTGAGGATCTTGGCATGGGAGGCTACGGCGACGTTGGTGCGGCCAGGGACCTGGCCCGCGTCCGGCGCCGGCTGCGCAGGCTAGGAGTCCGGCGACGGCACTGGGTGTCAGCCGAGCGTCCCGCAGTTGGCTGGGCGAGCCTCACGGAAACCGAGCGTGTCACGTCAGTCCTGGTCGCCCAGGGGCTTAGCAACCAGCAGGCCGCCGAGCGGATGTACGTGAGCGTTCATACCGTCGCGTTCCACCTGAGGCAGGTTTTCCGCAAGCTTGGCATCAGCTCGCGTGTCGAGCTTGCCCGTCTCGTGGCCGAACAGTCCGCAGGGCCAGGGCCCGGACACGAGCAGGTCCCGGGACGGGAACGCTGATAACGCCCGGGCCTTCGGGTTACCCGACCGTGCGATGTGGCGGCGGCGGACACGAATCTACTATCGGAGCTCCAGAACCACCGGAGCCGGGCGGAGACCATGAAATCCGACGCCGAAAATAAAGGGACGGCACACGGCCAAGCTTTACGGGCACGTCCACTCACTGAGCGAGGCCACCGCCGCCGCGGCGGCGTCGGCGCCAGGCGTGGCCAGCGTCGAAAGTCATCTCGTCGTTTCCCCGTGATACCGGGCCCCCACCCGGCTCGTTCGGGAAGAAAAGAATTGAGCCGAACGGACCGTGGTGCGTGTCTCCCCAGCAGGTCCTGGCATTCCGCAAACAGCAGGCATATGTCCGAATAGCGGTAAATACACCAACTGATGTCTGAGATAGCAGATGGGCTCGACGGGTTCTGAGGGTCTGTGTGGTTAACGTGCGATCCGGTTCCGATGTAGGTCCACCCCCGAGGCCCGGGAAGTCCGGGCCCGGCAGCCCCGGGATTCCAGGGACGATGACCAGCCCTTGACCTTCCGGTACGGCGGAAGGTCTACCGTCCGGTGCAGAGGCTATGAGCGGGAGGACAGCGACGATGCGGATCACGGTTCTGGCGGTTCCGGACTGCCCGAACGCTCCGGTCGCCATCGAGCGGATCACGGCCGCGCTCGCCGGACGTCCGGCATCAGTGGAGCTGGTGGAGGTCGCCGGGGAAACGGAGGCCGCACGGCTGGGAATGACCGGCATTTCGCCGCCACCGGATCGGCCCCGGAGCCGGGTGCGCTTGCGCTGGCCGCCGCCCGGTATGGGCGCACTGCCGGGGAGATGCTGGCCGAGCTGGACCGCGAGGACTTCCTGACCCTCGATGCGGACGGGGAGATCCGTGCGGCGTATCCGTTCTCCGCCACCCAGACGCCGCACCGCGTCCGGATCGCCGGCGGCGCGGAGGCGTGGTCGATGTGCGCGGTCGATGCGCTGGGCATCCCGTCCATGCTCGGCCAGGACGTGGTCATCTCCTCCGCGCATCCGGTGACCGGCGAGCCGGTCACCGTCACCGCCGGCCCGGAGCGCACCACCGTCTGGGGGCCCCGCAGCGCGGTGGTATTCCTCGGCCGCCGCGGCTGCTCCGGACCGGCGGCCACGGTCTGCTGCGATGCCCTCAACTTCTTCACCAGCACAGCCTCCGCACGCACCTGGGCGCGTGAGCACCCGGATGTGACCGGCACGGTCGTCGGCCGGGCCCGCGCCGAGGAAATCGCACGGCAGACCTTCGGCGCCCTGCTGGCCGACGGCTGACGGACACCACCCACGCCACATAGCACCGATAACCACGGCCATTTACCTGTCAAAGTCACACGCAGGGAGCCGGAAAACTCAACCGGGTCCAGCGGCTTGCGCAGCCCGGTGTACTGCTCGGCGCGGCGGGACCTCGAAGTCCTTGGGCGGGTCCTCGTCCGGGTCGCGCCAGCGTCCGGCGCCCACGGCCCAGATCTCCTTGCAGCGCAGCTGCTCGCGCAGCGCATGGGCAGAGGCGCTTTGGGGTTTGTCGCAGCGACCCGATCGGAGGGCCGTTAGCGCAGGTCAGCGATATCCGTTGGAAAATTTCTCTAGGACTACTGGGACCCCCGGTAGCGGCGCGGCCCCTGATAATGATCGAGTTCGTGAGTCGGCTAGAGGCGTCCGAGGTTCTGCCATCAGACCGTGACCGCCACGACATCTCGTGGCGGTAACGACGCGTACCGCGCCAGCCGGGGGACGCATCGGGCGCTCAGGTGCCGATCCGGGGTAATTTAGACCACACCGCTGATACCGGAGGAGGCGCCATGTCAGAGCAAGATGATTTCCCCGAGCGGTTCCGCCGGGACCGCCGCGAGCACGGCGGCGCGTCGCAGCGCCCTGACGACGACCAGCTTGCCCGCCTCACCGAGGAAGAACGGGTCGCCGCCGGGCTCGACGCCTACGACCCGGACGAGGTGCCGCCCGCCACGGACACGCCGCCGCAGCCCGAGGACATCACCCAGAACGAGGACTGGCAGGAAGAGCGGGCCGAGGTCCGGCGCGAGGAAGACAAGGGTGAGCTAGGTCCCCCTGTAGACGAGCGCCACCCGTTCCCGCCCACCCGGTACGAGTGACCGGTCGCTAGCCCTACGGGGTCTTAGCGGTCAGGGCGACGCTGGCTTCGGCGGTGTAGACGAGGAAGGTCAGCGATTCCTGGAAGTACAGCTGCACGGTGTCGGCGTCGTGGGCGAGGTAGCCGATCGACAGGTCCTGGCCGAGGCGCAGCTCGAAGTCGCCGCCCCGGGCGGAGAGCAGGAACGCGCCGTCGATCGCGGGCGCCCAGATGATCTCCCCGTCGATGACGCGGGCCAGATGCTCGCGGATCGGGTAGCCGTGATCGGAGGTCTCGCTCACCATCGTGTAGGCGTCGGCCGACAGCAGCAGCGAGAACGGGCCGCCCACGCCGACCAGCCGCAGCGAGCTCACCGCCTGGCTGACCACGTTCGGGTAGTCGCGGGCCTCCGCGGGCAGGGTGAGCGCCGGGTTGGAGGCGCTCTTCCTGATGCCGGCGATCCCGGCGGCCGGGTACCCCTCGAACACCGCCCGGTCCTCGGCGAAGGCGATCTTCTTGGCCGCGTCCTTGACCGGCTGCCAGTCGGCGTCCTGCGCGCCGCGCTCGACGTCGTCCACATCTTGCCGACTTACCATGAACGGGACACGTAGCCGGACCAGCGGGCGGGCCTCCCGCAGGTGCGCGATGACGCCGTCGCCGGGAGCCTCGATCTCGCTCAGGTGGCCGGTGTTCACGCTGGCCAGGCGCGGGCCTTCGGGGTCGGACAGGTCTACAACCCGCCGGGCGGCGACATGCTGCTCGAACGTCCGGCGCGCCTCTTCCTCTATGTCCGCCCAGGCGGCGTCGGAGACCGGAGCGAGTTCGCGGTACAGGTTGTTCATTAAGATCGCGGCATGGAGACCCCGGCCTTCAGGCCAGAGAGGAAACGCCGCTCCCTCCCTCTGTAAATGTCACTATGGCGTGTTACTCTCGGCGCATCCGCGATGGCCAAGCGGACGTATGCAATACTGCGGCGGGGCACGTCGTGGCTGCGCGGGGAGGCTTCCGGGTTGCCGGGCCGGTGAACCGCGAACCAACAGCGCGACCGAAGGTCGTGGCTGAAATCCTCGTCCTTTAGGGCGGCGGAGGATGTCAAGGCTAGGTGCTCCTCTTCAAGCTGCCGATGCCCAGGGAACCGTTATCCGCCGACCCGGCCGCCGCTTCGGAACCGGCCGGGCTTGGCGGATCGGGGAGGTCGTCGAGGAAGTCAGCCGACGGCGCGAAGAACAGGCAGCCGGTGACCGCCGTGGAAAAATCAAGGATGCGGTCGTAGTTACCTGGCGGGTTGCCGGTAAACATGTTGACCAGCATCTGCTCGGTCACGCTCGGGGTGGCCGCGTAACCGGCGTAGTAGGTGCCGAACTCCCCCCGCCCCACCTCGCCGAACGGCATGTTGGCCCGCAGGATCTGCCGCTGCGTGCCGTCGGGATCTTCGATGGTGTTCAGGGCGACGTGCGAGTTGGCCGGCTTGACGCCGTCCGGCATCTCGATGTCGGACAGCTTGTAGCGCCCGATCGCCTTCTCCTGGTCCTCGGTGGTCAGGGCGTTCCAGGCCGCCATGTCGTGCAGGTACTTCTGCACGATGAGGTAGCTGCCGCCGGCGAACCCCGGATCGCCCTCGCCGACCAGCGCTGCCGTCCCGGCCGCGGCGCCGACCGGATTCTCGGTGCCGTCGACGAAGCCGAGCAGGTCCCGCTCGTCGAAGTACCGGAACCCATGCACCTCGTCCACTACCGTGACCGCGCCGGCCAGCTGGCTCATGGCCTGGGTCACGAACTCGAAGCACAAGTCCATCCGCTCGTGCCTGACGTGGAAGAGCAGGTCTCCCGGCGTGGACACGGCGCTGTGCACCGTCCCGGTGAGCTCACGGAACGGGTGCAGTTCGGCCGGGCGCGGGCCGGAGAACAGGCGGTCCCACGCGCCCGACCCGATGCCGGCGACGCAGGCCATGGGAGGGGCGGGGGCGCGGAAGCCGACCGCCCGCTGCAGGCCGGCCCAGCCGCCGAGCAGGTCCCTGACGGCGGCTTCCCCGCCGGGCTGGATCGTCAGCACCAGGAAGATCGCGGCCGCGGTGAGCGGCGCGAGCACCGGCTGCGGCTCAGGCTCGGGCAAGGGTCGCGCGACAGCGGGAACCTGTGACCACTCCGTCACGAAACCGCCCCTTCCGTCGCAGGCATCGAGCTTCCCACAGGCAAGGCTATCGGTGCGATTTCACCCGGGTCTCAGGGGGGACCGCGGGCCGCTTCATCACGTCGTTGAGCCGGTTGGACACCATCGACGGTCGTTAGACTGGACTTTCATGACCATCGAGCCACCCGAGGCCAAGCAGATTCCCAGCCCGCGCACCTTCCACGGCGACACCGTGATCGACGAGTACGCCTGGCTCGCGGATAAGGACGATCCGGACACGATCGACTACCTGAAGGCCGAGAACGCCTACACCGACGCCGTCACGGCGGACCTGGCGCCGCTGCGCGAGCAGATCTTCAGCGAGATCAAGGCGCGCACGCAGGAGAGCGACCTGTCCGTCCCGGTGCGCAAGGGCGGCTGGTGGCACTACTCCAGGACGGTCGAGGGCAAGCAGTACGCGGTGCACTGCCGGCGCGCGGTCCGGCCGGGCGAGGTCATCCCGCCGATGGCCGAAGACGGCAAGCCGCTCGACGGGGAGGAAGAGCTGCTCGACGGCAACGAGCTGGCCCTCGGTCACGACTTCTTCAGCCTCGGCACGTTCCGGACCAGCCCGGACCAGCGCTGGCTGGCCTACTCCACCGACTTCGCGGGCAACGAGCGCTTCACGCTCCGGATCAAGGACCTGGCCACCGGGGCCACCCTGCCAGACGAGATCCCGGACACCTACGCCGGCTGCGCGTGGTCCCTCGACGGATCCACCGTGTTCTACACGACCGTGGACGACGCCTGGCGGCCGTACCGGGTCTGGCGGCACCGGATCGGCACCCCGGCGGAGGCGGACACCATGGTGTTCGAGGAGCCGGACGAGCGCTTCCACGTCTACGTGGGCCTGACCCGCAGCGAGAGCTACCTGATGATCAGGTCGGCCAGCGTGCTGACCAGCGAGGTCTGGCTGCTGGACGCGGCCGCGCCTTCGGCTGAGTTCACCGTGGTGGCGCCGCGCCGCCAGGGCGTGGACTACGACGTGGAGCACGCCGGGGACCATCTGCTCATCCTGCACAACGACGGCGCGGAGAACTTCGAGATGGCCACCGCGTCCCTAGCCGATCCGGGCACCTGGACCCCGCTGGTCCCGCACCGGGCCGGCACCCGGCTGCTCGGCGTGGACGCGTTCGCGGACTACACGGTGGTGTACTTCCGCCGTGACGGCCTGACCGGGCTGCGGATCCTGCGCAAGGACGGCGAGCACGAGGTCGCCTTCGGCGAGCCTGTCTACCAGGTCGGGCCGGGGCTTAACCCCGAGTTCCAGGCCAGCCGGTTCCGGCTGTCCTACACCTCGCTGGTGACACCGGGCTCGGTGTACGACTGTGACATGGCCACCGGCGAGCTCACCCTGCTCAAGCGCCAGCCGGTGCTCCCGGCGCCGGACGGCACCGGGTACCGGCCGGAGGACTACGAGCAGCACCGGGAGTGGGCAGTAGCGGCCGACGGCACCCGGGTGCCGATCTCACTGGTCTGCCGCAAGGGCACGCCGCGGGACGGTTCGGCGCCGTGCCTGCTCTACGGCTACGGCAGCTACGAGATCTCCCGGGACCCCAGCTTCTCCATCCCGGTGCTGTCGCTGCTCGACCGGGGCTTCGTCTACGCGATCGCGCACATCAGGGGTGGCGGCGAGATGGGCCGGTCCTGGTACACCAACGGCAAGCTGCTGCACAAGAAGAACACGTTCACCGACTTCATCGCGTGTGCGCGGCACCTGGCGCGGCAGGGCTGGACGTCTTCTGACCGGCTCGTGGCCCGGGGCGGCTCGGCGGGCGGCCTGCTGATGGGCGCGGTGGCCAACATGGCACCCGACGCCTTCGCCGGGATCGTGGCGCACGTGCCGTTCGTCGACGCGCTGACCACGATCCTGGACCCGTCGCTGCCGCTGACCGTGACCGAATGGGAGGAGTGGGGTGACCCGCTGCACGACCCCGAGGTCTACGCGTACATGAAGTCGTACACGCCGTACGAGAACGTCACCGACCGGGCCTACCCGCCGATCTTCGCGTTGACCGGCCTGAACGACACCCGGGTGACCTACCACGAGCCGGCCAAGTGGATGGCCAGGCTGCGCGCCACCGCCGGGGGCGGCCCGTTCCTGCTCAAGACCGAGATGGAGGCCGGCCACGGCGGCCGCAGCGGCCGCTACGACGCGTGGCTGGAGGAAGCCCTCGTGCTGGCGTGGGTCATCGAGACAGCCGGCGGCCGAACATCGTATTTCTCGGGGGGTTCCGGGGGCGTCCGCCCGGGTCCAGCTCAGTGATCGAATAGGGAGCTGACCGACTCGCCATCGTGGATCCGGCTGATGGCCTCGGCCAGGGCCGGGGCCACCGACAGGACGGTCAGCTTGGGGTGCTCCGCCTGCTCCGCCGAGAGGGGCGCCGAGTTGGTGCAGACGATCTCGGTCACGTCGGCGGCGGCCAGCTTGTCCAGCGCGTTGTCGGCGAACAGGCCGTGCGTGCAGGCCACGGCCACCGAGCGCGCGCCCGCCTCGTGCAGCCGGTCGAGCAGCTCGAACACGGTGGAGCCGCGCGAGATCTCGTCGTCAAGCACGATCACGTCCCGGCCGGCCACGTCGCCGATGATGGCGGTGATCCGCACCTCGGTGTCGCTGATCCGCTCCTTCGCGCCCGCCGCGACCGACAGGCCGAGCCTGCGGGCGAACGCGGCGGCGCTCTTGGCGTAGCCCAGGTCGGGTGAGACCACGATGGCGTTGGACAGCTCCCGGCGGCGGAAGTGGCGGGCCAGCTCGCGCAGCGCGTGCAGGTGATCCACCGGGACCGAGAAGAAGCCGTGCACCTGCGGCGAGTGCAGGTTCAGCGTGAGCACCCGGTTGACCCCTGCGGTGACCAGCAGGTCGGCGATCAGGCGGCCGCCGATGGAGATCCGCGGCGCGTCTTTCTTGTCCGACCGGGCGTAGGCGTAGTGCGGCATCACCGCCGTCACCCGCGCCGCCGACGCGCCCCGGGCCGCGTCCGCCATCAGCAGCAGCTCGACCAGGTTCTCCTGCACCGGTTTCACCAGCGGCTGGATCAGGAACACGTCCCGTTCCCGGCAGTTGGACTGCAGCTGGACCTCGAGGCAGTCGTTCGCGAACCGCTTGAGCAGCACCGGGCGCTGCGGCACGGTGAGGTACCGGCAGATCTCGGCGGTCAGCGCCGGGTGCGCGGTGCCGCCGAATACCGCTATCTCACGCACTCGCGGCCTCCCGCTGGGCGGCCTGCTCCTCTTTGGCCATGTACGACGGCAGGCTCAGGCACTTCCTGATCTGCTCCTGGACGACCTCGGGCGCGGGCCGCGCGTCCACGACGAAGACGTACTCCTTGCGCCGGAAAATCTCCAGGACGGCCTCGGCCTCCTTGTGATACTCGCGCAGCCTGACCGCCAGCGCCTCCTCGGTGTCGTCCTCCCTGGTGACCAGCTCTCCCCCGCAGGTGTCGCACCGGCCGGGCACCTTCGGGCTGTTGGCGATGAGGTTGTAGTCCATGCCGCAGTTCGCGCACAGCCTGCGGTTGAGCACGCGGCGGCGGACCTCGCTGTCCGGCAGGTCGAGCACGATGACACCGTCGATGTCGTAGCTCTCCAGGAAGAACTCGGCCTGCCGCTGGCTGCGCGGGAACCCGTCGATGATGAAGCCGTAGTTCCAGTCATGCTGGGTGAGCCGGTCCCTGACCACCGATTCCACCAGGTCGTCCCCGACGAGCTCCCCCGCGGCCATGACGCGCCGCACCTGGGCGCCCATCTTGGTGTGGTTCTGCACGTTCCAGCGGAAGATGTCGCCCACGCTGATGTGCACCATATCCAGGTCCGCCGCCAGCATCTGGGCCTGCGTGCCCTTGCCGCTGCCCTGCACGCCCATGATCACGTATTTGCGCATGTCATCAGCCTGGCATATGCAGCCGAACTGAGGTTGCGCGGGATCAGCATGGTCTTGATCACGCTGGATCCGGTGAATATCAGCACCGCGATGCTGACGGCGAACCCGACCCACGCCAAGGCCTGCATCCGCCTCCCCTGGGATCTCCTTGTTTGCCGCTATCGCAGCTTATTACGTGGCAGGCCGAGCTTGCGCTCGCAGGCCCGCCGCATCCGGTTGCTGACCAGCAGCCGCAGCTGCGGCCAGTCCTCGCGCAGCCGCTGCGCGTTGAGGAAGCGAGCCACGTCGTTCCTTCGGCCCTGGCTGATCACGATGCTGTACAGCAGCATCCTGGGCTTCTGCTTGGCGACATCGAACTCGCGGAGCTGGTGCCAGCTCAGGTGCACCGGCAGCACCACGGTTCCCTGCCACGGTCCGTGCAGGTCATCGAGCCGGTCAGGCAGCCGCCTGGCGTGTGCGGTGAAGCCCGTGCGCAGACCCATGCGGGAATTATCCACCGCCGGCGCTACCCTCATGGCATGGAAAACGCGGGTCCGGCCGATGCCGCCGCCACCGAGGCGAATGCATCGGCCACGGAGGCGAATGCCCCCGTGACGGAGGCCGCCGCCACCGAGGCGGCGCCCGAACCCTCCGGTCCCGTGTGGCACTTCCTCATCAGCCCCCGCTGGCTGGGCTGGCACCTGCTCATGGTGGTCTCGTTCTGGGGGATGCTCTGGCTGGGCGACTGGCAGTTCCGCCGCGCGCTGTCCGGTAACGGGCTGAGCTGGGCGTACACGTTCGAGTGGCCGTTGTTCGCGGGGTTCGCGGTGGTCTTCTGGGCCAAGACGATCAGGGATGAGTTCCGGATCCGGCGGGGCGAGATGCCCGACCCCAGGGCGGTCGCCGCCGAGGCGGCGAGCCTGCCCGCCGGCGTCGTCGGCCCGGTGCAAGTCAGCCCGGTGCAAGCTAGCCCCGTGCAAGCCAGCCCCGTGCAAGCCAGCACTGTGCAAGCCGGGGCCGGCTCGCCCGCCGAAGATGAGGACGAGGAGCTCAGCGCGTACAACGCCTACCTGGCGCGGCTCAACGCCGAGGTCAAGGACCACGGCCGGTGGCACGGCCTGCGATAGAAGCACTGCGATAGGAGATGACTGGCGTGAAAGCAGCGGTACTCCGGTACCGGGTGATGGCCTACGTGACCGGCGTGGTGCTGGTGGTCTTGTGTTTCGTCGGCATCCCGCTGCAGGTGGCGGGGCATCCTGCCGTGGCCAACGATGTCGGCGTGGTGCACGGCATCCTGTACATCATCTACCTGGTGTTCGCCTGGCTGCTGGCTCGCGGGCTGCGGCTCGGGACCAAGCCGACCGTGATCATGCTGCTGGCCGGCACCGTCCCGATCATGACGTTCATCGTCGAGCGGTGGGTCACCCGCCGGTTCATCAACCCGGTGCTCACCGGCCAGGCCCAGCCGGCCGTTCCAGTGCGCTGAAGCCTTGACTGACCATTACTTCTCCGCGCGGCCCGGCGCCCCGCACCGCCCCGGGCAGGTGCGGGTGATCCTGCCCGACGTCTACCTGGAGCTGGCCACCGACGCCGGGGTGTTCTCCCCCGGCCGGCTCGACCCGGGCACCCGCCTGCTGCTCGAGGCGGCCCCGGGGCCGCCGGCCGCCGGTGACCTGCTCGACCTGGGCTGCGGCTACGGCCCGGTCGCCTGCGTACTGGCGGCCCGCTCGCCGGGCGCCGCAGTATGGGCGGTCGACGTCAACGAGCGTGCCCTCGAGCTGTGTGCGCGGAACGCTCGTGCCGCCGGCCTGGCTAACGTGCGCTGCGTCACGCCCGGCGATGCCGCGCGGTCGGCCCGGTTCGCCGCGATCTGGTCCAACCCGCCGGTCCGCATCGGCAAGGACGCGCTGCACGCGCTGCTGGCTTGCTGGCTAGGCCGACTGGATCCTGCTGGCCACGCTTACCTGGTGGTCGGGCGCAACCTCGGCGCCGACTCGCTGCACCGCTGGCTGGCCGGGCAGGGCTGGCCGGTGACACGGCTGGCCGCACGGAGCGGCTACCGCCTGCTCCAGGTGGATTATCAGGCCGAACGAGCCGAGGTGGCACGCCCGTGAACCCGCCCGGGCCCGCCGGGGCGGGCGCCCCCCGGCAGCTGCGCCCCACCGAGGTCAAGCGGCTCAACCGCCAATGGCGCCGGGCCAGCGAAGACGCGCCTGGCCCTGCTGCTCGACTCGGTGGCCCAGCCGTTCAACGTGGGCTCGATCGTGCGCTCGGCCGCCGCGTTCGGGGCCGAGCATCTGTGGCTGTGCGGCAACACGGCCCCGCTCGGCCATCCGGGCGTGGGTAAGACCGCGCTCGGCACCCAGCGGCTGGTCGAGGCCACCCAGGAGCCTAGCCCGGTCGCCGCGGCCAAGGCGGCAGCCGACGCGGGCCTGCGGGTGGTCGTGGTCGAACTGGCCGCAGGCGCGGTCCCCCTGCACGAGGCACCCCTGGACGGCGATGTCTGCCTGGCCGTCGGCAACGAGGACCACGGCTGCACGGCGGCGTTGCTCGCCGTCGCCGACGCGGTCACCTACATCCCCCAGCCGGGCCGGGTCGGGTCGCTGAACGTCGCGGTGGCGGCCGCCGTCGCGATGGCCGAGGCCCGCCGCCGAGGGTGGGCATCCTGATCCTTATGGCGTGACTGCTCGCTCGTCAAGCTGATGCTTGGCGGCCCGACACGCTCTGTTCACCGTGCATACCAGGTCAGCGGGCATACTGGCGAGCGTGTCCGTACCGTTCCTCGACCAGCCGCGCCCGCACGCGTTCGCGCACCGCGGCGGCGCCGCACACAAGCCGGAGAATTCCTGGACGGCCTTCGAGCACGCCGTCAAGCTCGGGTACGCGTACCTGGAGACCGACGCCCGCGCGACCTCGGACGGCCAGCTTGTGGCATTCCACGACCGCACGCTCGGCCGGGTGACCGATGCGTCGGGGCCGATCGGCGCGCGAACCTACCCCGAGGTCAGCGCGTTGCGAGTAGCCGGCTCTGAGCCGATACCGCTGATCGAGGACCTGCTCGGCGCCTGGCCCGACGTGCGCTTCAACGTCGACCTCAAGGACGAGCCCGGCATCGGGCTGCTGGCCGACGTGCTGCGCCGCACCGGCGCGTGGGACCGGGTGTGCGTGACCTCGTTCTCCGGCAGCCGGCTGCGAGCCGCACGCGGGCTGCTCGACCGGCCGGTGTGCATGGCAACCTCGCCGGCCGTGATCGCCGCGGTCCACTGCACCATCGGCGCGGCCGGGCAGGGCCGTCAGCAGGGCCTGCTCACCCGCCGGCTGGCGCAGTGGCAGGTGCGCTGTGCCCAGGTGCCGGGGCGGCTGGCCTCCGGGTCGTTCGTGCGCCGCGCTCACGCGCTCGGCCTCGACGTGCACGTGTGGACCATCAACGATCGCGCCGAGATGATCCGCCTGCTGGACCTGGGTGCCGACGGGATCATGACCGACGACATCGAGACGCTCCGCGAGGTCCTCATCGAGCGAGGTCAGTGGCACCCCCGCGGGTCATAGCGGGACATCCCGGAACAGGTAACCGCGATCTTTCTGCCGAAATACGATTGGGTAACGCCGTCCTGGGGAATCTTGTCCGGGTATTCAGCGTTGTCCGAGAAGATCGCTGACCGCCTGGGAGGCAGCAAGCATGGCTGAACGCGCACTTCGCGGCACCCGGCTCGGTGCGACGAGCTACGAAAACGACAGGAACACCGACCTGGCGCCCCGTCAGGACGTTGCCTTTGACTGCCCCAACGGGCATCATTTTAGCGTGCCATTCGCCGCTGAGGCGGAACTTCCCGGGGTCTGGGAGTGCCGTGTCTGCGGTGCGATCGCGATCGCGGCGACCGGGGAATCCCCCTCGCCGAAGAAGGCGAAGCCGCCGCGCAGCCACTGGGACATGCTCTTGGAGCGCCGCACGGTCGAGGATCTCGAGGCTGTCCTGGCCGAGCGCCTCGAAGTCATCAGGGAACGCCGCAGTTCCGACCGGGCCCAGGACACCAACCGCCCGCACCGCCGGAGCGCATAGCCGACGCCCACCCCAGACCTGGCACCCCAGGCTGGCCCAGGCTCCAGGGGTGCCATTACCTGCGCTTACCTGGCGGACCGGTTACCCGGCCGGCGGAGCCGACGGGCCACGCCCCACTGCGCGACCCGCCAGAACGCCTCCATGATAATGCTGTTGCTCATCTTGGACGCGCCGTGCTCGCGTTCCACGAACGTGATCGGCACCTCGACGATCCGCAGGCCCGCCTGGGCGACCCGGACGGTCAGGTCGATCTGGAAGCAGTACCCGGTCGATTCCACCTGGCTCAGGCTGATCGTCCGCAGCGTGGCGGCGCGGTAGGCGCGGAACCCCGCGGTCGCGTCACGCACGGAGAGGCCGAGCATCAGCCGGGTGTAGATGTTGGCGGCGCGGGACAGCGCCTCCCGGGACTTCGGCCAGTTGACCACCTTGCCGCCGCGTACCCAGCGGGACCCGATGGACAGGTCCGCGTGGTCCAGCGCGCCGACCAGGCTCGGCAGGTGCTCCGGCTGATGCGAGCCGTCCGCGTCCATCTCGACGATCACGTCGTAGCCGCGTTCGAGCGCCCAGCCGAACCCCGCGATATAGGCCTTGCCCAGGCCCGCCTTCTCCGTCCGGTGCATGACCTGCACGTGCGGGTCGGCCTCGGCCAGCTTGTCCGCGATGTCGCCGGTCCCGTCCGGACTGTTGTCGTCCACGACCAGCAGATCCGCGTCTGGCAGCGCCGTCCGCACCCGGCCCGCGATGGACTCCAGGTTCTGCCGCTCGTTGTACGTCGGCATCACGATGACGATCCGGCCCGCTGACGGCTCGGCGGATGGAGCCGACGGCGCGGCTGACGGGTTTGGCTCAGTCACGACCCCTGCCTATCGCTGTGTTGGTGAACAGGCGGTGCTCAGTCACGGAGGTTAGTCACGGACAGCGCAGGCCATGATATCGCCGCCCTGGCCTTCGCCGGCTAACCGCGACTCCCGGCCGCAGATTCCCGGCCGCCCGGCGCCACCCGTTGCTCGCCTCCCGCAGAACGTGTCCTCAGCAGACAACGAACCTGCCCTCAGATTTGTGCCTGAATCGCCCCGCGCGCGCCTGGGGTCACCGCTCCCCCCGGGCGACGCGAGAAGAAAAGGACCCGGGCAGCGCCTTCGGACCGGAGTCCGTCCCGTTGGCCACGGGCTCGGTCCCCGTTGTCTACTGGGTGCCCGGGCCCTTTCCAGGCCCAACCCCCCGTCCAGCCGGATGAGCGTGGCTAGCTCTTCCTGCTCGTTCTAGTGCCATGCCTGGCCAGGAGCGGCTGGCTGCGGGCGCCCCTGCCATGACATAGCCCGAACCTGATGAGCCTGCCGGTCCGGCTAGCGAGCCCGGCGCTGGACTGGTCAGAAACTTACCCTCGATCCCGGCAATGTCAACCGTCAGCCATCCCCGCCGCACTACCGACAGGCATCTATTGACTACATAAAGTGATTATTAAGGGTATTGCGGTTCCCTGGTCACGGTCCGTCTGTAGTTACCTGCCGCGGCCGGCCCGCGGCCACCGGCGTTGTCTATCCAGTTTGCTCAGGGGTCTATACCTTTCGCGCGCCGCGAGGGAAAATAGGCAGCGGCTGCCCTCTTGCGCACGGTGCTTTCGGGGTATGGATCACCCCACTTAGCGTCTCCCGACGTCTGCCCGGCCACCTTCTGCAGTGGCCGGCCCTCGGCTCCCCCTGGAGGTGATTGAATGGATGGCAGCGCCGATCGTTTCCTCGACCTCATGCATCAGCTTGAGGATTTCACCCACTCGGTATCTCCTGAGCAGGCGCACACCCAGTTTGACGAGACGACCCTCCAGCTGTTCTGGATGCGGTGGCCGCAGTTGTCCGCGTGGGCAGGTTCGCTGTGGCGGCTGCTGTCGGAAGAGCTCGCCGGGCCGTCGTCTCCGCATGACGAGTCCGAACTGTTCGAAATCGGCGAAAGTGGCTGACACTACCCGCCGGCCTTTCACGGTCGGCGACCTGATGCACTCGCGGATGGTAACGACCAGCCCGGACAGCCCCGTCGCCGAGGCTGCCGCCGAGATGGTGCGCGAGAAAGTAGGCTCGGCCCTCGTCATGCAGGGCCCCTTCCTGGCCGGCATCCTCACCGAGCGCGACGTGCTCAAGGCCGCGGCATCCGGGTCGGACCTCACCGCGATGCCGGTGTCAGCCTGGATGACCAAGGATCCGCAGTCAGCGGGCCCGGACACGCCGGTGGAGGACGCGGCCCAGATCATGCTGCTGAACGGCTTCCGCCACCTGCCCATCGTGGAAGGGCGGCGTGTCCACGGCGTGGTCAGCCTCCGCGACCTGTTCGCCGCCAGGATCAGCCGGCCGTCCCAGCAGCGCAGCGCGGCGAGTTAGCCGGACTCCGCAGAAGACATCTGCACCTTGTCAGGGCTCGCTCCGGCTGAGCAGCTTGTCGAGCCGGATGGGCAGGTCGCGGACCCGGATCCCGGTGGCGTGGTACACCGCGCTGGCGATCGCGGCGGCGGTGCCCACGATCCCGACCTCGCCGATGCCCTTGGCCCCGGCCGGCCCGAGTTCCGGTTCCTCCTCGTCGATCCATACCGCGTCGATGTCCTGCACGTCGGCGTGCGCCGCTATGTGGTATCCGGCCAGGTCGTGATTGGGATAGTCGCCGAACTCCGGGTCCATCGCGCTCTCCTCGTGCAGCGCCATGGACAGGCCCATGGTCATCCCGCCGATCAGCTGCGACCTGGCCTGAGCGGGGCTGATGATGCGGCCGGCGGCGAACACGCCGAGCAGCCGCTGCACCCGCACCTCCCCGGTGTCGGCGTCGACGCGCACCTCGGCGAACTGGGCTCCGAAGGAGTACCTGGCGTGGCTGGGCAGCGCGGCGACGTCCGTCGCGGTGTCGGCGTGCGCGGTGAGCCCGCCGGGCGGCACGGCCCCGTCCCTGGCCCGGATCTGGTCGCGCAGCGCGCGGCAGGCCTTGATCACGGCCCAGGTCCACGACGCGGTGCCCATCGAGCCGCCGGCGATCATGGCGGGCGGCAGCGCGCTGTCGCCGATGTGCAGGTCGATGGCCGCTGCGGGCACGCCGAGCGCTTCGGCCGCGACCGCCAGCAGCGCGGTGCGCGCCCCGGTCCCGATGTCGGCCGCCGCGATCGACACCTGGTAGCGCCCGTCGCGCGACACGGTCACCCGCGCCTGCGAGGCCATCGCCCGGGCCGGGTAGGTCGAGGCGGCCACCCCGGTCCCGGTGAGCCACCGGGATCCGGGTCCGTCGCGGCGCGCGCCGGGGACCGGGTCGCGGCCGGCCCAGCCGAACCGGGCGGCGCCCTCGCGCAGGCAGGCGGTCAGGTGGCGGCTGGAGAACGGCTGGCCGGTCTCGGGGTGCACGGCGGGCTCGTTCCGTAGCCGCAGCTCCACCGGGTCGATGCGGCAGGCCTCGGCCAGCTCGTCCATGGCCGATTCCAGGGCGAACATCCCTGGGCACTCCCCCGGGGCGCGCATCCAGGACGGGGTGGGCACGTCGAGCCGGACCACGCGGTGGGTGGTGCGCCGATGCGGCGCGGCGTACATGTGCCTGCTGGCCACGGCCGACTGCTCGGTGAACTCCTTGAGCGTGGAGCTCTGGTCGAAGACGTCGTGGCAGAGAGCCGCCAGCCGGCCGTCCGGGCTGGCGCCTAGCCGCACCCGCTGGATCGACGGGGCCCGGTGGCCGGTCACCGCGAACATCTGCGGCCGGGTGACGGCGCACTTGACCGGGCGCCCGGTCACCCGCGCGGCCATGGCCGCGAGGATCACGTTCGGCCGCGGCATCCCCTTGGCCCCGAACCCGCCGCCTACGTGCTCGGCGATCACCCTTACCTGCCCGGGCTCCAGGCCGAACACGGCGGCGATCAGCCCGGCCGTTCGGGATGGTCCCTGGGTCGAGTCGTACACGGTCAGCGTGTCACCGTGCCACGCCGCGACCGTGGCGTGCGGCTCCATCGGGTGGTTGTGCTCGGCGGGGGTCCGGTACGTGGCGTCGACGCGGACCGCGGCGGCGGCGAACGCGCCGTCGAAGTCGCCGGCCGCGGTGTCGGTCTGGTAGCGCGGGTTGACGAAGTCCGGCTTGTACAGGCCGGGGTGGCTGGCGGTCAGCGTCACGTCGTGCGCCGCCTGCTCGTAGGAGATCACGATCCGGCTGGCCGCGTCCCGCGCCGCTTCCAGGGTGCCTGCCACCACCGCGGCGACGAACTGCCCCCGGTAGGCGACGGCCCTGGACTGGAACAGGGCGAGCTCAGGATCGTCGGTGCCGGGCAGCCGCGGCGCGTTGTCCGGGGTGATGACGGCGAGCACGCCCGGAAGGGCCAGGGCATCCGACGCGTCGACGGAGCGGATCGTCCCCTTGGCGATGACCGAGGACACGGCCCATACGTAGGCGGCCCCGTCCACCTGGTGCTCGAAGGCGTACCTGGCCCGGCCCGTGACCTTGTCCGGGCCGTCGACCCGCGCGGTCACGCGGTGTCTCCCGCTCGGGCCCCGGCCAGCGCCGAGAGCATCCGGACCACGATGTTGCGGACCAGGGTGACCTTGAACGCGTTGTCCGGCAGCGGCGCGGCCGCGGCCAGTTCGGCGTCGGCGGCGCGGGCGAACCACTCCGCCGTCGCCGGCCGCCCCGCCAGCACCTGTTCGGCACGCCGCGCGCGCCACGGCAGCGGGGCCACCGCGCCGAGGGCGATCCGTGCCTCCCGCACGACCCCGTCGGCGACGTCGAGCGCGGCCGCGACCGACGCCACGCCGAACGCGTACGACGCCCGGTCCCGCACCTTCCGGTACGCCGAGCGCACGGCCTGCCCCAGGGCGGGTACCTCCACGGCGGTGATCAGGTCGCCGCGTTCCAGCGTGGTCTCGCGGTCGGGCTCGTCGCCGGGCAGCCGGTACAACTCGCTGAATGGGATGGCCCGCGGCCCCGCGGCCCCCTCGACGTGCACCACCGCGTCCAGGGCCGCCAGCGCCACCGCCATGTCCGAGGGATGGGTGGCCACGCAGTGCGGCGATCCGCCCAGGATGGCCAGGTTGCGGTGCTCGCCGGCCCGCGCCGGGCAGCCCGAGCCCGGAACCCGCTTGTTGCAGGGCTTGGTCACGTCCTGGAAGTACAGGCAGCGGGTGCGCTGCAGCAGGTTGCCCCCCACCGTGGCCATGTTCCGCAGCTGGCCGGACGCCCCGGCCAGCACCGCCTGGGCCAGCACCGGGAATTCGGCGCGCACCAGCGGGTCGGCGGCCAGGTCGCTGTTGCGCACCCCCGCGCCGATCAGCAAACTCCCCCCACCCACCTCCCCATCCCTCCTCACTGTCGGCTCGATCCGGCTGGGCAGCATCCCGGTGACGTCGACGAGCATGTCGGGAGCGGCGACGCCGAGCTTCATCAGGTCGACCAGATTGGTGCCGCCGCCGAGGAAAACCGCCCCGGGCCGTTCGCTCACCATGGCCACCGCCGACGCAGGGTCGGGCGCCGCCACGTAGCCGAACGGCTTCACGAGACCACGTCCAGGATGGCGGCGAGGATGTTGACGTAGGCTCCGCACCGGCACAGGTTCCCGCTCATCCGCTCCCGGATCTCGGCCGCGTCCAGCGTGACCGGCCCGGTCAGGCTGGCGCTGGCCGCGCTCGGCCAGCCCGCCGCGGCCTCGCCGAGCATCGCCGCCGCCGAGCAGATCTGCCCGGGCGTGCAGTACCCGCACTGCAGCGCGTCGCGCTCGACGAACGCGGCCTGCAGCGGGTGCAGTTCGTCGCCGGAGCTGGCCAGGCCCTCGATGGTGGTGATCTCGGCGCCCTGCGCGGTCACGGCCAGCAGCAGGCAGCTGTTGACCCGCCGCCCGTCCGCCAGCACGGTGCAGGCCCCGCACTGGCCATGGTCACAGCCCTTCTTGGTCCCGGTCAGCCCGAGATGCTCGCGCAGCGCGTCGAGCAGGGTGGTCCTGTGGTCCAGCCGGAGCCGGCGCGCGGCCCCGTTGACCCGCAGGATCAGCTCGCTGGAGGTCTGGTCCTTAGTCGTCACGCAGACCATCATGCCACGCCTGCAAACTAGTATTGTGATCACATTTATACTAGTAAAATCAATACCATGATCCCGAACGGACCAGGTGATCCGCATCCCCGCCCGCGCAGCGAGCTCGCCGACCTGCTCCGCACCCGGCGCAATCGCCTGACCCCGGCCGACGTGGGCCTGCCCGCGGGCAGCCGCCGCCGCACCGCCGGGCTGCGCCGCGAAGAGGTGGCCCAGCTGGCCGGCGTGTCCACCACCTACTACACGTTCCTCGAGCAGGGCCGCGACGTCCGGCCCTCCCGGCAGGTGGTGGCCGCCCTGGCCGGCGCGCTGCGGCTGAGCTCGGCCGAGCGTGCCCACCTGTTCCAGCTGGCCGGGATCACCCTGGCGGCTGACGACCAGGCACGGGCCGAGACGCTCGCCCCCGTGGTCAGCGCGATGGTCGACCGGCTCGACCCCTTCCCGGCGTACCTGAAGGGCAGGCGGTGGGACGTGCTGGCGGCGAACCGGTCCGCCCGGGCGCTGTTCACCGACTGGCCGGCCCGCGCGCCCGGCGACCGCAACATGGTCTGGTGGATGTTCACAGAACCGGCCGCGCGGAAGGTCTACGTGCACTGGGAGCAGGAGGCGTCCGACATGCTCGGCCGGTTCCGTGCCGCCGCGGCCCGCAGGCTGGACGACCCGGACTTCACCGACCTTATCGAGCGGCTGCACCAGGCCAGCCCGGAGGTCCGCAGCTGGTGGCCGCGCTACGACGTGCAGCCGGTCGGCGGCGGAACCAAGCACCTGCACCACCCGGCCCTCGGCGACGTGGCCTTTCGGCACGCGGTGCTGCAGGTGGCCGACCACCCGGAGCAGATGCTGGTCTACTTCACCACCGACGAGATCCCGGAGAGCAAGCTCGCCGCCCTGGCCGCCGAGATCGGCTAGAGCCCGCTGAATGTCGCACCCCCGTGGTGTAATCGCCGGATGCTCGAGAACCCAGAAGAGATCGACCGGCTGCAGCAGCTCCTGGATCACAGCGCGGCGAGCGCAGGCTCCCACCTGCGGGGCATCATCACCGACGAACGCCGCCTGTCCGCCGCGCAGCTGATCGAGCGGCTGCAGGGCATGCGGCTGCTCACCGCGGCCACGGTGACCGCCGACGGGCGGCCGCTCGCGGGGCCGGTCGACGGCTACTTCCTGCACGGAACGTTCTACTTCAGCTCGGGCCGGAACTCGGTGCGCATGCGCCACCTGGCCGCCCGGCCCGCGGTCAGCGCCACCCATCTGCCCGGGGAGGAACTCGCCGTGACCGTGCACGGCCGGGCCGAGCTCTTCGATCTTCGCGACCCGGCCGGCGCCGAGCTGCGGCAGGCGATGCTGGACTGGTACGTGCCCAGGCAGGGACCGGAGTTCGAGACCTGGCTGGATCAGCTCGACGCGGTCGCGGCGCGTATCGCGGCGGAGAAGATGTTCACGTTCAGCATGTAAAACCAGGAGGCCCCGACCGCGTCCGGTCAGCGCACGACGGGCACGCGGCCTCGTCCTGGCTCGTGGGCCGCGATCCAGGTGCTCGCGTTGCTGACGCGCTCGGTCAGCGTGTAGACGCCGAGCTCAGCCCGTTCGGCGTCCGGCAGCCAGTCGATGGCCAGGCGGCGGGCGATGTAGTCCACCGCGGACCGGACGCGGGGAATCTCCGGGTCGTCGGTGTGCCCGTTGGGCACGAAGAACTGGTCAAGCCCGGGGCGGATGAGATCGGTGAGCGGCACGTGATGTTGCAGGCCGAGCGACACGGCGATGGCGTAGCCGCTCACTAGCCCGGCGGCGCTGGTGCCATGCTTGCCCCAGTGAATGAAAACCTCGCCGAGACTTCCGTCGTCCCGCTGGTTGGCGGTGAGGTAGAAACGTTCGGAGCCGATGGTGACGGTGGTGGTGTGTCCGCTGCGACGCCTGGGCATGTGCCGACGAACGCCTACCACCATGGCCTAGCCTCCGAACTGGTATATGAAATGCCCGATTATGGAGCCACGACGCAGAGCCATGGTAGCTCTTGAGCCTATCCGCAGGCCAGGGCGGTTTCCCGGGAGGCGCGCCGCGCCCGCGGTGACCGGCTGGGTAGTCTGGCGGGCGTGGACCACGTCCTGACCACAGAACGCCTGGTTCTGCGCCCGGTGACGGCGCATGACCATGCCGTGCTGCTGGCCCACTGGACACTGCCGGATGTCCGGCGGTTCCTGTTCGACGGCGCGGCGCTGTCTGCGGCCCAGGTCACCGAGACTGTCGAGGAAAGCATCCGGGACTTCGCCGCGGGCGGGTACGGCGTCTGGCTCATCCAGGAGGCCACCCGGGCCGGAATCGTCGGCACGGCCGGGCTGCGGTCGCTTGAGGACCTCGGCCTGGAGATCTTCTACAGCCTGGCTCCCGGTTCGTGGGGCCATGGGTACGCGACGGAGGCCGCCCGGGCCGTGGTGGAGCACGCCCTCGGCTCGCTCGGCCTGCCCGAGGTGCTGGCGGAGGTCGACGAGGGCAACGCCGCTTCCGTCGCGGTCGCCAAGCGGCTCGGCATGACCGCGTTCGCCGTGGTGCCCGGCGTGCTCGGCCCGATGACCCGCTACCGCAAGACGGCCGAGCCTGCCTGACCAGGGCACCCTTCCCCCCCGGTTACCTGACCGGCGTCCCGGCGATGCGGCGGCTAGAACGCCCGCCAGCCTTCCGGGTCCGGGCGCGCGGCCAGCGGCGCTTCTGGCTCGTAGGGCTCCCTGGTGAAGACGAACGATCCCAGGTCAAGATGGTCTACCGTGCCGTCCGCGCCGCGTACCAGGCGGAGGGTCTCACCCGTGTAGTAGCCGTCGAGGCCGGTCCAGGTGCCGTCGGGCTCGGCGCGGAAGCGGGAGGCGCGGCCCCTTCCCGCCGCCGGCGCGAGCTCCAGGCCGCGGTCGGCGAGCAACCGCAGCGCGTAGGGACGCGGTCCCCAGTACCACAGGCCGGTCAGCAGGATCAGCGCCTGGTCGACCGCGGGCAGCGGCTTCCAGCGGGCCGGCATGCGCGGCTCGTGGTCGGCCACGATCCTGACCAGGTCGATGGCTATCGCGGTGATGTCAGGGCCTGACGTGGCGTTGGCGAGGGCGATTCCGCCGACGCCATCGGCGGGGCTGACGCACAATGTGGCGAGGAAGCCCGGCATCGAGCCGGAATGGCCGTATAGCACCCGCCCGTCGTGACGGAACAGCTGGAGGCCGAGCCCGTAGCCGCCCGCCCAGGCGTCGTCGCCGGGCGGTGAGGCGGGAGTCCGCATCTCCGCGAGCGTCTCCGCGGCCAGCACCCGGTCGTCGCCGTCGAGCAGGAACGCGGCGAACCGGCACAGGTCCTGCGCGGTTGACCAGAGCTCGGCGGCCGGGCCCATCTGCCCGGTGCTGTAGGCCGGCTCGAGCTGCATGACATCCGCCCACGGATGCACCGCGAAGCCGCGCGCGTGCGGCGGCTGAGGCGAGACGGTGGTGCGGGCCATGCCGAGCGGGTCGAGGATCTCCAGCCGCAGCGCTTCCTCCCATCTGTGCCCGCGCAGCTGGCCGACCAGGGCACCGAGTAGCCCGTAGCCGGGGTTGGAGTAGTGAAACAGCCGTCCGGCCGGATGCCGCGAGGGTCCGAGGATGTCGGCTAGTGCTGGCCGCAGGTCACCTGGGCTCCGCTCCCACCAGGGGCCCGGGGTCTCCGAAGCCAGGCCGGCGGTGTGCGACAGCAGCTGGGCGATGGTCGCGCTCGCCGCCTCGCCCGCGTCCAGGTGCTTGCCCAGCGGGTCGGCGAGGTCCAGGCGGCCTTCGTCGCGCAGCCGCATGACCAGCACGGCGATGAACGTCTTGGTCAGCGAGCCGATGCGGTACTGGATGTCGTCGTCAGGCTCGTGCCCTTCGAGCATGCTCCGCGCCCCGAACCAGGCCTGGCCACCGTCCCGGACCACCGCCCCGGCCAGCGATGGCGTCCGGCCCTCGGCCTGGCCGACGGCCACCCGGTGGGTCAGCGCCAGGCGTGTGGACGGCAGCAGCTCCCCAGCCGGCGCGGCTGATGAGGAAGATGAGGTCACCGTTGAACCCTAACGGTGACCAGGCAGGAATCTACAGGAGGAGGCGACGGGTTACGACACCCCGCCCGACATCGTGCCCGAGCCACAGGCTGAAGTGACTGCCGATTCCTAGATATTCGGCGATGTCATCACCGACGACCCGCAGCGTGACCATGATCTGAGGACTCCCGGCCTGGAAGGGGCCGTCGTCCTCGCCGTCGACCAGGGCGCTGAAGACCTGGCTGCGGTGGGTCTCGCTGTTCTCGGCACGCAGCACCATCCGGTGCGACCCGGAACTGAGCTTCGACCGCGCATCGCCTTCGTCGTCCGCGGAAGGCGTCACCAGGGCCTGGAATTTATACCGCTGCATGGCCGCCACCACCTTCGGAGCATAAATATCGTAACTCGATATTCGCGGCGGCTGAAGGGGGGCCAGGACCGGGGCATCGCCGGGAGCTGCGCCGGCGAGCTGGTTATGAGAAGGGCGGCACCACCACCGTGCCGGTCGCGGTCACCACGACGACGGGCTCGCTGAGCACCGTGGCCGCGGACTCCCCGCGCGCCGGGTCGGCCCGGCAGACGACCCGGGCCTCGAACGCGAGCTGGCGGCTGCGCCTCCCGACCGCGGTCACCGTGGCCGTCGCCTCGATGATGTCGCCGGCCAGCACCGGCGCGCGGAACTGCACGTCGGAGTAGGACGCGAACAGGCCCTCGTCGGCGTCGGTCCGGATGCACACCTCGGTCGCCACGTCGCCGAACAGCCCGAGCACGTAGGCGCCGTCCACCAGGTTCCCGCCGTAGTGCGCGTCCCCGTACCTCACGTACCGGCGGTGCGTCACCGACAAGCCGACCTGCGCGTTCATGCGACCTCCTCCTGGCGGGCCAGCGCGTGCGCCAGGTAACTGGCCACCTCGCCCGGCGTGGTGCCGCGGCCGAAGATCTTGTCCACGCCAAGGTCGTGCGCGGCGCTCGGGTCGAACCGCGGCCCGCCCACCACCAGCAGCGGCCGCTTCAGGCCGAACCCGGCGTGGAACGCGGCCGACATCTGGAGGGTGTTCGTCAGGTGCGCGTCGCGCTGGGTGACGACCTGGCTGACCAGCACCGCGTCGGCGTGCTCGGCCGCGGCGCGGGCCACCAGGTCCGCCACGCCGACCTGCGACCCCATGTTCACCACGCGGATCTCCCGGTAGTACTCCAGGCCCTTCTCCCCCGCGTGCCCCTTGACGTTGAGGATCGCGTCGATGCCGACCGTATGCGCGTCGGTGCCGATGCAGGCGCCGACCACCACCAGCTTGCGGCCGAGCGCCGAACGGATCCGCAGGTTCACCTCGGCGGCCGGCAGCACCGGGAACTCCCGCTCGGCCACCGTCACGGCCGACAGGTCGACCAGGTGACTGACCCGCCCGTAGACGATGAAGAAGGTGAAGTCGGGCCCCATCCCCTTGGCGTGCACCACCATCGCCGGGTCCATGCCCATCTTGGCCGCCAGCTGCAGTGCGGCGCCCTCGGCCCGGGCCCGTTCGGCCTCGTCGCCGTACGGCACCGGCAGCGTGAACGACAGTTGCACCCGCCCGTCCCCGGTGGTGTCGCCGTACGGGCGGATAATCCCGGTCATGCTCATCGACTGACCTCCAGGATCTCGGACGCGGGGTTGTAGTAGCCGTCGGCCCGCGTCACCACTCCGTCCAGGCCGCGCCCGCCGTCGGCCGGACGCTTCGTCACCCCGAACGTCCCCTCGGCGATCGCGTTCAGCAGCCCCTGCACGCCGATCGTGCGCAGCAGGTCGATGGCCTCGCCGAGGACGTGCCGGGCTCGCTGCGCGACGAACCCGCCGGGTTCGGGCCGGAACGAGGCCCCGAGCTGCCCGGCGGCGCGCCGCACGTACCGGACGTTCTCCAGGGCTAGGTCGCGGTCGGACAGGAAGGGGGTGTGGATGCCCTCGGTCATCATGCCGATGAGCAGGATGGACTGGTCGGTCATCACCCCGGCCAGGTTGAAGAACGCGTCCAGCAGGTAGCCGGCGAACACGTTGCCGGTCATGTGCTTGGTCGGCGGCATGTACTTCAGCGGCGCGTCCGGGAACAGCTCCCTGATCAGCTGGGCGTGCGCCAGTTCGAGCAGGAACGAGTCCGGCACCTCGGGGTTGATCTCGAACGCGTGCCCGAGCCCGAGCTGTGCGTCGGTCAAGCCGGCCTCGCGGCCGAAATACTCGTTCAGCAGCTGCGACACCACCACGGTATGCGCCGCGTCCACCGCGTCGGCGGTGGTCAGGTAGTTGTCCTCGCCGGTGTTGATGACGATGCCGGCCCGCGCGTGCACCTGCCGGGAGAACCGCTGGTCGATGAACGTCCGCACCGGGTTGATGTCGCGGAAGATGATGCCGTACATGCAGTCGTTCAGCATCATGTCAAGGCGCTCAAGACCAGCAAGAGCCGCTATTTCTGGCATACACAGGCCCGAGGCGTAGTTAGTCAGCCGGACGTAGCGGCCGAGCTCGCGGGACACGTCGTCGAGCGCGGCGCGCATCAGCCGGAAGTTCTCCCGGGTGGCGTACGTCCCGGCGTAGCCCTCGCGGGTCGCGCCCTCGGGCACGTAGTCGAGCAGCGACTGCCCGGTGGACCTGATCACCGCGATGACGTCGGCGCCCTCCCGCGCCGCGGCCTGGGCCTGCGGGATGTCCTCGTAGATGTCCCCGGTCGCCACGATCAGGTAGATCCACGGCATGGGCGGGTCCGAGGTGGCGGCAATCATCCGGTCCCGTTCCGCTCGCCGGCTGTCGATCATGGAAATCCCGTTACCGGCCGAACGGCCCGCGATCTGCCTGGCCGCGACGGCATCTGCCCCCATGGGCAGGCGGAACTTGACCAGGCCCGCGGCCGCGTCGACGGCCAGCGTGCGCAGGTCAGGGTAGCCCCCGGTGAGCATCGCGTCCCAGACCGGCAGGGCGACCCCGTGCTCGAGCCCGACCGACTCCCGGACCGCGTCGGCGAGCCGGTTCACCCACGGCATCCCGTCCTCGTCCGCCCCGTCCAGGCCGGCCAGCCGCAGCACGGCCCGTTCCACCGACACCGTGGTGTGCGTCCGGGCCAGGTCGGTGACCGGCTGCCCGGCGAGCCTGGCCAGCTCCCGGGCCTGCGCCACGACCGCCGGGTCCAGGTCGAGCTTGCCCGTGTGCGGCTGGCCCGTGTTCGGCTGGCCCGTGTTCGGCTGGCCCGTCACGGCTGGCCTCCTTCGTACCGGACGCGCCGCTCGAACAGGGCGCGCAGCGCTGGCGTGGTCCGCATCAGGTCGAGCGCGAGGTCCGCGTGCCCCGGCACGTACCCGTTGCCGACCAGCATGGTCACGTCGGCGGCCAGCCCCTCGGCGCCGAGCGCGGCGGCGCTGAACGACGTGGCCATCGAGAAGAAGATCACCATGCCGCCTTGGGCTGTGGACAGGATCGCCCCGCCTTCGCAGCCGGCCACGTCGACGCACACCACGGTCACGTCGGCGGGGCCTCCTGCTTCCTCTACTTTCTGTGCCAGTCCGATGGGGTCTCTGGCGTCGGCGATCACTATCTCGTCGGTCAGCATCTCATCGGTCAGGCCGGCGGCCTCCCGGAGCAGCGCGGCCTCGGCTTCGGTGGGGACGACGCCTATGACCTTGGCGCCTGCCTGGCGGGCGGCGGCGGCGGAGAGGGAGCCGCTCTTGCCGGCCGCGCCGATGATGACGGCCACCGAACCCGGCTTGACCACGCGCTTGGTGAGCGCGGGAGCGCCGCAGACGTCCATGACGGCTAGTGCGAGGGGGACGGGGAGGTCACCGGGGAGGACGGCGGCTATGGATCTGGCGAAGAGGATGGCATGGCCTTCGCAGGGGACCTGCTCGGATTTGGCGTCCCAGCGGGACAGGGAGTCGGTGATGACGAGGGGGGTCAGGGTGAGGGAGACCAGGGTGGCGATGCGCTGGCCGGGCATCAGGCCGAGCGGGGACTCCGGGCCGGCCTCTTCTACCGTGCCGGTAAGCATGCCGCCTGAGCCGGTGACCGGGTTCTGCATCTTGCCTCGGGTGGCGATGATCTCCAGCACCGCGGCCCGGATCTTGTCCGGGTCGCCGGCGTAGGCCTCCCGGATCTGGCGGTAGGAGGCGGCGTCCAGGTTCAGCCGGTCCACCCGGATCCGGACCTCGTCGGGAGCGAGCGCCGGGTCGGTATCCAGCCGCCAGGCCGCCTGCGGCAGGACGCCCGGCGGGTCGATCACCCGGTGCAGTCCGAGGGGGGAGGAAGAAGTGGTCATGCGGCTGGTCCTTCCGCGGTCATTCAGGAAGATCTGCGGTTTCCTTCGTTTTGTACCGCAGGTTCTTCGGTATCATGCAGGAATCGGAGAGGTGGCTTTCATGGTCTCGCAGCCGTATGCATACCAGCGACATGAGCTAGCCGAACCCGACTGGCGCCGGTTCCCCGGCTGGGCCGACGTGTCCGCCGCCGACTGGGAATCCGCGCAGTGGCAGCGCGCGCACTGCGTCAAGAACGCGCGGCAGCTGCGGCAGGTCACCGGACCGGAACTGGCCGACTCCTTCTTCGCCGACCTCGAGCGCGACCAGCGCGAGCGGGCCACCATGTCGATGCTGCTGCCACCGCAGATGCTGAACACCATCGTGCCGGCCGCCGCACCCGGCCACCAGGGTTTCACTGAGGCGTTCTACGCCGACCCGGTGCGGCGCTATATGGTCCCGGCGTTCAGCGACCGGCGGACGGACTGGCCCTCCCACCCGTACGCGCAGCGCGACTCGCTACATGAGGCGGAGATGTGGGCGGTCGAGGGCCTCACCCACCGCTACCCCACCAAGGTGCTCGCCGAACTGCTGCCCACCTGCCCCCAGTATTGCGGCCACTGCACCCGGATGGACCTGGTCGGCAACCCCACCCCGATGATCGACAAGCACAAGTTCGCGCTGGCCCGCGAGGACCGGCTCGGCGCCATGCTCTCCTACCTGCGCCGCACGCCCGGGGTGCGCGATGTCGTGGTCTCCGGCGGGGACGTGGCCAACCTGCCCTGGCCGCGGCTCGAGTCGTTCGTGGCCGCGCTGCTCGAGATCGACTCGATCAGGGACATCAGGCTGGCCAGCAAGGCGCTGATGGGCCTGCCGCAGCACTGGCTTTCTGACGAGGTGCGGGCGGGCATGGCCCGGCTGGCCGGCACGGCCCGCGCACGCGGGGTGAGCATCGCCATCCACACCCACGTGAACGCCGCCCAGTCGGTGACCCCGCTGGTCGCCCGGGCGGCCGGCGCCATGCTGGAGGCCGGCGTCCGCGACGTGCGGAACCAGGGCGTGCTGCTGCGCGGCACCAACGACAGCGCCGAGGCGCTGCTTGACCTCTGCTTCGCGCTGCTCGACGGGGCCGGCATCATGCCTTACTACTTCTACATGTGCGACATGATCCCGGGCAGCGAGCACTGGCGGCTGACGCTGGCCGAGGGCCAGGCCCTCCAGCACGACATCATGGGCTACCTGCCCGGCTTCGCCACCCCGCGGATGGTCTGCGACGTGCCCTACGTCGGAAAGCGCTGGGTGCACCAGGTAGCCAGGTACGACACCGACCACGGCATCTCGTACTGGACGAAGAACTACCGCACCGCCCTCGAGGCCGACGACGATCTGGCGCTCAGCCGCGAGTACCCCTACTACGACCCGATCTACATGCTGCCCGAATCCGGCCAGGCCTGGTGGCGGGTCGTCAGGTCTCAGCGTTCCCGGTCGCACGCCGGGACGCCACCGGCTAGCCCGTCCGCGGGCTTGTGCGTATGCGGGTGCCTGGTTGCGAAAATGTCAAAATTTCCGCGTGCTCGCTGAGCCATCCTGGCCCGCCATCCGTAGTTAGGGGTATCGGCGGTTTCTGCGTACATGCCGGTCCGGTGCCCAGGGGAAGGGGTTCGCGGCGTGCGCAGGGACCTAAATTACGCATGGGCGCCGGGTCACGACCCTCAAGGGAGCGAGAGGAAATGTCCATGTCGTCAAGGTTCCTCAGACTACGGTCGCTAGCTGTCGCGGTGCCGGTCGTGGTGGCCGTGGCCACCGCGGTTCCGAGTGCGTCCGCGCTGGCCTCCGGCGCGGAGAACGAATTCCACCAGACCAACCTGATCTCAAACAGGACCGACCAGGGGGCGCAGGTGGTAGACGCCAACCTGAAAAACGCCTGGGGCCTGGCCCTCAGCCCGACCAGTCCGCTGTGGGTGGCGGACAACGGCACCAGCGTCGCCACCGTGTACAACGTGAGCCCCGGCGGCGCCACGGCGTCGAACGCGGGCCTCACCGTCACCCTGCCCCCGACGGACTCGGCCCCGACTGGCCAAGTGTTCAATCCGACCAGCGGCTTCGTGGTCACGTCCAAGGCGGGCAGCGGCCCCGCGCCGTTCATCTTCTCGTCGGAGTCGGGCCAGATCATCGCCTGGAACTCGAAGGCCGATCCGATCGTGAACGGGGCGTCCACTGCGCAGGTCGAGTTCAGCTCGCCGACCGCCGTCTACAAGGGGCTGGCCATCGGCGACGTCGGCCGGAGCACGTTCCTGTACGCGTCCAACTTCCACGACGGCACGGTGGACGTGTTCAACTCCGGGTTCCACCGCGTGCACCTGTTGGGGGCGTTCAGGGACCGGTCCCTGCCGGCGGGCTACGCACCGTTCGGGATCCAGGAAATCAACGGGTTCCTCTACGTCAGCTACGCGCTGCAGAACGCGGAAAAGCACGATGACGTGGCCGGGCCCGGTCACGGCTTCATCGACATCTACACCAACTTCGGGTTCCTGGTGAAGCGCCTGGTGTCCCGCGGCGACCTCAACTCCCCGTGGGGGCTCACGGCGGCGCCGGCCGGCTTCGGGCCGTTCGGCGGGAAGCTCCTGGTAGGCAACTTCGGTGACGGCCTGATCCACGCGTACGGGCTGTTCTCCGGCAGGCCCCACGGAGCGCTGCTTGACGAGCAGCGCCAGCCCATCCAGATCGATGACCTGTGGGGGCTGCACTTCGGTACTGCCGCCACCGGAGGTACCGGCACGCTGCTGTTCAGCGCCGGCATCAACGACGAACAAGATGGCCTGGTCGGCTCCATCAACGCCGTTCCGTAACCCGTCTATGCGGATGCTGTCCGGCGGCGGGGGCCGGACAGCATCCGCGCGTCACGATCGGTCGTACCGCGCGGCCAGCTCCTCCAGGCGCTGGCTGACCGTCGGCCATTCGGGCGCGGTGATACTGAAGCGCGCCGAGTCCCGCGGGCTCAGGTCGACGGCGAGCCGGTGAGCGCGCAGGATGCCCTCGAACTTGCCCCCGATCCGCTGGATCGCGTCCCGTGACCGCTGGTTCCGGACGTCGGTGTGCAGGCACACCGACCGTACCCGCCACACCTCGAAGGCGTGGGTGAGCATCATCGCAGGTATCAGGAACGCTGTGCGGCTCGGACCATAGCCAGTAGTCGAGCTGATGGAACCGGGTGGAGCCGATCACCGTCTCGTCCTGGCGCCGGACGACCGCGAAAGGCACCGCGATCCCCTTGGCCCGCGCCGCGAGAGCATCTTCGACGTGGCGGCGCATGCGGGGCTCGTCCTGGGGCACCAGGACCCACTGATAGAGCGACGGATCCTGGCCGGCCGCCTTCAGCAGCCCCGGCACGTGGTGCAGGCCGAGCGGCTCCAGCCGCACATGTTTTCCGTTAAGTGTTGATTCGGGGGGACGACCCCCCGAAGCCCCCCGATCACGGGGGGGCTGCCCGCCCCCCCGTACCCCCCTGGCCCCCCTGGCCCCCGGGCCCTCCTCGACCATCATCGCGACGATGGCCTTGCCCAGGCCGGCGCCGCGGTGCGCGGCCAGCACGTACACGTCGGCTAGGTAGGCGGAGCCGCCGTCGCTGATCGCGCGGGCGAAGCCGACCATCGCGCCCGTCTCGTCGTACGCCCCGGTGACCCGCCAGGCCGCGGCGATCTGGCGCCTGATGTCCTGCTCGCTCCGCCACCGGGCCCAGTACGCCCCGGTGGTCAGGAACGCCACCGCGGCCGCGGGATCGATCCTGGCCGGGTCGTCGTCGATCTCGTATGTCCCAACAGCACGTCGCATAACAGCACCCCAAGGGCTTGGTCGATGTCGGTGATCAGGTCGGCGGCGGGCTCGACGCCGACCGAGAGCCGGATCAGGCCGGCCGGCGCGGTCTCGGCCGGCCACCGGGCGCGGCGCTCCCAGGTCGACTCCACGCCGCCGAAGCTGGTGGCCGGCACGATCAGCCGGGAGCTCGCCACTACCTTGTCCGCGGCGTCCGCGCTGTCGGACGTGACCTCGAAGGACAGCAACGGGCCGAACCCGTCAGGCATCTGCCGCCGGGCCAGCTCCGATGTCGGTTTATCGATACCGGGATAGTGCACCGCGGACACCCGGGGATGGCCCGCCAGGTGCCTGGCGACGGCCAGCGCGCTGGCCGACTGGCGCGCGATCCGCAGCGGCAGCGTCTTGAGACCGCGCAGCGCCAGCCAGGCCTCGAACGGTCCCGGGATGCCGCCGCCGCTGGATCGCCAGATTCTGAGCGCGGCGAGCAGTTCCCTGTCGCGGCTGACCACAGCCCCGAGGATCACGTCGGAGTGCCCGGACACCGACTTGGTCAGCGAGTACAGCGAGGCCGTCGCGCCGGCCTCGAGCGGCCGCTGGAGCAGGCCGGTGGCGACGGTGTTGTCCACCACCATGGGTGCGCCCGCCGCGGCCGCCAGCGCGCCGAGCCGGGCCAGATCGGCCACCCGGAGCAGCGGATTGGTCGGCGTCTCGGCCCACAGCACCGACGGCGCGGCGGTCAGCGCGCGCTCGACGGCGGCTAGGTCCTGCAGGTCCACCGGGACAGGAACGGCGCCGTGCGGCCGCAGCCGGTCCGCCAGCACCCGGCCCCCGTAGTAACCGTCGTCAGGAAGCACGATGCGCTCCCGGCCCGGGGCCAGCGCCAGCATCAGCGCCATCGAGGCCGCCTGGCCGGAGGCGAACGCCACCGCCTCCCCGTCTTCCAGGCCGCCCAGGGCCTGCTCGAGCGCCTCCCAGCCCGGGTTGCCGTCCCGGCCGTAGGCCCGGCCAGGGCGCGGGATCCCCTGCGACACGTAGATGCTCGCCGGGGCGAGCGGCGGTGTGCCGGGCAGGCCGGGCGTGCGTTCGGTGCCCGCGTGAATCAGCCGGGATTCGGCGGAGAACGCGTCTGTCATTAGCCTGCCGCCCTTCTAAATGTTACAGTACATATTGTGAATACACTGGTACAATATATCCCACGGGGCCGGACGGCCAAGGAAATATCGGCCAGCGTGGAGGCGGGTGTCCGCAGCGGCCAGCTGACTCCCGGAGACCACCTGCCCCCGGTCCGCGAGCTGGCGGGCCAGCTGCGCGTCAGCCCCACCACGGTGGCGGCGGCCTACGGCGACCTGCGCCGCCGGGGCCTCACTACCGGCACGGGCCGCGCGGGCACGCGCATCAGGGGCGCTCCCCCGGTCAGCTCGCGGGTGTACCTGAGCGCCCCCGCGGGCACCAGGGACCTGATCACCGGCGGCCCGGACCCGGACCTGCTCCCGCTGCTCCCGGCCCAGGCGGCCAGGCGGTCCGCCCGGATGTACGCTGAGGCGCCGGTCTCACCGCGGCTGCGCCGCCTGGCAGCCGGCCAGCTGGCCGCCGACGGTATCGACACGGCCAGCCTGACCGTCACCGGCGGCGCGCTCGACGGCATCGAGCGGGTCCTCGCCACCTGGCTCAGTGCCGCGGACCGGGTGATCGTGGAGGATCCAGGTCACGCGGTCACCTTCGACCTGCTCGCGGCCATGGGCTTCACCGCGGTGCCGGTCCCGGTCGATGACCTGGGCATCCGGCCCGACGGGCTGGCGGCCGCGCTGGCCCGGGGGGCGGGCGCGCTGATCGTCACGCCCCGGGCGCAGGCCGCCACCGGCGCGGCCTGGGACGCCGGCCGCGCCGCGGAGATCAGCGAGGTACTGCGGCGGCACCCCTCGACCGGGGTCGTCGAGGACGATCACGCCGGGCCGGTGGCCGGGGTGCCGGCCTTTTCCGCCTGCGCGGGCAGGTCCGGGCGCGCGGGTCCGGCCCGCTGGGTCACGTTGCGTTCGGTGTCCAAGTCGCTCGGGCCCGACCTGCGGCTCGCGGTGGTGGCCGGGGACGAGGCCACCATCACCCGGGTCGCGGGCCGGCAGGCGCTGGGCACCGGGTGGGTGAGCTACCAGCTGCAGGAGATGGTCGCGGACCTGTGGTCGGACCCGTCCGTGCCGCGGGGCCTGGAGACCGCCGCGCACGTGTACGCCGGCCGCGGCCGGGCCCTGCGGTCCGCGCTGGCGGCGCACGGGATCACGGCCAGCGGCCGGTCGGGCTTCACCTGCTGGGTACCCGTCGCCGATGAGGACGGCGTCGCGTCCTCGCTGGCCGCGGCGGGCTGGGCGGTAGCCCCGGGCCAGCGGTTCCGGATGGCCGCGCCGCCGGGGGTGCGGATCTCCTTCGCCCGCCTGGCGGAGGCCGACGCGCCCTTGTTCGCGGCGGAGTTCGCCCGCACGCTGCGGCACCGGGCATCGCGCCTGGACTAGGTCAGCGGGATCGTACTGAACGCGAAGCCGCGCTGGTCAGGATGGTCTGGTCCGTTGGGCTGGCGCCCGCCTGCAGCTGGCTCGATGGCCAGGATGGTCAACTCCCCGTCGATCACGCCATGTTCTCGCGCCCATGCGCGCAACGCCTGGATGACCTCGGCAACGTGGTAAGCGCAGGCGCTCGCCTGCCGGTGAGCCTGCCTGCGGCTGGAGACGTCCAGCTGAACTTGGAAGCACGGCACGTGCAGGCACTTGGTATCTGCGTCGCATGTCCCCGGCGACGTCCGGTTGTCCGGCGGAGTCATGCCCCGCCCGGATCGCCGGGAGCAGCCCAGGCGGCCGGCGTCCGACGTACGGTCATCGAAGGCTATTCCTCTCTGAATACGCCTGATGTTAAGACGGCTCACCCGCTGGGAACTCCAGGGCCGTCGCCGTCAATAGCATGACGGCCCGCCACGACAAGAAACGCGGTGGCCGCGGGCCGTCCGAAGCAATAGTGTCCGCCCGGGATGCAGCATGCCACCCCATTGACAATATTCGTCCCAGTTTCCACACAACCGCGTAGTTGTATGAACACTCCCCGTGCGCATCCCAGGTGACCTGGCCAAGTTCCGCCTCATCACCATCAATGCTGCACTCCAGCATAGCCCATACGTTCAGCATATTTCGCCTTATGTCTTACGTCCTGGCCGCGCCCGCGGAGATCCGAAGTTGATCTTTCCGGCGGTGCGGCAGTTGACAGTTTGCGCGATTGTTAACGCGCGCAATCTACTCGTGAGTAAGTCAATGGCGGTGCGCATAAGGGCAAATCGTGCGGCCAAGCATGGCCGCCAGGACGTTTTGCGGATAACGATTAGCTTGAGGCGGGAGCATATTAAAACCTGGTAACCGGGCGGCCGGATGTCGTGGTGACGATGCTGACCGGAGTCTCCGGCGCTAGATTGTCCCGGGAGGCGGTCAGATGGTTGATGGACGGCCCGCGACGGGGCCAGCGGATGGGCCAGCGGATGGCGGAGCACCTGCGCGTCAGACGACGGCCGCCGGCAGCGAGCCGCAGCCGCGTCAGACGACGGCCGGCGGCAGCGAGCCGCAGCCGGCGAAGAAGAAAGAACGCCGGCGGCACTGGCCCGCGCTGCTGGTCCGGTTGCCGAGGCTCTTTTGGCATCCGTCCGAGGATGACCCGTGGGACGACGACTGGTCGGTAGTGCGGCCAGAGTGGCTGAACCAGTACCAGCTCTTGGCTCAGGACCTGACGGTGTGGTGCGAGCAGCTGGAGTCACGGTTCCGCCGGCTTGATCACCGGGCGCAGATCCTGCAGAACCAGTTCTGGCTCCAGCGCGTGACGCTGATCGCGGGCGGCCTGGTGGCCACGTCACTGGCGGTGGTCCAGGCGGCCGCAGGCGGCGGCGTCGTAGTCCTGGCGGTGGTCCAGGCCGTGCTGACCGGCCTGCTGGCCGGGCTGACCGTGCTGATACGGTCCCGGCGCGCGCAGCACGGATACCTCTCCGCCCGGCTGAAAGCCGAACGGATCAAGAGCGAGTTCTTCCTGTTCCTGGCCAGAGCGGCACACTATGCGGATGGCGATCCCGTGACGAGGCTCCTGCTGGAGGTCGACAATATCGAGACGGCGGAGGGCATCTCATGAGTGAGCGGAACAAGGAGCTTCTGCGGTTCTACGAAGAGCAACGGATCAAGGATCAGCTGGGGTTCTACACCCGACGGCTCGCGCAATTCGACCGGGCGACGGGCCAGGGCCTGTTCATCTCCGCCACCATCCTCGGCTTCGCGTCCGCCGCCGGCGCGCTCGCCGGCACCACCCTGGGGTGGGCTAAGGGGTGGGCGGCGGTGGCGGCCATCCTCGCCGCGATATCGACGGCGATAGCCGCCTATATCGCGCTGTACGCCTTTGACCAGCAGTCCAAGATTTACGGTGACGCCGTAAGGGCCGTCCGTGCCGCCTCGCGGCCGATGCCGGATCCGGACGTTCCCCAGGACGGCAGGAACCCCGAAGAGAACGTCGCCGACCTGGTGAATCGGGTGGAGCAGGCACTGCGTCAGGAGTGGTCCCAGTGGGGCCAGCTCACCGCCCAGATCCAGGCCGGCGAGCAGACGAGAGGTTGAACCAGATTAACCCGCTGGAGCCAGGACTGATCCGATCGCGGCACAGAGGGCTTCAGGATCGCTGCCGGACACTATCTTGGTGCCGGGAGAAGCCGCTACCTGCGCCGCCCGCGGGTCTTCGGCGTAACCGTGCGCAGCGGCAGCTATCGTGTCGGCCGTTCGGCCTGTCCCGGCCAGGATGATGACGGGGCGTCCGGCCTGAAGGCTGTGCTCGATATCGTCGTAGGTGATCTGGCCGCCGTTGACGACGAGGGTCAGCGACGGCCTGCCGTCGGCGATGGCCGTAGCGACGCGGGACAGCCAGGGCGATTCATCACCCCAGGCATCTCCGGGAACCAGGATGACGTGAGTGTGATGGGGTTCGAGCGCCACCGCGTCGGGTGCCGGGAGCGTCCCCGGGACAGTCACGGTGCCTTCGGCGGCCACTCCGATGAGCGGGAAGCTCGCCCCGGCGGAGTCACGGGCCTGGCTCATGACCCGCATGACCCCGGAGTCGGTGCCACCATCCACCACGGCGGCACCCCACCGGTCAAGCGCGGGGGCGATTCGCTCCATCGCCTTGGCCATCGCCGCCAGGTGATCTGCCATCATGCCGCCCGCCCCCCCGACCAGTACCAGGACGGGCCGGTGTACCGCGATACCAAGCGCCTGCAGGGCCGCGGAGAGATCCGCGGGCTGAGCCACTCGCGCGAACCAGTGATTCCCCGGACGAGCCGTGCCGTCAGCCACCGATCACCTCCGGTAGTGCGGGGCCGGCCCCCCACCCGGCGACCCGCGTCTGATCGCCATTATCTATGCCCTGCGCAGCGCCCGCCCGGTGGTCGCTGGTGGCCCAAAAGCCATGTTAGACAGTCGGTAATATAGAAAATGGGGATCCGACCTCGCGGGCACCGACGTCCTACCGATAGCGTTGCCCTATGGCGCAGCGTACCGAGCAGATCAGCCTCCATCTCAACGCCTACCTCACCGCGCACAGCAGCCCGCCTGACGCGGTCCTGCGGGAGCTGGCCAACGAGACGGCGGACCTGTACCCGAACGAGACCGCCCTGGCCATCGCCCCGGAGCAGGGCACGCTCATGACGTTGCTGACCCAGCTCACCGGCGCCGTCTCGGCGATCGAGATCGGCACCTTCACCGGCTACTCCTCCATCTGCATCGCCCGCGGGCTGATCAGGGGCGGGCGCCTGCTGTGCTGCGACATCAGCGCGGAATGGACCTCGGTGGCCAGGAAGTACTGGGAGAAGGCCGGCCTTACCGACCGGATCGAGCTGCGGCTCGGCCCGGCCATCGACACGCTGCGCTCGCTGCCCGACGAGGAGCTGTTCGACCTGGCGTTCATCGACGCCGACAAGGGCGGCTACCTCGGCTACTGGCGCGAGGTCGTGCCGCGGGTCCGCCCGGGCGGGTTGATCATGGTTGACAACACGTTCTCGCACGGCCGGGTGATCGACGCGGGCAACGACAACCCGCTGGTGATCGCGGTCAGGGACTTCAACGACCACGCAGCCGCCGACGACCGGGTGGAGCTGGTCATGGTCCCGATCGGCGACGGCCTGACGCTGGCCCGCAAGAAGGATTAGCCGGCCCCTACCTAGCCGGCCCCCTACCTAGCCTGCGCTGACCGCGCCGCCGAGGTAGAGCGCCCCGATCTCGGGGTTCTCGAGCACCTCGCGCCCGGTGCCTGATAGCCGCACCCGGCCGCTCTCCATTACCACGCCCTGGCTGGAGAGCCGCAGGCCGGCCCGGGCGTTCTGCTCGACGAGCAGCATCGTCGTGCCGGCCGCGTTCATCTGCCTGACCGCGTCGAACACGGTCCGCAGGATCTTCGGCGCGAGCCCCATCGACGGCTCGTCGAGCAGCAGCAGCCTGGGCTCAAGCATCAGCGCCCGGGCGAACTCCACCAGCCGCTGCTGCCCGCCGGACAGGCTGCCCGCCTTCTTCCCCGCCCATCCGGCGAGGTCAGGGAAGACGTCGAACACGGCCCTCAGCCGACTCGCCGTAATCGCCCGGTCCGCCAGGATGTAGCCGCCGAGCTCGATGTTCTCCCGGACCGTCATGTCACGGAACAGGCTGTGGTTCTGCTGCACCTGCACCACGCCGAGGCGCAGCACCTGGCGCGGCGACAGGCCGGCGAGGTTCTGCCCGTCGAGCTCGATCGAGCCGAGGCGTGGCCGCAGCAGGCCGCTGATCGTCGCCAGCAGCGTAGATTTCCCCGCTCCGTTCGGCCCGACCACGCAGGTGATGCCGCCCTGGGTCACGTCCAGGGAAACCCCGCGCAGGACGTCACCGCCGCCGTACCCGGCCACCAGGTCCTTGATTTTCAGTACCGAACGGTCCGTGGTGCCTGCCCTGGCGCCAGCCGTCGTGCCGTTGGCGGGTGCGGTCATGTTTCCTCCCCCGGGTGCGGATCGTCGTCCTCGATGTCCTCGCCCAGGTAGGCGTTGAGCACCCGGCGGTCGGTCCTGATGATGCCGGGAGGCCCGGCGGCCACCACGGCGCCAGAGTCGAGCACCGTGACCCGGTCGCACAGCCCCATCACGAACTCCATGTTGTGCTCGACGATCAGGAAGGTCTTGCCGGCCGCGTTCAGCTCGCGGATCCGGTCGGCGATGTGGTTGACCAGGGAGAGGTTGACGCCGCCGGCCGGCTCGTCGAGCAGGATGACGGCGGGGTCCGCCACCAGCACGTAGGCGAGCTCCAGGAGCTTGCGCTGGCCGTAGGACAGCGTGCCGGCCAGCGCGGCGTGATGCCCGGCGATGCCGACGAACTCCAGTTGCTCCATCGCGCGCTTGCGGGCCGCGGCGCCCCCGTGCTTCGAGGCGACCAGCATGTTCTCGAGCACCGTGAGGCTGGCGAAGATCCTGGTCAGCTGGAAGGTCCGGCCGATCCCGAAGCCGAAGACCTTGTCCGGGGCGACGTTGGTGATCTTCTTGTCGGCCAGGTACACCTGCCCCGCGTCCGCTTTGGCGTATCCGGTGATGACGTTGAACAGGGTGGTCTTACCCGACCCGTTCGGCCCGATCAGGCCGGCCACCGACCCCTCGTCGATCTCCACCGTGCAGGAGTCGAGCGCGTGCACGCCGCCGTAGGCCTTGCGCACGCCCTCGGTGCGCAGCAGCGCGGTCATCTCCTGACCTCCGTCGCAGGTGCTTCGCCTGGT
>WNGJ01000383.1_pt1 | contig 38980 bp, 32 predicted proteins | sample 5400611 | NCBI WGS metagenome assembly WNGJ01 (sample SAMN13153375, study PRJNA577476) | soil metagenome | isolation source: 40 cm soil or saprolite under Garry oak tree replicate 1 | place: USA:California | collected 2016-06-15
GCCCAGTACACCTTCACCGGATACGACGCGTCGGCGCACATGACCGAGGAGACCCGCCAGGCCGACCGGGCCGGGCCCCGCGGGATCGTCGCTTCGATCCTGGTCTCGCTCGTGGCGGGCTGGGTGCTGCTCATCGGCGTGACGTTCGCGATCCAGAACTACGGCAAGGAAGTCGCCTCCGCGACCGGTGTGCCGCCCGCCCAGATCTTCATCGATGCCGCCGGGCTCACCGTCGGCAAGCTGCTCCTGCTCATCGCGATCGGCGCGCAGCTTTTCTGCGGCATGTCCTCGGTGACGGCGAACTCCCGGATGATCTACGCGTTCTCCCGCGACGGCGCCCTGCCCGCGTCCAATTTCTGGCACCGGGTGAACAAGCGGACGAGGACCCCGACCAACGCGATCTGGCTCGCCGCCGCGGCCGCCTTCGTGCTCGGCCTGCCCTACCTGTGGAACGCCACCGCGTACGCGGCGGTCACCTCCATCGCGGTCATCGGGCTGTACATCGCCTACGTGACCCCCACCTTCCTGCGGCTGCGCAAGGGCGAAAACTTCGTGCCGGGGCCGTGGCAGCTGGGCAGGTGGAGCCGGGCGGTGGGCATCATCGCGGTGACCTGGGTGGCGTTCATAACGATCCTCTTCATGCTGCCCACCGCGAGCCCGATCCACTGGAGCAACTTCAACTACACCGTGGTTGCGGTGATTGCGGTGCTCGGGTTCGCGGGCATCTGGTGGCTGGTGTCGGCGCGCAAGTGGTTCACCGGCCCCAGGGTTCAGGGCAGCGCGGAAGAGCTTGCCGCTATCGAGGCCGACCTTCGGGTGGTCAAGTGAGCCAACCCGCGCGGGGCACGGCGGACGGCCCCGGGGGGCCGCTCCCCCGGGCAGGCATCGGGGCAGGCACCGGGGCCGCAGGCACCGCGGCGGGGGGCTCCGGGGGGTCGCCGCCCCGGGCAGGCAGCCTCGGTGCGGTGCCGCTCACGCTCGAGGGGCTGCGGGCCGAAGCGGCTGCCGGGCTCATCGATACGGTGATCATCGCCTTTACCGACATGCAGGGCCGGCTGCAGGGCAAGCGCCTTTCCGCCCGGTACTTCCTCGAGGAGGTGGCCGGCCACCACGCGGAGGCCTGCAACTACCTGCTCGCGGTGGACGTCGAGATGAACACCGTGCCCGGCTACGAGATGTCCTCGTGGGAACGCGGCTACGGCGACTTCGTGCTCGTGCCCGATCTGGGCACGCTGCGGCGGGTGCCCTGGCATCCCGCGACCGCGCTGGTGCTCGCGGATCTCACCTGGCACGACGGGAGTCCCGTGGCGGCCGCACCCCGCCAGATTCTCGCGCAGCAGACGCAGCGGCTCGCGCGGCGCGGCTGGACCGCGCTGGCCGGCAGCGAGCTTGAGTTCATCGTGTTCCGCGACACCTACGAGCAGGCGAGCGCGCGCGGGTACCGCGGGCTGACCCCGGCCAACGGTTACAACGTCGACTACTCGATCCTCGGCACGGCGCGGATCGAGCCGCTGCTGCGCCGGATCCGCAACGAGATGGCGGGCGCCGGGATGTATGTGGAGTCGGCCAAGGGCGAGTGCAACCTGGGCCAGCATGAGATCGGGTTCATGTATACCGACGCGCTCACCACCTGCGACAACCACGTGATCTACAAGACCGGGGCGAAGGAGATCGCCGCGCAGGAGGGCATGAGCATCACCTTCATGGCCAAGCCGAACGAGCGCGAGGGCAACTCATGCCACCTCCACCTGTCGCTGCGCGACTCGGGCGGCGCCCCGGTGCTCGCGGGCGACGGGCCGGCGGGGCTGTCCAGACTCGGCGAGCATTTCCTGGCCGGCCAGCTTGCCGCGCTGCCCGGCCTCGCCCTCTGCTATGCGCCGAACATCAACTCGTTCAAGCGCTACACGGCGGCCAGCTTCGCACCCACCGCGATCGCCTGGGGCCCGGACAACCGGACCTGTGCCATGCGCCTGGTCGGCCGGGGCGCCTCGCTGCGGGTGGAGAACAGGGTGCCGGGCGGCGATGTGAACCCATACCTGGCCGTCGCGGCAATGATCGCTGCGGGGCTGCACGGCATCGACAACGAACTGCCGCTCGAACCCGCCTGCGCGGGTAACGCCTACACGGCGGGCGCGCCACAGATACCCGGCAGCCTCCGCGACGCGCTCGCCGCATGGCAGGACAGCGACCTTGCCCGTCAGGCGTTCGGGAGCGATGTCGTCGCGCACTACGCGAACCACGCGCGCACCGAGCTCACCGCCTACGGCGCCGCCGTCACCGACTGGGAGCTGCGCCGCGGCTTCGAGCGGCTGTAGTGGGTAAGACTGCGCCCATGACCGAACTTACGATCATCAACCCCGCCACCGCACAGGTCACCGCGACGGTCCCGGCGAGCGGGAAGACACCGACGCCGCGGGCCAGGCGGGGGGGGATCCGGGGGGTCGCCCCCCCGGGCAGACACCGAGGAGTGATTACTGGATGCTGCGCCTGGAAGGGCGGGTCGCGATCGTCACCGGCGCCGGCAGCGGGATCGGGCTGGCAAGCTCCAGACGGCTCGCCGCCGAGGGAGCCAAGGTGGTGGCGGTCGACGTGAACGCCGAGGCGGGACAGGAGGCCGCCGGCAAGACGGGCGGCATCTTCGTGCACGCCGATGTCACGAGCGAGGACGACGTCCGCCGGATGTGCGCGACCGCCGACCGTGAGTTCGGCCGCATCGACATCGCCTTCAACAACGCCGGGATTTCGCCCCCGGCCGACGGTTCCGTGCTGGACACCGGGCTCGACGTGTGGCGCCAGGTCCAGGAGGTGAACCTGACTTCTGTCTTCCTCTGCTGCAAGCATGTGATCCCTTACATGCTGCGGCGCGGCAGCGGATCGGTCATCAACACGGCGTCGTTCGTCGCCCTGATGGGCGCCGCCACCTCGCAGATCTCCTACACCGCGTCCAAGGGCGGCGTGCTCGCGCTCAGCCGCGAGCTCGGCGTGCAGTTCGCGCGCAGCGGCGTCCGGGTCAACGCCCTGTGCCCCGGGCCGGTGAACACCCCACTGCTCGCCGAGTTGTTCGCCGGCAACCCTGAACAGGCCGCAAGGCGAATGGTGCACGTGCCCGCGGGAAGGTTCGCGGAGGCGGCGGAGATAGCGGCCGCGGTCGCCTTTCTCGCGAGCGACGATGCGTCCTTCATCACCGCGACGAGCCTTACCGTCGATGGCGGCATCACCGCCGCGTACGTGACCCCGCTTTGACGCCGCGGATTGGTGGCCCTGGATGGATTGCGTGACAGATAGCTCCCACGACAGGCCCGTGATCGGGATCAGCGCGAACGCGGAGCGTGCCCGGTGGGCGGGATGGCAAGAGCGCGCCACCCTGGTGCCGCACGCGTACGTGGACCGGGTCGCGGCCGCTGGCTGCGTCCCTGTCGTGCTGCCCCCGGTGGCCGGCGCCGAGCGGGTGGTCGGCCGGCTTGATGGCCTGCTGCTCAGTGGCGGCGGCGACCTCGACCCGGCGCTGTACGCGGCGCGGCCGCACCCGCGGACCGCCCGGGTGAATGCGCAGCGTGACGCCACGGAACTCGCGCTGCTGCGGGCCGCGTTCGACGCCGGCCTGCCGGTGCTCGCCATCTGCCGCGGCCTGCAACTGCTGAACGTGCTGCGCGGTGGCACGCTGCTGCAGCACCTGCCGGAGACCGTCGGTCACGACGGGCACGCTCCCGCGCCGGCCGAGTACGGCCAGCGGGCGGTACGTGTCATACCGGGCAGCCGCGTCGCGGAGATCGCCCGCAGGGACGCGCTCAACGTGCGATGCCACCACCATCAGGCGATCGAGCGCCTGGGCGCTGGGCTCACCGTCACCGCCCGCTGCGATGACGGGGTGATCGAGGCCGTCGAACTGGGCGGTTACCCGTTCGCCGTCGGCGTTCAGTGGCACCCTGAGGTCAGCGGCGACCATTCCCTCTTCCTGGCCCTGGCCGAGGCGGCCAGGGCCGCGAAAACGGTCTCCAGCTAGAGGAATGGGCCGCGCCGCCCGCGGCGCCGCAGCGCGGCCCTGCGCAGGATGATGAAGACGATGATGAGCAGCCAGATGGGGAAGACCGATACGTGGTGATGGTGGCGCCCGTCGCCCACGCCCCAGGGCATCGCCGCGAGAACCGTCACCGCGATGAGCGCCGGCACGAGTGGCCACAGCCACCGCGGGACCGGCGGCCGCGGCCCTTGCGGGCGGTGCGGGCGGCGCGGCGCAGGCGGCAGGTCTGGCGCCCTCGCCAGGTTGGCGCGCGGCGCGGCGAACCGGGGATCGACCGGCAGGTCACTGACCAGATCGGTGAGATCGCCCCAGGTCTTCCCCCCGTACGCGGACGCCATCCGCTCGTCGAACTCCTCGAGCGTCAGCCTGCCCTCCGCGTACTGGGTCCGGAGCAGCTCGACGACATGCTCCCGGTCCTGATCCGATGCGCGCATCGCGCGGTCGGTCGTCATCGGACGGTCCTCTCCCGTATCCGGCACAGAGCGTTTATCCGGCACAGAGCGTTGTTCAATCTCATTGTGCGCCCGGCGGCGGCGGGCCGCGTCCACCGAGGGGTGGATTTTCCGCGTACTCCACGCGGAGACGATCACCCGTCGGCCGCCACGTTCCGCTGATCGCGGATGTTCCAGTCGATCCCGGCTCCGAACTTGACGGCCTGACACTGGAGCGGGTGCACGAGGCCGGGCAGGCTCGCGTGATCGCGCTGCGCCGCCGTCGGGTCGACGAAATGGACTGGAAACCCCACCAGGGATACCTGTTGTCGGCACACGACCGGATGACTGTCAGTGCGACCCGCGCCGGGCTGGGCCGGGTTCTCGCGCGCAGTGCACCGGGCGTTTGCCAGCCTTTCGGAGCCTGCGCCGGCCGTATCGAAAGTTACTATCTGGACACCGCACCGCAGTTGTTGGCAGAGTTACTCTCGAATCAGGCCTTCCGCCGGTTCTGTTGAGCCCTTCGTCCTGAAGGAAGGTCAACCCGATGGGCCCGGACTGTGCTGGTGTCGCGCAGCCACCCGGCATGCAGGTGCGGTGCCGGCCTGTGGCTACGCGCAGGTGTCCGGTCTCTGCCCCGGGCCGTCCCAATCCCGGCATTGCCATGCTTCACGTCAGAAGCCAGGCCACGCCACGTCCCGCCACGAGGAGTCACCATGAGCGTCACCGATGATCGCTCTACCACCACCACCGTGATTTCGCCCATCGCCGACCCCGCCCCGCTGGGCCTTGCGGCCTTCGCCCTCACGACGTTCCTCCTGTCGGCCGCCAATGCCGGATGGATGACGAAGGCGAGCGGCCTCGCCTGGCTGGGATACGCGTTCTTCTACGGCGGTCTCGTCCAGTTGCTGGCCGGCATGTGGGAATTCCGTAACAGGAACGTGTTCGGCGCCACCGCCTTCTCCACCTATGGCGGGTTCTGGCTCGGCCTCGGGTTCTGGGCACGGTACGCGTTCGCACACCCCTTGGCGGCGTCGGCGAGCGTGCACGACCTCGGCTGGATTCTGCTCGCCTTCGCGATCTTCAACACCTACATGCTGGCGTGGAGCACCCAGCTCAACACGGCCGTGTTCGGCGTGTTCCTCACCCTCGAACTCACCGAGATCATCCTGTTCATCGGGTTCTTCGCCAACAGCAGCGGGATCATCAAGCTCGGTGGCTGGGTCGGCGTGCTGACCGCCCTGGTCGCCTGGTACGCGTCCGCCGCTCTCGTCTCCATCGGCCTCGGCGGGCGGCTGCAGCTGCCGGTCGGCGGCCCCCTGATCGGCCCGCGGGTCTAGCGGTCAGACGGCTGAACATGCTCTGGGGGCCCGGCCACGAAAGGTGGCCGGCCCCCAGCGCGTCAGGGAACGGTCAGTCAGCACGCGCGTGACAATGGAACAATGCTCGTGATCGGCCGGGACGAGTTCGAGACGCTCGTCGGTGAGGCGCTCGACAGCATCCCGCGGGAGCTTGCGGCGCTGATCGACAATGTCGCCGTATTCGTCGAAGACGAGGCTGACCCACCGCAGCCCGGGCTGCTTGGCCTGTACGAAGGCGTGCCGCTCACTGCCCGTGGGCAGTGGTATGCCGGTGTGCTGCCCGACCGCATCACCATCTACCGGCTGCCCATCTTGAGAATCTGCCAGTCCAGGCAGGATGTGGCCGACCAGGTTCGGATCACCGTCGTACACGAGATTGCCCATCACTTTGGCCTGGACGACGCCAGGCTGCGAGGGCTCGGCTACTGACCCAGTCCCGAGGAGGACGTTGGCGTGGACCTGCGGGAGAGGCGGCAGCTTGACATGGCCGAGCAAGTGGCCAGGGTCAAGGCGCGGACGCGGCCGTGGCGGTCGATGATCGCCGTCGTGCTGGCAATCACCGCCGCGGCGGTGTCCCGTGCATACGGCACTGCGCACAGCCACGAGAAATTCACCAGCCCGGACGGGCTCATCGCCCTCGGCGCGGCGATCGGGTTCTTTCTGCTCGGCATCGCGGCGACCATGGGCCTCGCCGCGAAGGCGAGGGACGGGCTGCGGCCGCGCATCGGGTCCATGCACGCCGCCCTGGTGCAGATCGTGTTCGTCCTGGTTGGCGTGATCACGACGGTGTCGGTGACGCTCGCGCTGTTCGGGCTGCCGGTGACCCAGCTGGTCCTCGGCGGCGCCATCCTCGGCGTGCTCCTCGGCATCGCCGCACAGCAAACGCTGGCCAACCTGTTCGCCGGGATCGTGCTCCTGCAGGCCCACCCTTTCGAGGTCGGAGACCTGGTCTGGATAAGATCTGGCGCCCTCGGCGGCCAGTACGAGGGTGAGGTCACCGAGATCGGCCTCACCTACGTCAAGCTGTCCAGCGAGGATGGCCCTATCAGCCTGCCCAACACACAGGTGCTCGCGGCCGCGACCGGACCCGCGAAACCGCCCGCACAGCCCGGCCGCACCCGTTCCTCCACCCTTGCCTGACCGCCGCCGCCGAGGGCCAATCAGCCGGGGCCAATCAGTGGTGCGCTGTCTCGTACTTGTCGATCACGTCAGCGGGAATCCTCCCCCGGTCACTCACCGGTAGCCCCCGGCTCTTCGCCCATGCACGTATCTGTGCGCTCCGCTGGCGGTGTGCCGCGGTGCGGCGACGCCGGCGAGTTCCGCTGCCCGTGTTCGCCCTCCGCGCGTATGCCGCGTACCTCTTGAGAACGTCATCGAGCTTGTCACTGTGCCTCTTGCACAGGTCGATCTCGTAGCCGCGCCCGTCAAGGCCGAAGGCGCGCGTCCGTTCCTGGCCAGCCCGAATCTCTTTCTTGTCAAAGTCACATGCGTACGTGACCAACACCTTCTGTGCCACTGGAGTCCCCCTTCTCCCGTCAATTATGTATCCAGGAGAAGATGAGATAACCGCATACGGCCGCGAATTCCGGTCTGCTCCGTTCGTGACCTGGCGGGTATCTGCCCTGGTCATCACCAGTCGCATCCTAGATGTCACGGGAAGTACAGGTATGGCCGTATGCCCTGTAGGTGGTATAGGCCATATAGACGGCGCGGGAGAGAAGGCGGCGCAGGAGAAGGCGGCGCGGGAGGGCTGCGCCGGGGATCCGCCACCCTGACGGGCGGCGGATCCCGGCACGCAAGGCCAGTGTGGAGGTCGCCTCCTCGGCGAGTGGCGCTACGCGGCTCCAGCCGGACGGTATTCCGCGAAGGCGTAAGGTGCGGCCCGGGGCACACTGCCACACCGGCAAGGACCTGTAACACGGCCGGGTCCGCAGTTGTTCCCCGCGCCGAAGCACGAGCCCGGGGCGCGGCGTCAGCGGCCGACAGCCGGCGGGTAACCGTAGGGAAGCTCTCGTGCGGACTCATCCTCGGATCGCCGCGGACCTGACGCCGCGGATCGCTGCACCACGGGCCGCTGCGCCGAGGAACCGTCGTCGGCCGGCCAGTCAGCGGCAGATCGCTCACCGCCGACCGGCAGTTTGCCGTCCAGGTACGGGTCGGGCGGATACGGCGGCTCACCGCTCCCCCGCCTCGTCGGCCCGGAATCCACCTGACTGCCAGGGTCCGGATAGCCGCCGTAGGAGTCCTGCGCGGGATAGCTGCCGCGGGCGGGCGAGCCGGCTGCTTCGGCGGGCCGACCGTACTGCCCGGTCTCGGGATAGCCCTGCCCGGTCTCGGGATAGCCGCGGGCCACCGGCGATGCGGCCCCGGTGGGCTGGCCGTAGTCCCCCGCGACCGGGTAGTTGCCGCGTTCTGCCTGGTCGGGCGGCCTGCCGTAGTCGTCGGGGTCGGGGTAGCCGCCGGAAACACCGGGGTAGCCGCCGAAAACACCCGCATCGGGATAGCCGCCATCGGGGTAGCCACTGTGGGATCCCGGGCCAGTGCTCAGCGCCGCTGTGCGATGCTCACCCGAACCGGGGTAACCGCCGTAAGCGGCAGTTTCGGATTCGAGCTGGGACTGCCTGCCGCGGTCGGCGGGATCCGGGTAACCGCGCTGCGGCCCGGGATCGGCGTAACCTTGACCGCTCCCGGGCTCTGCCTGGCCGCCCGGATCGGGGTATCCGCCGTAGGCGGCGTAACCGGCTTGGCCAAGCGGCATGGCCGGATCCGGGTAACCGCTGTGCCCGCCGGGCTCGGTATGCGACCGCCGGGCGGCCTGCCCGGCGGATTCCGGGGTATCCGGGTAACCGCCGTACGCGCCGGGCCCGGCATAACCGCTCCGTGCCAGGGGATCGGGGTTCCCACCGCCATAACCGGCCGGATCGGAGTGCTCAGGGCGTCTGTCAGGGGCGCCGTAGCCCCTCAGGCTGCCGCGGCGGCCTGCGTCGGCATAGGGGTCCGCCCCCGGGTACCCGGCCGGGTGGGCACCCGCGGCAAGTGGGTCGCCCGGTGGCCCCGGAACGTAGCCACCCGCCCGCGGCGACGGCTCACCGGAACCCTCCGCCGTTGGGGTGCCGCTTTGCTGGATCTGCCTCGCGCCGGTTCCCGGCACATCCGCGCCAGGGGCCGTGGCGCCCGCAGGGCCGCGCTGCAGGGCGTCGACAAGCCGGGGAAGGTCGGCAATCGGTACCCGGAATGTGCCGGTGCAGGTTCCGCCCTGCCAGATGCTGAATACCGCCACGCCCGTGTCCGCGTACCAGCTGAGGCGCATGGTACGGGAGTTACCTCGGACGTCGAAGAAGACCTCGCCGAGGCGTGGCAACGGCGCTACGTCCGATGCTGACATGCAGAATATAGTGGCGCGGAAACGCACGACCTGTCTAGTCAAGATCATTCTTGCCCGCGCCGTCGCGGTCCAGGGCACGCGAATGCCGCTGGTCGCGCCGCCGCGGGCGGCACGGCCCGTCCGCGCGGGCTACTCGGTACATCCGCGACGACACGTCGGTACATCCAAACCGATCGCCCGTGTGTGCGGATCGCCCCCAAGGTGATACCGCCGCAGGCGGTGCGGGAGGATCCGGGGGTCGCCCCTCCGGGGAGATACCGCCGCAGGACACGGCGTGATTAATTGTTAGGCGCATTATTGCTGCCCTGCCTGCGCCCGGCGGGTAAGGGATGGCATGATTACACACCGGCTCACAGGAACGGTTCGAGGTGCACCGCTGCTGTGTCCGGGCCGCGCCGCGCTAGCCGTTCAGTCAGATGGTCGCCGCCGTCGCGGCGGCTGGATCTGGACAGCCGGGAACACCGGACCACCAAAGTGCGTTGCATCATGCGACGGCCGGAAACGGCGCCGCGTGGGACCTCGCCCGCTCACGAGCCTAACGCGTCACAGACCATGCAGCGACCAAGCGACCCTACTGACAACCATATGCAACCCGGTTGAGGTGATTGATACATGTCTCAGGTACGTCGGCAGACCGCTGTGCTCCCACGCCCGAGCTGGGGCTGGCAGGATGCTGCCGCGTGCCGGGGTGAGGATCTCGTACTGTTCTTTGGCCCTGACGGTGAGCGCCAGCCGGAACGGGAGATCCGTGAGCGCAAGGCGAAGGCCATCTGTGCGCAGTGCCCGGTGCGGGCTGAGTGCCTCAGCTATGCGGTTGCGCGGCCGGAGAAGTACGGCACGTGGGGTGGCCAGAACGAGGACGAGCGCTCGGCGGAACGCCGCCGCCGGATGCGCCGTGCGAACGCGGCCTGAGAGGCCGTGCGAACGCGGCCTGAGAGACAGCCGTAGGCCGTGTCTCGCGTAGATCTCGGTGGATGCGGGCGGTGATCTGGGCACCGGTCCGCGCCGCCAAAAATCTGCGAGACACGTCTTAGGGCGGCGGATCGCCGCAGGGACCGCTCGCCGCCTCGCTGAGCAGAGCCAGGACGTCGGCGTCGGTCAGTTGCCCGAACGAGCTGTACCACTCACCCACGGCGTGGAACCCGTGCGGCAGGGCGAGGGCCACGATATCGTCGGCCTCGGCCGACAGCGCCGCCACCGAAGCGGGTGAACCCACCGGAACCGCGAGCACAGTCCGCGCGGCGCGCGCTGCCCTGAGCGCACGCAGCGCGGCGCGAGCGGTCACACCGGTGGCAAGCCCGTCGTCGGTCAAGATCACAGATTTGCCACGCACCTCGGGCGGAGGCCGCCCGCCCCGGTACACCTTCACCCGGCGCTCCAGTTCCGCACGCTCACGCGCGACGACCCCGGCGAGCTGCGCCTGCGCGACGCCCAGCTCGCGCAAGATGGCACTGTCATAGACGGGATCCCCGCCTTCCGCGAGGGCGCCCACGCCAAGCTCCGGCTGCAGCGGGTATCCGATCTTCCTGGTCACGAGCACGTCGAGCGGCGCGCCGAGATCCCGCGCCACCTCCGCCGCGACCGCCACACCGCCACGCGGCAGGGCAAGGACGAGTGGCTGTGGCAACGTCAGGTGCCCGTCCGGCCCGGTGAAACGGCGCCGCAGCGCCGCCGCCAGTGCACGTCCGGCGCTGCGGCGATCAGGGAACGGGAGCCGGATCACTTCCCGAACGGCTTCCGCGGGCTGCTCATCCATGCCGGCCACTTCCTCGAACTGGCCAATCAGCGGCGGGTCACTGTCGCGGGCGAGGCGCATTCGCGGGCTGACAGGCTACGGGAAACCCGCGCGCGGGTCTTCCCCGACAGGCTCCTACCCGCGCCGCGGATGACCACGCGAGAATCGGCATCATGATCTGCACCAGTGGATGCCGCATCCGCGGCAGCCGTTCGGGGCAGTATCACCCCGGGGGGACGACCCCCCGGGATCCCCCCGCACCAGTGGATGCCGCATCCGCGGCAGCCGTTCGGGGAATAGAGGGGGATCGCGGTGCTGTTGGGCCGTGCGTGGGTGAGCGCAAGAGCGGACGCGGGCAAATCAGGGCAATCGGGGAGATGAAGCCGCCAGAAACCTCCTGGACACGCTGGCATCGAACATGTGACGATGCCGGTATGGCTGCTGCGGACCCTCTGCTTGTTATGCGCAGGCACGTGGATCTTCTCCGTGTCCACAGCGCGGTATGTCGACGCGCCCACTGATCGCTGCCCGTTACGATCTGGGCGCGTGCCTGCGCTGGTAGCAGGGCCGCGGAGGGCTCCGGGACTCTTCATACCGGGCCAGCACCGCCGAGCCGCATCTGCCCGAGCTTCAGCGCCGGGTGGCTGACAAGCCGCCGCCCTCCTGGCATGTGCCCGCCGACCTTGAGGACTTGCGCATGCCATCGCTGGACTCACCGCCAACTGCCGCCAGGCCACCGGGACCCGCGGCTAACGCATCACGAACAGACACAACAGTAGACACAGTAGACGCGTCAAGGACGCCACAGCCGTCAAGGCCGGGCAAGCGCCCGGCACAGCCGGGCAGGCGCCGTGGCGAGGGTCAGTGGGCTCTTGGATACCGCGAGCCGCTGAACAAGAACGAGGAAACCAAGAAGAACGATGACGGGCTCAACGTCCGCCAGCGCATCATCGACATCTACGCCAAACGCGGTTTCGACTCCATCGACCCCGCCGACCTGCGCGGCCGATTCAGGTGGTTCGGCCTCTACACGCAGCGCCGGCCCGGCATCGACGGCGGCAAGACCGCCATCCTCGAACCCGAGGAGCTCGACGACAGCTACTTCATGCTCCGCATCCGGATCGATGGCGGTCAGCTCAACGGCGAGCAGCTGAGGACCATCGCGGACATCTCGGCTTCGGCCGCGCGCGGCACCGCCGACCTCACGGACCGGCAGAACATCCAGTTGCACTGGGTAACCATCGAAGACGTGCCCGCCATCTGGGCGGCGCTCGAAGCGGTCGGCCTGTCCACGATGGAAGCCTGCGGCGACACTCCACGGGTGATCCTCGGCTGCCCGCTCGCGGGCATCGACGCCCGCGAAACGATCGATGCGACGCCGGAGATCCTGGCCACCCACCGGCAGTGGATCGGCGACCCTTCCTTCTCCAACCTGCCGCGCAAGTACAAGTCGGCGATGAGCGGCTGCGCCGTCCAGTGCACCGTGCACGAGATAAACGATGTCGCGTTCGCGGGCGTACTCGGTCCATACGGTGAACCCGGCTACGACCTGTGGGTGGGCGGTGGGCTGTCCACCAACCCCATGATCGGTAAACGCCTCGGCGCGTTTGTCCGGCCGGGCCAGGTGCCGGAGGTGTGGGCGGGCGTCACGTCGGTGTTCCGCGACTACGGCTACCGCAGGCTCAGGCATCGCGCGCGGCTGAAGTTCCTGGTCGCGGACTGGGGACCGGAGCGGTTCCGTGAGGTGCTCGAAAAGGAGTATCTGGGCTACGCGCTACCGGACGGGCCCGCCCCGCAGCCGCCGGCTGACGGCCGGCGGGACCACGTCGGCGTGCACCAGCAGCGGGACGGCAACTATTACGTGGGCTTCGCGCCCGTGGTGGGCCGCCTGTCGGCCGACACGCTGCACGCGATCGGCGACCTGGCCACCGAGTACGGCAGCGGGCGCGTGCGGACCACCATCGAGCAGAAAATGGTCATTCTCGATGTCCCCTCCCGCCACGTCGACGATCTGTCCGCCGGGCTCGCGGCGGCGGGCCTGCAGACCGCGCCGAGCGTCTTCCGCCGGCACACGATGGCATGCACGGGCATCGAGTTCTGCAAGCTCGCGATCGTGGAGACCAAGCAGCGGGCGGCTGGCCTCATCGACGAGCTGCAGCGGCGGCTACCCGACTTCGCCGATCCCATCACCATCAACGTCAACGGGTGCCCCAACTCCTGTGCCCGCATCCAGACCGCCGACATCGGCCTCAAGGGCTCGCTCGTCACCGGCCCGGACGGCCGCCAGGCCGAGGGGTTCCAGATCCACCTCGGTGGCACGCTGGCGGGCGGCGACGGCGCGGGATCGGGTTTCGGCAGGAAGGTACGCGGCCTGAAGACCACTGCCGAGGGCCTTACCGACTACGTCGAGGGGCTGCTTCGCAGGTACATGGCGTCCAAGGAACCTGGTGAGACGTTTGCTGCCTGGACCGCGCGGGCAGCCGAGAGCGACCTTCAACCGTGAGCTGCTGGCCCGGGGGGACGACCCGAATCCCCGGTCGAAGTGCTGGCCCCGGGGGGACGACCCCCCGGAACCCGTGCCGAACGATGAACGAGGTAATTCCGTGACTGAGCGTGCGATCCCCTTTTACTGCCCCTATTGTGGCGAGGAAGATCTAGAGCCTCGTGAGCAGGATGGCGGCTGGCATTGCCGTAGCTGCGCTCGCGCCTTCCAGTTGCGATTCGCCGGCATCGGAGCCGCCCTATGACCATCGTGGCGCCAGGCGTGCCAGCCGATCTTGAGCTCCTGGCCAGACGGGCGAACGATACTCTGGCCGACGCTCCCGCCGAACAGATCGTGCGCTGGGCCACGCAGACCTTCGGGGCCGGCATCTGCGTGACATCCTCGATGACGGACACAGTGATCATCGATCTTGCCTCGCGGGTGCGGCCCGGAATTGACGTGATCTTCCTTGACACCGGCTACCACTTCGCGGAGACCATCGGCACCCGCGACGCGGCGGCTGCCGTGTACCCGATCAACGTGATCAATGTCACTCCCTCGCGGAGCGTGGCGGAGCAGGACAGGGACCTGGGCCCGCGGCTGTTCGGGCGTAATCCCGATCTGTGCTGCTACCTGCGCAAGGTGGTTCCGCTCGAGCAGGCCCTGGCGCCGTACCAGGCGTGGATCACCGGTGTTCGCAGGGCCGAGACCTACGCCAGGCGCGGCACGCAGGCCGTCGAATGGGATGCGCGCAGGCGAATGGTCAAGGTCAACCCGATCGTCAACTGGTCTTCGGATCAGGTCGATGCCTACATAGAAGACAACGGGGTGCTCGTCAACCCCCTCGTCGCGGAAGGCTATCCGTCGATCGGCTGCGCCACCTGCACCTTGCGGGCCGAACCCGGCGCCGATCCGCGCAGCGGCCGGTGGGCGGGTACGGCCAAGACGGAATGCGGCATCCATACGTGATCGAGACTGACGGCGCGGCCCGCGGCGGCGGATCGTTCCCGCCGCTGCTGGCCATCGCGCACGGCAGCAGGGACCCGCGCGCCGCCGCGGCAGTAGCTGAGCTGCTCGGCCGGGTGCGCCGGAGTGCCGCGGCGCGTGGCTTGCCGGGCCTGCAGGTCGTGACCGCCTACCTGGATCACGCGCCGCCGTCGCCCGCGCAGGTCCTCGGCGCCCTCCACGGCGCCACGTCCCGGTGGACAGCGCCCCCCCGGGCCAGCACCAGGGCGGGGGGTTCCGGGGGGCCGCACCCCCGGGCCGGCACCGTCATCGCATTGCCGCTGCTGCTCACCGACGCATATCACAGCAAGACGGACATCCCCTCGGTGCTGCGGGCCGCGGCCGCTGCCCGGCCGGCGATGCGGATCCGGTACGGCGAGACGCTCGGGCCGCACCCGCTGCTCATCAGCGCGATGGAACGGCGTCTTGCCCAGGCGGGCGTCCGGATCGGCGACCCGCGCACGGCCGTCGTGCTCGCCGCGGCCGGATCGACCGACCCGGCCGCGAAAGCGGTGATCTGCCGCCTGGCGCAGGACTGGCAAGCGCTGCGCGGCTGGCGGAACGTGGTCCCTGCCTTCGCGTCCGCCGCGTCGCCCGCCCCTGCCGAGGCGGTAACCACGCTCCGTCGCGGTGGCGCCCCCCGGGTGGCCGTCGCCAGCTACCTGCTCGCTCCCGGCTTGTTCGCCGACAAGATCCGCAGCACGTCACTTGCGGCCGGCGCCGCGGTGGTCTCGGCTGAGCTCGCCCAGGCCCCGGAGCTTGCCGACCTCGTTCTGGAGCGTTACGCCGCCGCGCTCCGCTCCGCGCCGGTGCTGGCCTTCCCCGAAAATGCGGGCCGCCACCTGGCCTGAGCGCCCCGCAGGCCCCTGCCTCGCGCCAAGGTTGAGTTCTTACCAGCCGGTAACCATAAGGTTGTGGGTAGGCACCCGATGCCGCTGCGGGCACATGGCACACCGTGACGGCAAGCGTGACGGCTCGCCCCGGCGGCCGCGAGATCGGGCAGGAGGGCCGGATGGGACCGCACCGCACGCACGAGGTGCTCAACCAGCCACCGCCGCTGGCCGGATACGACGTCGCGGCCGATCCGGCCCTGCTGTCCGCGCTCGATCGGGAAGGCGCCGGCTGGGCAGCGTGTGAGCTGCACGAACTCGGCCAGCTCGCCGGAAGCGGCGAGACCGCCACCCTGGCCAGGCTCGCCAATGAGCACGGCCCGGTCCTGCGGACCCACGACCGTTACGGCAACCGGATCGACGAGGTCGAGTTCCACCCGGCATGGCATGAGCTGATGGACACTGCCGTGCGCAGCGGCCTGCACGCCTCGCCATGGTGCGACGCGCGGCCCGGCGCCCATGTCGCACGGGCGGCGAAGTTCTACGTCTGGGCGCAGGCCGAGGCCGGGCACGGCTGCCCGGTCTCGATGACCTATGCGGCCGTGCCGGCGCTCCGCCATTCCGCCGAACTCGACGCCAGGTTCACCCCACTGCTCAGCGCACGCGTCTACCAGCCCGGCCTCGCGCCGCCGGACGGCAAAGCGGGCCTGCTCGCCGGGATGGCGATGACCGAGAAGCAGGGTGGGTCCGATGTGCGGGCGAACACGACCGTGGCGCGGCCCGCACGGTCGCAGGGCGACGGCTGCTTCCTGCTCACCGGCCACAAATGGTTCAACTCGGCGCCGATGTGCGACCTGTTCCTCGTCCTCGCACAGGCGACGGAGCCGGCCGCCGCAGCCGGTGGCACGGCCGCCACGGCGGGGACGCACACGAACCCCACACCCCCCGCGAACCCCACCTGTTTCCTGCTGCCACGGGTGCTGCCCGACGGGACCCTCAACGGCATCCGCATACAGCGGCTGAAGGACAAGCTGGGCAATCGCTCGAACGCCTCCGCCGAGGTCGAGTACGACGGTGCGCTCGCCTGGCGGGTCGGAGAACCCGGGCGCGGGATCCGCACCATCATCGACATGGTGAGCGCCACCAGGCTCGACTGTGTCATCGGCAGCGCGGCCGGGATGCGGCAGGGCGCCGTGGCGGCCGTGCATCACGCCGCACACCGCAAGGCGTTCGGGAAAATGCTCATCGATCAGCCGTTGATGCGCGGTGTGCTCGCCGACCTGGTCATCGAGGCAGAGGCGGCGGCGGTGCTGGCGATGCGGCTGGCCGGCGCCGCCGATCGCGCTGCCCGCGGCGACCGCGCCGAGGCAGCGCTACTGAGGATCGCCCTGCCCGCCGCCAAATACTGGGTCTGCAAGCGGGCCGCCGCGGTCGCCGCGGAGGCGCTCGAGTGCCTGGGCGGCAACGGCTATGTGGAAGATTCGGGAATGCCGAGGCTGTACCGCGACGCGCCGCTGAACTCGATCTGGGAAGGCTCGGGCAACGTGACCGCCCTCGATCTGCTCCGCGCGACCGGCGGCGGCCCGGTGGGCACCGAGCCCGCCGAGGCGCTGCGGGCAGAGCTCGCCACGGCGGGCGGCGCCGACCTACGGCTGGACAACGCGGTGGCACGCCTCGCCGCGCAACTTGCGGGCGCGAGCCAGGACCCGGCGGGCGCGCTCCCGCAGGCGCGCAGGCTCGCCGAATCGTGCGCTCTCGCCCTGCAGGGCGCGCTACTGGTCCGCCACGGCCCCGCGGCGCTCGCCGACGCGTTCTGCGCTTCCCGGCTCGGCGGCGATTGGGGGCACGCGTTCGGTACGCTTCCGTCTCGGGTTGACCATACTGCGATCGTGGGCCGTGCCCGTGTCTGGCGTGACGGGTAAACCAGGCCGAGATCGACGTTAATGTTGTCGTCTGCTGTGTGGGCTGTGAGTGCCTCCGGCGTAACGCTGGGACGCTGGAGGGGAAGGGTACGAGGGAGACGGATGCGGGTCTGGCCGGGCACGGCGTATCCGCTCGGTGCCACCTGGGACGGATCGGGCACGAACTTCGCCCTTTTCTCTGAGGCGGCCGACCGGGTGGAGCTTTGCCTGTTCGATGCCGAGGACGAAGAGACCCGCATCGAGCTCACCGAGATCGACGGCTTCGTCTGGCACGGGTACCTGCCGGGAGTGGGGCCGGGCACCAGGTACGGGTACCGCGTGCACGGCCCGTACGACCCGGGCCGCGGGCATCGGTGCAACCCGGCGAAGCTGCTGCTCGACCCGTATGCCAAGGCGGTGCAGGGCCAGATCAAGTGGCACGAATCCCTGTTCTCCTACCACTTCGCCGATCCTTCGGTGCTGAGCACGGAAGACAGTGCGCCGCACATGCCGAAGAACGTCGTGATCAACCCGTTCTTCGACTGGGGTGACGACAGGCCGCCGCGTATTCCGTACCACCAGACCGTGATCTATGAGGCCCATGTGCGGGGGCTGACCTTGCGTCACCCCGATGTGCCCACGGAGCAGCGCGGCACCTACGGCGGGCTGGCCCATCCCGCGATGATCGATCATCTGCAGCGCCTGGGCATCACCGCCGTCGAGCTCATGCCGATCCATCAGTTCGTGCCCGAGCACGCCCTGGTCGCCCGCGGTCTCACCGACTACTGGGGGTACAACACCCTCAGCTTCCTCGCGCCGCACAACGGCTACTCATCCGCCGGTGAACTAGGCGAGCAGGTCCTGGAGTTCAAGGCGATGGTCAAAGGCCTGCACGAGGCGGGAATCGAGGTGATACTCGACGTCGTCTACAACCACACCGCCGAGGCCGACCACATGGGCCCGACGCTGTCCTTCCGCGGCATCGACAACGCCGCCTACTACCGGCTGCGCGACGACGACAAGCGCTACTACCTCGACTACACCGGCTGCGGCAACAGCCTCAACGCCCGCCATCCACACGCACTGCAGCTCGTCATGGACTCGCTGCGGTACTGGATACTCGAGATGCACGTCGACGGCTTCAGGTTCGACCTCGCTGCGGCGCTCGCCCGCGAGTTGCACGACGTGGACCGGCTGTCCGCGTTCTTCGATCTCGTGCAGCAGGATCCGGTCGTCTCGCAGGTCAAGCTCATCGCCGAGCCATGGGACGTGGGCGAAGGCGGCTACCAGGTCGGCAACTTTCCCGCACTGTGGGGTGAGTGGAACGGCAAGTACCGCGACACGGTCCGCGACTTCTGGCGCGGGCAGCCGGCCACGCTGCCCGACTTCGCATCCCGGCTGAGCGGGTCGAGCGACCTGTACGAGGCGAGCGGGCGCCGGCCTGTCGCGTCTGTGAACTTCGTCACCTGCCACGATGGCTTCACCCTGGAGGACCTGGTCAGCTACAACAACAAGCACAACGACGCCAACGGTGAAGGGGGCGCCGACGGCAGTGACGACAACAGGTCGTGGAACTGCGGGGTGGAGGGGCCCACGAGCGATCCGGCCATCCGCAGGCTCAGGCAGCGGCAGAAACGCAACCTGCTGGCCACGCTGTTCTGCTCGCAGGGCATCCCGATGCTGCTCGCGGGCGATGAGCTCGGGCGGACCCAGCAGGGCAACAACAACGCCTATTGCCAGGACAACGAGATCTCGTGGGTGAGCTGGGAGGAAGCGGACACCGATCTGCTCGAGTTCGTCCGCGCGCTCGCCCGGCTCCGGCGTGACCACCCGGTGTTCCGGCGCCGGCGTTTCTTCCTGGGCCTTCCGGATTCGGGCGACGGGCTGGGCGACATCGGCTGGCTCACCCCGTCCGGCAGGCATATGACCGACCGGGACTGGGGCGCCGGCTTCGGCAAGGCGATCGCGGTCTTCCTCAACGGCGACGCCATCACCGAGCCGGACCCGCGCGGGCAGCCGGTGCTCGGTGACTCCTTCCTGCTGCTGTTCAACGCGCACAGCGACCCCGTCGCGTTCTCACTGCCGCCGGAGCGGTTCGGGCAGTCGTGGGAAGTCGTCCTCGACACCGCGGCGGGCGCGGTCGCCACCGAGATCCCCGTGCTGCACGCATCCTCGCGGGTCCGGGTCGCCGGCCACGCCGCGCAGATCATGCGCCGCGTCGACGGTGCCGCCGCGGGGGCAGCCGCGAGTGCCGCCGAGCGGTACCACGGCGCGGCCGCTAGCCGTGGCTCGCCATCGTCGCAGTGATCAGCACGACGACGAACGTAGCCACCCCCGCGGCCACGTGCGCCGCGACCGCGTAACCGGGCAACCCATGCGGCGCCTTCCGCGCGTGCCGGCCAGCGCGGCCGGACAGGTACCTGGCCAGCATCGCGAACGCGAGCAGCGCCGAGCCACACATCAGGCCGAATGCGGTCCAGGCGAACCTGACCTGCGCGGTCAGGATGTACCCGACCCAAAAGCCCAGCCCCGTCGCGGCTAACGCCGGGTGCAGCCAGACCGCTGCGGTGGAACTGCTGATCACCTTGGCGCCGCGCTGGCGTGCACCGCCGCGAGACAGCCAGGTCGACAGCAGGTACATGCCGATGCACGCGTCAGCTATCCAGAGAACTAAAGCAGTGATTCGCACCCGGGCTCCCCCCGCGGGCACGCCGAACGCATGCGAATACCACACGGCGCGCGCAATAAGCACGCGCGCATGGGCATGCGTAGCGCGTCCTGGCCTTCTTGGCGGCGGCTGTCCCCACGAGCATCGGGACGACCGGCCGCACCCCCCCGGCCCGAACCGGGCAATAGCGATCAAACGGACCGCAGCGCCCGGCCGGACCCTACACAGATGAATCTGAAAAAAGCACGGGCGCGCTACGTCCTATTTTACAATACTTTAAGTAATTGCCCACATTCTCTATGTAATCAGGCTCGGTGTAATCAGGCTGGCGGGAGCGGCCGTACCCGGCGTTCGCCGGGCCGCCGTCTGATTGACTTCTGCTCGTGCGGCAGGTTTACCCGGCGGGCTCCAGCGCCACTGGCGGTAATGCTGGCGGCGGCGCGGGCGTCGACCTCGCCGTCGCATACGCCCATCCGCCCGGATCCGCACTCAGCCGTCCAGGCAAACCGGCGGCGTGGGTGCGCGCCAACATGGTCACAAGTGCCGACGGCGCGGCAACGTCGAAGGGCACTTCTGCGGCGATCTCGAGCGAATGGGACCGCGAGATATTCTTTACGCTGCGCGGCCTGGCGGACGTGATTCTCGTGGGCGCGCAGACGGTGCGGGTGGAACGCTACGGCCCCGCGCGGGCGCGGCCCGGCTGGGCATCGCTGCGCGCTGGCCGCCCGCCGGTGCCGCCGATCGCGATCGTCACGGCAAGCCTCGACCTGGACCTGTCCAGCCCGCTGTTCACCGCCGCGCCCGCATCCGCGCGCACGATCGTGGTCACCGTCGAGGCGGCCCCGCCACGCCAGCTCGAACTCGCCCGAGAGCGCGCCGACGTGGTCGTCGCCGGCTCGCGTCGCGTCGACCTGACGGCCGCGATCACCGCGCTCGCCGGCCGCGGCCTGCACCGGGTACTCACCGAAGGTGGACCGCACCTGCTCGGCGAGCTGATCGCCGCGGACCTCCTCGACGAGCTCTGCCTCACGGTGAGCCCGCTGCTCGCGGGGGGCGAGGACATGCGCATTACGGCGGGCGCCCTGCTCCGGGAGCCGAGGCGGCTGCGCCTGGGGCACGTGCTCGAAGCCCGCGGCGGCCTGTTCTGCCGCTACGAGATGATGGCACCATGACAGCGCAGCCCAGCAGGGCAGCCGGGAGGTAACAATGCCGTTGCACCGCCAGGCCCAATCCGTCCAGGGCGCGGACGAGCTCGAGGTGAACCCGATCTACGTCCACCTCGCCAACTACCGGGTGCCCAAGTACCGGATGCCACCGGCCAGCATGCTTCCAGATACGGCGCTGGCGGTGGTGCGGGACGAGCTGATTCTCGACGGCAGTTCACGGCTCAACCTGGCCACCTTCGTCACCACCTGGATGGAGCCGCAGGCCAGGGATCTGATGGCGGAATGTTTCGACAAGAACATGATCGACAAGGACGAGTATCCGCAGACCTCGGAACTCGAGCGCCGCTGCGTGAGCATCCTGGCCGATCTCTGGCACGCACCTGCGGGCAGGGGCGCACCTGGCTGTTCCACGACCGGATCGAGCGAGGCGTGCATGCTCGGCGGGATGGCGCTGCTGTGGCGCTGGCGGGCCCGGCGCGGCCCCGCGGCGGCGACCGCGAGGCCGAATCTGGTCATGGGCACGAACGTGCAGGTCTGCTGGGAGAAGTTCTGCCGGTACTGGCAGGTCGAGGCGCGCAAGGTGCCGATGGAGCGCGACCGGCTGCATCTGCGCGGCCCGCAGGCCGCCGCGGCCTGCGATGAGAACACCATCGGCGTGGTCGCGATCATGGGATCGACCATGGACGGGAGCTACGAACCCGTCGCGGAGATCAGCGAGGCGCTCGACCGGCTGCAGGCGGAGCGGAACCTCGACGTCCCCGTGCACGTGGACGGCGCGTCCGGCGGGTTCGTCGCACCGTTCCTGGATCCCGAACTGCCCTGGGACTTCCGGGTGCCACGGGTCCAGTCGATCAACGCGTCGGGTCACAAGTACGGGCTGGTCTACCCGGGCGTGGGCTGGATCGTCTGGCGGGAAGCGGAGGCGCTACCCGGCGATCTCGTGTTCCACGTCAACTACCTCGGCGGCGACATGCCCACGTTCGCGCTCAACTTCTCCCGCCCGGGTTCGAACGTGGTCGCCCAGTACTACAACTTCCTGCGGCTGGGTTTCGAGGGCTACCAGCGCATCCAGCAGTCCTGTCAGCACATAGCGCGGCACCTGTCGGCCAAGATCGCGAAGATGGGGCCGTTCGAGTTGCTCACCGACGGCAGCGAACTGCCCGTGTTCGCCTTCAAGCTGCGTGACGAGATCACGAACTACGACGTCTTCGACCTCTCCGAGCGGCTGCGGCAGCGCGGCTGGCAGGTCCCGGCCTACACCTTCCCTGCGAACCTGGAGGACATGGCGGTGCTCAGGATCGTCGTGCGCAATGGCTTCAGCATGGACCTGGCGGATCTGCTGCTCAGCGACATCAGAAGGCACACAGAAGCACTCGCCGGCCAGCCGCATCCCACCGTGCCGCTGGCGCCGCCGCGGGCCCGCAGGTCGTTCGCGCACTGAGCGCTTCGCCGCCGGCCGCCTCGCCCGGTGCCGGGACCAGCAGCGCGCTGACCCGGAGCGAAATGCCCCGGGTCAGCCAAAGTGGTATGCGCGTGACCGGCGCGCTAGAAGGGTCGCGGCGCGTCCCGGCGCCTGCCGAGGGCCTCGGCGAGGATCGCCGCGCCGTCCGCGTCGGTGCGCCGTTCCTTGACGTACGCAAGGTGGGTCTTGTACGGCTCGATCCTTGGCGGCGCCGGCGGATTCTGCTCGTCCCGGCCGGCCGGAAAGCCGCAGCGCGGGCAGTCCCAGGTTTCGGGCACCGCGGCGTCACTGGCGAAACTGGGCCTTGTCTCATGACGATTTGAGCACCAGAACGCCACACGCACGCGCGGCGCGGCCTCACCCCGCTCGGCCTCTCCCATTGGTCCGGCGCCTACCCGGCTCCCCCGGATGGCGTTGCCACTACCCACGGATCACCTCTCGACTCGCAACCTTGCTGCTGTCAGCGATTGAAAAGGAAGCTGAGGACGACGATGCAGACGAACCAGGCCACCCCGATGATCACGGTGATGCGGTCCAGGTTCCGCTCGACCACAGACGAAGAGCCCAGCGAGGATGAGACGCCGCCGCCGAAGAGGTCCGAGAGGCCACCGCCCTTGCCTTTATGCAGCAACACGAGCACGACCATCAGCAAGCTCGTGATGATAAGGGCGATGGAAATTCCTATGATCACTTCTTGACCATACCTTCTTCTGCGCTACCTGACATTACGCTGCCGTGCCGGCTCACCGTGCTGTGCTCGCTCCGCTCGCTGACCGTGCTGTGCTCACCATGCTGTACTCGCTGGTGTGCTCGCTGTGGTGTGCTTACCTGTCGTGCTCATCGTGCCGGCACCGTACGCCAGGGTGACCGCCGTGTCCTCCCGCGCACCCCGGGCCAGCTGACCCGGGCTCCCGCTGGTGGCCTGCAATCACAGACCACTAGGCAGGGTACGACGAAAACCCGCCGCAGATCAGCCAAACCGCGATGCACGCTCATACTGCGAATTCCCGGTACCGGCAGATCTTCACGAACTCGGTGGCATCCAAGCTCGCTCCCCCGACCAAGGCGCCGTCCACATCGGCCTGCGCCATGATCGGGGCGATGTTGTCCGACTTGACCGATCCGCCATACAGGATACGCGCGGCGGTCCCCGCCTCATCGCCGTGACTCGCCGACATCCGCTCCCGTATCGCCGCGCAGACCTCCTGGGCGTCTTGCGGTGTCGCTACCTCACCGGTTCCGATGGCCCACACGGGCTCATAGGCGATCACGAGGGTAGTGGCCTTGTCCGCGGGGATCCCGGCGAGCGCGGCGTCGAGCTGGCCGAGCGTGTAGCCGACGTGGTTGCCCTCCTTGCGCACCTGCAGGCCCTCACCGATACAGACGATCGGCACCAGGCCGAACGAGATGGCGGCCTTCGCCTTCGCGTTGACCACCGCATCGTCCTCGCTGTGCCAGTGCCGCCGTTCGGAATGCCCGACGGTGACATAGGTGCAGCCAAGTTTGGCGAGCATGGGGCCGGACACGTCGCCGGTGTAGGCACCCTTCTCGTGCTGCGAGAGGTCCTGCGCGCCGTACCCGATGCGCAGCCGGTCACCTGTGACGAGTGTCTGCACGCTGCGCAGTGCGGTAAATGGCGGCAGCACCGCGATTTCCGCCGCGTCGAAGTCCTTGTCGTTCAGGGCGAAAGCCAGTTTCTGGACGAGCGCGATCGCCTCGAGATGGTTGCAGTTCATCTTCCAGTTTCCCGCGATGAGCGGCAGGCGCCCGCCCTTGCGCGCGGCTGCGCTCACGACTCCTCCAGCGCGGTGAGCCCGGGCAGCTCCCTGCCTTCGAGGAACTCGAGACTGGCGCCACCACCCGTCGAGATGTGCGAGAACGCGTCCGGTGGCAGGCCGAACGACCTGACGGCCGCCGCCGAGTCACCGCCCCCGACGACGGTGAATCCCGCCATACGGGAAATCACCTCCGCCAGCGCCCGGGTTCCCGCCGCGAAGGCGGGGAACTCGAAGACGCCGAGCGGCCCGTTCCAGAACACCGTCTTCGCGTCCGCGAGCTTGCTCGCGAACAGCCTGCGCGTCTGCGGCCCCATGTCCAGGCCCTCGCGGTCAGGGGGTATCGCGGTGGCCAGAACCACCTCATGTGCCGCGGCCGGGTCGAATCCGGTGGCTGCGACGATGTCGACCGGGAGCACTACCTCGACCCCGCGCCGTGCCGCCTCGGCGAGCAGGGCCCGCACCGCGGGAACCTGGTCGGCCTCGAGCAGCGAGTTACCGACCTCGTACCCTTGAGCCTTCAAGAACGTGTACGACATGCCGCCCCCGATCAGCAGCCGGTCCGCACGGTCGAGCAGGCTGCCGATCACGGCCAGCTTGTCCGACGGCTTCGCGCCGCCGAGGACCACAGCGTACGGGCGGTCCGGGTTCGTGGTGAGCCGGCGCAGCACCGCCACTTCGCCCAGCACGAGGTCACCCGCGGCATGCGGGAGGCGGCGCGGCACGTCGTACACGCTCGCGTGCTTACGGTGCACGGCGCCGAATCCGTCACCCACGTAAAGGCCGGCGAGGCCGGCGAGCTTGCCGGCGAACGCGCCGCGCTGCGCGTCGTCTTTGCTCGTCTCCGCCGGCTCGAAGCGAAGGTTCTCGATCACCAGGACGTCGCCGTCAGCCAGCGCGCCCGCCGCGTCGCGGGCCTGGTCCCCCACGACGTCACCGGCGAACCGTACCGGCCTGCCGAGCAGCTCACCCAGGCGCCGCGCGACCGGCCGCAGCGACAGCGCCCCGGTGGCGCGCTCGGTGTAGCTCCCGCCCTTCGGCCTGCCCAGGTGGGCGCACACGACCACACGAGCGCCCCGCTCGGCGAGCTTCGCGATGGTCGGGACGCTCGCCCTGATCCTGCCGTCATCGGTGATGACGGCCTCGGCCGGGCTGGAAGGACCGTCCGCCCCCGCGGCGCCCGCTCCACCACCCGCTCCGCTCTCCAGCGGAACGTTGAGGTCGGAGCGGACCAGCACGCGGCGGCCGGCGACCTGGAGATCCTCGATGCTCTTCATACGGCTCAGCCTTTCTCGGCCGTTCTCGATGGTCCGGCGCGGCAGGGGCAGCGGCGGCGGCAGCGGCTCGGCAAGCCGCTCTCAGAGGCGCGAGCCGACCAGACGGGTCAGGTCAGCGAGCCGGTTGGAGTACCCCCACTCGTTGTCATACCACCCGATGACCTTCACCTGGTTGCCGAACGTCATCGTCAGCGACGCGTCGAAGGTGCACGAGTACGGCGTGCCGACGATGTCGGAGGACACGATCGGGTCCTCCGTGTAATGCAGGTACCCCTTCAACGGGCCCTCGGCCGCCGCCAGGTAGGCGGCGTTGACCTCGTCCTTCGTGACCTCGCGGCCAAGCTCCACGACGAGGTCGGTTACCGAGCCGACCGCCACGGGAACCCGCATCGACATCCCGTCCATCTTGCCCTTCAGCTCGGGCAGCACAAGGGCGGTCGCCTTCGCCGCACCGGTGGTCGTGGGGATGATGTTCATCGCCGCGGCGCGGGCGCGGCGCAGGTCCTTGTGCGGGAAGTCCAGGATCACCTGGTCGTTGGTGTAGGCGTGGATCGTCGTCATCAGGCCCTTGACGATCCCGAAGCTGTCCAGCAGCACCTTGGCCATGGGCGCGACGCAGTTGGTCGTGCAGGAGGCATTGGAGATGACGGCGTGCCTGGCCGGATCGTAGGTGTCGTCGTTGACGCCCATCACGATCGTGATGTCCTCGCCCTTCGCGGGCGCGGAAATGATCACCTTCTTCGCGCCGGCGTCGATGTGCTTGCGCGCGTCTTCTGCCTTGGTGAAACGCCCGGTCGACTCGATCACGATGTCGACGCCGAGGTCACCCCAGGGCAGGGCCGCCGGGTCCCGCTGGGCCAGGACCTTGATCGGGCGGCCCGCGACCTGAATCGTCTCGCCTGCCGCGGCGATGTCCATGTTCAGCGTGCCGAGCATCGTGTCGTACTTGAGCAGGTGCGCGAGCGTGGCGGTATCTGTCAGGTCGTTGGCCGCGACGATCTCGATGTCGCCGTTCCCTGGCCCAGGCCCTTGCTGCCCAGCCCCGCCCGTAGACCCGGCTCCGCCGGGCTGAGCGTTGACGGCGCGCCAGAAGTTGCGCCCGATACGGCCGAAGCCATTCACGCCAACACGGATGGTCACAGCGTTCACTCCTCGTCTGTTGCCTGATTCGCCGCATTGAAGGGCCGCAGCGAAGGGTCGCAGCCTGCCGCGCCGCGGCCCGGCCGCGGCGGCACCGGTGCGACGCCCCGCTGAGCTGCCACCGCAGCGTGGCCCTACTCGACTTTATCCAAACCCGTTCCGGTACACGCCGGGCCGGCCTGCCACTTGGGGCCGCACGGGGCCTGGCGCGCCCGGCAGATGAGAAGATCAAAACTGATACCTAACGGCTGCCGCGAATGCGCCAGGCGGTGCGGCGGGCTGATGGTCACTCATGGTTTCTCCTCATAGCCTGTCTCGCGTTTCCACTGGCCGATCAGCGGGTCGGCGCGAGCGGCCACGCCGTCACAGAACACGTCGCCGGGCGTGGCCTTGTCGACGTCATACAAGCCATATCTACGGGCCCGGGTAGTCGCGGAAGTGTTGGCAGGTGAGCCTGCTACACGCACGGCCTCGCTGACGAGGCAGTCGCGTGCCAGCCTGCGGAGGTCAGGGGACGAGCATGTCGGGGGTGAGGTTGGCGTCGGTGCCTGCGAGGCCGAGCTCCATGGCGCGCCTGTCGGCCATGGCGAGCAGGCGCCTGATCCGGCCCGCGATCGCGTCCTTCGTCAACGGCGGGTCGGCGAGCGCGCCGAGTTCCTCGAGGCTGGCCTGCCGGTGCTGCAGGCGAAGCTCACCGGCCATGACCAGATGCCGTGGCGCGCGGTCGCCGAGGATCTCCAGTGCCCGCTCCACCCGGGCACCCGCGGCCACGGCGGCGCGTGCGCTGCGCCGCAGGTTCGCGTCGTCGAAATTCGCCAGCCGGTTCGCCGTCGCCCTGACCTCGCGGCGCATCCGCCGCTCCTCCCAGGCCAGCACGCTGTCATGGGCGCCGAGCCTGGTCAGCAACGCGCTGATAGCGTCGCCGTCCCGGATGACCACGCGGTCCACGCCGCGGACCTCCCGTGCCTTCGCATGGATCTTCAGCCGGCGGGCCGAACCGACCAGCGCGAGCGCGGCTTCGGGCCCGGGGCAGGTGACCTCGAGCGACATCGAACGGCCAGGTTCGGTCAGCGAGCCGTGCGCGAGAAAGGCGCCACGCCATGCCGCCTCTGCGTCACAGCCAGTGCCCGCGACCACCTGTCGCGGAAGCCCGCGGACCGGCCGCCCGTGCCCGTCGATGAGGCCGGTCTGGCGGGCCAGGCTGTCCCCGTCCCGGTACACCCGCACCACGTACCTGTTGCCCCTGCGCAGCCCGCTTGGCGCGAGCACCACCAGGTCGGACGAGTGCCCGAACACCTCGGCGATGTCCTTGCGCAACCTGCGCGCCGTGGCGCCCGTGTCCAGCTCGGCCTCGATGACGATCCGGCCACCCGCCAGGTGAAGCCCGCCGGCGAAGCGCAGCAATGTGGATACTTCGGCCTTCCTGCAGCATGGCTTCAAGACTGTGACCCGGCTGAGCTCATCCTTCACGACGCCGGTCATGGCCATCGCTCATCCCCCCTCGAAGATCTCAGCGTAAGCCGCCGCGAGCCTGCGCGGGTCGTGACGCGGCGAACCGTCCGCCGCGGCCACGTCCGCGAGCACGAGCCGGGCCCCGAGCACCTCGGCGGCCTTTTCCAGCTCCGTTATCCCTGCCCGCGCGGCGCCGCGGTCGGCGAGCACGACGTCGAACCTGAGCGCGGGTGCGTGCACGGCAAGCACCTCCAGGTGGGTGTGCGGCGAGAAGCCCGCCGTCTCTCCTGGCTGCGGCGCCAGGTTGAGCGCGACCATCCGGCGCGCCCTCGTGGCCACCAGGGCGTTCGCCAGGCCCGGCACGAGCAGGTGCGGCAGGACACTGGTGAACCAGGAGCCTGGGCCGAACACCACCCAATCGGCCTCGGTCACCGCCATCACCGCCTCCGCGCAGGCGGGCGGATCGGTCGGCACCAGCGAAATTGACCGCACCCGGCCAGGCGTCACGGCGCACGCGGCTTGCCCGTGCACCACCGTGATCTCCTCCGGCCTGCCGGGGTCAGCTCCCTCGACCTCCGCGGCGATGTCCAGCGGCACCGAGGCCATCGGGAGCACGCGCCCCTTGGCGCCGAGCAGCATCCCCACCCAGTCCAGGCCCTGCACGGTGTCCCCGAGCAGGTCCCACAGCGCCACGATGAGCAGATTGCCGAGGGTATGGCCGGAAAGCTCACCCGCGCCGCCGAAACGGTGCTGCACCACGCGGCTCCACGTCGTGCCCCACTCGTCGTCGCCGCAGAGCGCGGCCAGGGCCATCCGCAGGTCCCCGGGCGGGAGCACGCCGAACTGCCGCCGCAGCCTCCCGCTGGATCCGCCATCGTCGGCCACCGTGACGACGGCGGTAAGAGCGTCGGTGACCTGCCGCAGTGCCGACAACGAGGCGTGCAGCCCGTGACCGCCGCCCAGTGCGGCAACCCTCGGGGTCTGCGTCACCGGGTCACTCACGGCCCAGGTCTCTGTGCGTCACCTGAACCTCTGCCCCGCTGCCGGCCAGGCGTGCGCCGATCTGCTCGGCGATGGTGACGCTGCGGTGCTTGCCGCCGGTGCAGCCGATCGCCAGCGTGACGAAGTGCTTGCCCTCGCGCTCGTAACCGGGCAGCAGCACACGCAGCATCTCGAGGTAGGCGGCGAGAAACTCCTCCGCGCCGGGCTGGCTGAGGACGTAGTCGCGGACTGGCTGGTCCAGGCCGGTCAGCGGGCGCAGTTCGCTGAGCCAGTGCGGGTTCGGCAGGAACCGGCAGTCCGCCACGAGGTCGGCGTCGACGGGAAGCCCGTACTTGTAACCGAACGACACGATGTTGACACGCACGGCCCGCTCGGCGTCGTCGGCGAAAAACCCGCGCATCCGGGCACGTAGCTCATGCACGTTGAGCGTGGAGGTGTCCAGTACGAGGTCGGCGTCGTCGGCGACGCCACGGAGCATTTCCCGCTCCGCGGCGATGCCGGCCACCACCCGGCGGTCACCCTGCAGCGGATGCGGGCGGCGGACGCTTTCGAACCGCCGGACCAGTGTCTCGTCCGAGGCCTCCAGGTACACAACTCGAGGCCGGACGCCGCGGGCGGCCAGGCCGTGGATCGTCGTCTTCAGGTCTGTCGTGAAGGCACGGCTGCGCACGTCGACGACGACGGCGATCCTGCGCACCGCGCCCCGGGACCGCGCCGCCAGGTCGACCATCGTGGGCAGCAGGCCCGGCGGCAGGTTGTCCACCACGAACCAGTCGAGGTCTTCGAGCGACTTCGCGGCCGTGCTGCGCCCGGCGCCCGACATCCCGGTGATGATGACAATGTCCGGTGCCGGTGCGTGCACCGCGCCCATGCCGCTGGTCATCCCGCTTCCTGGTCGGATTCCGTTGTGCCTGCAGTGGTCTGGCTGGTATGGCTGGTCGGGCTGGTGTGGCTGGTATCACCGCCGAGCGCCGCGAGCACGGACCGGGCGGTGTGCGGGCCGATTCCCGGCAGCTCGGCGATCTCGTCAACGGTAGCCTCCCTGATCCCCCGGACGGAGCCGAAGCGCCGCAGCAGCGCCTTGCGCCTGGCGGGACCGAGGCCGCGGACCCCGTCGAGCTCACTCTCCGTGAGCGCCTTTGATCTCTTCGCCCGGTGATAGGTGATGGCGAACCGGTGCGCCTCGTCCCGGACGCGCTGCAGCAGGTACAAGCCCTCGCTGGTCCGCGGCAGGATCACCGGGGCGTCGTCACCCGGCAGCCAGACCTCTTCGAGCCGCTTGGCGAGGCCGCACACCGCGACGTCCTCGATGCCGAGCTCGTCGAGGGCCAGTTGCGCCGCGGCCGCCTGGGCGGGCCCGCCGTCCACGACGACGAGCCCGGGCGGGTAAGCGAACTTGCGCTGCCTGGTCTCCACCTCCCCGGTTTGGAGGGCGGCGGCGCCGAGCGCGTCAAGTTCCCCCGTCTGCTCGCGTTCCTCCAGGTAACGCCGGAACCGCCGGGAGATGACCTCGTGGATCGCGGCGACATCGCCCTGGCCCTCCTGCTGGCGGACGCTGAACCGCCGGTACTCCGCCTTGCGCGCGAGCCCGTCCTCGAACACGACCATCGACGCGACCACGTGGGTGCCCTGCAGATTGGACACGTCGTAACACTCGATCCGCAGCGGCGCCTCGTCCAGGCCGAGCGCCTCCTGTATTTCGTTCAGCGCGAGGCTGCGTGTGGTCAGATCGCTGGCCCGGCGCGTTTTGTGCAGCACGAGGGACTCGGCCGCGTTCTTCTGCACGACGCCGAGCAGTGCCTTCTTGTCGCCACGCATCGGCACGCGCAGGTCGACGCGGCCCTTGCGCCGCGCCGCGAGCCAGTCGCCCATGGCCCCGGCGTCTGGCGGCAGCACCGGGACGAGCACCTCCCGTGGCACACCGGCGCCGGCCTGCGCCAGGCTCGTGTTCCCCCGCTCGGCGAGGTGGCGCCTGCCGCGGGGGGCCGGGCGGCCCGCATCGGCGCCGGGATCGAGCGCCGGATCATCGCCGTAGACCTGGCCGAGGAAGTGCTCCACCAGTTCCGCGGTGCTCACGTCCTCGACCTTGTCCACCACCCAGCCGCGCTGTCCGCGCACCCGGCCGCCGCGGACGTAGAAGACCTGTACCGCGGCCTCGAGCTGGTCCTCGGCGAGCGCGATGACATCGCAGTCCGTTCCGTCCCCGAGGACGACCGCCTGCTTCTCCAGCGCGCGCTGCAGCGCCTGGATGTCGTCGCGCAGCCGTGCGGCCCGCTCGAACTCCTCGGCCGCCGCGGCCTCGTGCATTTGCCGCTCGAGCCGGCGGATGAACACCGTGGTGTTTCCCGCCATGAAGTCGCAGAACTCCTCCGCGAGCACGCGGTGCTCGGCCGCGCTCACCCGCTGGACGCATGGCGCCGAGCACTTGCCGATGTAGCCGAGCAAGCACGGGCGGCCGATCTGGCGCGCGCGCTTGAACACCCCGGCCGAACAGGTCCGGACACCGAACACGCGAAGCAGCAGGTCGACGGTCTCCCTGATGGCCCATGCGTGCGAATACGGGCCGAAGTACCTGACCCCCCGGCGCTTGGCTCCCCGCATGACCATCACCCTCGGATACTCCTCGTCGAGCGTGACCGCGAGATACGGGTAACTCTTGTCGTCGCGGTACCGCACGTTGAAGCGCGGGTCATACTCCTTGATCCAGGAGTATTCGAGCTGCAGCGCCTCAACTTCGGTTGCCACGACCGTCCACTCCACGCTTGCCGCGGAGCGGAGCATCGCCTGGGTGCGCGGATGCAGGCCGATGTAGTCGGCGAAGTATGAGTTCAGCCGCGAGCGCAGGTTCTTGGCTTTCCCGACGTAGATCACCCGGCCGTTGGCCGCGCGGAACTTGTAGACGCCTGGGGATTCTGGGATCGAGCCAGGCGAGGGGCGGTAGGTCGCCGGATCAGCCACGCAGTCACTCTAACGGCGCCGCCGCAGCGACAAGGGCGCCCGCGCCCGCCATCCCTCCCACTCCACCGGCGCGATCCAGGATCCCGAACGGCTGCGCAGCTTCAGCCGCACACCGATGCGAACGCGCCAGCGGGCAGCGGAATCGAGGCAACACTTCGGTGCAGGACAAATGGTCCCGGTTGAGGGCTCTGTTACGTGCAGGTCACGTGATGTCGCGGAAGCAGGCACGGGCTCAGGTCTGGTGCTTATCCTGAATTTGCGCAGAGTTGCGGGAGGGTGCAGGCCGATGAATCAGGCTGACAATGTTGGCGCGAACGTGCGGCGTGCGCGCCTATACCGGGGCATGAGCTTGGAAGTGCTGGCTGGGCTGATTGGCCGGTCGAAGGGCTGGCTGTCGATGGTGGAGAACGGCCGCCTGCGGCTGGAGCGGCGCTCCGACATCACGGCCATCGCGGACGCGCTGGCGGTATCGGCAGTGGACCTTCTGGGTGAGCCTGCGCCCGTCATCGGGGCTCGGCAGGCCGGGATTGACGTGGTGCCGCTGCGTGAGGTGTTGCTGGAAAACACGCTGGACGATCCGCCGGACATCCCGGTCCGCGACATTAAGACGCTCACGGCCGAGGCGCACGGGCCTCTCCATGAGGCGCGCCGCAGGGCTGACTACGCGGCGGTGTGCAGGGCTCTGCCGGGCCTTATCGCGGAGTTGCATGTTCATGCTGCCGCGAGTGGCGAGGACGATCAGCGGGCGGCTTTGCAATTGCTGACCGATCTGTGCACCTGCGCGACATTCACGCTGCGGCATCTTGGCCAGGCGGATCTGGCGTGGATCGCAGCCGAACGCGCTGAGCGCGCCGCGTCGCGCCTGGGAGAACCAACATGGATAGGGGCGGCGGCGCTGGCTCGGGCCCACGGGCGGCCTGCCGCCGCCCTGACACGTGCGCTGCGCACGGTGGGCGAGGCGGCAGAGACGCTGGAACCGCATGTTGGCGACGACCTGACCGCCGGGCAGGTGTACGGGATGCTGCACCTGTCGGCCGCGCTCGGGGCAGAGGTCGGAAAGAACACAGCGAGCGCGCAGGATCACATCGCGGAGGCGGCGCGCGTTGCCGCGAGACTCGGGGACAGCGAGTCGGCCTGGCAGTCCTTCGGACCCGCGAACGTCGCAACATGGCAGGTGACGGTGGCCGTGGAGGCTGGAGAACCGGGACGGGCGCTGGAGTACGCGGCTGCGGTGGGACCAGGCGCACCGCTGAGCCGGGGCCGCCGCGCTGGCGTGGCGATCGAGACGGCCAAAGCTGAGGCGATGCTGGGCCGCTACGGGCAGGCGGCTTCCTCGCTGCGGCGGGCGGAGAAGCTGGCGCCGACTCAGGTCCATGAGAATCCGATGGTCCGCGACCTCGTGGGTAACATGCTGCGCCGGGCCCGGCGGGAGGCAGGCGGCCGGGAACTGCGGGGCCTGGCCTGGCGGATGGGCATCGAGTAGGTTCAATTCCCCGAACGGCCCTCGTCGCTAGCCGTTTACGGCCAGTCGCATGACAGCGAGTGACGCGGGATGCACGCCAGAGAGGGTTTCTACTGGTTCGGGTGGGCTGAACGTGTAGCGCCGGTCACCGATGTCTCTGCAGCGGCGAAGATCGTCATGCGGGTGCGTGCCCTGCGGCGGCCGTTCGAGCTGCGCCGACCACTGGGTTACCCCCCGGGATCCCCTGCACACGTGGTAGCCGCGTCCGCGGCAGCCGTTCGGGATCATTGGCGCCGGTACCGGGCAGGCGCGAGCCGGTCCGCCGCCCCGGTTATGTTCCGCGCGGCCGCAGGCCGGCGGCGCGGTAGACGTCGTCGACCAGCCGCATGTTGGCGACGGCGTCCGCGGCCGAGGTGGGCAGCGGCGCGGCGCGCAGCACCGCCGCGGTGAACGCACGCAGCTGGCCGGTGTATGTGGGCTCGCCCGTTAGGTGTTCCTGCCGCGTCTGGCCACCGCTGGTGACTTCCATCTCGTAACCGTTCTGCGGGGCCATGAAGTTCACCACCCGAAGCTCGCCGTCGGCCCCGGTCACGGTCACGTCGGCGGTGAAGGTGCCGGCGGGAAGGAGCGAGACCTCGAACCGGCCCGTGGCGCCGCTGGGAAAGCCGAGCTCGGCGGCCATCACGATGTCCACGTCGGGTGCGGACTCCTGCGCGCGCGCCGACCTGACCACCGGCTCGCCCGGGCCGAGGAACCGGATGAGATTGATCGCGTAGCAGCCGCCGTCCATGTTCGCCCCGCCGCCGAGCTCGTAGCTGAAGCGGATGTCGGCCGGGTCGGTGGTCGGGAAGCGCAGCGTAACCTCGATGTGGCGGACCGGGCCAAGCTCGCCGCCGCCGCGAGCCCCGCCGGCGCCGGTTACGATCTCCCGCATCCGCAGCGCCAGCGGATGGTATCGGTAGTGGAACGCCTCCATGACCACCCGCCCGGCGGTCTGAGCGGCCGCCGCGACCTCCTGCGCCTCGGCTGCGTTGGCGGTCAGCGGCTTCTCGCACAGCACGTGCTTGCCCGCCCGCAGCGCGCGCAGCGTCCACGGGCGGTGCAGCGCGTTGGGAAGTGGGTTGTAGATCGCGTCGACATCCGGGCCGGCGATCAGAGCCTCGTAGGACTCACGGGTCTCGGGAATGCCATTGGCCGCCGCGAACGACCGGGCACGGCCCGGGTCCCTCGCGGCGACCGCGGTCACGACCGCGTCCTGCACCTGACGCGCGGGCGTGATCAGCGCGTTCGCCGCGATACGGGCCGTCCCCAGGATGCCGATACGCAGGCGATCCATTCCACCCCCCCGGATACCTCGAGTTCCTTGTTCGCCGGTACGTAGTGGCCTGCCAGGCACTTCTCGCCTGTCCCGCGCGGCAGTCAGCGCTTCCGGTTACGTCATATCACGCGCCCTGCCAAGGAACCCCACCGGCCGCTCACGCCTCGTCCCGCCACCAGTTCCAGTCGCGCCGGTGGGCACGTCTCCACCGAGTTACCACAGCAATGGCCCTTGGGTTCAAGGGGTCGTCGCTGTGGAGCGGGAGCCCGGTCAGCCGGGCTCCGGCCAGTCCGGCGGCAGCACGTCAGACTCGGCGCCGATCGCGTCGCGAAGCCGCTCGCGGAAGCTCTCCTGCAGGCCGGGACCCCACGCGTATGCACCCGGGACCCTGACGGCCTCGGTCACCGCCTGCCAGAGCTCGCGTTCACGTGCCTGCCGCGCGTACGGAACCGCGACGAGGGCGTACAGCTGGTCGAGCGCGCCGAAAAGCTCGTTGGCCAGCGCGGGAAGCGTGCCGTGGCAAACCGCCGCCTCCATGAACCCGTCCCACCAGAACTCCGGCGCGGACTGGCCGTCCATCCCCATACCGCGGCGCAGCCGCGCGCGCACCGCCGCCGCGACCTCGGGGTCGCGATCGGACACGCCGCGCTGCCACGCCATGGCCGCGTCGCTGTCGCGGTCACGCAGCGGAAGCCCGCGGGCGAGAAGCTCAACGGCGAGCGGCCGGACTGAGGCGTCCCCGCACTCCGCAGCCTCGGCGAACGCCGCAAGGGCCTGCTCGAGGCGCGCGATGCCAAGACCGCCGAGCAACTGCCCGCGGCCCGGATGGTCCGCCCCGGCCCGTTCCAGCGCGAGCGCGAAGACCTCCGCGGCTCGTGCCGCCTCGCCGTCCTGGAGCAGGCGCCCGCCTAATTCGTACAGCTCATCGGGCGCCCCTGCCACCGCCCCTGGCACTGTCCCGGCCACCTGGCTCTCGGCCACGTGACTCAGGTCAGCTTCCGCGCCTGGGCCGGCTCCCGCCACCTGGCCCGGGCCTGCCGGCGCGAACTCTGCATCGGCCCGGGGAGGCGGTCCCCCGGATCCCCCCGGAGACTCAGCCGGCGGATCAGGCGTCATGCGGGAAGCCTAGACGTGCGCGGCGAACCGTGTCAGCCCGCCCGCGTGACCCGCCCCCGTGACCCCGCCGGCGTGACCCGCCCGGGCGGTCAATCCCGAACGCGGCCGGGTCAGTCCAGCGCGGGCTGCGCCGCGAACGCCTCGGGAGGCGGGCACGCGCAGACCAGATGCCTGTCGCCGTAGGCCTGGTCGATGCGGCGCACGGGCGGCCAGTACTTGTCGGCGCGCCAGGCACCGGCCCGCGCGCCGCCGCCGCGACCACCGCCCTCGCCGCGACCACCGTCGCTGTCGCCACCGTCGCCGCCGCTGGCCGGATATGCCGCGTCCGCTTTGCTGTACGGGTGCTTCCAGTCGCCCACCACGAACATCTCCGCCGTATGCGGCGCGTTCTTCAGCGGGTTGTCCTGCGGGTCGTACTCTCCCGCCGCGACCTTGCTGATCTCACGGCGGATCGCGATCATCGCGTCGCAGAACCTGTCGAGCTCGGTCAGATCCTCGCTCTCGGTGGGCTCGATCATCAGCGTGCCGGCCACGGGGAAGGACATGGTCGGGGCATGGAAGCCGTAGTCGATGAGCCGCTTCGCGACGTCCTCGCTGGTGATCCCCGTCTCCCTGGCGATCGCGCGGAGGTCGATCACGCACTCGTGGGCGACCAGGCCACCGCGGCCCGTGTAGAGGACCTGGTAGTGCGGCGTCAGCCGCTTGGCCACGTAGTTCGCCGCCAGGATGGCGACCTGGGTCGCAAGCCGCAGCCCGGCTGCCCCCATCATCCGGGCGTAGGCCCAGGAGATCGGCAGGATGCCCGCCGACCCCCAGGGGGCGCCCGCTACCGGCCCCGCGCCATTCCCGGCGTCGTCAGGGATCGGTACCCCCGGCACCGAGGGTGGCAGGAACGCGGCCAGGTGCGCGCGGGCCGCGACCGGCCCGACCCCGGGCCCGCCGCCCCCGTGCGGGATGCAGAACGTCTTGTGCAGGTTCAGGTGCGAGACGTCGGCGCCGAACTCGCCGGGCCGGGCAAGGCCCACGAGCGCGTTCATGTTCGCCCCGTCCACGTACACCTGCCCGCCCGCCTCGTGCACCGCGCGGCAGACGCCCACGATGGTCTCCTCGAACACGCCGTTCGTGGACGGGTACGTGACCATGATGGCGGCCAGGCTGCGGCCATGCGCCGCCAGCTTGGCGGCCAGGTCGGCGCCGTCGATGACGCCGTCGGCGCCGCATTTCACCACCACGACCCGCAACCCGGCCAGCGTCGCGCTCGCCGCGTTCGTGCCGTGCGCCGATCCAGGGATGAGGCAGACATCACGATGGGACTGGCCGCGCGAGGCATGGTAGCCGCGGATCGCGAGCAAGCCCGCGAGTTCGCCCTGCGAGCCCGCGTTCGGCTGCACCGACACCGCGTCGAAGCCGGTCATCTCGGCCAGCCAGCGCTCGAGGTCGCCGATCAGCTCCGCGTAGCCACGGGCCTGCCCGGCCGGCACGAACGGATGGATGGAGGCGAACTCCGGCCAGGTGATCGGCTCCATCTCGGCCGCGGCGTTGAGCTTCATCGTGCACGAGCCGAGCGGGATCATCGACCGGTCCAGAGCGATGTCGCGGTCGGCCAGCCGCCGCAGGTACCGCAGCATCGCGGTCTCGTTTTGGTAGGAGTGGAAGACGGGATGGGTGAGGAATTCCGATTCACGGCGCAGTGCCCGCGGCAGCGAAGCCGCGGATTCGCCGTCAGGGGTGGCGTCAGGGGTGGCGTCAGGGGTGGTGCCGCGCTGCAGCGCGGCCGCCGCCTCCCGCGCGCTGCAGCCCGTCAGCGCGCCCACCACGGCCCGCAGGTGTTCCTCGGTTGTGGTCTCGTCGCAGGAGATCTGCACCGTGTCCGGGTCTGCCAGGTACAGGTTGTAGCCGGCCCGCAGCGCGGCCGCCACCGCCGCGCCGCCGCCACCGGGGATGGCGACGCGGACGGTGTCGAAGAAGACGCCCGGGCCCGTGTCGAGGCCGAACCCGCGCAGGGCCCCGGCCAGGGCCGTGGCCCTGCCATGCACCCGGCGGGCGATCGCGGTCAGCCCGCCGGGGCCGTGGTAGGCCGCGTACATGGCGGCGATCACGGCGAGCAGAACCTGCGCGGTGCAGATGTTGCTCGTCGCCTTCTCGCGGCGGATGTGCTGCTCGCGCGCCTGCAGCGCGAGCCGGTAGGCGGGGTGGCCCGCGGCGTCCACGGAGACACCCACCAGGCGGCCGGGCAACTGGCGCTTCAGCCCGTCGCGCACGGCGATGTAGGCGGCGTGCGGGCCGCCGAATCCGGGTGGCACCCCGAATCGCTGCGTGGAGCCGACCGCGATGTCCGCGCCGAGCTCGCCGGGAGGGCGCACGAGGGTCAGCGCGAGGAGATCGGCGGCGACGGCGGCGAGCGCGCCGCACGCGTGCGCCGCCTCGATGGCAGGCCGCAGATCGCGCAGCGCGCCGCTCGCGCCCGGATACTGCAGCAGCACCCCGAACAGGTCGCCAGCGAGCCCGGCGATGACCTCTGGGGTCGGCTCGGCGACGACAAGCCTTATCCCCAACGGCTGCGCACGGGTTCGCAGGACTGCGAGTGTCTGCGGCAGGCAGTCGGCGTCGGCAAGGAAAACGCTGCCGGCGGCGGCCGCCTCATGCGGCGCCCCGCCTTTTGCTGCTGTGCCTGTGGGTGCTGTGCCGGCGGCGCGGCGCGCGAGCGTCATCGCCTCCGCGGCGGCGGTCGCCTCGTCGAGCAGCGACGCGCCCGCCACCGGCAGCGCGGTCAGGTCGCTCACCATGGTCTGGAAGTTCAGCAACGCCTCCAGCCGCCCTTGCGATATCTCCGGCTGGTACGGCGTGTAAGCGGTGTACCAGCCCGGATTCTCGAGCAGGTTGCGGCGGATCACCGCGGGCGTGCTGGTCCCGTAGTAGCCGAGACCGATCATCGACGTGAGGACCTCGTTCTGCCCGGCCAGGCGGCGCAGTTCGGCAAGCGCCTCGGGCTCGGTCAGGGGTGCGGGAAGGCTGAGATTGGCGTTGTGACCG